>Ga0102593_1002261_pt1 | contig 15269 bp, 15 predicted proteins | sample AraplaCol_mMS_r2_2_FD_76862 | JGI IMG/M metagenome (GOLD analysis project Ga0102593, IMG submission 76862) | Arabidopsis root microbial communities from North Carolina, USA - plate scrape MF_Col_mMS_r2 (SPADES assembly) (version 2) | ecosystem: Host-associated > Plants > Roots > Endosphere...
CCAACCTGCCGTGCTCCTTCACCGACTTCGCGACGTGCCCGGTGGCGCCGGCGGTCAACAGGCTTGGGGTCAGCGTCGAAGCCGGCGAGCGCCTTCCCGGCTGACCACCCGCCGCCCCAAGAATCACGATGGGCGTAACCATCGCGAATGCCCCGGTGCCGCGCCTACTTTGGTGCGATGCGGGACCTGGAGTCGATCGACGACGAACTGGCGCTGATCGCCGAGGTGCAACGGGAACTGCGCGCGGACGGCTGGTCGTTCTCGACGTGGCAGGTCGACGGTCTGCTCGACGAGAGACTGCGCGCGGTCTACAGCCGGGCCGCGTTGGCGATCATCGCCCGCACCATCGACACGGCTTCGTCGTGCACGCCGAACGCACACGCAATGGTCTCCACCGACAGGTTCGCCACCGTCGAGAGCGCGTGCTGGCACTCCCACCCGTCGGAATCCTCCTGCGCGACCTTCTGAGTGATCACGTCCCCGTCGACGCGCACCTCGTCGATCAGCCAGATCGAACTGGTCGCCTCGTCGTCGACGGCCACCGAGAATCCGCTGCACCCCCGCCAGGCCGCCGTGGACGCGTCGACGAAGTCCTTGGCCGCCCGCTCGGTCGGGTAGAGCACCGCGGTCTGCTCCATCCAATGCTCGTTGTCGTCGCGGGGCTCGCGCACCACCTGGTCGCGCACGGCGGTCCAGCCGCTGGACCGGTACACCAGGTCCTCGGCGCCGAAGATCGAACCGAGGCAGTCGGGATCCGACACGGCATCGGAGTTGTCCGACATCCGCTCACCGGAGAGCACGACCTCCATCTGCGTCGCACCGGCGATCCCGTTGAGCTGGGCGATGCTCAGCATCACCTCGTCGAGCTGGGATTCCCGCAGCGGACGGACGTCGGTCGGGTTGGCACCGGCGTCGCGCACCGCCACGCCCTCGACCGTGCTCGCGCACCCCGAGGCGGCCGCGGCGGCGACGGTCAGCACCGCACACAGCCGAGCCCACCGCATCACGATCGTCATTCTGACTTGCCGAGCATCGTCTTGGCGATGTCCACCGCCCAGGCCCGCGGATCCGGCTGACGGTCGCCGTCGGGCGTCACCGCCAACGAGACCTCGACGAGGGTCGCATTCCGCACGCCGAGCGCCCGCTCGTAGCGCGTCTGCGCTCCCCCCGGCCGCTGGCGGGTGCGAACCGTCGCGGAGACGACCGCGTCCTCGTCGTCGACGTCGGAGACGACCGCATCGACGACCGCCGCACCCACGTGCTTGACCACCGTGGTGCCTGCGCACTGTCGCCACTGCCGGGTGAACGCGTCGAACGCGTCGCGCGCCGCGGTCGCGGTGGACAGTCGTACCACCGCGGCGTCGGCACCCGAGGCGTCGGCGCCCTCATCCCAGTTGAAGTAGCTCTGCCGCGCCGCCTCGACGACGGGCAGCGGTTCGTAGACGATGCGCGGGGCGGTGTCGGTGACCGCCGCGCAGCCGATCGGCGAGGCGTCCGCCTCGGTGCGATATCCGTCGGGCAGGATCTCGACCCCACCGACGAACGGGCGAAAACCGAAGGTGCTCAACGTGTTCGGCAGGTCGGAGCCGATCTCACCCTCGGTCGGCAGCACCTTCACCGCCGACGCTGCGGGCGTGGGCACCCCCGGCACCGTCTGTGCGCAGCCGGCCACCAGCAGGACCACCGTCACGGCGCCCGCCGGCCACCGCACCGGCGTTACTTCTTCGGCTTGTCGCTGGCGGCGTCGGCAGACAGCGCGGCGACGAAGGCCTCCTGCGGCACCTCGACCCGACCGATGGTCTTCATCCGCTTCTTGCCCTCCTTCTGCTTCTCGAGCAGCTTGCGCTTGCGGGTGATGTCACCGCCGTAGCACTTGCTCAAGACGTCCTTGCGGATGGCCCGAATGTTCTCGCGCGCAATGATTCTCGACCCCACGGCAGCCTGCACCGGGACCTCGAACTGCTGACGCGGAATCAGTTCCTTGAGCTTGGTGGTCATCTTGTTGCCGTAGGCCGCCGCACCGTCCTTGTGGACGATCGCGCTGAAGGCGTCCACCGCCTCGCCCTGAAGAAGGATGTCGACCTTGACCAGATCGGCCTCCTGCTCACCGGCCTCCTCGTAGTCCAGGCTGGCGTACCCGCGCGTGCGGGACTTCAACGAGTCGAAGAAGTCGAAGATGATCTCGCCCAACGGCATCGTGTAGCGGAGCTCGACGCGCTCGGGTGAGAGGTAGTCCATGCCTCCGAGCTCGCCGCGGCGTGCCTGGCACAGCTCCATGATGGTGCCGATGAACTCGCTGGGCGCGATCACCGTGGTCTTCACGATCGGCTCGAAGACCGACCGCACCTTGCCCTCCTGCCAGTCCGAGGGGTTGGTGACGACGATCTCGGTTCCGTCGTCCTTGACCACCCGGTAGACGACGTTGGGCGCGGTGGAGATGAGGTCGAGGTCGAACTCGCGCTCGAGACGCTCGCGTGTGATCTCCATGTGCAGCAACCCGAGGAAGCCACAGCGGAAGCCGAACCCCAGCGCCACCGAGGTCTCCGGCTCCCACGTCAGCGCGGCGTCGTTGAGCTGCAGGCGTTCCAGGGCGTCGCGCAGATTGGGATAGTCCGAGCCGTCCACCGGATAGAGACCCGAGTACACCATCGGCCGCGGCTCCCGGTACCCCGTCAGCGCCTCGGTCGCGCCGTTGCGGGCCACGGTGACGGTGTCGCCGACCTTCGACTGCCGGACGTCCTTGACACCGGTGATCAGGTAGCCGACCTCGCCGACGCCGAGACCCTCGGTGGCCTTGGGCTCCGGAGAGACGATGCCCACCTCGAGCAGCTCGTGCGTGGTGCCGGTGGACATCATCTTGATCTTCTCGCGCGGGTTGAGCTTGCCGTCGACCACGCGGACGTAGGTCACCACGCCGCGGTAGATGTCGTAGACGGAGTCGAAGATCATCGCCCGGGCGGGCGCGTCCGGGTCGCCGACCGGCGCCGGCACCAAGCGCACCACCGCGTCGAGCAGCTCTCGGACCCCGACGCCCGTCTTGCCCGAGACTCGCAGCACTTCCTCGGGCTCGCAGCCGATGATGTGGGCGATCTCACCGGCATAGCGGTCGGGGTCGGCGGCGGGCAGGTCGATCTTGTTGAGCACCGGGATGATCGTCAGACCGCGGTCCAGCGCCAGGTACAGGTTGGCCAGCGTTTGCGCCTCGATGCCCTGGGCGGCGTCGACCAGCAGCACCGCACCCTCGCAGGCCTCCAGCGCACGCGACACCTCGTAGGTGAAGTCGACGTGACCGGGCGTGTCGATCAGGTGCAGCACGAACTGCTCGTCGACGCCGTCGGTCGTCACCGTCCACGGCAGGCGCACGTTCTGGGCCTTGATGGTGATGCCGCGCTCGCGCTCGATGTCCATCCGGTCGAGGTACTGCGCGCGCATGTCACGGTCGGCGACCACGCCGGTGATGCCGAGCATCCGGTCGGCCAGCGTCGACTTGCCGTGGTCGATGTGCGCGATGATGCAGAAATTCCGAATCCGAGCCGGCGCGGTGAACGTCTTGTCGGCGAAGCTGCTGATGGGAATCTCCTGGTGGGGCTAGATGGCAGCGGCGCTGCGCTCGTTCAGGATATCGAGCCGCCACCTCATCGACACAATCGCCGCCGAGCGAGACGTCCTATGCTCGACGCCATGGCTCCTCAGTTGAGTCCGTGGCAGCGGATTGTGAAGACCACCGAGAAATTGGTGTTCAGCGAGGCTCCGAAGATCATCCGGCAGTTGCAGAACCCCGAGATGGTGCCGCGCACCCTCGGCCAGGGCATCCGGCTGGGCATCGACGTCGGCCTCAGCGTGATCGCCGCCTCACAGCAGCAACAGCATCCCCGGCAGGCGATCACCGCCGGTCGACCGGTCACCAAGAACAGTGCGCCGACCCATCGCAGGGCCCGCCGGATCGCGTACGCCCCCGATCTGGACGGTCAGGCCGATCCGGGCGAGATCGTGTGGACGTGGGTCGTCTACGAGGAGGACCCCTCCCGCGGCAAGGACCGCCCCGTCCTGGTCGTCGGCCGCGACAGCACGACCCTGCTCGGGCTCATGCTCTCCAGCCAGGAACGGCACGCCGGCGACCGGTCCTGGGTGCACATCGGCAGCGGCAGCTGGGATCACGAGGGCCGCGCGAGCTGGGTGCGGCTGGACCGGGTGCTCGACGTCCCCGAGGAGAGCATCCGACGCGAGGGCGCGATCCTCGAACGGGAGACCTTCGAGATCGTCGCGGCGCGGCTGCGGGCCGACTACTCCTGGCGCTAACGGGCGGCCCGCCACATGGGCCACAACGCCGGGCCGCCAGGCAGCCTGATCTCGCCGCTGACCTCGAAGCCGAAGCGCTCGTAGTACGGGATGTTGTCGGGATTGCTGGACTCCAGGTAGGCAGGAGCATGCTCCGCATCGACGCGGTCGAGCCGCGACTGCATGAGCACCTGCCCGAAACCCTTGCCGCGCACGGTCGGATCGCTCCCGATGACCGCGAGATACCAGTGCGGTTCCTCCGGGTGCGCCTTCTTCATGGCGTCGTCGGCGATCATCCCCCGCCGCACTGAGCGGCCGAAGGTCAGCAGCATTCCCGGCAGGGCCCGAAATTCCTCGGCAGGCGTGTTCCGCCATTGCCCGGGTGGATCCCACAGCGCGGCTGCTCCGATGCCCCCCGTGCCGTCGAGCACCACTTCCACACCGCCGCGCGAGAGGTGGTGGTGCCGGGTCATCGCCTCGAACAGCTTGTGTAGCCGGCGGCGCCGGACGTCGGCGTCGGGCAGCATCCACGCCATTACGGGATCGTCGAACAACGCCCGGCCCAGGGTTCGGGACAGGGCGCGGACGTCGGCACGGCTCGCAGGCCTGGCTTGCACGCCGTTCATGGTCTCACCCCTGGGTGATGTAGGCCGCCAAGTGCTCGCGTTCGGCCTGCAACTCCTCCATGCGGGTCTTCACCACGTCGCCGATGCTGACGATGCCGGCCAGCCGCCCGTCGTCGACGACGGGCACGTGCCGCACCCGGTGGGTTGTCATCAGGGCGCTGAGACCGTCCACGGTGTCCTCCGAGGTGCAGGTGACGACGTCACCGGTCATGACGTCGGCGACGCGGCACTCCAGCGCGTCGGCGCCGTGCTCGTGCAGCATCCGCACGACGTCGCGTTCGGACACGATGCCGATCACCGCATCGGCGCCGACGACGACCATCGCGCCCACGTTGCGACCCACCAACCCGCTGATCAGATCGCTGAGCACGGTGTCTGGCGAGGTGGTGAGCACGCCCGCACCCTTGTTCCGCAACACGTCGGCGATACGCACGGACATCCCCTCCCGAGACCCTGCTGTGACGTGGGTCACAACAGGGTAGAACCGATCCCGAGCGGAACACAATGCCCCCGGCGCCGGTTGCCTCCACCGGAGACCTGCGCCACACGACCGAAGGGATGCCCGTGACCGACACCGTGACACTCGGAGACGACCTGACCACCAGCGCGATCGGCTTCGGCGCGATGGCCCTGACACCGGTGTACGGCGACGTCGACGACGCCGAATCGCTGAGGACGTTGCACGAGGCCCTCGACCTGGGGGTGACGTTCGTCGACACCGCCAACGTCTACGGCGGCGGGGACAACGAACGGCTGATCGCGGATCTGCTCGCCACCCGGCGCGACGAGGTCACCCTGGCCACCAAGTTCGGCATCGTCGGCATGCCGGCCGCCGGCGCCACCGGCAAGCCGGGCGCCCGGGGTGACGCCGCCTACGTCAGGCAGTGCATCGACGAGAGTCTCGCCCGCCTGCGCACCGACGTCGTGGATCTCTACTACATGCACCGCCGTGACGTGTCGGTGCCGATCGAGGAGACCGTCGGCGCGATGGCCGAGCTGGTCACCGCGGGCAAGGTCCGCCACCTCGGCCTGTCGGAGGTGACCGCCGACGAGCTGCGTGCCGCCGTCGCCGTGCATCCCATCGCCGCGGTGCAGAGCGAGTGGTCCATCTGGAGCCGCGACGTCGAGGCCCGCGTCGTCCCCGCCGCCGTCGAGCTCGGGGTGGGCTTCGTCCCCTACTCGCCGTTGGGCCGGGGCTTCTTGACCGGCACCCTTACCTCGTCGGCCGATCTGACCGAGTCCTCGGACTTCCGGCGCAACCTCCCGCGGTTCGCCGCCGACGCGCTGCAGGACAACCTCGCGGTCGTCGACGTGATCCGCGCCGTCGCCGACGAACGCGAGGCGACCCCGGCACAGATCGCCCTGGCGTGGTTGCGCTACCGCGCCGACGAGCTCGGCGTGGCGTCGGTGCCGATCCCCGGCACCCGTCGGGCCGCCCGCGTGAAGGAGAACTTCGACTCCCTCGACGTGGCGCTGAGCGACGACCAGCTTGCGCGCCTGGACGCGGCCGGAGCCGCGGTGTCGGGCCACCGCAACGCCGATCTGACGTGGGTGTCGGCCGGACGGGAGTGACCCGTCAGCCGTCGTCGGTCGGGCCCGTCCCCCGCATCGCGACGGCGACGTCGTCGAAGGCCGCGGCCTGAGCGCGGATGCGGTCCACGTCGCCGGGTCTCTTCAGGAGACCGCGAAGGCCGAGGGTGGCCACCTGCTCGCCGATGCGGACGGCCGCCGCCACCCGGTCGTCGGCGTCGGCGGTGAGCCGCACCCGCTTCTGCGCACCCTCGCCGAAGGACAACAGCAGCTCGGCGGTTTGCGGCCGGTCGCAGTCGACGAACCTGCCCTCGCCGATACCGGCACCGATGAGGTCGACGAGCCACTGGGTGAGCCGTTCGTAGTCCCGCCAGAACTGGTGGAAGTCGGCGCGCTGCTGGTGGGCGATGCGCTCGATTTCGTTGAAGTCGACGGGCGAGAGCGCGAGTTGCATGGCGTCGAAGCGCAGCAACCGGTAGAGCTTCAGCGCTGGCGAGCCCGACCCCGGACCCACCTCCGCGACGAAGTCCAGCGACGCCCGGTTGACGGCGAGGGTCTCCTGCAGCAGCTGCTCCTTGTTGCGGAACCAGTAGTACAGCGAGGACTGCTGCAGGCCTGCGGCGCGGGCCACGTCGCTCATCGTGGTCTGCGCGTAACCCTTCTCCGAGAAGAGCTTCGTCGCCGCGTCGACGATGCCGGCGCGTGGCGCTCGGCGCCGTGGCGTCGACACGGCTAGCTCAGCGGTGCGCGTTCGCGGTGCGCGCGCAGTACGGTCTCCGACGCCGCGGCGACGACGTCGTGCCAGAGCCGTTCTCCGTACTCGGCGGACGCTCGTGAGGGGAACCCGGTGACACCGTTGGACGACACCTGGTCGAGGGTATAGCGAAAGACGGTGCCCTCGGTGCGATCTGGGTCGTCGGCCCCGGCCAGCGCGTCGAGGTCGACGAGGTCGGGACGCACCGCGAGCATCAACGAGGTCTCGGCGGCGTTGGCGTGCCAGTCCACGGCGTCGGCGGTGGCCTGCGCGGCGATCTCGGGTGTCAGCTCCCACCACTGCATGACCCCGATGCGCCCGTCGGGGAATTCGCGCCGAAACTCGTCGCAGGCGATCCACAACGGCGCCGCGTTGCCGACGTGCCCGTTGACGAACAGCAGCCGGGTGACCCCGGAGGCCACGCACGCCCGCGCGACGCGAAGTGCCGCGGCCGCGGTCTCCATGCCGCTCGCGGCGACGGTGCCCGCCATCGCCGTCCCGTGAAAGAAGCTGGCGCCGAACGGCGTCGGAGGGAGGACGACGCCGACGTCCCCGGCGGCGGCGTCGGCCAGGGCGGTCGCGATGATCGTGTCGGTTCCGACGGGCAGGTGGGGGCCGTGTTGCTCGGTGGCTCCGACGGGAATCAGCCCGACGCAGTCGGGATCGGCGGCGACCCGCTCCGCGAGCTCGGTCGAGGTCATCTCCTCCCAGCGGTGACTCACCCGATCACCAGAACCTGAGGTAGCGGTCGGTCTCCCACGACGACACGTGGGCGTTGTAGGAGTTCCATTCGGCCCGCTTCTCGGTCACGAACGCGGTGAACATGGCGTCGCCGAACACCTTTCGCACCAGCGGATCGGCCTCCAGCGCGTCGACGGCCTCACCGAGGGAACGCGGCAGCCAACCGATGCCTCGTTCGGCGAGGTCTCGTTCGGAGGCGTCGTAGAGGTTGTCTCGGTTGGGGTCACCGGGATCGAGTCCCTCGCGGATGCCCTCCAGTCCCGCGGCGAGTACCAGCGCGGCGCCGAGGTAGGGGTTGCTCGCGCTGTCGGCGGCGCGGCATTCGACCCGGCCGCCGCCCCGGGGGATGCGCAGCATGTTGGTCCGGTTGTTGTCGCCGTAGCAGGCGAAGATCGGCGCCCAGGTGAGCCCGGACATGCTGCCCTGCTTGACCAGTCGCTTGTAGCTGTTCACCGTCGGCGCGATCACCGCACAGATCGCCGACGCATGCCGCAGCACGCCCGCGGTGAACTGATAGCCCAGGGTCGACAGGCCGCATCCGCGCGGGTCGTCGTCGGAGGCGAACAGGTTGAGCCCCGAGGAGTCCGCGAGGGACATGTTGTAGTGCGCACCGCTACCGGTGCGATCGGCGAACGGCTTGGGCATCCAGGAGGCGAACAGGCCGTGCTTGCGGGCGATCTCGCCGACCATCATGCGGAAGAACACCAGCCGGTCGGCCATCGCGACGGCGTCGGTGTAGGTGAAGTCGGTCTCGAATTGGCCGTTGCCGTCCTCGTGGTCGAAGGAGTAGACGTCCCACCCCAGTTCGTTCATGGCCGAGACGATCTCGTCGACCACGCCGTAGTTGTGCAGCATCGTGCGCAGGTCGTAGCACGGCTTGTCCAGGTCGTCGTCGAGGCTGGCCGGCTGCGGGACGCCCACGCGGTCGTCGGTGAGCAGGAAGAACTCCGTCTCGATGCCGAGGTTGAAGGTGTAACCCAGGCCTGCGGCGTCGGCGGTGACGCGCTTGAGGATCTGCCGACTGCACGCCTCGAACGGGGTGTCCCCGATCCAGAGATCGCCGGGAAACCAGGCGATCTCGCGGTTGAACGGCGCGATGATGGCGGCGTCCAGATCGGGGTGCGGGGCGACCTCGTCGTCGTTGACGTCCTGCGGCACTCCGTCGAGGGCAGCGCCGGTGAACATCTCGGATCCTCGCGACGCCTGCTCGAGATGGCCAAGTGGCACCATCTTCGCCTTGGGCTTGCCGTGGACGTCGACGAAGCTGATGGCGGCGTACTTCACGCCGGCCGCGGTGAGCCGCTCGGCGACCTCGGCGGTCCGTCCGGTGAGCGTGGTGACGATGATTCCTCCTCGATTCGATGGTGCAGACGACGCTAGGCACGCTCTGTTGCCGGGCTGTTTCGTCGCCGTAAATGACGTATGGAGACTCATGGCACGTCACTGGCGACCATGTGCCAGTTCAGACGACTCGTGACCGTCAAGATTCAATAGGTCATCGAAAACGGGCTGACCACCCTAGGGTGCGATAGTCCCGCGAGACTGATCTTGACCGGGTAGACATGACGTCATGATCGACGTCATCCTGCTGGGCACGGGAAGCCCGATGGTCGACCCGCACCGCGCCGGCCCGGCGACGCTGGTGCAGGCCGGGGGCCAGACGTTCCTGGTGGACTGTGGCCGAGGAGTCTTGATGCGCGCCGCGGCGATTGGCGTCGGCGCGGCGAACGTCTCGGCGCTGCTGCTGACCCATCTGCACAGCGACCACATCACCGACCTGTCCGACGTCATCACGACGCGGTGGATCTCCACCTTCACCCGCACTCCCCTGCCGGTGTACGGGCCGCCGGGCACGGCCGCCGTCGTCGAGGCCGTCCTCGCCTCACTCGCGCCGGACATCGGCTACCGCGTCGGCCACCACGCCGACATCACCGAGCCGCCGACGGTCGAGGTCCACGAGGTGACCGAGGGCACCATCTGGGACGTCGACGGGGTGACCGTGACGGTGGGGCTGACCGATCATCGTCCGGTCGAGCCGACCATCGGCTTCCGGGTCGAATTCTCCGGCGCCGCGGTGGTCGTGGCCGGTGACTCGGTACCGTGTGCCAGCCTGGACACCCTCAGCGCCGGCGCGGATGCGTTGGTGCACACGGCGATTCGCAAGGACCTGGTGGAGTTGGTGCCGAACCAGCGGCTGCGGGACATCCTCGACTACCACTCATCGGTGGAGCAGGCCGCCGACACCGCGGCGCGAGCCGGGGTCGGCACGCTGATCCTCACGCACTACGTGCCTGCGCTGACCGTCGGCCAAGAGGACGAGTGGCGCGCGCGGGCGGCCACGGTCTTCGGCGGCAGGGTCGAACTCGGTGACGACCTGCTGCGCGTCGAGGTGCGCCCTACGCCAGCCGGGTGATCTCGACGACGACGTCGAGGTCGGTCGACCCCTCGCCGGAGTAGATGCCCTTGAGCGGGGACACGTCGTGATAGTCGCGGCCCACCCCGACGCTGATGTACTGCTCGGTGATCTCCTTGTCGTTGGTGGGGTCGTAGTGCCACCACCCACCCGTCCACGCCTGAATCCAGGCGTGACTCTGACCGTCGATCGTGTCGCCCACCTTCGCCTCGGCGTTGGGGTGCAGATACCCCGAGACGTACCGCGCGGGAATCCCCATGCTGCGCAACAGGATCAGGGTCAGATGCGCGAAGTCCTGGCAGACGCCCTTGCCCTCGCGCAACGCGTCGAGGCCCGAGGAGTGCACGCCCGTGGTGCCCGGCACGTAGTCCAACTCGGTGTGCACCCATTGCGCGGCCTCGATCACCGCCTGCTGCGGATCGTGATACTTCGCGATGCGCTCGCCGACGCGGGTCAGGCGCCGGCTCACCGGGGTGTACTCCGAGGCGGAGAGGTACTCGTCGAACTTGTCCTTGACCGCCGGTGACTCCAGGTCCTCCCACGTGAGGTGTTCCTCCGGCACCTCGCCCTTGTCGGTCTCGACGACCGAGGACGCCGTCACCTCGAGTTCGGCATGCGGCGCGTGCAGGTCGAACGCCGTGACGGCCGTGCCCCAGTAGTCGACGTAGCGGTAGGACCGGGTCGCGGGGACCGTCTCGATGCGGTTGAGGACGACGTTCTGCCGGGAGTCCGACCGCGGGGTCAGCCGGGCCTCGTTGAACGACGCGGTGACCGGAGACTTGTAGGCGTAACCGGTTGCGTGGATCACTCGCATGCGCCACATTATTTTCTCCTCTTCACGCAAGCGCTCATCGACTCAGACCTCGCCCTCTTCGATGACCAGCGATCCGTTGCGACCCGCGTCGGTCCAGGCGACCCACGGTGCCGAGTAGAAGTACTCCTGCGCCAACGCTTCTCCGACCTCGGCGCAGGTGATCTGCAGGGCGCCGAGCCGTTCGTCGAGGGATTCCAACAGCACCCCGGACCGCAGGAACTCCAGCTCGCTGCGGGCGCGCCCCAACAGCCGCTGCGCCTCGGCGGTGGCCCCCACGCGGTTGAGCCTGCGGTGGTGTAGTTCGTCGAGGCTGTGCTCGGCCAGCCGCAGCGAGTACATCACCGACCGTGGGAACAGCCGGTCGAGCATCATGAACTCGACCACGCGCCCGGCGTCGAGGACACCGCGGTAGGTCCGCAGGTAGGTGTCGTGGGCACCGGCCGACCGCAGCACCGTCACCCAGGCCGGCGAGGAGGCGCTGTCACCGACGCGCGACAGCAGCAGCCGCACGATCATGTCGACCCGCTCGATGGCCCGGCCCAGCACCATGAACCGGTAGCCGTCGTCGCGCGAGAGCGTCGAGTCGGCCAGCCCGGCGAACTGCGCGGCCCGGCCCTCGATGTAGGACAGGAATTCGTGCGGCCCGAGGCGTCGGGCGGCACGTTCGCGTTCCGGCAGGGCGTTGTAGGTCGTGTTGAGGCACTCCCAGATCTCGGTCGAGGTGACTTCCCGTGCACCGCGGGCATTTTCGCGGGCCGCCGAGATCGAGTCGACGATCGAGCAGCCACCCGGGGTGTCGCGGCTGAACGCGACCAGGTCGGTCAACGACCACAGGTCGAGTTCGGTCTTGGGCGGGGTGATGCCGAGCACCTTCAGCAGGGTCCGCGACGCCTGGTCGGGGTCGACGCTGGAGTCCTCGAGGAGCTGGTGGACGGTGACGTCGAGGATGCGCGCCGTGTCGTCGGCCCGCTCGACGTAGCGGCCGATCCAGTACAGCGACTCCGCGTTGCGTGCCAGCATCAGTTCACCGCCCGCTGTTGTTGCTGTTGCTGCTGCTGTTGCTGCTGCTCGTCTTGGCTCTCGACGTTGCCGCCGGACTGCGACTGCCTCTGCGACTGCGCGGGCCCGTCGCCGTTGCGCTCCTTGGCCGACTTCGCCTTGGGAAGGGCGCGAACGACTTCCGCGGCGGCCAGTTCGCGATCGGCCACCGAGGTCCGCGACGCCAGCACCCAGGTGTCCTTCGAGCCGCCACCCTGGCTGGAGTTGACCACCAGGGATCCCTCGGGCAGCGCGACACGGGTCAAACCGCCTGGGAGTACCCACACGTCGTCACCGTCGTTGACGGCGAACGGTCGCAGGTCGACGTGCCGCGGGGCCAGGCTGTCCTCGATCTGCGTCGGCACCGTGGAGAGCTGCACGACCGGCTGGGCGATCCAGCCACGCGGGTCGGAGCGGACCTTCTTGGTGATGGCCGCGAGCTCCTTCTCGGTGGCACTGGGTCCGAAGACGATGCCGTACCCGCCCGAGCCCTCGACGGGTTTGATGACGAGTTCGTCGATGCGGTCGAGCACCTCTTCACGCTCGTCGTCCAGCCAGCACCGGAAGGTGTCCACATTGGCCAGCGACAGCTTCTCGCCCAGGTAGTACTCGACGATGGTCGGGACGTAGCAGTACACCAGCTTGTCGTCGCCCACACCGTTGCCGACGGCGCTGGAGATCACCACGTTGCCTGCGCGCGCGGCGTTGAGGATGCCGGCGACGCCGAGCACGGAATCGGGCTTGAAGTGCATGGGGTCGAGGAACTCGTCGTCGATGCGGCGGTAGATGACGTCGACCTGACGATCACCCTCGGTGGTGCGCATGTAGACGGTGTTGTCGCGGCAGAACAGGTCGCGGCCCTCGACGAGCTCGACCCCCATCTGGCGCGCCAGCAGCGAGTGCTCGAAGTAGGCGGAGTTGTAGACACCCGGGGTGAGCACCACGACCGTCGGGTCGGCCTCGTTGGAGGCGGCCGCGTTGCGCAACGCCCGCAGCAGGTGGGAGGAGTAGTCACCGACCGCGCGCACCCGGTGGGTGGCGAACAGGTTGGGAAACACCCGCGCCATCGTGCGGCGGTTCTCCATCACGTAGGAGACGCCCGACGGGGACCGCAGGTTGTCCTCCAGCACCCGGAACGTGCCCTGGCCGTCGCGCACCAGATCGATGCCGGCGACGTGGATGCGCACACCGTTGGGCGGCACGATGCCCGCCGCCTCGCGGTGAAAGTGCTCGCACGAGGTGATCAGCCGGCGCGGGATGACGCCGTCGCGCAGGATCTCCTGCTCGCCGTAGATGTCGTCGAGGAACATCTCGAGGGCCTTGACACGCTGCTTGATGCCGCGCTCGAGGCGCGACCACTCGGCCGCCGAGATCACGCGCGGCACCAGATCGAGAGGGAACGGCCGCTCCTGCCCGGACAGCGAGAACGTGATGCCCTGGTCGACGAAGGCGCGGCCCAGCGCCTCGGACCGGGCGGCGAGCTCCGAGGCGTCCGACGGTGCGAGTTCGTTGAAGATGCCCTTGTACGGTCCACGGACGTTGCCCTGTGCGTCGAACATCTCGTCGAAGGCCTTGGAGTAGTCCCCGACGTCGTTGTAGCCGCCGAAGATCCCGTGGTGACGAGTGGACGAGGACGCGGTCTTTCGCCCCGTTCGGGCGCCGTCCGCAGGCAGGGTTCGCAGGCTCACGACTGACATGCTGCCCCAACGTCTGCGTTTCGGCAGGCCAGGCCACGCCGCTTTGGGAAATTCATTGCTCCGCTGGTAACCTGAACCCTCGCTGCCCTCACCAGGGCGCCCGTGCACACTTTGGTAAACCCAAGCAGACATTCGCAAAGGAACTTTCGCGTGGCCAACATCAAGTCGCAGAAGAAGCGCATCCTCACCAACGAGACCGCGCGCCTGCGCAACCAGTCGGTGAAGTCCGCTCTGCGCACGGCCGTCCGCGGCTTCCGCGAGGCCGTCGACGCCGGCGAGAAGGACAAGGCCACCGAGTTGCTGGCCACCACCAGCCGCAAGCTCGACAAGGCCGCCAGCAAGGGCGTCATCCACAAGAACCAGGCGGCCAACAAGAAGTCGGCCCTCGCCCAGGCCCTGCACAAGCTCTGAGCTAGTTCCCCCCGGCCAACTCGGCCACTCGTCGCACCGCGGACTCGAGCGCGTAATCCGAGTCCGCGGCGACACCCTTGACGTCGGCATTCAGGGCGGCCACCAGGCGCATCGCCTCGGCCACCGAATCGCGCGTCCATCGCCTGGACTGCTTCTGCGCCTTCTGCACGCGCCACGGCGGCATACCCAGCTCGCCCGCCAGCCGGTAGGGATCCCCCGAGAGTGGACCTACCCGCGCGATCGCGTGCACGGCCTCGGCCAGCGCGTCGGCGAGCACCACGTGTGGTTCGCCGCCGATCATCGCCCAGCGCAACGCCTCGGCGGCGCCGGAGACGTCCCCCGCCACGGCCTTGTCGGCGATGTCGAACCCCTTCACCTCCGCCCTTCCGCTGTGATAGCGGCGCACGGCGGCCGCGGTCACCTCCCCACCGGTGTCGGCGACGAGCTGTGAGCAGGCCGCGGCCAGCTCCCGGACGTCGGAGCCCACCGCGTCGAGCACCGCGGTGACGACGTCGTCGGCGACCTTGACCTTGAGCATCCGGAACTCACGACGGACGAAGTCGGCGCGTTCACCGGCCTTGGTGATCTTGGCGCAGGGGTGGACCTCTGCGCCCAGCGCCTTCAGCTGGTCGGCCAGCGCCTTGGCCCGGCCCGCGCCGGAGTGCACGACGACGAGCACGGTGCCCGGCTGCAGGTCCGCCGCAGCGTCGGCGATGAGGGCCACCGCGTCCTTGCCTGCCTCGGCCGCAGCCTCGAGCACCAGGATGCGCTCGTCGGCGAACAGGGACGGGCTGAGGAGTTCGGCGAGCTCGTTGACGCTGACCTCACCCGCGCGCATCCGGTCGACGGGGACGTCGTGGGTGCCGGCCTCCTTGCGGGCGGCCTTCAGCACCGCGCCGATCGCGCGGTCGACGAGCAGATCTTCATCCCCCAGGACGAGGTGGAGTTGACTCACGCCACGATGGTG
>Ga0102593_1002262_pt1 | contig 15266 bp, 17 predicted proteins | sample AraplaCol_mMS_r2_2_FD_76862 | JGI IMG/M metagenome (GOLD analysis project Ga0102593, IMG submission 76862) | Arabidopsis root microbial communities from North Carolina, USA - plate scrape MF_Col_mMS_r2 (SPADES assembly) (version 2) | ecosystem: Host-associated > Plants > Roots > Endosphere...
CGTCGCCTTCTCGGTCGGCGAAGAAGAGCTTGCCGGTCTCGACACCAAGCCGCTCGTCGGCCATCTCGCTGCCTGGAACTACTTCGAGTCGGTCGAAAGCCCTGCCAACAAGAAGTTCATCAAGGACTGGCACGCTTTCACCAAGAACGACAAGCGCGTGACGAACGACCCGATGGAAGCCGCCTATATCGGTTTCAACGCATGGGTTAAGGCCGTCCAGGCTGCCGGCACGACCGACACCGACAAGGTTCTCGACACCATCATCGGCGTCAGCGTTCCGAACCTCTCCGGCGGTTATGCGACCGTCATGCCGAACCACCACATCACCAAACCGGTGCTGATCGGTGAAATCCAGGCTGACGGCCAGTTCGAAATCGTCCAGCAGACACCTGCCGTCGTCGGTGACGAATGGTCGGATTACCTGCCTGATTCCAAGGACCTGATCTCCGATTGGCGCAAGCCGATGTCCTGCGGCAACTTCAACGTTGCTACGGGCAAGTGCGGTGGCAAGGGTTCCTGAGTACGGCCCCGATCCAATGATTGCCTGAAGGCTTCCGTCCGGGTTTGATCCCGGGCGGAAGCTCCGTCCCAGCGATTGCGCCGCCAGGCCAACACTATCAAGGGCGAGAAAGCCGATGTATCGCGCCATAAAGATTTTCCTCATCACGGTTTGCCTGACATTTTCGGGCCTGACATTTTCGGGCGCGATAATCTCGAGCGAAGCCCAGGCTCAGGACGATATCCATGTGCTCATCGACGCGCTCGGCGTCGGCGACTTCCCGGAACGCGAAGCGGCCATCAAAGCGCTGGTCGCCTCCAAGGACCAGCATGTCAGCCAGATCCTGCAGCAGTTGAGCGACGGCCTTCTCTACGTCAATTCTGATGGCGGCCCGGTTCTTCTCCAGGGGGGTACCGATGACGAACCGACCTATTCCGATCCGATCACCGGCGAACCCGCTGCAGATGTCGATCCGGATCTGATGACGAAGGTCAAGATCAACAACGCGCTTCGCGGCGTCATTAGCGCCGCCACCAGCCAACTGACGCTGATGAGCCCGGACCGTTCCGCGCGGCTTGCCGCGGCGCAGGGCCTCCTGAAAGATGCCGACCCCGCCAATCTCGACCTGCTGAACTCGGCGCTGGCGGCCGAAAAGGACGCAGAGATCAAGAATACGATGGAAGCGGCGCGCGCAGTGCTGCTGCTCAAGACGGATGCGAGCGTCGAAGACAAGAAGGCTGCGATCGATACGATCGCAGCGCGCGGCAATCGCGATGCGCTGACCATCCTCACGACCACACTCGAAACCGCGCCTGAAGACCTGAAGCCGGCGATCCAGGCGGATATCAGTTCCATCAATCGCAGCCTGGCGCTGTGGGATATCGTCCAGAACATCTGGTACGGATTGTCTCTCGGCTCGGTACTGCTGCTTGCCGCGATCGGCCTTGCCATCACCTTCGGCGTCATGGGCGTCATCAACATGGCGCATGGCGAAATGGTGATGATCGGTGCCTATACGACCTATGTCGTGCAGGAATACATAACCTCCGCCTTTCCTGAGCTTGCCGATTATTCGCTGGCCTTTGCTGTGCCTGCGGCCTTCGTCTTTACCGGCTTCGTCGGTCTGTTGATCGAGCGCGCCGTCATCCGCTATCTCTACGGTCGGCCGCTCGAAACGCTGCTCGCCACCTGGGGTGTGTCGCTGATCCTGCAGCAGGCGGTGCGCAGCATCTTCGGCCCGACCAACCGCGAGGTCCGCAATCCGACCTGGATGTCCGGCGTCTTCGATCTCGGCGGGCTCTCCATCACCTGGAACCGACTGTGGATCATCGTCTTTTCGATGGTGGTCTTTGTGGCGCTGCTCCTGCTGCTCAAGCGGTCCGCCTTTGGCCTGCAGATGCGCGCCGTTACGCAGAACCGCCGCATGGCATCGTCGATGGGCATCCGCACCGGTTGGGTCGATGCCTTCACCTTCGCGCTCGGCTCGGGCATTGCCGGCATCGCCGGCGTGGCGCTCAGCCAGATTGACAACGTCTCGCCAAACCTCGGTCAATCCTACATCATCGACAGCTTCATGGTCGTCGTCTTCGGCGGTGTCGGCAATCTCTGGGGTACGCTGGTCGGTGCCCTCTCGCTCGGCGTCGTCAACAAGTTCCTCGAGCCCTTTGCCGGCGCCGTGCTCGGCAAGATCCTGGTGCTCGTCCTCATCATTCTCTTCATCCAGAAGCGTCCCCGCGGGCTCTTCGCACTCAAAGGAAGGGCGGTGGAAGCATGATTACGGCCTTCCTTCTCCGATCACTCGATCGCAAGATCGTCATTGCCATCGCCCTCCTGCTTCTGGTCGCGGTCCTCGTGCCGGTCCTGAACCTGATGACGGGGCCGACCAATCCGCTACACGTGCCGACTTATATCATGTCGCTGTTCGGCAAGTATCTGACCTATGCGCTGCTGGCGCTGGCGCTCGACCTCGTCTGGGGCTTCTGCGGCATCCTCTCCCTCGGCCACGGTGCCTTCTTTGCGCTCGGCGGCTATGCGATGGGCATGTATCTGATGCGCCAGATCGGCACGCGCGGCAGCTACGGAGATCCTGTTCTGCCCGACTTCATGGTGTTCCTGAACTGGAAGGATCTGCCTTGGTTCTGGTACGGCTTCAACCATTTCTGGTTTGCGGCGCTGATGGTGCTCGTCGTACCCGGTCTGCTCGCCTTCGTCTTCGGCTGGTTTGCCTTCCGCTCACGCGTCAACGGCGTCTATCTCTCGATCATCACCCAGGCGATGACCTACGCGCTGCTGCTGGCCTTCTTCCGCAACGACATGGGCTTCGGCGGCAATAACGGCCTTACTGATTTCAAGGACATTATCGGTTTCAACGTACAGGCTGACGGCACGCGTGCGGCCCTCTTTGCCGCAACCGCGATTTTCCTCGCTCTATCGCTGATGATCGCCTCGGCGATCGTACGCTCGAAGTTCGGCAAGGTGCTGGTCGGCGTGCGCGATGCCGAAAGCCGCACGCGCTTCCTCGGCTACCGCGTTGAGCATTTCAAGCTCTTCACCTTCGTCGTCTCGGCGATGATGGCGGGCATTGCCGGCGCGCTCTACGTGCCGCAGGTGGGCATCATCAATCCAGGCGAATTCGCCCCTGCCAATTCGATCGAAGTCGTCATCTGGACCGCGGTCGGCGGGCGGGCGACGCTGATCGGGCCGATCATCGGCGCGATCCTCGTCAACGGCGGCAAGACGATCTTCACCGGCCTCTTCCCGGAGTTCTGGCTGTTTGCACTCGGCGGTCTCTTCGTCGCCGTCACGCTGTTCCTGCCGAAGGGCGTCGTCGGCACGATTTCGCAATATCTCGGCAAGCGGAAGTTTGTCTCCAAGGCGGCCCCACCGGCGGCCGAGGAAGACGGTATCGAGCCGAAAATCCAGGCAGCGGAGTGAGCGCCATGATTCCCGACGTCAAACCCAATAGCGTGCTTTATCTCAACGGCGTTTCGGTTTCCTTCGACGGCTTCAAGGCGCTGAATTCGCTGTCGATCGTCATCGAGCCCGGTGAACTTCGCGCCATCATCGGCCCTAACGGCGCCGGCAAGACGACGATGATGGATATCATCACCGGCAAGACCCGGCCCGATGAGGGTGAGGTGTTCTTCAACGGTACGATTGATCTCACCAAGAAGGATGAAGCCGATATCGCTCAGCTCGGCATCGGCCGCAAGTTTCAGAAGCCGACAGTCTTCGAGAGCCATACGGTGTGGGACAATCTGGAGCTGGCGCTGAACCGACGTCGTGGTGTGTTCTCGACGCTGTTCTACCGGCTTTCGGGCGAGGACAAGGCACGCATCGAGGAAATCCTCGACACGGTGCGGCTGACGCACCGCCGCGACGAATTCGCCGCCAATCTCTCGCACGGGCAGAAGCAGTGGCTGGAGATCGGCATGTTGTTGGCGCAGGAGCCGAAGCTTCTGCTCGTCGACGAACCGGTGGCCGGCATGACCGATGCGGAGACTGCAGAAACCGCAATCCTGCTCAAGGATATCGCCAAGACCCGGTCGGTCGTCGTCGTCGAGCACGACATGGGCTTCATCCGCGATCTCGGCGTCAAGGTGACCTGCCTCGCGGAAGGCTCGGTGCTGGCGGAAGGGTCGATCGATTTCGTCAGCTCCGATCCGAAGGTGATCGAGAACTATCTGGGGCGGTGAGGGATGATGGGTCCATTGAATGTTGGGGAGGGGTCTATTGCGGACCCACAAAGATTCAGGAGACGGCATCATGCTGACAGTTGAAAACGCAAACCTGCATTATGGCGCCGCTCAGGCGCTGCGCGGCATCTCGATCAAGGCTGAGATGGGCAAGATCACCTGCGTGCTGGGGCGTAACGGCGTGGGGAAGAGTTCTCTTCTGCGCGCCGTTACCGGCCAGCATCCGCTGTCGGCGGGCACGGTCACCTTCAACGACACCAGGCTCAACGGCTTGCCGCCCTTTGCCCGCGCCAAGCAGGGTATCGGTTATGTGCCGCAGGGGCGCGAAATCTTCCCGCTGCTCACCGTCAAGGAAAACCTCGAAACCGGCTTTGCCCCGCTTGGCCGCCGCGACCGCAACATCCCCGATGATATCTTCAGTCTCTTCCCGGTGCTGAAGTCGATGTTGTCACGTCGCGGCGGCGATCTTTCCGGCGGGCAGCAGCAGCAGTTGGCGATTGGGCGCGCCATGGTGACGCGGCCTAGGATTCTCGTGCTCGACGAACCGACCGAGGGCATTCAGCCCTCGATTATCAAGGACATCGGCCGGGCGATCCGCTACTTGCGTGACTCCACCGGCATGGCGATCCTTCTCGTCGAACAATATCTGGATTTCTGCCGAGAGCTCGCCGACTACGTCTACATCATGGATCGCGGCGAGATCGTCCATGAAGGGCTTGCCGAAACGCTGGATACACCGGAGGCCCGCCGCCACCTGACTGTCTGACCGGCAAATGCCGCATTTTGCAGCAAGGGACACGGAGCCTGGAAAATCTTCCTCTGCCTCTGCTGGTCTGCTCCAGACGGCATAGGAATTGCTTGCTTTCCGTCATCCGCGCGATTGAATGAAAACGGTGGCGCGACCGAAAGGGACGATATGACGACCGTGGCGGCGAGTACGAGACCGCAGAGAGCGGAAGGGCGCGGGCATCTGGCGGCGAAGCTGTTCGATGGCCGCACGCGCATTCGTGAACTCTATCAGGAAGGGGCGGCGAAGATCCGCCTGCCGGATACCTTCGATGCCTCGATGGAAGCAGTCATCATCAACACAGCAGGCGGACTGACGGGCGGCGACCGGATGGACTGGAGCGTTGATGCCGGCGCCGGCACGCGCATCGACGTTACCACCCAGGCTTGCGAGAAGATCTACAAGGCATTGGCCGGTACCGCCGAGGTGACGACCAACATCAAGGTTGGAGCTCAAGCCCGTGTCGACTGGCTGCCGCAGGAAACGATCCTCTTCGACCGGGCAGCGCTTTCCCGCCGCTTGGATGTCGATCTTGACGAAGACTCCGAATTTCTGGCCGTCGAAGCCGTGCTGCTCGGCCGCAAGGCAATGGGTGAGACGGTGGAGACCGGGTTGTTTCGCGACCGCTGGCGCATCCGCCGCTCGGGGCGGTTGATCCATGCCGAAGAACTGAGGTTGTCCGACGGCGTAGCGGCCCTTGCCGCGCGCCAGGCCGTGCTCGGCGGGCAGGTGGCGTTTGCGACGCTGCTTTATGCCGGGCCGCTTTCGGAAGCCTATCTTGGCAAAGTCCGGCCGCTCGTCGAAGGATCGATGGGCGGTGCAAGCGCCTGGGACGGCAAGCTCGTTGTTCGCCTTGCAGCAGCCGACGGCTTCTCACTCAGAAAAATCCTGATCCCGGTCATTTCCGCCTTGCGAAATGGTGCGCCTGTGCCGAAAGTCTGGAATCTATGAATCTGGAGCATGATGCCGAAAAGTGTGAGCGGTTTTCAGGCGACGTCATACTCTAACTCTTTAATGTAGAACAGGATCATCCTGTTCCAGGCATGAAGCAGATGGGCAAGCAATGAACCTCACTCCGAGAGAAAAAGACAAGCTGTTGATATCAATGGCGGCGATGGTGGCACGCCGGCGGCTGGAGCGCGGCGTCAAGCTGAACTATCCCGAAGCGATCGCGTTGATCAGCGATTTCGTCGTCGAAGGCGCTCGCGACGGTCGCCCGGTTGCCGAGCTGATGGAAGCCGGCGCCCATGTGATCGGCCGCTCCCAGGTGATGGAGGGCGTTGCCGAGATGATCCACGACGTGCAGGTGGAGGCGACGTTCCCGGATGGAACCAAGCTCGTCACCGTGCACGAGCCGATCCGGTGAGGAGATAGGAATGCTCGAGCTCAGGCCCAATTGCGAATGCTGCGACAAGGATCTGCTGCCTGATAGCACTGAGGCACGGATCTGCACCTATGAATGCACTTTCTGCGCGGATTGCGTGGACGGTGTGTTGAAGGGTGTCTGCCCGAACTGCGGCGGTAATCTCGTCGCGAGACCTATTCGGCCGGCGGCCATGCTTGCTAAAAATCCGGCTTCGAGGAAGCGTGTGCTGAAGGCCGAGGGCTGTGCGCCCAAGGCGGCTTAAGGAGGACGAAATGATTCCAGGTGAGATCATTGCCGCAAGCGGCGACATCGAACTGAATGCCGGCGCGCAGACGGTGACGCTGGAGGTTTCCAATACAGGCGACCGACCGGTGCAGGTCGGCAGCCACTATCATTTCGCCGAGACCAATGCCGGGCTTTCCTTCGATCGCGCGGCGGCGCATGGCAAGCGGCTCGATATTCCGGCGGGAACGGCCGTGCGCTTCGAGCCGGGGCAAACGCGCTCGGTGACGCTGATCCCACTTTCCGGCAAGCGCGAGGTCTATGGCTTCCGTCAGCTGGTGATGGGTAAGCTTTAAGAACAATAGGCTGGAGGAATGCATGCGTTTGAATGTCTGCCTCGTCGGGGCGGCGATGCTGCTGACGGCAGGTGCTGCCTCCGCTCAGAATATCGATTGCAACAATCCCAAGACGCAATCGGACATGACTGGCTGCGAGGCGGCGCGCCATGAGGCCGCCGACAAGGCGCTGAATGCGCAATACAAGAAGACCCGGGCCGCCATGGTGGCGATCGACAAGGATCTCGACGGCGATATGAAGGGCGCAGAGCAGGCGCTGGTCAAGGCGCAGCGCGCCTGGATCGATTATCGGGACGCCGAATGCGACGCCTTCGGCTTTCAGGCCCGCGGCGGCACGATGGAGCCGATGCTGGTCGCCGGATGTCTCGCCAACATCACGGACAAACGTACAAAAGAGCTGAAAGAGCTCGAAGACACGATGAGCAATTAAGGTGATCAGGAAGATCATGATCGTCGGCAATGGTGAGATCGCGGAGGCAGAGGCAGGCATCATCGATGCCGCCGATTTCGTCGTCCGCTTCAACGATTGCCGCTCCTATGACACCGGCGGCCGGCGCACGGATGCCGTCGCGGTCTGCAATACCGGCCGTCCGGCGAAGGCGATGCTTGGTTCGCTTGAGTGGCGCGCCCATCCCGGCGTCGTTTCGGCTGGCGAAATCTGGAGCGTGCGCGACCCGGAAAAATTCGCGGCGATGCGGGCGCCGCTTGCCGTCTCGCATCCGGAACTCGACGATTTCTGCGACGACTACACCGATGAGTTCAGCGCCTTCTGCGTCGACACCGACAAGGCGCACATCGTCATCGGCAAATCGGTTCACGAGGCCGTCGATGCCTCGCTTTCGGCCCTTGCTCCGGCGCCCTATGTCGTGCCGAGCAGTGGCATGATCGTCATTGCCGAGGTTTTGAACACATATGCCGAGGCCGAGGTGGTACTTGCCGGCTTCGGTCACGCCGGCTGGGAATGGCACCCATTTGCGGCCGAACGACAGCTTGTCGATAGTTATATTGCCGCCGGCCGCCTCACACGGCTTGGCGGAGAAACACCTGTTTCTTCCTCCCAAGGAGCCTGATGGATGCCCTATAAGATCTCGCGCGCTGCCTATGCCGGCATGTTCGGACCGACCACCGGCGACAAGGTGCGCCTTGCCGATACGGAGCTTTTTATCGAGATCGAGAAGGATTTCACCACCTATGGCGAGGAGGTGAAGTTCGGCGGCGGCAAGGTGATCCGCGACGGCATGGGCCAGAGCCAGGTGACGCGGGCGGATGGCGCGGTCGACACGGTCATCACCAATGCGGTGATCGTTGATCATTCGGGCATCTACAAAGCCGATATCGGGCTCAAGGACGGGCGCATCGTTGCGATCGGCAAGGCGGGCAATCCCGACATGCAGCCTGGCGTCAATATCATCGTCGGCCCGGGCACGGAGGCGATCGCCGCCGAAGGCAAAATTATCACCGCCGGCGGGATGGACAGCCATATCCATTTCATCGCGCCGCAGCAGATCGAGGAAGCGCTGATGAGCGGCATGACCTGCATGCTCGGCGGCGGCACGGGACCGGCGCACGGCACGCTTGCCACCACCTGCACGCCCGGTCCCTGGCATCTCGCGCGCATGATCGAGGCGGCCGATGCCTTTCCGATGAACCTGGCCTTTGCCGGCAAGGGCAATGCCTCGCTGCCGGGGGCGCTGACTGAAATGGTGCTGGCCGGCGCCACCTCGCTGAAGCTGCACGAGGATTGGGGCACGACGCCAGGCGCCATCGACTGCTGCCTGTCGGTTGCCGACGAATACGACGTACAGGTGATGATCCACACCGATACGCTGAACGAAAGCGGCTTCGTCGAGGATACGATCGGCGCCATCAAGGGCCGCACCATCCATGCCTTCCACACGGAAGGGGCGGGCGGCGGCCACGCGCCTGACATCATCAAGATCTGCGGCCAGCCAAACGTCATTCCGTCGTCGACCAATCCAACACGGCCCTATACGGTCAATACGATCGCCGAGCATCTCGACATGCTGATGGTCTGCCACCATCTGTCGCCGTCGATTCCCGAAGACATCGCCTTTGCCGAAAGCCGCATCCGCAAGGAAACAATCGCTGCCGAAGATATTCTGCACGATATCGGCGCCTTCTCGATCATTTCGTCCGACAGCCAGGCGATGGGCCGCGTCGGCGAAGTGGCGATCCGCACCTGGCAGACGGCCGACAAGATGAAGCGCCAGCGCGGCCGGTTGAAGGAGGAAAAGGGCGACAACGACAATTTCCGCGTCCGCCGCTATATCGCCAAATACACGATCAACCCGGCGATCGCCCATGGCCTCAGCCGTGAGATCGGCTCGGTCGAAGTCGGCAAACGTGCCGACCTCGTGCTGTGGAATCCGGCCTTCTTCGGGGTGAAGCCCGATATGGTGCTGCTCGGGGGCTCGATCGCGGCCGCGCCGATGGGCGATCCGAACGCTTCGATCCCGACGCCGCAACCGGTGCACTACCGGCCGATGTTTGCCTCCTATGGCAAGAGCCTCACCAATTCCTCCGTCACCTTCGTCAGCCAGGCGTCGCTCGATGCCGGCCTGAAGGGCCGGCTCGGCGTCGCCAAGGAACTGGTCGCGGTGAAAAATACGCGCGGCGGCATCTCCAAGGCATCGATGATCCACAACGACCTTACACCCGAGATCGAGGTCGATCCGGAAACCTATGAGGTCAGGGCGAACGGGGAATTGCTGACTTGCGAGCCGGCGACGGTGCTGCCGATGGCGCAGCGCTATTTCCTGTTCTAGACCCACGTCCGATGTGCAACGGGCGGTTCCGATGAGGACAGGTATCCGCTGGTTGTTGCGGATCGTATTCCTGCTTGTGCTTTTGGTGGCCTGCGGAACCTTCATTCCCCGGCCGCTGATTGCGCCGGTCAAGGCGTCGTCCGTCGCAGTGACACATCGGATTCTTCTGCTGTCGGGACCAATCCATACCGATATTGCCATTCCGCTCGACGAGGAGACGCGGGCTGCCTTTTCCTTCCTCGGTAATACCGATTTTCCGCTCGCCCATCCGAATGCGGAGTGGCTCATTATCGGCTGGGGCGGTCGTGCTTTCTATCTGGAAACGCCCACATGGGCGGAACTGAAAGCACTGCCGGTGCTGCGCGCGCTGACGATCGACCGTTCAGTGCTGCATGTGGACCTTGCCGGTCATATCACCGAACCGCAGTCCAACGTCGCGGCATTCGATGTCAGTGAGGATCAATTGGCGAAGTTGCGCGACTTTATCTCGGACAGTTTCGTGCGCGACGCGGGCGCGGTCGTGCCGATCCCGGATGCGGGCTACGGCGAGATCGATCGGTTCTTCGAGGCCAAGGGATACTTCAATGCGCTCTTCGGCTGCAATACCTGGACTGCCGCTGCCCTCCGCTCGGCCGGGCTTCGAACCGGCTTATGGAACCCGTTTCCACAAGCATTGCGATTGTCTGTTGCTGTCTACAATTGAAGCAACCGTCGGGCCATCCCGCTCTTAAAGTGAATTGTGAACAGCACTCTCCATCCGGTTGTAAAAATCGGTGAAAAAATCGCTGTTTTCCCCAGCTAAACCATTCTGGAACAACGGCACTGCGCAATTAGATAAATCCGTTTAATATCAATAGTTTAACTGTATTTCGATAGTGTTCGATTCAGGGATTGGAAAGCTGCATCCACTGCTAGAAAAATTCTGTCCACCGAATCGTCCAAAGTGGCTCGAATTTTAACGAGTTGATTAAGAACCCCGCAGCAATTGGGCTCTTATCAATGCCTTGAAACGCCGGGCAAGAAGGTTGATTCTCATGAGAAACTGGATTTCGCTGCAGGCCGATTTTGGCGATCTTCAATACCGCAGGAACGTCTATGTCTTCGCCCTGAAGATGAGCTTTCTTGCCGTCATTCTCTCCGGCGTCATTATTGCGCTGACGATGCCGTCGCTCGATCTTCTCGGACTTTTGCCGGTGACGCTCGCACATGCAATTGGCTTCAGTGCGATCTTTTCCTGGCTGATCGGCGGCACGGTTTCCGGCATGCTGTCGCTGTTTGCCGGCTTTGCCATGCGCGATCTTGCGCTCTCGCGGGCGGAATTCGAAAAGCTGAGCCGCACGGATACGCTTTCGGGACTACTCAACCGGCGTGCCTTTACTGAGGCACTCGATAACGTCGATAGCAACGCGTCGCTGGTAATTTTCGACGTCGATCGTTTCAAGGCGATCAACGACCGCTTTGGCCACGGTTGCGGCGATGCCGTCATCATCGCGGTTTCGGCCATGCTGACATCCGCCTTCGATGAGATGGCCGTCGTCGCACGCCTGGGGGGCGAGGAGTTCGGCGTCATCGTCTCTGGCGAACCTCTGGAGGCGCGGATGGAGCGGATCGAGGGTGTCCGGGCTCGGATCGCTAGCGGCGCCATTAAGGCCGAGGGGCACGAGATCCGCATCACCGTTTCCGGCGGTGTTGCCGATCTGGTCACCGGGCGCCACAAGCAGGCGGTCTATGCCTCCGCCGACCGGGCGCTCTATCTCGCCAAGGCGCTCGGGCGCAATCGCGTCGTACATGAACGGGAAGGTCTTCATCACGCCTGGCACGGGCTCGTCGATAACGGCGTCGATGGCGAGAAAAGAGGCCCGGAGAGCGACAACGTGATGCAGGCTTACGGAATATAAAAGCCGAAGCCGGACGAAAGGCCATTGGTGCTTGCATCGGGAAGAGCTATTTTGCATTGTCGTCCTCTCAGAAAAACGGACATGTCATGCAGCGCGTCACCTCCTATCTTCCCGCCGGAACCCCTTCCTCTCACCCCATCGCCCAGGTCAAGCTGCCGCATGATCTGCGCCATCTTCGCCGCAAGCTGCTGCATCTGGAAAATGGCGAGATGGTCATGCTCGATCTCAAGGATCCGGTGCTTTTCGCCAATGGCGACCTGCTGGTGCGCGACGACGGCGAACTGATCGAGATCCTCGCCGCCGACGAGAAACTTTTCGAAATCCGCGGTCGCGACCGCACCCATCTGGTCGAGCTCGCCTGGCATCTCGGCAACCGGCATCTTGCCGCTCAGATCGAGGAAGACCGCATCGTCATCCTCCGCGATCATGTCATCCGCACAATGCTGCAGGGCCTCGGCGTCGTCGTCCTCGAGATCGACGAGCCGTTCCAGCCGGCGCGGGGCGCCTATCATTCCCAAGGCGGGCATTCGCATGGGCATGATCACGATCACAATCATGACCACGGGCATGACCACGGGCATGATCATAGTCACAGCCATGACCATGATCACGAACATGGCTACGAGCATGAGCATGAGCACCGCCACGATCGCGGCCATGATCATGACCACAAGCACGACTGAGCCTTGATGACCAGGGATCGCGAGCTGCAGGCATTGCTGCGCCTGACGGCATGGCTGTCACCAGCCTTTCCGATCGGAGGCTTTGCCTATTCGGGCGGGCTGGAGCGGGCGGTGGCCGACGGGCTCGTTACGGATGCGGCCTCGCTTGCGGCCTGGATCGGCACGCTGGTCGGCAATGGTTCGGCCTGGAACGATGCGGTGCTTCTGGCCGAAAGCCATAGGCAACAGGCACAGTCCGCACGCCTTGCCGAAGTCGCTGCACTCGCCGAGGCGCTGGCCGGATCACGCGAGCGGCATCAGGAAACGATGCTGCTCGGCGAGGCTTTCCTCGCAGCGGCGCGGGCCTGGCCGGACGGGGTGTTCGAGCGGCTACCTGACAAGGTCGCTTATCCCATTGCGGTCGGGGCGGTTACAGGCGCCCATGGCATAATGCCCGAGAAGGCGCTCGCCGCCTTTCTGCATGCCTATGTCTCACAAGCGGTTTCATCCGGCATCCGCCTCGGTGTCGCCGGGCAAAGGGATGGCCTCGCCGTTCTTGCCGGTCTGGAAGACCATATCGCGGAGGTCGCCCGGCGGGCGGCAGCCTCGGCGCTTGACGATCTGGGTTCGGCGACGGTGCAGGCCGATATTGCCAGCCTGCGCCACGAGACGCAGGCGACGCGGCTGTTCCGTTCGTGATTGTCTGAAATTATCGCTGTGGCTGCGTCATTTGACGGTGGCGCCGGCGGGCGGCTTCGCTATCATCAAGGTTCGATTGGAGTAAGGCATATGAAATCAAGAAACGGACCTTTGCGTGTCGGCATCGGCGGGCCGGTCGGCTCGGGCAAGACGGCGCTGACCGAAAAGCTCTGCAAGGCGATGCGCGACGACTATTCTGTCGCCGTCGTCACCAACGATATCTACACGACAGAGGATGCCGAGGCGCTGGTGCGGATGCAGGCATTGCCTTCGGACCGCATCGTCGGTGTCGAAACGGGCGGCTGCCCGCATACAGCCATTCGCGAGGATGCGACGATCAATTTGCAGGCGATCGCCGGCCTGAACCAGCGGATTCCCGATCTCGACGTCGTCTTCATCGAATCCGGCGGCGACAATCTGGCGGCGACCTTTTCGCCCGATCTTGCCGATATCACCATCTATGTCATTTCCGTTTGCCAGGGCGAGGAAATCCCGCGCAAGGGCGGGCCTGGTATCACCCGGTCGGACCTGCTCGTCATCAACAAGAAGGATCTGGCGCCTTATGTCGGCGCCGATCTCGAGGTGATGGACCGGGATGCGACGCGCATGCGCGCTTCGCGCCCCTTCGTCTTCTCCGACATGAAGCGCGGCGACGGTGTCAGCTCGATCGTCAGCTTCCTCAGGGAGCAGGGCGGTCTCTAGATCCAGATTTTAGACCGGATCAAAGTCGAAGAATTAGAGGATGATATCGTCCGAAAACCGCTCACACTTTTCGGCATCATGCTCTGACGGTTAGATCCGTCGGAGCAGGTTGACGTCGCTGATGGCGATCGCCCGGCCGCGCACCGTGACACCTTTCGTCTTTAACGTCGAGAAGGCGCGCGAGAGCGCCTCCGGTGCGAGGCCAAGCTTGCGGGCGAGCAGGTTTTTCGGAAAGGGCAGCCGCAGCGAAGCGGCCGCACCGTTCTCGGCGCAGTGGGTCAGCAGATAATGCGCCACGCGCTGCGGCGCGGTCTGCATGCGGTCGCTTGCCAGGCATTCCATCATCGAGATCAGATGCAGTGACAGGCTGCGCGTGATCGCCCTGCCGATCCGCGGCCGCTCCTCCAGCAACAGCCGAACCTTTGCGATATCAAAGCACGCCAGCACGGCATGATCCATTGCTTGCGCGCCGTAGTGATAGGTTTCGTCGGCGTGGATCAGGCATTCCGCGAAACTGTCGCCGGGCTCGCAGATGCGGATATCGGCCTGCCTGCCATCGCCGTTGCGACGATAGAGCCTGACATAACCGCTCAGCACGCAATAGAAATAGGCCGCCTTGTCGGCCTCCTCGATGAGAACGTCATGCGGGTCGCAGAGGCGAACGGTGGCGCAGGCGCGCAGGGCTTCAGCCTCGTTGTGGTCGAGCCCGGCCATGAGGGCGGCCTTGGCGAGCACAGCGGCCTCTTGGCCGTTGAATGTCAGCGTCCTGTTCATCTCCCGGTCTCCTGATATGGCCGGTCTTTCCAATTCCATGTGCATGCCGGGCAAAATACGGGAAGGAGATGGCGGTGGATTTGATTTCGGTCAATCGCCAGAAGTGAACAGCAAAAACGAAACGGGCCGTGAGATCGCTCCCGGCCCGTTCATTTCCTGGGCTTTGCCTATTCCGCCGCGAAGGGCGGCAGGCGCAGCACGTTGGTGTCGTTGCCCTTGGCGCTCTTGCGCTTGCCTTCCGGCTTTTCGATTGCGGTCAGGCGCTCCTCCAGCGAGTCGATTTCGCTGCGGTTCTCGCGGGTGACGCGGGTGAGATCCTCGCGCGACAGCGGCAGCTCCTCCTCGTCCTTCCTGCCGACCAGGCGGCCGAAAGCCCAGCCGAGCAGGCGGGACAGGTCGTCCATGATCAGGAAGAAGGAGGGCACGACGACGAGCGAGAGTACGGTCGAAACGATGATGCCGCCGATCACTGCAATTGCCATCGGCGCGCGGAACGAGCCGCCTTCGCCGACACCAAGCGCGGAAGGCAGCATGCCCGCCGACATGGCGATCGAGGTCATGATGATCGGCCGGGCGCGCTTGCGGCCGGCTTCGACCATGGCCTCGACACGAGGCATGCCCTGATGGCGCATCTCGATTGCGAAATCGACCAGCAGGATGGCGTTCTTGGTGACGACACCCATCAGCATCAGGATGCCGATCATGACAGGCATCGACAGCGGATTGCTGGTGAGGATCAGGCCGGCTGCGACGCCGCCAATGGCGAGCGGCAGTGAGAACAGGATGGTGAAGGGCTGGATCACGTCCTTGAAGAGCAGGA
>Ga0102593_1002263_pt1 | contig 15265 bp, 16 predicted proteins | sample AraplaCol_mMS_r2_2_FD_76862 | JGI IMG/M metagenome (GOLD analysis project Ga0102593, IMG submission 76862) | Arabidopsis root microbial communities from North Carolina, USA - plate scrape MF_Col_mMS_r2 (SPADES assembly) (version 2) | ecosystem: Host-associated > Plants > Roots > Endosphere...
GCAGCCCGACCCGGGCGTGGGTGTCGGCGAACCGGGCGTGCTCCGAGGCGATCAGGATGTCGCAGTAGAGCGCCAACTCGAGGCCGCCGGTGACCGCGGCCCCGTTGATCGCGCCGATCACCGGGGTGCCCATGGCGGGCCACTTCGGCGAGATGTCGGGGAGTTGGGTCGTGTTGCCGAGTTCCTTGAGGTCCAGGCCCGCGCAGAACACGGGGTCCGCGCCGGTGAGGATGACCACGTCGACCTCGTCGTCGGCATCGGCGTCGTGCAGTGCGGCGTAGAACTGGGTCCGCAGCTCCGCGGAGAGGGCGTTGCGGGCCTGCGGCCGGTTCAGGGTCAGGGTGCGGACCCGGTCGGTGGTGTCGACCAGCAGGACGGATTCGGCATCGGGGCTCGGCATGCCTTCACCGTATCGACCGGTCGACCTATCGTTGACGGCATGTGCCGCAACATCACCGAACTGCGTGGCCTCGAGCCCTCGGCGACCGCCGAGGAGATCGAGGCCGCGTCACGTCAGTACGTCCGCAAGGTCAGCGGCGTCACCCGTCCGACGGCGGCCAACGCCGAGGTGTTCGAGGCCGCCGTCGCCGAGGTGGCCGCCACCACGACGCGTCTGCTGGCCGCGTTGCCGCCGCGGCGTCAGCCGCCGAAGACGGTGCCGCCGCTGCGGCGTCCCGAGGTGCGGGCCCGACTCGCCGCGACGTGAGCACCCCGGCGCTCAAGGAGTGGAGCGCGGCCGTCCACGCGATGCTCGACGGCCGCCAGACGGTGCTGTTGCGCAAGGGCGGCATCCACGAGAAGCGGTTCGACGTCGCGGCCCGCGAGTTCGTGTTCTTTCCCACCGTCGCGCACGGCCACGCCGACCGGGTCCGACCCGAGCACCGCCATCTGCTGGCGACCGCCGCACCGGACAGCACCGAGGACGAGGTGGTGTTGCGGGCCGGCGCCCGTGTCGTCGCGGCGATCCCCGTCGAGCGGCCCGACGGGCTCGCGGCGGTCGCCGACACCCACGTCTGGACCTCGGAGTCGGTGGAGAAGGACCGGCTGGACTTCCGGCCCCGGCACCGGCTGACGGTGCTGGTGGTCCAGGCCCGACCCCTGACCGAACCGGTAAGCCTGCCTCGAGATCCGTCGTTCGCCGGCTGCAAGAGCTGGCTGGACCTGCCCGTCGCGGTGCAGTGGGGCGACCCCGTGCACGACGACGCGACCCTGGCCGACGTCGTCGACCGGGTCAGGGCCTCAGTGGGATGACGGTGGCTGCGTCCCGGCGGGCAGCAGCAGCCGCGACACCGCGCCCGCGCCGTGGTGCACGGTGTGTCGCTGCACCTGCATCGTCGTCCCCGACGCCGCCGGCTCGTCGGTGCCGAGGTTGCGGACGAACCGCGGATGCGAGCCACCGGCGACCAGGACGCGCAGCCGGGACCCGACCGGGAATCGGTGTGCCACGGCGTCGAGCTCGAGGCGGACCGTCTCGGGGCCGGCGCCGGAGCTGCTCGTGCGGCGGAGGAATCCCTCGGTGACGTTGGTGGACCGGCCGTCGGGGTCCACCTGACTGAGCCGGACGAACAGATCGTGGTGGGGGTTGTCGCACGAATGCGTCAGCTCCACGACGGGGCGACCGACCACGTAGAGGTCCGCGGCCATGGGGTCGCCGGTGAAGTCGGCCACGTCCGACCGCAACGACAGCGTGCCGTCGTCGCGGTAGCCGCCCTCGGGTGAGAGCAGGCGCCCGCCGACGGTGGGAGTCGGGTCGGCGGGGTCGAAGGTGAACTGCGAGCAGGACGCCGCCGCCTCGGCCGGGGGCTCCTCGGAGAGCCGGTGGGCGGGCTGCAGGTGGAACACCCGCTCGGGCATCGTCGGCGGCCACGCGTCCATGTCGAGCCATCCGTCGCCGTGCACGTGGGCGCGCACCGGGCTCCGCGGCGGCGCGGGCGTCCCGCCGAGGTGCTCGTCGAGCCACGCCAGCGACTCCCGCAGGACGGTCGGGGCGCCCTTGGTCATGACCTGCGTGTGGGTCCACGAGCCGACGGTCAGCGCGGCGGTGACCCCGCGGTCGCGCAGACGGGCGAACTGGCCGAGTGTCTGGTCCAGGAAGAGGTCCTGCCAACCGCTGAACAACAGCACCGGCACGTTCACGCAGTCCAGGGCGTCGGTGAGCCGCAACGGTTCCCAGAACGGGTCGCTGCGGTCGGGGTGCTCGACCCAGGACTCCCACCACGGCGCGCCGGCGCCGAGCATGGTCCGCCCGGAGGGGCCCATCGGCACCTGGTTGGCGGTGCGGGCCACCCGGCGTCGGGATTGGAGCTGCCCGACGGCGTTGCGCCACCGGCCGCCGTCCTCCTGGTGCGACATCATGTCGCTCCAGCCGAGGAAGTCGTTGAGGGTGAACGATCCGGTACCCCAGGATGATTCGGCGAAGTCGTGGGGGCCGACGGTGATGATCGCCGCCGCCAGCTCCGGCGGCGGGTCCATGAGGATGGCCCACTGGGTGAAGCCGAGGTAGGACAGCCCGATCGTGGCGAAGGAGCCGGTGAACCAGGTCTGGTGACGCAACCACTGCACGGTGTCGGCGCCGTCGGCGACCTCGTGCACCATGGGGGTGAACTCGCCGCCGGAGCCGAAGGTGCCGCGCACGCTCTGGATGACCACGTGGTACCCGCGGGCGGCGTAGACGGTGCCGAACAGGCTGGAGAACGGAAGGGAACGGCCGTACGGACAGCGGACCAGCAGCGTGCCCCTCGGGTCGGCGGTCTTCGGGGCGTAGTGATCGGCGAGCAGGTCGACGCCGTCGCGCATGGGCACCCGCACGGCGCGCTCCACCGTGAAGCCCGTGGTGGGCGGGGGGAGGTGCAGGACTCGGCTCAGGGCGTGCGAGGCGATGCGCTTGGCGCTCAGTCGGGAAGCCACGCCGTGCACGTTACGCACCGTGCCCGGGTGGTCAGAACTTGTAGTACGGCACCAACTGCTGGGCGCGCTGCAGGTTGGTCTGCATGCAGTCGACGTCGTCGGCGCTGTAGACCGGCGCGTAGAACAGCGATTGCTGCAGCACCCCGTAGCTGGTGTCGAAGGCGATCATGCAGCTGAACCAGAAGCGGTTGTTGCGGTCGGACGGTTTGAGGATCCAGTACTGCGCGGCCCGGTGCCCGCCGATGTCCATCTCGACGGCGTCGGGGGGCAACGTCTGCTCGTAGGTGCGCCACACGAACGCCTCGACGGCCATCTGATAGTTGCCTGCGTCGTAGTGGCAGCGCAGACCGTCTTCGTGTTCGGGCGGGGTGAAGCCCAGGCCCAGGCCGTTGACCACGTCGGCGGGAATGTCCTCGCAGGGGTCGAACGGGCGCGGGTCGACGGTCTCGATCACGGGCCACTTGATGCTGCTGGACACCCCGCTGATGGGGATCGACGTCGACCGCAGCTGGACGGACCCGGAATCCGGTGAGGTCAGCGGGTTGGCCTGCCAGACCACGACGACGGCCACTAGCAGCGCGCACATCGCCGACAACAGGCGCATTCTGCCGAACATGGCACCCCTCGTGCGCTCGTCGTCCATTGCGGGGAGTGTACAAGCGTCGCGTCGGAGATCGGGCCGAAAAGCAGAACACGTTCTAGTTGCCGGGTGGGAGACTCGCCGCCGGCGCACGTAGGCTGGACCGTTGTGTCTCCGCAGTCTCACGACCGTCGCCATCCCACGCTGTGGGCGATCAGCGACCTCCACGTCGGTCATACCGGCAACAAGCCCGTCACCGAGTCCCTTCATCCGTCCTCGCCCGAGGACTGGTTGATCGTCGCCGGCGACGTCGGCGAGCGCACCGACGAGATTCGGTGGTCGCTGGATCTGCTGCGCAAGCGATTCGCCAAGGTGATCTGGGTGCCCGGAAACCACGAGCTGTGGACCACCGCCAAGGATCCGATGCAGATCTTCGGCAAGGCCCGCTACGACTACCTGGTCACCATGTGCGACGAGATGGGCATCGTGACCCCGGAGCACCCGTATCCAGTGTGGAACGACGAGGGCGGGCCGGCGACCATCGTGCCGATGTTCCTGCTCTACGACTACTCGTTCCTCCCCGAGGGCACCGCCACCAAGGCCGAGGGCCTGGCCGTGGCCCGCGAGCGCAACGTCGTCGGCACCGACGAGTTCCTGCTCTCCGCCGAGCCCTATGCCACCCGCGACGCGTGGTGCCGCGAACGGGTGAAGGCGACCAGGGAGCGGCTCGAGGATCTGGACTGGTTGACGCCGTCGATCTTGGTCAACCACTTCCCGCTGGTGCGCGAACCCTGCGACGCCATGTTCTATCCCGAGTTCGCGATGTGGTGCGGGACCACCGCGACCAAGGACTGGCACACCCGCTACAACGCGCTGTGCTCGGTCTACGGCCACCTGCACATTCCCCGCACCACCTGGTATGACGGGGTGCGCTTCGAAGAGGTCTCGGTGGGCTATCCCCGAGAGTGGCGCCGCCGCAAGCCCTATCGCTGGATGCGCCAAATCCTGCCCGATCCGCAGTATCCGCCCGGCTATCTCAACGACTTCGGCGGCCACTTCGAGATCACCCCGGAGATGCGGGCCAACGCGGAGAAGATGCAGGAGAAGATCAGGAGCCGGCGCGGATGACCGGCACGTTGCTGTCCCACGTGGTCCCGCCGGTGATCGCCTCGGCGGAGATGTACGCCGACCCGGACGATCTGGTGCCGCTGCCCGAGGAGGAGCCGCTGATCGCGCGCTCGGTGGCCAAGCGGCGCAACGAGTTCGTCACGGTGCGGCACTGCGCCCGCCAGGCCCTCGGCGACCTCGGGTTGCCGCCGGTGCCAATCCTGAAGGGGGACAAGGGCGAACCGTGCTGGCCCGACGGGGTGGTCGGCAGCCTGACCCACTGCGAGGGTTTCCGGGGTGCGGTGGTGGGGCGGGCCAGTGAGGTGCGTTCGGTCGGGATCGACGCCGAACCGCACGCGGTGTTGCCCAAGGGTGTGCTCGACGCGATCAGCCTGCCCGCGGAGCGCGCCGAGCTGGGCACGCTGCCCGGCGGCGCGCACTGGGACCGGATCTTGTTCTGCGCCAAGGAGGCAACCTACAAGGCGTGGTTCCCGCTGACGCATCGGTGGCTCGGCTTCGAGGACGCGCGGATCAGCTTCACGGTCGACGGGTCCGGCGGCGCGGGCACCTTCGAATCGGAGATCCTGGTCGACCCCCGGGCCGAGTCGGGGCCGCCGCTGACCTCGCTGTCGGGGCGCTGGTCGGTCGACGGCGGGCTGGTACTGACGGCGATCGTGCTGTGAGCGTCGCGCCGCCCCCCGGGCTGGTGATCGTCGACAAGCCGGCAGGCATGACCAGCCACGACGTGGTCGCCCGCTGTCGGCGGGTGTTCGGCACCCGCAAGGTCGGGCACGCAGGCACGCTCGATCCGATGGCCACCGGCGTGCTGGTGGTGGGCATCGAGCGCGCCACCAAGATCCTCGGCTTGCTGACCGCGACGGACAAGTCGTATGCCGCCACCATCAGACTGGGCCGGACCACCTCCACCGAGGACGCCGAAGGCGAAGTGCTGCAGACGGTCTCGGCCGCCCACGTCACCGACGCCGAGGTCGAGGCGGCCGTGGCGACCCTGCGGGGCGAGGTCGACCAGATCCCGTCGGCGGTCAGTGCCATCAAGGTCGACGGTCAACGGGCCTACAAGCTCGCGCGGGAGGGCAAGGCGGTCGAGTTGGCCCCCCGACGGGTCCGCATCTCGCGTTTCGACGTGCTCGCCGTGCGCCGGGTGGAGAGCTTCGTCGACGTGGACGTCGAGGTCGACTGCTCGTCGGGCACCTACGTGCGGGCGTTGGCGCGCGACGTCGGAGAACGGCTCGGCGTCGGCGGGCACCTCACCGCGCTGCGCCGCACCCGGGTGGGCCGCTACGGGTTGCAGGAGGCGCGCACCCTCGAGCAGCTGGCCGACGCGGCGCAGCTGAGCTACTCGCTCGACGAGGCGTGCCTGCTGGGGTTCGCGCGCCGCGACCTCTCCGACGACGAGGTCGACGCCGCGGCGAACGGGCGGGCGTTGGCACCGGCGGGGGTCGACGGGGTGTACGCCGCAACGGCCGCCGACGGCCGGGTGATCGCGCTGCTATCCGACGACGGACCCCGGACGAAGTCCGTGGTGGTCATCCGCCCGTCCACCCTGTAGCGGTCCTCAGACCACCCAGATCGCTTCTGCCGCAGGGTTTCCCAGGTCGACGGTGGTGGTGGCCGCACCTGCGGTCCCTGGTTGTTCCACGCCGACGGAGATCATGCCGGCGAAGTCCCGTCGGGCCAGCACCGTCAGCCGCGAATCCAGGGTGATGCCCACGTGGGTGAAGTAGCGCAGCATCTCCGGGTCGGCGTCGGAGATGCGGGCCACGGTGGCGGTGTCGCCGTCGTGGCACATCGACAGCTGGCGGGCGTCGGGGGCGGGCACCTGCCCGTCGCGGGCGGGAATCGGGTCGCCGTGCGGGTCGCGGGTGGGGAAGCCCAGCTTGGCGTCGATGCGATCCAGCATCCGGTCGGACACGGCGTGCTCGAGCACCTCGGCCTCGTCGTGCACCTCGTCCCAGCCGTAGCCGAGTTCGCGGACCAGGAACGTCTCCATCAACCGGTGGCGGCGCACCATGGCCAGCGCCGCGAGGCGGCCGGCCTCGGTGAGCGTCACGGCGCCGTACTTCTCGTGGTCGACCAGACCTTGGTCGGCGAGCTTGCGGATGGATTCCGAGGCCGTGCTGGCCGACACTCCGATGCGTTCGGCCAGCATCTTGGTGCTGACCTTGTCGACCGACCACTCCTGGGCCGTCCAGATCACCTTCAGGTAGTCCTCGGCCACCGACGACAGGTCGCGTGCGGCGTCGTCGGTGCTCATGGTCGAGCAGTTTAGGCAATCGGCCGCCCGTCCGGGCATCTGACGGTGCCGGCGCAATGGCGGCGTCGTAGGCTTGCCGTCGTGCAGCGCTGGCGGGGCCAAGACGAGATCCCCACGGACTGGGGCAGGTGCGTCCTCACGATCGGTGTGTTCGACGGTGTCCACCGCGGCCACGCCGAACTGATCAACCACGCGGTCAAGGCCGGTCGGTCACGCGACGTGCCGACGGTGCTGATGACCTTCGACCCGCACCCCATGGAAGTCGTGTTTCCCGGCAACCACCCCGCTCAGCTCACCACGCTGACGCGGCGTGCCGAACTGGTCGAGGAGATGGGCGTCGACGTCTTCCTCGTCATGCCGTTCACCTCGGACTTCATGAAGCTCACCCCGGAGCGCTACATCCACGAACTGCTCGTCGAGCGGTTGCACGTGGTCGAAGTCGTCGTGGGGGAGAACTTCACCTTCGGCAAGAAGGCCGGCGGCAACGTCTCCATGCTGCGCAAGGCCGGCGACCGCGCCGGATTCGCGGTGGAGGGCATGTCCCTGCTCGCCGAGCCGTCGGGGGTGGCCCGGGACGAGACCGTCACGTTCTCCTCGACCTACATCCGGTCCTGCGTCGACGCCGGTGACGTCGTCGCCGCGGCGGAGGCCCTTGGCCGGCCGCACCGCGTGGAGGGCGTCGTCGTCCGCGGCGACGGTCGCGGCCGCGGCCTGGGATACCCGACCGCCAACGTCGCCCCGCCGATGTACTCGGCGATCCCTGCCGACGGCGTCTACGCGGCGTGGTTCACCGTGCTGGGGCACGGCCCGGTGATGGGCACCGTCACCCCCGGTGAGCGGTACCAGGCGGCGGTGTCGGTGGGCACCAACCCCACGTTCTCCGGCCGCACCCGCACCGTCGAGGCCTTCGTCCTTGACACCGAGGCCGACCTGTACGGCCAGCACGTTGCCGTCGACTTCGTCTCGCGGCTGCGCGGGCAGGAGAAGTTCGACTCCGTCGACGACCTCGTCGTGGCGATGGACCGCGACACCCAGCGCGCGCGGACGGTCCTCGCCCAGTCCTGAGGATTCGGTGTCCGTGCCGGCGCGCTGTTAGACTCCCCGGCGACCCAGCACGTGCTGCAGTTCGCGGCGGCCGTGCCCCAGTTGAACCTCGCGAACCGATGGATGGAGTTTGTCTGATGTCGCTCACCACAGAGCAAAAGAAGGAAATCCTCGGCCAGTACGGCCTGCACGAGACGGACACCGGTTCGCCGGAGGCCCAGATCGCGATGCTGACCAAGCGCATCTCCGATCTCACCGAGCACCTCAAGAAGCACAAGCACGATCACCACTCGCGCCGCGGACTGCTGCTGCTGGTCGGCCGTCGTCGCCGTCTGCTCAAGTACATCGCGCAGGTCGACGTGGCGCGCTACCGCTCGCTGATCGAGCGCCTGGGTCTGCGCCGCTAACTCACCCGTGAAGGCCCTGCCCGCGGTCGTCGCCGCGGCGATCGCGTTGGCGGGGTGTTCGTCCGCGGCGGCCGCCGACGTCCAAGCGGGAGACTGCCTTCACGTGGGCGGGCCTCCCGATCGTCCGGAGACCGCACGCGTCGAATGCGGCAGCCCGGAGTCCAACTTCCGCGTCGTCGAGACCGTGGCGGACTCCGACGAGTGCCCGGGCGACGTGGACACCTATTACTCGACCCGCAGTTCGTTCAGCGGGTCGAGTTCGACCGTCTGTCTGGACGTGGACTGGGTGGTCGGCGGCTGCATGAGCGTCGACCCGGAGAATTCCCGCGACCCGGTTCGGGTCGACTGCGGCGACCGCTCGGCGTCGAACCGTCAGCGAGCCACCCAGATCGTCTTCGACGTCGCCAACGTCGACCAGTGCGCCACCGGCACCGGGTACGCCTACGACGAACGCCAGTTCACGGTGTGCGTGGAGGACGTGTCCTGATCGGCCACCCGTCAGTCGGAAACGCGCCACCGGCGGGTTCGGCAGATTGCCCCGGTGTAACATGAACGTGTTTTGAGCCTGATCTGGCTCTGACATCGGTGCGGTTCGCGCATATCCGCGGGCACCGTTCCAGTGCGTCACCGGCAGGACCCGTCATCGAATGGGCGGTCTTCGGTAGTGGCTGCCGGAGCCCCCGACATCGGGGCAGGCTCCGGCGGCTTCGATCGACGGCCGTCGGCATTCCCGGGTTCTCCTGCGTGACGCGCGAAAAAGGGGTGCGACCGCGCACCACACGAGAACCAAAGAGGCCTGACACACGTATGTCTGCAACTGAAATCGAAGACGGCGTCTTCGAATCGACCGCCGTGATCGACAACGGGAGCTTCGGCACCCGCACCATCCGCTTCGAGACCGGCCGGCTGGCCAAGCAGGCCGCCGGCTCCGTCGTCGCCTACCTCGACGACGAGACCATGCTGCTGAGCGCCACCACGGCCAGCAAGCAGCCCAAGGACCACTTCGACTTCTTCCCGCTCACGATCGACGTCGAGGAGCGCATGTACGCCGCGGGTCGCATCCCCGGCTCGTTCTTCCGTCGCGAGGGTCGCCCCTCCACCGATGCGATCCTGACCTGCCGTCTGATCGACCGGCCGCTGCGCCCCACCTTCATCTCCGGGTTGCGCAACGAGATCCAGGTGGTCGTCACCGTCCTGAGCCTGGATCCGAAGGATCTGTACGACGTGCTGGCCATCAACGCCGCCTCCGCGTCCACCCAGATCTCGGGCATCCCGTTCTCCGGTCCGGTCGGCGGCGTCCGCGTCGCCCTGATCGACGGCCAGTGGGTGGCGTTCCCCACCGTCGAGCAGCTCGAGGGTGCGGTATTCGACATGGTCGTCGCGGGTCGCAAGGCCGGGGACGACGTGGCGATCATGATGGTCGAGGCCGAGGCCACCGACAAGGTGATCGAGCTCATCGCCGGCGGAGCGGGTGCGCCGACCGAGGCCGTCGTGGCCGAGGGCCTCGAGGCCGCCAAGCCGTTCATCGCCACCCTGTGCGACGCCCAGAAGGCACTGGCCGACGCGGCCGCCAAGCCCGTCGCCGACTACCCCGTGTTCCCGGACTACCAGGACGACGTGTTCTACGCGGTGTCCTCGGTGGCCACCGACGAACTGTCCAAGGCGCTCACCATCTCGGGCAAGGAAGAGCGCGACGACCGCACCAACGAGATCAAGGCCGAGGTGCTGGATCGTCTCGGCGAGACCTACGCGGGTCGTGAGAAGGAGATCGGCGCGGCGTTCCGCTCGCTGACCAAGAAGCTGGTGCGCCAGCGCATCCTGACCGACCACTTCCGCATCGACGGCCGCGGCATCACCGACATCCGTGCGCTCTCGGCCGAGGTGGCCGTGATCCCGCGGGCGCACGGCAGTGCCCTCTTCGAGCGCGGCGAGACCCAGATCATGGGCGTCACCACCCTCGACATGGTCAAGATGGCTCAGCAGATCGACTCGCTGGGACCGGAGACGTCCAAGCGCTACATGCACCACTACAACTTCCCGCCGTTCTCCACCGGTGAGACCGGTCGCGTGGGCTCGCCCAAGCGCCGCGAGATCGGCCACGGTGCGCTCGCCGAGCGCGCGCTGATGCCGGTGCTGCCCAGCGTCGAGGAGTTCCCCTACGCCATTCGTCAGGTCTCGGAGGCGTTGAGCTCCAACGGTTCCACCTCGATGGGTTCGGTGTGTGCCTCGACCCTGTCGCTGCTCAACGCCGGTGTGCCGCTCAAGGCGCCGGTGGCGGGCATCGCGATGGGCCTGGTGTCCGACGACGTCGAGGTCGACGGAAAGACCGAGCGTCGCTTCGTCACGCTGACCGACATCCTCGGCGCCGAGGATGCCTTCGGCGACATGGACTTCAAGTGCGCAGGCACCAAGGACTTCGTCACCGCGCTGCAGCTCGACACCAAGCTCGACGGCATCCCGTCCAAGGTGCTGGCCGGTGCGCTGGCCCAGGCCAAGGACGCCCGCATCACGATCCTCGAGGTCATGGCCGAGGCCATCGACGAGCCCGACGAGATGAGCCTCTACGCACCGCGGATCACCACGATCAAGGTGCCGATCGACAAGATCGGTGAGGTCATCGGGCCCAAGGGCAAGATGATCAACTCGATCACCGAGCAGACGGGTGCGTCGATCTCGATCGAGGACGACGGCACCGTGTTCGTGGGCGCCTCCAACGGCGAAGCGGCGCAGGCCGCGATCGACTTGATCAACGCGATCGCCAACCCGCAGCTGCCCAAGATCGGGGAGCGGTTCCTCGGCACGGTGGTGAAGACCACTGATTTCGGAGCCTTCGTCTCGCTGCTGCCCGGTCGTGACGGCCTGGTCCACATCTCGAAGTTGGGTCGCGGCAAGCGGATCAACAAGGTCGAGGACGTGGTCAAGGTCGGTGACAAGCTGCGCGTCGAGATCGCCGACATCGACAACCGCGGGAAGATCTCGCTGGTGCTGGTCGCCGACGATGGGGAAGCGGGTGCGTCGCCCGAGGGCGCCCCGTCGGACGCAACGGACACGGGTGCCGAACCCGCCGATGCCGCGACAGTCTGAGCCTTCGCGTCTCGCGACTGCAGGATCAGCTGACCACGTTCGCCGCAGCACACTGCCGGGCGGGCTCCGGGTAGTCACGGAGTTCGTCCCGTCGGTGCGCTCGGCGTCCGTGGGAGTGTGGGTGGGCGTCGGCTCGCGTGACGAAGGTCAGAGCGTGGCCGGTGCCGCCCACTTCCTCGAACATCTGCTGTTCAAGTCGACTCCGACGCGGTCTGCGGTGCAGATCGCCCAGGCCGTCGACGCCGTCGGTGGTGAGCTCAACGCGTTCACCTCGCGTGAGCACACGTGCTACTACGCCCACGTGCTCGACACCGACCTCGAGTTGGCGGTTGACCTGGTCGCCGACGTCGTGCTGCGGGGCCGCTGTGCCGCCGAGGACGTGGAGGTCGAGCGCGACGTCGTGCTCGAGGAGATCGCCATGCGCGACGACGATCCCGAGGACACCCTCGGTGACGTCTTCCTCTCGGCGATGTTCGGACACCACCCGGTCGGCCGTCCGGTGATCGGCAGCGTCGAGTCGATCTCGACGATGACGCGCACGCAACTGCATTCGTTCCACGTCCGGCGGTACACGCCGGAGCGCATGGTGGTCGCCGTCGCCGGGAACGTCGACCACGACGAGGTCGTGGCACTGGTGCGGGAACACTTCGGTCCGCGGCTTCGCAAGGGTCGCGAACCCGTCGCGCCCCGCAAGGGCACCGGTCGGGTGCCGGGGCGCCCCGGCGTGGAACTGGTCGACCGCGACGGCGAGCAGACCCACGTGTTCCTCGGCGTGCGGACCCCCGGCCGGCACTGGAATCACCGCTGGGCGCTCTCGGTGCTCAACAGTGCGCTGGGTGGCGGCCTGAGTTCGCGCTTGTTCCAACAGATTCGGGAGACCCGGGGCCTGGCCTACTCGGTGTACTCCAGCATCGACACGTTCTCCGACTCTGGTGCGCTGTCGGTGTACGCGGCCTGCCTCCCGGAACGGTTCGAGGAGGTCACCCAGGTGGCCTCCGACGTGCTGGCCGACGTCGCCCGCGACGGCATCACCGACGCGGAGTGTCAGATCGCCAAGGGCTCGTTGCGTGGCGGCCTGGTGCTCGGGCTGGAGGACTCGGGGTCGCGCATGCACCGAATTGGGCGCAGCGAGTTGAACTTTGGCACCCATCGCAGCATCGACGACACGCTGACACTCATCGACGCGGTGAGCCTCGAGGAGGTCAACGCCGTGGCCAAGCAGCTGTTGAGCCGTCCCTACGGCGCCGCGGTGCTCGGACCGCATCGGTCCAAGAAGTCGCTGCCGCGGGCGCTGCGCTCGATCGCGGGCTAGCCGACGCGCAGCGACTCGTCGCGCCGCAGCACGAAGAAGTACGGGCGTGACGAGCCGCGAAGATCCATGGCGCCCAGCACGGTCTCGGATCCGGCCGTGTCGTCGAGCACCCGGAAGACGTCGTTGATCGGCAGTTGGTCGTAGACCATGGTGGCCGAGTCGACGCCGCGGTACCGGGTCGTGCGCAGCCGCGCCTTGGGGGCGGTGGTGCCCAGGACGGGTTTCAGCGCGGCGATCGGACGCGAGAAATTCATCCCCTTGAGCCCGGGGACGCGGGTGACCATGCCGAGGCCCCCGAAGGCCAGTGCCGGGTTGAGCGCCCACAGCGCCGAGCCGTCGGCGGTGGGGAACAGCAGGGGGTGGACGGTCTCGGCGTCGACGAACTGCTTGCCCCACCATCCGCTGGCGGCCAGAAGACCGTCGAGGGGATGGTGGGTCGGCAGTTCGGCGCCGCGCCAGGTGCCGATCATGAACTCGGCATCGACGGCGGGCGCGGCGTCGAAGATCGCCAGGGCCTCGGTGGCGGTCGTGGGCGCGTCGGGCAGAACGTCGGTCAGCAACATGCCCACGAGTTTACTTGACAGGTGTCAAGTTCACGACCGCCCGGTGGGTGCTCCTAGACCAGCAACCCGGCCGGATCGGTGAACGGCAGTCCGAGGTCGGTCGCGACCTGCTCGGAGACCAGCGCGCCCTCGTGGGTCGACAGGCCCTTGGCCAGGGCCGCGTCGGCGGCACAGGCGGCCTTCCAGCCCTTGTCGGCGAGCTTGACCACGTACGGCATGGTCGCGTTGGTCAGGGCGAAGGTCGACGTGCGCGGGACCGCACCGGGCATGTTGGCCACGCAGTAGAACACCGTGTCGTGCACGGCGAAGGTGGGGTCGTCGTGGGTGGTGGGCTTGGAGTCCTCGAAGCACCCACCCTGGTCGATCGCGATGTCGACCAGCACGGCGCCGGACTTCATGCCGGCGACCGTCGAGTTGGTGACCAGCTTGGGCGCCTTGGCGCCGGGGACCAGCACCGCGCCGATGACCAGATCGGCCTGCTTGACGGCTTCCTCGAGTTCCAGGGCCGAGGAGTAGCGCGTCTCGATGGCGCCGCCGTACTCGGCGTCGATCTTGCGCAGCGTGTTGACGTTGAGGTCGAACACGGTGACGTGCGCGCCCATGCCCCACGCGACGGCGGCGGCGTTGTCGCCGGCCATGCCGCCGCCGATCACGACGACCTTGGCCGGTGCGACGCCGGGGACGCCGCCCATCAGCACGCCGCGGCCGCCCTGGGTGCGCATGAGGTGGTAGGCGCCGACCTGAGCCGACAGCCGGCCCGCGACCTCGCTCATCGGCGCCAGCAGCGGCAGTGCACCGTCGGCCGTCTGCACCGTCTCGTAGGCGATCGACGTGGTGCCCGACGCCATCAGCGCGTCGGTGCACGGCCGCGACGCGGCGAGGTGCAGGTAGGTGAACAGCGTCTGGCCCTTGCGCATGCGGCCGTACTCGGCCTCGATGGGCTCCTTGACCTTGAGCAGCAGATCGGCCTCGGCCCAGACCTGGTCGGCGCCGTCGACGATGTGCGCGCCGGCGGCCTTGAAGTCGGTGTCCGAGATCGCCGAGCCGTCACCGGCGCCGGCCTGGACGAGCACGTCGTGGCCGCGGCGGCTCAGTTCCGCGACGCCGGCCGGAGTGATCGCCACCCGGTACTCGTTGTTCTTGATCTCGGTCGGGACTCCGACGCGCATGACAGCTCCTTCAGTCGACATCTGTACGTAGAATTGTGAAGAACATGCGAATCGATGGCAACGGATTCGAGATAGATTCGGTAAAGTCAGTCCATGCCAGAACGATCTTCGATGACTGCCGCGTCAGCCCCCGAGTCGCCGAAGAATGTTCGTCCCGCCGAGCTGGACGCCACCGACCGGCGACTGCTGACGGCGTTGCACCGCGACGCAAGGATGTCCAACAGCGCCCTGGCCGATCTGGTCGGCATCGCCCCGTCGACCTGTCACGGACGGGTGCGCCGCCTGCAGGAGATCGGCGTGATCCGCGGCTTCCACGCCGACATCGACCCCGGCTCCATCGGGCTGCCGATGCAGGCGATGATCTCGGTCAGCCTGCAGGCCAACGCGCGCGGCAAGATCGGCAGCTTCATCCAGAACATCCGCACCCGGCCGCAGGTGATGGACGTGTACTTCCTGGCCGGGGCCGACGACTTCCTGCTGCACGTGGCCGCGCGCGACACCGACGACCTGCGCTCCTTCGTCGTGGAGAACCTCAACTCCGACGCCGACGTGGCGGGAACTCAGACGTCGCTGATCTTCGAGCATCTGCGGGGGGCGTCGCCGCTGTGAGTACCGGCGGGCAGGAGCGAAGCGACCGGGGGAATGACACCGGCGGGCAGGAGCGAAGCGACCGGGGGAATGACACCGGTGACGACCTGGACGAGCTCTACGGCGTCGACCCGGCCGAGTTCACCGCGCTGCGCACGCAGCTGGTGGCTGCGGCCAAGAAGCGCGGAGATGTCCAGGGCGCCAAGGTGATCGGTGCGGCTCGCCGCCC
>Ga0102593_1002264_pt1 | contig 15257 bp, 9 predicted proteins | sample AraplaCol_mMS_r2_2_FD_76862 | JGI IMG/M metagenome (GOLD analysis project Ga0102593, IMG submission 76862) | Arabidopsis root microbial communities from North Carolina, USA - plate scrape MF_Col_mMS_r2 (SPADES assembly) (version 2) | ecosystem: Host-associated > Plants > Roots > Endosphere...
TAGCGTCGCGCATGGAACTGTGTGTCCGCGGGCTATCGACGTCTTCAAGACCCGAACTGTTGCGCCGTACCTAGCCCTAAACGCTGCGTAGTCGCCCTGCCCATCGACGATCAGTCCGATCATTGACCCCCCCCAAAGGCTTCACCGATCCCGCCACTAACCCATATGTCACCGAGCCCGAAGTTCGTTTCCTCAAGTACGCGAGCTATGTCGTCGTCGTTCGCTGCCCACTCGATCTTCGTTCCGTCTTCCCCATCTTGACGAACTAGAAGCAACTCACTTACGTCAAGCGAATTCAGCACGGTGACACTGTGCGTCGATAGAAGAACCGAGGTTCGCAGCCTCTTCGCCTGATCACGTATGAGCCCCATGAACCTCTGCTGCATCCATGGATGCATAAAGTTCTCAGGCTCCTCTAGCAGCACAACCTTCGAGCGAGGCACATACAACGCGGCCAACAGGCAGAGCCACTTCAAGGTGCCATCCGAGACCTCCTCGGGCCTGAATGTGTTCGCACCCGATCGAAATACCGTGTAGCGCCGCCCGGTCGAACGATCAATATCAGTTGAAATCGAGTCTATCGACACAACAGCTGCCTTGAGATGCTGCGAAATCTCTCCGAGCGGATTCTTGCGCATCATTGAGTTCAGCATTTGGTAGTCCATAAACCCGGCCCCACCGAGGTAGGCGCCGCCACCAAGATACCCTCGACTATCGAAGAATCTGCGGAACTGCTCAGTCTCAAGGGTGTTTATCACCTCGCTGATGCCGGACCCGTCATTGCCCATTCTCACGACAGGCAGCGGATCACTTGCTTGGCGCGCAATATCCGGTTGAATGTTGTACTCATCTAACGCTGAGATATCCCGATACAGCTCCCTAACAGCACGATGCAATCCCGCAAATCGCTCAAGGATGGAGACATCGTGAGGCACCTTCTTAATCCCGGCCAGCTCATCAGCGACAGCCTTCTTCAGGCGCTCGAACATCGCCTCCTTATTGCTCCCTGCAGCCACCCAATAAGAAGATTCAGCGATCTTCTTTGTCAGCGATGCAGCATCAGCAAACCAGTGCTTAGTACGCACTCCACCACCCGATCGCCCAACTTCAACCGAGATGACATTCTCAGATCGGTTATCGATCCATGCCGAAACGCGAAGCGATTCGTGCCGAATGAATGTGAGATTGTCACTCTCGTTGAGCGACAGCTCCACGGTCCAAACGAGGTTAAACGGAGTTTGACGCCCCTTGTATAGCGTCGTTTCATAGTCAACCAGCACTACAAAGCGAATAGCGTCCTCGCCCCTCCTGAAATTTCTCGCTGGACCGCCAGCTTTGCCCATCGCCAACGCAGCGCCACTGGTGACCACGTTCGATAGAAACTTCAGTGCGTGAAGAGTATTGGTTTTGCCGGAGCCGTTCGGGCCTACCATCACGTTTAGCCCCGGCTTGACATGAAACACAACGTCGCTAATTGAACGGAAGTTCTCGATACGTATCGTTGCGTCCATGACCTCCTCCAACGCCTAACTGCGCAATTTCCGCATGATGCCCACAGCACCTAACTCGTTCAAGCCTGCGGTAAGAGATATCGGCCGTTTGGGGCACCGCAATTACCGGCAGTTGGTGGGAGCGGTAATGCAGGACGACCAGCTCTTTGCGGGCACCATTGCCGAGAACATCGCGTTGGGTGATGACGGCTACGACCAGCAGCGTGTCGAGAATGCAGCACGCATGGCATCGGTTCACGAGGAAATCGTGTCCATGCCGATGGGGTACCACAGCCTGATCGGCGACATGGGCACGACGTTGTCGGGCGGCCAGAAGCAACGCGTGATCCTGGCGCGCGCGCTCTATCGCGAGCCGCGAATACTGTTCCTTGATGAGGCGACCAGCCATCTTGATGTGGAGCGGGAGCGGCTGGTGAACGATGCCGTGCGCGGACTGAAGCTCACGCGGATCATCATCGCGCACCGACCCGAAACTATCGCCAGCGCCGATCGCGTGCTGGTGATGCATGGCGGACGGATCGTGCAGGAGATAAGGGCGCCGTTGGCGCGTGCCCCGGTTGTCGAGGGCGCAATGAGCGCGGAGCAAGCGTGCACTATTTGATCGTGTCTCCGGCTGGCGCCGGTCTGTTCCTGTACGCGTTTGGCGCGGCGAGTCGCATGCCATGAGCGCGCCCTTGTTCCGGACTGAGGTGCTGGAAGCGCGGCGCGGCAGCCAACTGGGCGGCATCTCGTTGGCACAGCCGCTTCGGCTGTGGCTGTTGACGGCGTTTGCCACTCTAGCGGCGGGTCTTGTGGTGTGTTTCCTGTTCATGGGTGAATACAGCAGGCGCTCACGGGTTACGGGGCAGCTTGTTCCGGATCTTGGCCTGTCCACGGTGGTGTCGCCCGCAGCCGGAGTCGTGGAGGACGTAAGTCCGGCCGAAGTGGATCGGATCAATCGCGGTACCGCGCTGATACGAATAGGGATATCCCGGGCGATGGCGGACGGCCAGGATTCGCTGGATGCGATCCGTGAGGGCTTGAACATTCGCGAGACGAGTGCGACGTCCCTCGGTCAGTCGCAGATAACGCAGATCGACGCGCAGATGGCTGGCACGCGTCGGCAACTGGCGGCGGCGACCACGGAGCTGCGCCAGATCGAAGACGCCGTCGGAACACGCCGTGAGCAGGTCAGGATCGGGCGCGAGACGGTTGACCGTTACCGTCGCATTGCCAGCGAGAAGTACGTCAGTCAGGTTCAGATCGACGAACGGGAACAAGCTGTCCTGGAGCTCGTCAACCAGCAACAGGCGCTCGAACGTCAGGCGACTTCGATTCGTCGGGCGATTCTTCAGATGGAACAGACGCTGCACGAATTGCCGGCGCAACGCGCTGCACAGGCCGCACTCTCGCGGCGCGATCGAGCGCTGATCGACCAGGAGCGCGTCCAGCAGGAAACCAACCTGGAGTTGCTGATCAAGGCACCGGTGAGCGGGCTCGTGGCGAGCCGGCTGGTCGAGCCCGGGCAAGCGGTCCAGGCGGGGCAGCCCATGTTGAGCTTGCTGCCGGAAGGTTCGAAGCTGGAAGCGCAACTGTTGGTGCCTAGTCGCGCGATAGGCTTCGTCGAACCGGGCAACACGGTGTTGTTGCGCTATCAGGCCTATCCGTATCAGAAGTTCGGCCACCATGTCGGACGGGTCATCCGAGTTTCACGCAGCGCCATCAATCCGGGCGAGTCCACCGCGCTGGCGGGAAACGGCCAGGTTGAGCCGTACTACCGGGTTCTGGTCGAGTTGAACGCGCAGACCGTAACCGCCTACGGTAAGCCGGAGGCATTGCGACCAGGCATGGTGCTGGAAGCCGACATCCTGAGCGAGCGACGCAAGCTTTACGAATGGTTGCTTGAGCCGCTTTATTCCTTGCGCGGCACGATGGGCGCGCGAAGCGCGGCGCGATAACGACGATCCGGGCGCCCGATCCAGCCGATTGCCGAAGTGCATCCCTAAGGGCATCGTCGCACCCGATGACGCTGCGCCCGTCTTACAGGGCGGGGTCCAGGACGATCGACGCACGAAGGTGGCGAAACTCTGTCCGCGGGACATCGGAAGCCCCTTCATTTTTCGTCCCCCCGATGGCTAAACTCGCCCAAGGGGAAAACCTGGGGAATGGGGTATGGATACTCGAGCCGCATTGCGGGCGCTGTTTGCGGCCGCGGCGCTTTTCATGGGATCGGCGCAGGCCACGGAGACGGAGCCCGTGCCGGTACCGGTACAGCAGCCGCAGGACTCCGAAGAGATCTTCGGACGGGCCGCCGGGAAGGTCGAGGAGGCCACCCAGCGTGCGTATCTCGATGCCGTCGCGGCCTTCGACGCCGGGCTGCAGCAGGCGCCTGGCGACATCGAACTCGCCGTTGCGCGCTGCCGCTTTTTCCAGATGTACTCCAACGCGGAGTACGGCAACTGGATAGCCGAAGCGGAGGAAGCGTTCCCGCGGTGCTCGCAGGAGTTGCGCGAGCGCTGGCCGAATGTGCCGCAGGTGGTGCTGTTCGAACTGGAAAGGAGCTGGGGCGAGGACGCCGCGGCGCGCGGCGAAGCCATCATCAAATCCGCCGAGCACTGGCCTGACCACTTCCGTCGCGATCTGCTGGCCAAGACGTCGCAGATGCACGACCTCAACGACAACAAGACGCGTGGCGGCGAACTCGCCCTCATGGCGGTACAGCTGGGCGACAACACGCGCGTCGGCGCCGCGGCGCGGTATCTGGCGGAACAGAAGAAGCTCGACGAGGCGGCCGTATTGCTGGCGAAGGCAGCGCCGGCCGAGTTGCCGAACGATGCAGGCGATCGCGTCGAAGCCGCGCTTGCATTGCCCGACACGAAGGCCGCGCTTGCGCAGTTGCGTCGCCAGCCCGAGATGGTCCAGTTCATCGACGCCGAGATCGCCGCGCGTGCCTACATGCGTGCCGGCGATTTCGCGTCCGCACAGCGCGTGCTGAAGGACAAGTCCGGCAATTACGAATCGATAAAGACGCTGAAGTTCGACGCCGCCCTGGGTAATCGCGATTTCGCCGGTGCGGCGAAGATCGTCAACCTCGCCGACCGCCCGCACTTCGCCATCCACCTCGCGCGCTTCGCCACGCTGGCGATGGCCGCGCCGATCACTCTGCTCCAGCCGTCCATGATGCAGGGCGCGATGATCTGCATCGCATGGTTCATGGTCATGGTGCTGGTGCCCGGCGTCGTGCTGGTGCCTGCGCACTATCGTGGGCTGGCGCGCCGCCTGCAGGGGAAGGTCGGCTCACCGTTGTTCCCGGCCATCGGCCTGTGGCGCGCGTGGTACGCCGCGGCGGTGGCGATCACCGTGCCGACGGCGGTGCTGCTGCTGGTGCAGCCGTCGGCCATGGCCGAAATGGCGAGCGGCAACGTCACCGACGCGTCCCAGATGTTCCGCGCCTTCCTGTTCGCCGAAACCACCGCGCTGTTGTTCCTCATCCCCGCGCTGGTTGGAATGAACCGCCATCAGCTCATCGGCGACCGCACCACGCTGCGGACGTGGTGGATCGTCCTGTTGATGTGGGGCGCGCTGATCAGCATCGGCGTCGTATTGGGCTGGTTGCAGATATTGCTGGGCTTCGGTGGCGAAACCGCGCAGACGCGCATGGTCGCCGCGATGGCCGAAGGCGGCGCCGAACTCGGCGGCCCGCTGCTGTCGCTGTTGATCCTCGCCATGGTCGGCCCCGTCTTCGAAGAACTCGCGTTCCGCGGCCTGTTGTTGGGCGGCCTGTCGCGCCACATCAGCTTCGGCTGGGCCAACACCATCCAGGCGCTGATCTTCGCCGCCATCCACAACGACTCGCCGCGGTTCCTTTACTACTTCGCCATGGGCCTGTTCGGCGGCGGGCTGGTGAAGCGCACGGGGTCGCTGGGGGCGACTATTGCGCTGCATGTTCTGAATAATGCGGTGGCGGTGGGGGCGTTGTTGTGGGTGGGGTGAGGCGGCGGCCGGTTGTTCTTGCTTCATCACGTTGCCAGTTCACCGACCGTGTAGCACCTATTAGCGGAGGGACGAAATGGAGGCCTATCCGCTTGGCGCAGATCGTAGAGGCGCTTGCATGTCATGGCGAGTACGTCCTCGACGTTTTCTATTCACTCGCTGAGTTCTCACCTCCATCCGCGTCCGAGCCACCGAATGAACACCTGTGTCCGGTGAGTTCATACTTTTCTGGCTGGACGGGAGACGCGGATCGGGCTGTCGGCCTTGTTTGCGGGCTTGGGTACGAGCAGCTCAAGGCGCTAGGGATCATCGAGTACATTGATCCGTTTGAAACGTGGCTGAAATCCCCGCTCTCCGCGGAGCTAATGACTGACTCAAAGTCCGCGCTCTTCACTGAAGCGCGCCGCAGCCGCGCGGCACATTTTCTAACCTGCTCCCACTCTGGCAAGGGCGGCAGTTTGCTCCCGAACGGAACATTAAACTTGCCAGCCCTGCTCGTCCTGTAAAGGCCGTTGAAGCAGTGCCGATTCAAGTACCAAAAGAGAATCGCCCGCTCCCATCGGTCTTCCGATGCTTCGAATGCTTCACGCGCGTCCATATAGGCGCTCTGAGTACGCGGCATCGAAATCATGCGGCGATACACATACTCAGGCTCCCGGCGAAGTAGGCTGTAGAAATTAACTAACTCGCCGTTGATATCAGAGAGAGTGGCTCGTTCTGGCCTGACTGCAAAGAAAAGCGCGGCTGAGCCTGCGAAAGGTTCAAAATAGCGATTGAACTCGGCCGGCATCTTTGCCGCCAAGGTTGGCAACAATCTCTGTTTGCTTCCAGCCCAACGGAGCACCGGCTTTAGGTAGCTCATACCCCTCCAAACTCGCAACCAACTACCGTACCCGGCCGGGCGACTGTGGCCGTCACATATTCCGGCGGTACTCCCCACCCACATCGTACAGCGCATGGCTAATCTGCCCAAGGCTATGCGTCTTGACCGCCTCCATCAGGCTGGCAAACACATTCTTCCGCTCCCGCGCCGTCGCCTGTAGCGCTTTCAACCCCTCGGGCGAATAACCGTTGCGGTTGCCCTGGTAGCCGGCGACGTTGTCGATCTGCTGGCCCTTCTCGCCTTCGGTGGAGCGGATCAGTTCGATCTCGGTGACGATGTCGCCGCCGTGGTCCTTGGGCAGGAAGGTGTTGACGCCGATCAGCGGCAACGTGCCGTCGTGCTTCTTGTGCTCGTAGTACAGGCTCTCTTCCTGGATCTTGCCGCGCTGGTACATGGTGTCCATGGCGCCCAGCACGCCGCCGCGCTCGCTGATGGCTTCGAATTCCTTGTAGACGGCTTCCTCGACGATGTCGGTGAGCTTGTCGACGATGAAGCTGCCCTGCCAGGGGTTCTCGTTGAAGTTGAGGCCCAGTTCCTTGTTGATGATCATCTGGATCGCCACGGCGCGGCGCACGCTTTCTTCCGTCGGCGTGGTGATGGCTTCATCGTAGGCGTTGGTGTGCAGGCTGTTGCAGTTGTCGAACAGCGCGTACAGGGCCTGCAGCGTGGTGCGGATGTCGTTGAACTGGATTTCCTGCGCGTGCAGCGAACGGCCGGAGGTCTGGATGTGGTACTTCATCATCTGGCTGCGGCTGGATGCGCCGTAACGCTCGCGCATGGCACGCGCCCAGATGCGGCGGGCGACGCGGCCGATGACGGTGTATTCCGGGTCCATGCCGTTGCTGAAGAAGAACGACAGGTTCGGCGCGAAGTCGTCGATCTTCATGCCGCGCGCGAGGTAGTACTCGACGATGGTGAAGCCGTTGCTCAGGGTGAAGGCGAGCTGGCTGATCGGGTTCGCGCCGGCCTCGGCGATGTGGTAACCGCTGATGGACACCGAGTAGAAGTTGCGGACGTTCTTGTCCACGAAGTACTGCTGGATGTCGCCCATCATGCGCAGGGCGAACTCGGTGCTGAAGATGCAGGTGTTCTGCGCCTGGTCTTCCTTGAGGATGTCGGCCTGCACGGTGCCGCGCACGGTGGCCAGCGTCTGCGCCTTGATGTTGGCGTAGGTGTCGGCGTCGATGATCTGGTCGCCGGTCACGCCCAGCAGGCCGAGGCCGAGGCCGTCGTTGCCTTCGGGCAGCATGCCGCTGTATTCGGGACGCTTGCGGCCTTCGAACAGCGCGTCGATCTTCGTGTGCGCCTCGTTCCAGCGCGTGTCGTCGGCGCGCAGGTATTTCTCGACCTGCTGGTCGATGGCGGTGTTCATGAACATCGCCAGGATGATCGGCGCCGGGCCGTTGATGGTCATCGACACCGAAGTGCTGGGCGCGCACAGGTCGAAGCCGGAGTACAGCTTCTTCATGTCGTCCAGCGTGGCGATGTTGACGCCGGAGTTGCCGATCTTTCCGAAGATGTCCGGACGCACGGCGGGGTCTTCGCCGTAGAGCGTGACGGAGTCGAACGCGGTGGACAGGCGCGCGGCCGGCTGGCCGACGGACAGGTAATGGAAGCGGCGGTTGGTGCGCTCCGGCGTGCCTTCGCCGGCGAACATGCGGATGGGATCCTCGCCGGTGCGGCGGTACGGATACACGCCGCCGGTGTACGGGTAGTAGCCCGGCAGGTTTTCCTTCTGCAGGAAGGTCAGCAGTTCGCCCCAGCTCTTGTAGGTGGGCGCGGCGATCTTCGGGATCTTCTGGTGGCTCAGCGATTCGCGGTAGTTCTCGACGCGGATCGTCTTGTCGCGCACCTGGTATTCGTTGACTTCGTCGGTGATGGACTTCAGGCGCGCGGGCCAGTCGCGCAGGAGCTTCAGCGCTTCGGAGGTGAGCGACTGGACGGCGTCGTTGTAGCGCTGGCGCAGGGTGAGCAGCGTCTTGTCGCCGCCGCTGGTGAGGGCATCGCCGGCGTACAGATCCAGCGCCTTCGGCAGCGTGTCGTCGCCGAGGTCGTTCAACGACTGCCAGTAGCTCTGCGCGCGATCGGCAATCTCCGACTGCGTTTCGATCTGCGCGTTGATGCCGCGGCCCTGCTCGGCGATTTCGGCGAGGTAACGCACGCGTGCGCCCGGAATCAGCACGGTGGCGCGCGGTTCCTTCAGCGAGGTGTCGATCTGCGGCGTCCACTTGCCTTCCGGCAGCGACAGCTTGTCGCGCAGCAAACGGCACAGGTTCGCGAACATCCAGCTGATGCCGGGGTCGTTGAACTGGCTGGCGATGGTCGGATAAACCGGGACGTCTTCGTCCTTGGTCTGGAAGGCGACGCGGTTGCGCTTCCACTGCTTGCGCACGTCGCGCAGCGCGTCTTCGGCGCCGCGCTTGTCGAACTTGTTGAGCACGACGAGTTCGGCGAAGTCGAGCATGTCGATCTTTTCCAGCTGGCTCGGCGCACCGAAGTCGCTGGTCATGACGTACATCGGGAAATCGACTAGATCGACGATTTCCGAATCCGACTGGCCGATGCCGGCGGTTTCGACGATGACCAGGTCGTAGCCCAGGCCCTTGAGGAAACCGATGCAGTCCTTCAGCACGGTGTTGGTGGCGGCGTGCTGGCGGCGCGTGGCCATCGAACGCATGTAGACGCGCTTGGAACGCAGCGAGTTCATGCGGATGCGGTCGCCCAGCAGCGCGCCACCGGTGCGGCGGCGCGTGGGGTCGACGGAGATCACTGCGATGCGCATCTCCGGGAAGCTGGCGAGGAAGCGGTTGAGCAGTTCGTCGGTGACCGACGACTTGCCGGCGCCGCCGGTGCCGGTGATGCCGATGACGGGCGTCTTGCCGCCGGCCAGCTGCCACTGCTTGCGCAGGTGCGCGAGCTGGGCTTCGTCGAACACGCCCTCTTCGATCGCGCTGAGCGTGTGGCCGATGCTGATTTCGTCGTCGATGTCGGCGGTCTTGTCGGGATGCTGCGCGGACTTGCGCGCATCGCCGGCGCGGCGCACGACGTCTTCGATCATCGCCACCAGGCCCATGTGCATGCCGTCGTTGGGGTGGTAGATGCGCTCGACACCGTAGGCCTGGAGTTCGCGGATTTCTTCCGGCGTGATGGTGCCGCCACCGCCGCCGAAGACGCGGATGTGGCCGGCGCCGCGTTCTTTCAGCATGTCGACCATGTACTTGAAGTACTCGACGTGGCCGCCCTGGTAGGACGACAGCGCGATGCCGTCGGCGTCTTCCTGCAGCGCGGCGCGGACGACGTCTTCCACGGAACGGTTGTGGCCCAGGTGGACGACTTCCGCCCCCTGCCCCTGGATCAGGCGCCGCATGATGTTGATGGCGGCGTCGTGCCCGTCGAACAGGCTGGCGGCGGTGACGAACCGCAGCGGGCTGGTCTCGGGGGCGGCTTCGGGCAGGTTGCTGGCGGGGGTGCTCATTGCGCTCAGATACGGAAACGATCGAATCCGTATTGTAGCCCGAGGCGGATTAGGGGCTTGTTGTGCGGCGCAAGAGGACGACGCGTCGGGGTGGCGGGGGCCGCCGTAAGAGTCCCGTCATCCCGTCATCCCGTCATCCCGTCATCCCGTCATCCCGTCATCCCGGCGAAGGCCGGGATCCAGGCCGTCATGCGTTCAAAGATGTCACCCGGCGCTTCGATGCCACGGGCCTGGGTCCCGGCCTTCGCCGGGATGACGCTGGTTTTGCTGATTCATTCGACGGGGCGAAGACCTTCGTTCGCCCGGACGCTCCTGGGGACATCGTGCGACTCCACCAACCACCCGTTCCGGCAAAGCGGCCCCTTCTTTCTGGCTACACTCGCCCTGTCATTTCGCGAGCCGCCATGAACGAAGACGCCGTCCTGCTCGACCTTCGCCGCCGTGCGCACGACGGCTCGCCTGTAGCGCTGTACCAGCTGGCCTCGGCGCTGGTGGTCCGGCACGAACTGGACGAAGCGTTCACCCTGCACCGCCGCGCCGCCGAGGCCGGTCTCGCCAACGCGCAGATCGAATACGCCCGCATGCTGATGTACGGCGTGGGCTGCGCCGCCGAACCGGTCCGCGCCGCCGAATGGCTGCTGCGCGCCGAATCGGTGGGAAGCCCGATCGCCTCCTATTTCCTCGCGCTGATGTCGCTGGGCGGCCGCACGTTGCCGCGCGATGGCCGCATCAATGAACGCGTGCTGCGCGCGGTGCGCGCCGACTACCCGCCCGCGCTTCGCGCCGCCGCGCTGCATTTCGGCCGAAAAGCCGCGCCCGCGGACCAGCTGCGCTGCCTGCAACTGCTCGAACGCGCGACGGGACTGGGCGACGTCGTGTCGGCACGCCTGTTCGCCGAACGCCTCGCGCGCGGCGAAGGCGACGCGCCGCAGCCGGATGCGGCCCACGAGCTGCGCGTGCAGTTGCGTGCGCACGGCATCAAGGCGCTGCCGGCGATCGTCGTTCCCGAATACGCGCCGAACGTGTCCTCGCCCGGCGTGCTGTCGCTGGAAGACGTGTTGCAGCCGGTGGACCTGAAGCTGCAGGCGTCGCGCCCGCATGTGATGACGGTCGACGGCCTGCTCAATGCCGACGAATGCCGACTCCTGATCGCCAATGCCGAAATGCACCTTACGCGTTCGCGCACGGTGGATCCGGAAACCGGATTGCCGATCGAACAGGAAATCCGCACCAGCAGCGATGCGGCGTTCGACGCGATCCTGGAAGACCTTGCGCTGCGTTGCGTACAGCTGCGTATGGCGAGCGCGGCCGGCGTGCCGCTGGACCACGCAGAACACCTCGTCGTGCTGCGCTACGAACCGGGCCAGGAATACCGCCCGCATCGCGATTACCGGCCCATGAGTTCGATCGAACGCGACAAGCCGCAGGCCGGCAACCGCATGCGCACGATCTGCGCGTACCTCAACGACGTCGAAGCCGGCGGGCAGACGGAGTTCCCCGTCGCCGGGCTGAAGGTCGAACCGCGCCCGGGCCGCGCGGTGGTATTCGACAACCTGCACGCGAACGGCGCGCCGGACCCGGATTCGCTGCACGCGGGCCTTCCGGTGGAACGCGGCGAGAAGTGGCTGGCCACGCTGTGGCTGCGTCAGGCGCCGTATCGCGACTTCTGAACGGTGGTAACTGAACGGGCATCGCGCCTCAAGCCGTCCGTCGGCATGCCTGTCCCTCCCCGCCGATTGCATTAGACTGTCGCGCCTGCAGCGGGGTGATGCACCCTCACTGCAGAGGCGAATCCATTTCGATTCAACGACTTACCCATCACAGTTGGCGCAAAGCGCGACGCGCAACACCTCGCGCCAACAGCGGAGCACCCGATGATTTTCGAAACGCTGGACACCTTCGGCCACGAGCAGGTCGTGTTTTGTCACAACAAGGACGCGGGCCTGAAGGCCATCATCGCGATCCATAACACCGTGCTCGGTCCGGCCCTCGGCGGTACGCGCATGTGGCCGTACAAGACCGAGCAGGACGCGCTCAACGACGTGCTCCGCCTGTCGCGCGGCATGACCTACAAGAACGCGGTCGCGGGCCTGAACATCGGCGGCGGCAAGGCGGTGATCATCGGCGATCCGTCCACCGACAAGTCCGAGGCGCTGTTCCGCGCGTTCGGCCAGTTCGTCGAAGCGCTGGGCGGCCGTTACATCACGGCCGAGGACGTCGGCATCGACGTCAACGACATGGAATACGTGTACCGCGAGACCGAGTACGTCACCGGCGTGCACCAGGTCCATGGCGGTTCGGGCGACCCGTCGCCGTTCACCGCCTACGGCACGCTGCAGGGCCTGATGGCCACGCTGAACAAGCGTTTCGGCGATGAGGAAGTGGGCAAGTACTCCTACGCCGTGCAGGGCCTGGGCCATGTCGGCATGGAGTTCGTGAAGCTGCTCAAGGAGCGCGGCGCGAAGATCTTCGCAACCGACATCAACAAGGGCCTGGTCGACAAGGCCGTGTCCGAGTACGGCGTGGAAGCGGTGGGCCTGGACGAGATCTACGACGTCCCGGCCGACGTGTACTCGCCGTGCGCGCTGGGCGGCACCGTCAACGAGAACACCCTGCCGCGTCTGAAGAGCAAGGTGATCTGCGGTGCGGCGAACAACCAGCTGGCCAACAACGCCATCGGCGACGAAGTGGCCAAGCGCGGCATCCTGTACGCACCGGATTACGCGGTGAACGCGGGCGGCGTGATGAACGTGGCGCTGGAACTCGACGGCTACAACCGCGAGCGCGCCATGCGCATGATGCGCACGATCTATCACAACCTCGCGCGCATCTTCGAGATCGCCGAGCGTGACGCGATCCCGACCTACCGCGCGGCGGACCGTCTGGCCGAAGAGCGCATCAACGCGATTGGCAAGCTGAAGCTGCCGCTGGGCCGTTCGGCTCCGCGCTTCCAGGGTCGCATCCGTGGAGGCCACTGATTTTCGGCGATAGCTGAAAATCGGTGACAAGAAACGCCCGGCTTTGGCCGGGCGTTTTCTTTTGTAGCCCGGGTAAGCGAAGCGCACCCGGGGACGCGCGTCCCAGCCCACTCCCCTCACGACGAATCAAGACCGTCATCCCGGCGAAGGCCGGGACGCAGGCTGTCACGCTCACAAAAAGCAGCACCGCGCCGCCTTCCAGCGTTGCGGGCCTGGGTCCCGGCCTTCGCCGGGAAGACGGTGGGAGGTTGGATGGTCAGTCGGGAAACCGCCTCGCCGCAGCCCCATCGGCACAACGACGCCGACAAGAAAACCACCCCCGACAAACGGTCGATTTTTCAGCCGATTCTGAAAGACGCCATGCGGCCGCAGGCGCAAGCTTCGCTCCCCACCCCGGAGTCGCTCCCCATGCGCATCGCCCTCCCCCTCAGCGCGCTTTGCATCGCCATGACCTTCGCCGCCGCCCATGCCGGCGACGGCAAGATCGACTACGACCATCAGGACAAATGGCAGGCCGCGCACGAAACGCAGCAGTCGCCGATCGACATCGTCACGCACGACGCCATCGACGCGAAGGCCGCCGAACCGCAGGCGCTGGTGTTCACGCACACGCATGCGCCGATGGAAGCAATCGACAACGGCCATGCGGTGGAAGTGGAAACCCACGCCACCGAAGCGACGATCCGCGGCCGCCACTTCGCGCTGGCGCAGTTCCATTTCCACGCCGCGAGCGAACACACCATCGACGGCAAGCATTACCCGCTGGAAGGCCACTACGTCTTCAAGGCGCAGGACGGCCGTCTGGCCGTGGTCGGCGTGATGTACGCGGTGGGCAAGCCGAACGCGCAGGCGCAGGCCGTGCTCGACAGCCTGGACCACAAGCGCAACGCGCCGCACGACATCGACGTCGATGCGCTGATGCCCGCCAGGCACGATTACTACCACTACCTCGGCTCGCTGACGACGCCGCCGCTGACCGAAAACGTGGAGTGGTACGTGATGCCCACGCCGGTGACCATGTCGCAGAAGCAGATCGACGCGTTCCTGGCGCATTACCGCCACAACAACCGCAACGTGCAGCCGCTGAACGGCCGTCCGCTGGTGCATTCGGCCGGCTGATCGCCGCGCACATCGCGCACCTTCGCGCCCCCGCACCGTCCCGTACGGTCGCGGGGGCGCTTGCTTTCAGGCGTTTTATTGCACCGCACGACGACCGTTTCACCGCGGCCCTCTAGAATTGACGCATCTCGCACGGCCTCGCGCCGCGCCACCCTATCGAACTCAAGGATTCCCATGCGCCCTTTCCCCCTCGGTGAAGAAATCGACGCCCTGCGCGACGCCGTACGACGTTTCGCCGGGGCCGAGATCGCACCGCGCGCGGCGCAGATCGACGAAGAGAACTGGTTCCCGCAGGACCTGTGGCCGAAGCTCGGCGAAATGGGCCTGCTCGGCATGACCGTGCCGGGCGAGTTCGGCGGCAGCGAAATGGGGTACCTCGCGCATCTGGTCGCGATGGAAGAAATTTCGCGCGCGTCCGGTTCGGTCGGCCTGAGCTATGGCGCGCATTCGAACCTGTGCGTGAGCAACCTCTACGCGAACGGTACGCAGGCGCAGCGCGAGAAGTACCTGCCCAAGCTGTGCACTGGCGAATGGAAGGGCGCGCTGGCGATGAGCGAACCCGGCGCGGGTTCGGACGTGGTCGGTTCGATGAGCTGCCGCGCGGAGCTTCGCGACGGCGTGTGGATCGCCAACGGCAACAAGATGTGGATCACCAACGGCCCCGAAGCCGACGTGCTGATCGTCTACATGCGCACCGCCGGCAAGGACGCGGGCAGCCAGTGCATGACGGCCTTCATCGTCGAGAAGGGCATGAAGGGTTTTTCCACCGCGCAGAAGCTCGACAAGTTCGGCATGCGCGGTTCCAACACCTGCGAGCTGGTGTTCGAGAACTGCGAGATTCCCGCCGGGAACGTGCTGGGCGAAGTGAACCGCGGCGTGAAGGTGTTGATGAGCGGTTTGAACACCGAACGCCTGGTGCTGACGGGCGGACCGATCGGCCTGATGCAGGCGGCGCTCGACATCTCCCTGCCCTACGTGCGCGAACGCAAGCAGTTCAACGCGGCCATCGGCACGTTCGGCCTGATGCAGGGCAAGATCGCCGACATGTACACCGCGCTGCAGTCGTCGCGCGCGTACGCCTACCTCGTCGCGCAGAACTACGACCAGGGCGTGAAGTCGCGCATCGACCCCGCCTCGTGCCTGCTGCACGCCTCGCAGAGCGCGGTGCAGGTCGCGCTGGAAGCGATCCAGGCGCTCGGCGGCAACGGCTACATCAACGAGTACCCGGCCGGGCGCATCCTGCGCGACGCGAAACTCTACGAAATCGGCGCGGGTACGAACGAAATCCGCCGCATGCTGATCGGCCGCGAGCTGTTCCA
>Ga0102593_1002266_pt1 | contig 15228 bp, 14 predicted proteins | sample AraplaCol_mMS_r2_2_FD_76862 | JGI IMG/M metagenome (GOLD analysis project Ga0102593, IMG submission 76862) | Arabidopsis root microbial communities from North Carolina, USA - plate scrape MF_Col_mMS_r2 (SPADES assembly) (version 2) | ecosystem: Host-associated > Plants > Roots > Endosphere...
TCGAGAACGCGCACCGGCGCGCACCCTTCTCCCATCACGCGAAAGGCTTCCAGCGCGACGGCCCGTCCCGAGGTCTTCGCGGTGAGGAAGAAGATCTTGTCGATCTTTCGGGCAGCGCGCGCCTTCAGCAGCGGAAAGAGAGTGGCCAGCGTCTTGCCGATGCCGGTGGGCGCCTGCGCCATCAGGCAGCGCCCGTTCGCCGCGGCGCGGTACACGGCCTCGGCAAGTTCGCGCTGGCCGGCGCGGAATTTTCCATGTGGAAACTCGAGACGGCCCAGCGCGCTGTCGAGCACCGCATGGTGCGCGGCCTCGCTCTGTGCCCAGTCGCTGTAGCGCGCGCACAAAAGCTCGAAGTGCGCCTGCAGCGCAGCCCGGGTGTGCTGCTCTTCCAGCACGGTCTCTTCGCCGGTGCCGAGGTCCAGGTACACCAGCGCGACCGTGATGTGCTCATGGCCATGCAGCTCGCACAGCATCCAGCCGTAGGTGCGGGCCTGGGCCCAGTGCAGCGCGCGGTGGTTGCCCCGGATGGCGTCGAAGTCGCCGCGGAAGGTCTTGATTTCTTCGACGCGGGCTTCGCGCGGGTCGTACCCGTCGGCGCGGCCCCGCACCTTGAGCGCGCCGCAATGCGAGACCAGCGCCACTTCGCTCTGGTAGCTCTGGCCGCGCCGGCCCTGCACGAGCGCGTGGCCGGCCATGCCCTCGAGCGCGCTGGGCGCGGGCACGAAACGCAGGTCGAGGTCGCCCGCCTTGGCACCGAAGGCGCACAGGGCCTTGACGGACACCGTGCGGGCCTCATTGGGCGGCGCTGCCTGCGGCTGGGTGGAAAGATCCGTGGTCACTGCAGCTGTATAAAACAACAGTATAGCGGCGCTGCGCCGTACCTGGCTGTAAAAGCTTGTCGGGGCCTTCTCCGACACCGGCGGCGGCGGTTATCGGCAAAACTTCAAAAGTTTTGCTTACAAATCCCCGTGAATGAAATCCCCCACCGCGATCGATCCTGATGACTTCGAGCGTCTGCTGAGCCGAAACCTGAAGTGGCCTCTGCTCGGCGGCCTGATCGGCGCGCTGGTGTTCGTGGGGTTGATCGTCTTCCTGCTGTCGGCCATCAGCCGGGTCGAAGCCACCGACCGCGTGGTACGCAACGCCAGCGAACTGCAGCGCCGCACCATCGACATGGAGACCGGCCTGCGCGGCTTCCTCATCACCGGCGAAGACAATTTTCTGGAGCCCTACCAGAGCGCACTGCCGAGGATCAAGGGCGACATCGAGGAACTGCAAGGCCAGGTGTCGGACAACCGGCAGCAGGGTGAGCGCATTGCACGCATCGCCGCGCTGCAAGCGGAGTGGAATGAATTCGCGTCCGAGATGATCGCCGCCCGGCGCAACGGCGGCGACTACCAGGGTCTGGTGCGGCAGGGCCGGGGCAAGCGGCTGAGCGACGACATGCGCGCCGAGTTCACGGCCTTCATGGACACCGAGCAGGGCCTGCGCTTCCAGCGCAACGAGGAGGCCAACCGCACCAGCTGGCTGGTGGTGGGCGTGTTCATGCTGTTCACGCTGGCGTTCACCGGCATGGTGGCCTACTTCGGCCGCCGGCAGCTCATGCGGCTTTCGGAGAGCTACGACGCGGTGCTGCGGGAGCAGGCCGCGCATGCCGAGCGGCTGGCGCAGCAAGCCTGGCTGCGCAGCGCGCAAACCGAACTGGTCGGCGAGCTGGTGGGCGAGCTGAGCGCGAACGACCTGGGCCGCAAGGTGCTCGCGTTCTTTTCGCGGCGCCTGGGCAGCGCCGTGGGCGCGCTGTACGTGCGCGAGCGGCACGGCACGCTGCGCCGCGCTGCGAGCTACGGCTTCTCGATGGAAGCCGAGGCCACGCCGCAGGTGTTCTCGCCCACGCAGAGCCTGGTCGGGCAGGCCGCGGCCGAGCGGCGCCGCATGCTCATCGAGCCCATTCAGGCCGACTACCTGAAGGTCAATTCAGGGCTTGGCGAAATGGCCCCGTCGGCCGTGCTGCTGGTGCCGGTGTCCAGCGACCGCATCGTGAACGGCGTGGTCGAGCTCGGCCTTCCGGGCGTGCCCGATGCGCGCACCAACGAACTGCTCGACCTTGTGGCCGAGGACATCGGCGATTCGCTCGCGGCGGCCCGCTACCGCGAACAGCTGCAGGACGCGCTGGCCGAAACGCAGCAGCTCAACGAGGAGCTTCAGGTGCAGCAGGAAGAGCTGCGCACCGCCAACGAGGAACTCGAGGAGCAGTCGCGCGCGCTGCGGGCCTCGCAAGCCATGCTTGAGAACCAGCAGGCCGAGCTGGAGCAGACCAACAGCCAGCTCTCCGAGCGCACCGAGGCATTGGACCAGCGCAATGCGGCCCTGCGCCGCGTGCAGCGCGATCTCGAAGACCGCGCCGACGAACTGCAGCGCGCCAGCCGCTACAAATCCGAATTTCTGGCCAACATGTCGCACGAGCTGCGCACCCCGCTCAACAGCGCGCTCATCCTGGCAAAGCTGCTCGGCGACAACGCGCAGGGCAACCTGAGCCCCGAGCAGGTGAAGTTCGCGAAGGCCATCTACGCGTCGGGCAACGACCTGCTGGTGCTCATCAACGACATCCTGGACATCTCGAAGGTCGAGGCAGGCAAGCTCGAAGTGGTGATCGAAGACGTGGCACTCGACAAGCTCGCGCGCAGCCTGGAAAGCACCTTCAGCCCGATGGCCGCGGAGAAGCGGCTGGGTTTCAAGCTCACCATGCATCCGGACGTGCCCGCCTCGCTGGTGACCGACCGGCACCGGGTCGAGCAGATCCTGAAGAACCTGCTCTCCAACGCACTCAAGTTCACCGACAGCGGCGAAGTGGCGCTGGTGGTTTCGGCCGCCCCCGACGGCGGCGCGGTTTTCGCGGTGTCCGATTCAGGCATCGGCATTGCGCCGGAACAGCAGCAGCTCATCTTCGAAGCCTTTCACCAGGCCGACGGCACCACCAGCCGGCGCTATGGCGGCACCGGCCTGGGCCTCTCGATCTCGCGCGACCTCACCCGCCTTCTGGGTGGCACGCTGTCGGTGCAGAGCCAGCCCGGCCAGGGCAGCACCTTCACGCTGCAACTGCCGGCGGTGGCGCCGCAGGCGTCGCAGCGCGCGCCGGCCGCTGCTCTCGGAAAGGCTGCGCCCGCCTTACTGCCTGTTCCGCAGGCAGTTCCGGCCGCACCTGCGGCGCCGGCCGTGGTGCCACCGCCGCAGTTTTCCGACGATCGCGCGATGCCGCGCGACCAGGTGCGGCGGGTGCTGGTGATCGAGGACGAGCCGCAGTTCGCGCACATCCTCTACGACCTGGCGCACGAGCTCGGCTACCGCTGCCTGGTGGCGCACGGTGCGGCCGATGGCTTCGATCTGGCGCAGCAGTTCCTGCCCGACGCCATCCTGCTGGACATGCGCCTGCCCGACAGCACCGGCCTGGACGTGCTGCAGCGCCTGAAGGATTCGCCGCAGACGCGCCACATTCCGATCCACGTGGTGTCGGCCGCCGACAACGCGCAGGCCGCCGCGCTGCACATGGGCGCCATCGGCTATGCGCAGAAGCCCGCCACGCGTGCCGAGCTGATGCAGGTGTTCGCCCGGCTGGAGGAAAAACTTACGCAGAAGGTCAAGACCGTGCTGCTGGTCGAAGACGATGCGCTGCAGCGTGAAAGCGTGATCCGGCTGATCGGCGACGAAGACATCGAGATCATTGCCGTGGGCTCGGGCGAAGATGCGCTCGACCTGCTGCGCCGGCGCGTCTTCGATTGCATGATCACCGACCTGCACCTGCCCGACATGCAGGGCGGCGAGCTGCTCAAGCGCATGGCGGCCGAAGAAATCGTTTCGTTTCCGCCCGTCATCGTCTACACCGGCCGCAACCTCACGCGCGACGAGGAGGCCGAGCTGCAGCGCTACTCGCGCTCCATCATCATCAAGGGCGCGCGCTCGCCCGAGCGCCTGCTCGACGAGGTGACCTTGTTCCTGCACAAGGTGGAGGCCGAGCTTTCCAGCGAACGCCAGGGCATGCTCAAGGCCGCGCGCGGGCGCGACCGCATCTTCGAGGGCCGCACCATCCTGCTGGTGGACGACGACGTGCGCAACATCTTCGCGCTGACCAGCGCGCTGGAGCAGCGCGGCGCGGCGGTGGAGATCGGCCGCAACGGCCGCGAGGCGCTGGAAAAGCTCGAGCAGGTGCCCGAGATCGACCTGGTGCTGATGGACGTGATGATGCCGGAGATGGACGGCCTGGAAGCCACCCGCCGCCTGCGTGCCGACCGTCGCTTCGAGAAGCTGCCCGTGATCGCCATCACCGCCAAGGCCATGAAGGACGACCGCGAGCAATGCCTGGCCGCGGGCGCCAGTGACTACCTGGCAAAGCCTGTGGATTTGGAGCGCCTGTTCTCGCTTCTGCGCGTGTGGATGCCGAAAATGGAGCGGCTGTGAACCGCATTGCCACGCCCTCTCCCCTGCCCTCTCCGCTCAGCAACACGGAGATCGAACTGCGGCTGCTGATGGAGGCGATCTACCTCAAGTACAGCTACGACTTCCGCAACTACACACTGGCCTCGCAGAAGCGCCGCGTGCTGCATGCGCTGGCGCAGCTCGGGCTTCCAAGCATCTCGGCGCTGCAGGAAAAAGTGCTGCGCGACCCGGGGCTCTTCGGCCGGCTGCTGCAATACCTGACGATTCCGGTGAGCGAGATGTTCCGCGACCCGGGCTACTTTCTGGCGCTGCGCCAGCACGTGGTGCCGATCCTGCACACCTACCCCTCGGTCAAGGTGTGGGTCGCGGGCTGCAGCACCGGTGAGGAGGTGTTTTCGCTCGCCATTCTGCTGCGGGAGGAAGGCCTGCTTTCGCGCACGCAGATCTACGCGACCGACATTAACCCTGACTCGCTCGAGAAGGCACGGCAAGGCATCTTTCCCATCGAGTCGATTCGCGGCTACACGGCCAACTACCAGCGCGCCGGCGGCCGGAACTCGTTTTCCGACTACTACACCGCCGCCTACGAAGCCGCACGCTTCGACCCCTCGCTGTGCGCCGACGTGATCTTTGCCGACCACAGCCTGGCCACCGACAGCGTGTTTGCCGAGACGCAGCTCGTGTCGTGCCGCAACGTGCTGATCTATTTCAACCGCGAGCTGCAGGACCGCGCGCTGGGCCTGTTTCACGAGTCGCTGTGCCACCGCGGTTTTCTGGGCCTTGGCGCCAAGGAGAGCATTGATTTCTCGAGCTATTCGGAACGTTTCGACGCGCATGCGAAGCCGGAACGCATCTACCGCAAGGCCACATGAACCCTGACGCCACGCCATACGCCGCCAGGCGCATCGAGGCCGCGGTGCTCGGCGCCTCCGCCGGCGGCATCGATGCGCTGCTGCGGATGCTGCACGACCTTCCCCTGCCATGGCATCTTCCGCTGGTGGTGGTCCTGCACCTGCCCGAAGGGCATGAGAGCCACCTGGCCGAGATCTTTGCCGAGCGCCTTCAAGTGCCGGTGCACGAGGCCGCGGACAAGATGCCGCTCGCGCCCGGCCATGTGTACTTTGCGCCGCCCGGCTACCATCTGTCGATCGAGCGCAACCGCCGCTTCTCGCTCAGCTGCGAGCCGCCGGTGCGCTTTTCGCGGCCATCGATCGACGTATTGATGGCTTCCGCCGCCGACGCCTACGGGCCGGCACTGGCCGGCATTTTGCTCACCGGCGCCAACGACGACGGCGCCGAAGGCCTGCAGCGCATTCATCTGGCCGGCGGCATCACCGCCGTCCAGGACCCCAACGAAGCCCAGATTTCCATCATGCCCGAAGCGGCCATCGCCCTCCATTCCCCCGACCACGTGCTTCCCTTGCGCGAGCTTCGCGCCCTGCTCTTGCAACTGGAGTCCGCCCATGTCCATTGACGTCGAAAGCAAGCTGCTGATCGTCGATGACCTGCCCGAAAACCTTTTGGCGCTGGAGGCCCTGATCCGTGGGCCGGGGCGCGCGGTGTACCGCGCGACTTCGGCCGAAGAAGCGCTGGCGCTGCTGCTCGACCATGAATTTGCGCTCGCCATCCTCGACGTGCAGATGCCCGGCATGAACGGCTTCGAACTGGCCGAGTTGATGCGCGGCACCGAGCGCACGCGGCACATCCCGATCATCTTCGTCAGCGCGGCGGGCCGCGAACTCAACTACGCGTTCCGGGGCTACGAGAGCGGCGCGGTCGACTTTTTGCACAAGCCGCTCGACCCGCATGCAGTCACCAGCAAGGTCAACGTGTTCGTCGACCTGCATCGCCACCGCAAGGCGCTCGACCAGGAGATGGAGAAACTCGCGGCCGCCCACCAGAAGCAGGAAGAACTGGTGGAGCAGCTGCGGCACACGCAGCGCAAGCTCGAACACGCGGTGCGCATGCGCGACGATTTCATGTCCATGGTTTCGCACGAGCTGCGCACCCCGCTCAATACGCTGTATCTCGAAACGCAGCTGCGGCAGCTGCACGTATCCAAGGGCAGGCTGGAGTCCTTTGCGGCGGACCGCTTGCCCGCGATGATCGAGCGCGACCAGCGGCAGATCCGCAACATGGTGCGGCTGATCGACGACATGCTCGACGTGACGCGCATGCGGCGCGATGCGCTGTCGATCCAGCCCCAGCCGGTCGACCTTGCCGCGCTCGCGCGCGCCGTGGTCGAGGGCCTGCGGCACCAGGCCGAGGCCGCGGGCTCCGAGATCGCGCTCGAGGCGCCGGGCGAACTACGAGGCGTGTGGGACGAATTCCGCATCGAACAGGTGCTGACCAACCTGCTGACCAATGCGCTGCGCTACGGCCGCGGCAAGCCCGTGGAAATGATGCTGAGCCAGGCCGGCGGCATCGCGCGCATCACCGTGCGCGACCAGGGCATCGGCATTGCGCCGGAAGACCAGGAACGCATCTTCGAGCAGTTCGAACGCACCGACGACAGCCGCAAGCACGCCTCAGGGTTGGGCCTCGGGCTCTACATCACGCGCAAGATCGTGGGCCTGCACCACGGGCGCATCGAGGTCGAGAGCACGCCCGGCCAAGGTGCCCTGTTCAAGGTCGAGCTGCCGGTGCAGGCCGAGGCAAAGACTACGACGCAAGCGCGGGCGTAGGCGCTTTCCTACTGCGTGGGGGTCGATGGACCGGGATACTCGAAGCTTCGTTCCCCCTAGCAAGGCTTGTCCCCAGTGAATGTGCTGATCGTCGACGACAACGTAGCCGCGGCAGACCTGCTGCAGGAGCTCTTGACGCTGCAGGACCATACCGCCCGCTGCGCCTACACCGCCCAGCAGGCCCTGGATGCGGCCGCGGCGGAGCGCTTCGATGCGGCGCTCATCGACCTTACGCTGCCCGACTTTCCGGGCAGCGAGGTGGCGCGGCGCTTGCGATCGGACCCGGGGGAACACAGCCCGAAGCTGCTCATCGCCATTTCAGGCTTCTCGGTCGAAGACGCTGCCGGCGTGGCGGCGCGCGAGTTGTTCGACCATCACCTGCAAAAGCCGATCGACATCGGCGAACTGGCCGCTCTCCTGGAAGCGCCGCACTGAGCGCCAGCGCCTAGCGCGCGACTTCGCGGCGCGAGAGCTGCACTTGGGCACCCGCCGTATTGAAGGCGATGGTCGGCGCGGTGAAATCGCTCAGGGGCGCGCCAAGTCCGATCTCGCCGCTGCCATGCAGCACGCATTCCCCGCGCCGCAGCGCAATTTCATTGCTGGGGCCGTCGTTGCCATGAAACCGAACCCACGTGCCATAGGTGCTGAGGTCGGTCAGCACGCAACTGCCGCTGCGCAGCTCGATGCGTGCATGCAGCCGCGACACGCGCGGATCGTTGACCATGAACTGCGCGTCGTTCACCCGGCCGAGGTGGATAGGAAGCTCTTCGGTGCGGAACATGGAACGCACGTCGAGCCACGCCAGCTCGATCTGCCCAAAGGAGGAGTCGGGCAGGCGAGGCGGCGTCAGCGCGGCCGGCACGGTCAGGAAGGAGGTCATTTCCTCCTGCCAGTCGACACGGTGAACGGCCGACATTTCGCTGCGCCCGCGGATGGTGATAAGGCCCAGGTCGCGATGACGGACCCCCACCTCGCCCAGTTGCGCAATGACGGCGTCGGCCGCCCAGATCTGGCCAGGCCCCGCCAGGTCGCTGAGGCGCGATGCCAGGTTGACGGCATCGCCGAAGCAGTCGCCCTCGACCTCCAGCACCTCGCCGCTGGCCACGCCGATCTGCAAGGCCATGCGCAGCGGCACCGGCCATGCCATGAGCCGCTTGTGGTGGTAGCGCTGCAGTTCGATCACGGCGTGCGTGGCCGCGGCGGCGTTCGAAAAAATTGCAAAAACCCCGTCGCCCAGTGACTTCACGACCCGGCCGCCATGCGCCTGGCAAATGCTGCCGATCCATTGGGTAAGCCGCGTCACCGTTTCCGTGGCCCGTACGTTCCCCATGGCTTCGAACACGCGGGAACTTCCGGTCAGGTCTGCGAAAACGATTGTGGAATTGACACCCATGCTTGAAGGAATTCGGTGGTGGCGGCGGCTCGTGGCTACTTGGTTCGTGGCACTTGTCTCTTGCTACGTATTAGAAGCCAGGGAGGCGGCGGCGCAACGAGTTCCGCCTGCTAAACCTTCGCTTCACGTGCGGCGGCGTCCTGATCGATCGTTATTTCTTATTACTTTTGAACTCATAAAACCGGGGCCCGCGCAACTGAAGAGAAAAGTTTGTTGTTTACAAACAAGAAACAGTGTTCCAGAACTTGTGAATTGAAGCATTGAGGCTTAAGGTAACAACCGTTCTGGCTTTCGGCAATACGCTTTTGGTGCTCATGTCGTCGTTTCGTCGCTTCCTCCGCCTGTTGGGAATTCCCGGCCTCGGTTCTGGCCGCGTGGGAGAAAACCAATTGGGGCGCATCCGCACAGCCATGCTGTCGGTACTCCAGGCACACGGTGGGCATTCGGTCCAGCGCATCGAGCAGCGCGTGCGGTTTGCGACCGACGTCGAAGCGCTCTGGTATTTGCGGCAGGACGTGATGGTGGCGCTGAGCGCCATCGATGGCGAGGCCGCCGCCCGCCGCCAGATGAAAGCGATCAACAGCATGTTCAAGGGCGGCCTGCCAGGGTCCATGGGACCGCGGGCGCACCAGCGCTTCACGCACTGAGCCTCCCCGGGGCTCCTTGAGCTCTGGCAGCTTTCGGCTGCCGCTTTCTTTATTACTTGCGCTTTCCTTCAGGCAAAAACGCCGGCTTGCTCAGTGGGCATGGTCGTGGTGCGCATGGCCGTGCGCGTGGCCCTGGGCATGCCGATGGCCCCACACCATGAAGACGTCGCGTCCTTCGGCGGCCAGTTCGACCTTGGCGCCCACGGGGAGCAGCACCTTGGTCTGCACGTGGCCGAATGGCAGCCCGGTGAGCACAGGCACCTTGAGCGCGGCGCGCAGCCGGTCGACCACCGAATCGAAGCCGAAGCCGCGGTCGTAGCCCGGCACCTTGCGCATGCCGGTGAACTGGCCGAACACGATGGCGCGCTGCCGTGCCAGCACGCCGGCCATGCGCAGCTGGTCGAGCATGCGTTCGATGCGGTACGGATGCTCGTTGGTGTCCTCGATGAAAAGCACGCCCTTGTCGACCGCCGGGAAATAAGGCGTTCCCAGCAGGCTCGTGAGCACGCACAGGTTGCCACCCCACAGCGTGGCATCGTGCACGGGCTTGAGCTTCAGGCCGGCATCGCGCACCGGCATGCGCCAGCCGGTGCCTTCGCCCTGCCCGCTCACGAGGTCGTCGAAACAGGCTTCCATGATGTCGTCCGCGCCGCCCTCGGCGCCGAAGTCTTCGCCGACGGCCGGGCCGGCCCAGGTCACGGCGCCGGTCTTGACGAGCAGCGCGCTCTGCAATGCGGTGAAGTCGCTGACGCCGACGAATTCGGTGCCGCGCTGGATGGCCTTGGCCACGGCCTTGTACGGAATGGCGTCGAGGATGCGGGTGAGTCCGTAGCCGCCGCGCCCGATCAGGGCAATGTCGGCACCGCTTGCGGCCGCGCGGCCAATGGCGGCGAGCCGTGTCGCATCGTCGCCCGCAAAGCGCTGATAGGCGGCCAGCGCGGCTTCGTCGAGTTCGACTTCGTAGCCCAGGGTCTTGAGTCTTGCGACGCCGCGGCGGAAGGCTGCCTTGTCGCGGATCGCGCTGGAGGGGGAATAGATGTAGATGTGTTTCTTGGTCACGGCGCCGAGTATCCCATTGCGTTGCGCACCTGCCGTGCGAGCAGCGCAGCCTGCGCGGCACTCGGGCCCGAGCACGGCGTGAGGGGGCCGAGCGCACGCAGCGCGGCTTGGTAGCCACGGTCCGGGAATGGCGCGCGCCACGCGTCGGCGACCTTCTCGCCGCCCTCGGGAGCCAGGAGCACGGCTGTGAAAAGACCGGGCCTTGCGGCCTGCAGCAGCGCGGCAAGCCCGGCGGCCCCGGCGCTGTACACCAGCGCCATGGGCGCCTCCGCCGTGCGATCGAGCCATTCGCTCACCACCTGGCAGTGCCATTCGAGCCGGTGCGCTGCGTCTCGCTTGGGCTTGTCGCTCTTGCCGAAGCCGATGAGATCGGGCACCAGCGTTCGGAGCCCCGGCATTCCGATGAGATGGCGAAAGAAGTATCCCCATTCGCCCGGGCCGTGCAGGCAGACGCAGCAGGCAGCCTCCGCACCCCGTGGACCTTCATCGACGTAGTGCATGCGCCAGCCATTGAGGCTGGGCAGATCCTGCACGTAGCGCGGCTCGAAGGCGTAGTCGCCAATCGCAGCAAAACGCTCGGCCGGCGTGCGCAGCGCGTCGTCGCGCAAGGGCTCGGCCTGTTCGCGAGCCGCCTCGCGACGCTGCTGGAAAAACTGTTGCAGCACCGCGCTGCACTCCGCGGCCAGCACGCCGCCCTGCACCTGGGTGCGGTGGTTAAGCCGGGGTTCGGCAAAAAGATCGAGCACCGAGCCGGCCGCGCCGGTCTTGGGATCGGCCGCGCCGAACACCACGCGCGCAAGCCGCGAATGCAGCATGGCGCCCGCGCACATGGCGCAGGGCTCGAGCGTGACGAACAGCTCGCAGCCGTCGAGGCGGTAGTTGCCGAGCGCGGCGGCGCCGGCGCGCAGAGCATTGATTTCGGCGTGGGCGCTCGGGTCATGCTGCGCGACGGGTGCGTTGCGCCCAGTGGCGACGAGCTGCCCGTTCTTGACCAGCACCGCGCCCACCGGCACCTCGCCGGCTTCGGCCGCCCGGCGCGCCTCGGCCAGCGCCAGCGCCATCCAGTGGGCGTCGCCGTTCGTCTGCGAAGGCTGCGTGGGCTCAGTTGTCATCCGGCATCTTGCGCGCTTGCGCAGCGGCGTCGAGCGCTTCCTTGACCTGCTTTTGCACCTGCGCGGCCTGCGTGCGCGCATCGACAGGCGCGTCGCCTGGCGCGGGAGCGGCGGCACCGGGCACGGACCGCAATACGGGCGCCGCTGCGGTGGTCAACTGCTTCTTTGCGAGGAGGCCGACGATCACGAGCGCCAGCACGAGGCTGAGCAATGCGAACACGCGCATCTCAGCTTCCTTGCTTGGCGTTGAACTGGGCGGGCATGTACATGGGGCGGTCTCCTCGTGGCGAACCGCCATTGTCCCCGAGCCGACGCTATCTAGGGCGCTGCGCTTCCAGCAGCTTGACCATGGCCGTGTAGCCGCGCGCACTGGCCAGCTGCAGCGGTGTGTTGCCCTGGCGGTCGGTCAGCTTCAGGTTGGCGCCGGCATCGATCAGCGCGGCGAGCGTGCGCTGGTGCCGTGGGCCGCCGTCGCCGAGCACGATGGCTTCGATCACCGCCGTCCAGTGGAGGTTGTTGACGTGGTCGAGCGGCGCGCCGGCCGCAATGAGCTTGCGGACCACCTCGTCATGGCCCAGGTGCGCCGCGGCGATCAGCGCAGTGCCGTCATAGCGGCTGGTCACCTGCCCGGCATTGGCGCCGAGCGACAGCAAGAGCGCGAGGGTCGCGGGGTCGTCGGCCACCGAGGCGATGGTCACCGCGTCGTAGCGGTCGTCTTCGAGCGCATCGAGATTCGCACCGGCCTTGGCGAGCAGCTTCACCGCCTCGCGTTGCCGTGCATGGGTGGCGACGTGCAAGGGCGTGCGGCCCCGCGCATCGCGTGCATCGAGGTTGGCGCCGGATGCGATCAGCACCTTCAGCTTCGGCAGGTCGCCTTGCCAGGCGGCCCGGTGCAATCCATCGTAGGCCAGCACTTCGGCCGCTTGCGGCGGCACCTGCGCCGGTATGTCGGCCGATGCGCACATGCCGAGCGCGACAGCCAACGCGCCGGACCAGATACCGCGCTTCATCATCCTCAGCCCAGGAGCCCCTTGACCTTTTCGAGTGCGGTATTGGCGCACTGGTCGTCGAGGTTGCCGCCGGGCGCACCGCCCACGCCCACGGCGCCGATCACTTCGTTGCCCGACTTCACCGGCACGCCGCCGCCCAGCAGCAGGAAGCCCGGCAGGTAGACGACGTTTGCACCGCCCGGGTTCTTTTGCGAACCCTCCATCATGGCCTGGGTCGCGTTCTTGGCGGACGCCGAAGTCCAGGCCTTGCGCTCGCTCGATGCCAGCGTGTGCGGGCCGGCGTTGTCGGCACGCTGTACGGCGCGCACGGTGCCGGCGCGGTCGACCACGGTGGCGGCCACGTTGTAGCCATTGGCAGCACAGGCCGCCACGGCTTCCGCCGCGATCTGGTTGGCCAGCGCGAGCGACATGTTCTTCTCGGTGCGCACCGCGGGTGCGGGCGTCTGGGCTTGTGCGGCGGATGCGGCAAGCAGGATGGCGAGGCTGCCAAGGCGAAGGGTGGAATGCATTTTTTGGTTTCTCCAGTGGATGCGAGGTGATTGCGCCGGCGTGTTGCCGGCAGCTGCGCCACTGTAGAAAACACCGGCCGCCGAGGCCATTCGTACGGCTACGCCCGGCGCTCCGTAGAACTACGGAGCGTGGGGCTTCAGTCGTCCCCGGCCACCAGCACGGCGTAGCGCCGGATCAGCTGCGCGAGCGAGTCGCAGTCGAGCTTGGCGAACAGGTTGGCGCGGTGCGTTTCCACCGTGCGCGGCGAGAGCGCGAGCATGCGCGCAATCTCCTTGTTGGTGAGGCCCTGCACGATGAAGGCCAGCACCTCTCGCTCGCGCTCCGACAGCTGCGCGACCCGCTCGCGCGCGGCGTTGTCGGCCTGCGAGCGCTCGCGCGAACGCACGTGCTGGCGCACGGCCTGCTGCAGCGCCTCGAGCAGCTGCTCGTCGTCCACCGGCTTTTCGAGGAACTCGGCCGCGCCGGCCTTGAAGGCGCGGCGGCACATCTCGACCGTGCCGTGGCCGGTCAGCATGATCACCGGCTGGTCGACGCCCTGCGCCACCAGCCGGTCGAGCACGGTGAGGCCGCTGATGCCAGGCATGCGCACGTCGAGCACGATGGCACCCACGCTTGCTCTATCGAAGCCGTCGATGAAGGCCTGCGGATCGGCCCAGCCCTGTACCCGCAGGCCGACCGTGCCGATCAGCAGCGAAAGGCTCTCGCGCACCGCCTGGTCGTCGTCGATCAAGTGGATGAGCGGCGACTGCGGCTCATGGGTCGGCGAGGTGTTCATGCCGCGCGCTCCGCCGGCCGGGCCACCAGGGGCAGCGCGAGCGTGAAGCGCGCGCCATGCGGCGGCACGTTGGCGGCGCTCAAGCTGCCGCCCATGCCGCTTGCCAGCGTTTCGCTCAGGCTGAGGCCAAGGCCCAGGCCGCCCTCGCGCGTGCTGAAGAAGGGTTCGAAAAGGCGGGGCAAAGCTTCCGGCGAGATGCCGCGGCCGTTGTCCGTGACGGTCAGCACGCCTTCCTGCCCATTGCGGCCGACCGAGACCGCCAGCCGCCGATCGGGTGCAGGCACCAGTTCCAGCGCCTGCAACGCATTCATCAGCAGGTTGTGCACGATCTGCTCGAGCGCCACCGCATCAGCCTGCACGCGCACGGGCGCCTGCGCGGTGGCGTCGAACTGCGCCGACACCGAGCGCTTGGCGAACTCGGGCGCCAGCAGGTGCATGGCGCTGCGAACCAGTTCCTGGAGCACCAAGGGACGCACCTCGCCCTCGGCCTCGGGCCGCTCGATGACACGGCGCAGCCGGCCGACCACGCCGGCCGCCCGGCGCGCTTGCTCGACAGCCTGCCCCATGGCGTCGCGGGCGGTGGCCAGGTCGGGTGGATCGTCGTCGAGCAAGCGGCGCGCGGCCTGTGCGTTGGCAAGCACCGCCGTGAGCGGCTGGTTCAGTTCATGCGCGAGGCCGGCCGAAAGTTCGCCCAGTGCGTTGAGGCGCGCCACTTGGCCAAGCCGCAGCAGCTCTTCGGCCCGGCGGCGCGCGATGCGCTGGCGCTGCGCGGCCCACAGGCCCGCCAGCAGCAAGCCCACCGCCACGGCCCAGCCGGCCATGCTGCGCCAAGGCAGTTCACTCCAGCCCACGTGGCGCACGGCCACCAGTTCGAAGGGCTGGCTCGGCGATGCCAGTGCCTTCGTGAGATCGAAGCGCCAGCCGCTGCCGTCTCCCGACTGGCCAGGCTGCAGCACCAGTTGCTGGCCATCGCGCTGCAGGCTCAGCCGCACCGGACTGCGCCGCGGGTCCATGGGCCAGTCGCGCCACGGCACCGAGCCCGCCAGGTCGATCTCCAGCGCGTAGCTGAATGGCGTGGCGCCCATCACGAGCTGATACCGGCCGCGCGCAAGATCGGGCGCCGCCAGTTCGGCGCGGCGCTGGCTGCGCGAACGCGCTTCCGCGGCGGCCAAGGCGCTGGCGTGCTTTTCGTCGGGCCAGGGTTCGTCTCCCGCGCGCCGCTGCACCCGCAGGATCGACGGATAGACCGACGGCAGGCGCTGCTCCGGATGGTCGGCGCCGGTGCCGGGTTCCAGCAGCGCGACCGTGGCCAGCACCGCGTCGTACTGCACCACCTGCTGGCTCAGGATGCGGTGGGCAATGCGCACGTCGGAGCCGAAGTCTTGCTGCATCTGCGCAAGTTCTGCGCGCGCGAGCCACACGGCGCCCACGCCCGTCAAGGCGAGCCATGCCAGCCACCAACCACCCTGCGCACGCAACCACTGTTTCATGGCGCGGATTGTGCCTCTCGCTGCGGGCCCGGCCGATGTGGGCCGAGAATGCGGGCCCAGACATGGCTGAACTGCAGGACTCCCTTTTTCCCGATCTCCCGCGCCCACCCGAGGCGC
>Ga0102593_1002269_pt1 | contig 15211 bp, 13 predicted proteins | sample AraplaCol_mMS_r2_2_FD_76862 | JGI IMG/M metagenome (GOLD analysis project Ga0102593, IMG submission 76862) | Arabidopsis root microbial communities from North Carolina, USA - plate scrape MF_Col_mMS_r2 (SPADES assembly) (version 2) | ecosystem: Host-associated > Plants > Roots > Endosphere...
AACTCCGCCGGGCACGCCGGTCGAGGTCACCTTGGACTTGAGGAAGAACGCGAGCGCGATGACGATCACCGCGGCGATCAGCGTGGAGATGATGGTGTCACCGTTGAACGTCATGCCCAGGAACTGGAACACGTACTCGTGGGTTCCGACGTGAATCGGGGCTCCACCCTCGGCGGCGAGGAAGGTCTCATTCATTGCCGTCTGCTCAATCCTTCGATTCCGGTGCGGGCATTGCTGCGACGTCGAGTCCGCTCGAGCGGATCTTCTTCATGACGGGAATGCTGGTGCTCATCACGAGCACGGCCTGGAAGATCGCGAGGCCGAAGAGCACGCCGAGTCCGTCGTTGTTCTTGAACACCGTCTTGGCGCCGATGGAGATCGTCAGCGCGATGGCCGTGATGACCAGCAGACGCATGGCGGAGTTGACCGCCATCTTCTTCTTCAGGGGATGATCCGAGGCGGTGATCGACTCGACGGCCTTGCGCACCAGCAGGGCGTTGACCAAACCGAGTCCGAGACCGACACCGAAGAAGACGCCGAAGAGGACGTGACCGGTGAAGGCGGAGGCGACGACGGCGAGCACCGTGAGCGCCACGCACACGATCAGCAGTCGCACCGGACGAAACGCCACGGATGGGAACACCAACGGCGCGTCCTGCGCTGGCGTCGTCACTGACTCACCTCAATCCACGCTCTCACGGAAGCTGTCCCCTTTGACGAGCAATGATCCGGCGCGTGCCCGACGAGCGTATCGGAGGGCGGTGGTCGCGCTGGAATCACCCAAGGGGTTGCTCCCTTTGTCGGTCGTACATCGGCATCGAACGGCTCTTTCAAACCGCCGGGCCGGGCCGGCAACCCGCGAGGTCTTTCGGGTTCTGGCAGTACCGTATCACATGGTAGGCACCCTAAAACGGGGTCCTACTACTTTGCGTCGTACCACTCAGTCTGATAGCTGGCTGGGAGCTCGGCGGCTCCTGCGCGCCAGCGGAATGAGGGTGATGACGACCGCGACGACGATCGCCGCGAGCATCACCGCTCCGGTGTATCGCGGGTCGAAGAAGATCGTGCTGGCGGCCCCGAGCGCGACGATGCCGACCCACATGTAGATCAGCAGCACGACCCGGCGATGCGAGTGACCGATCTGCAGCAGTCGATGGTGCAAGTGCATCTTGTCGGGACTGAACGGACTGCGGCCCGCTCGGGTGCGTCGCACGATGGCCAGCAACATGTCGAGGGCGGGCACGAACATCACCGCCACCACCAACAGGAACGGCGAGAGCAACGCGAAGACGTCGCGCGCACCGTAGGCGTTCTGCGAGATCGGTCCGGCGGCGGTGGTCGACGCCGCCGCCAGCATCAGTCCGATGAGCATCGAGCCGGAATCGCCCATGAAGATCTTGGCCGGGTGGAAGTTGTGCGGCAGGAAGCCCAGACAGGCCCCGGCCAGCACCACCGAGATCACTGCGGGTGGGTAGAACAGCACGTCACCGCCGTGGTCGCGCAGCAGTCCGACCGAGAAGATGCAGATCGCCGCGGCGGTGATGAGGCCCAGCCCGGCGGCCAGACCGTCCAGACCATCGACGAAGTTCATGGCGTTGACGATCGACACCGTCAGGGCCAGCGTCAGCAGGATCGACGTCACCTGGTCGAGCACGATGGTGCCCACCCCGCCGATGGGGATGTAGAGCACGCTCCAGGCCACGCCCATCGTGACCAGCACGCTGGCGGCCGTGATCTGGCCTGCGAACTTGGTCAGGGCGTCCAGGCCCCATCGGTCGTCGATCAGCCCGATGACCATGATCAGCCCGCCCGCCACCACGACGGCGGGCATGCCCGAGGAGTACACGAACCCGCGGTTGAGGGCGGGCAGCTGGGAGGCCAGCAAGACCGCCGCGACGACGCCGACGTACATCGCCAGGCCGCCCATCCGGGGCGTCGGCTGAACGTGGACGTCCCGCTGGCGGGGATACGCGACGGCCCCGAGCCGGGTCGCCAGGGTGCGCACCCACCCCGTCGCGAAGTACGTGATGATCGCCGCGGTGAGCCCGACGAGGGCCAACTCCCGCAGGGGGACGCCGGCACCGCGATCTGACAACGCGAGCAGGCCCTCCACGCGGTGAAATGTACTGGACCTACCTGAGACCTAGGTTGGCGTCACGCCCGCCAGCGTCTCCGCGTCGACTCCGAGCACCGTGGCGATGGCCGCCGCGGATACCGGTCCCTCACGCAGAATCCGCGGGTGAGCACCGGTTAGGTCGACGATCGTGGAGGCGGCGCCGTTGGCCGACGGACCCGCTTCCAGGTACACCTCGACCAGGTCGCCGAGCTGATCGCGGGCGTCGGCGGCGGTGACCGCGGCGGGCCGGCCGGAGATGTTGGCACTGGAGACCGCCATGGGTCCGACCTCGCGCAGCAGCTCGATGGCGACGGGGTGCAGCGGCATCCGCAACATCACCGTGCCCTGCGCGTCGCCGAGGTCCCATTGCAGGGAGGGGGCCTGCTGCACGACGAGGCTCAGCGCCCCCGGCCAGAACGCACGGATCAGTTCGCGCGCCGAGTCGGGGACGGAGTACACCAGGCCGTCGATGGTGTGCCAGGACCCGACGAGGACCGGCACGGGCATGTCGCGGCCCCGGCCCTTGGCGGCCAGCAGGGCGGCGACGGCGGCGCCGTCGAACGCGTCGGCACCAATGCCGTAGACGGTGTCGGTGGGCATCACCACCAGGCGGCCGCCCTTCAGCGCGCTGATCGCCGAGGCGACCCCTCGCGCTCGCTGGGTTTCGTCCGCGCAGTCGAACGTCTCACTCATGCGCGATCCCGCTCCGCTTCTCGCTCGTCACTCATGATCTCTAGCCTGAACCCTTCCTCGTCGCCGTGACGAACCGGGGCCGCCCGGCGAGATCTCGTCGCGACGTCACGTCGGTGAACACCCCGGACCGCTCGAAGAGTGCGACGGTCGCCGCCGCCGTCTCGTCGTCGTGCTCGACGCCGATGGGCGCACCGGGACGCAGGAGGCGTGCCGCCAGGGCCACGATCGGCTCGATGACCCGCATGCCGTCGGCGCCGCCGAAGAGGGCGTGGGCCGGATCGTGGTCGGCGACCTCGGGATCCAGCTCGGCACCGTCGGGGATGTACGGCGGGTTGGACACCAGGAGGTCGACCGTGCCGTCCCGATCGGCGAGCAGGCGCGGGTCCGTGACGTCGGCGTCGACGAGTTCGACGTCGCGTCCCGCACAGTTGCGCCGGGCGTAGGCCAGCGCGGCGGGCGAGTCGTCGACGGCGACGACGTGGGCGGCGGGCGTCGCGTCGGCCAGTGCCGCGGCCAACGCACCCGACCCGGTGCACAAGTCGACGATGAGGGGCGTGGCCGGGAGGGGTTGCCGGCACGCCCATTCCAGGAGCGCCTCGGTCTCGGGTCGCGGGATGAAGACGCCGGGGCCGACGTCGAGCAGCAGCGGGCCGAACGCGGCGGTGGAGGTGAGGTGTTGCAGCGGAATGCGGCGCGCGCGGGCGGCGACGACGGAGCGGTAGTCGTCGTAGAACCCCTCGTCGGGATCCTGGAACCGCAGCAGGCCGCGATCCACCCCGGCGACGTGTGCGGCGAGCAGTTCGGCGTCGACGTGCGCACTGTCGACCCCCGCCTGCTCTAGCGTGCGCGCCGCATCGTCGATGGCCCGCCGCAGCCGGGTCATGTCTCCTGCAGCCTGGCTTGTCTGTCGGCGGCGGCCAATGCGTCGAACATCGGGTCCAGATCCCCGTCGAGGACCTGGTCGAGGTTGTGCGCCTTGAAACCCACGCGGTGGTCGGTGATCCGGTTCTCGGGGAAGTTGTAGGTCCGGATGCGCTCGCTGCGGTCGACGGTGCGGATCTGGCTGGCGCGGTCGGCCGACGCGTCGGCGGAGGCTTGTTCCTCGGCCAGTGCCTGCAGCCGGGCGGCGAGCACGACCATCGCGCGGGCCTTGTTCTGCAGCTGCGACCGCTCGTTTTGGCACGTGACGACGATGCCGGTGGGCAGGTGGGTGATGCGGACAGCGGAGTCGGTGGTGTTGACGCCCTGTCCGCCCTTGCCGGAGGACCGGTACACGTCGACGCGGAGGTCGGACTCGTCGATCTGGACGGCCTCGACGTCTTCGGGTTCGGGGTAGACCAGGACGCCGGCCGCCGAGGTGTGAACGCGCCCCTGGGACTCGGTGACGGGGACCCGCTGGACGCGATGCACCCCACCTTCGAACTTCAGCCGCGACCAGACGCCGTCGGCGGCGTCGCCCTTGCTGGCGATGGTGAGCGTGGCGTCCTTGTACCCGCCGAGATCGGAGAACGTCTCGTCGAGCACGGTCACGGTCCAGCCGTGCCGTTCGGCGTACCGGATGTACATGCGCGCGAGGTCCGCGGCGAACAGCGCGGACTCCTCGCCGCCCTCCCCCGACTTCACCTCCATCACGACGTCGTCGGCGTCGTGGGGGTCGCGGGGGGCCAGCAGATCGCTGAGTTGCTGTTCGAGTTCGGCGACGCGCGTGGTCAGCTCCGGCACCTCGGCGGCGAAGGACGAGTCCTCTGCGGCGAGTTCCTTGGCGGCCTCGAGGTCGCCACGGGCGGCCTCGAGTTTGCGATGCGTCGCGACGATCGGTGCCAGCTGCGCGAAACGACGACCGACCCTGCGGGCCGCGCCGGCGTCGGCGTGCAGCGCCGGGTCCGAAAGCTGGGTTTCGAGGTCGGCGTGCTCGGCGAGGAGCGCGTCGACCCTCGTCGCCGAATCGGTGGCCGCCATCGTGTCCTCTCCTTCGAACCTGACCGGAAACGCAATCGGCGCCCTATCCCGTCGACCAATGCGACAGGACGGGCGCCGATCGTTCGGCTACTTGTCGGCGGCAGCCTTGTCGCCGGCACCGGCACGCTTGCCGTACCGCTTCTCGAAGCGCGCCACGCGGCCGCCGCTGTCGAGGATCTTCTGCTTACCGGTGTAGAAGGGGTGGCACTGGGAGCAGACCTCGACCACGATGTGGCCGCTCTCCTTGGTGCTACGCGTCTGGAAGGTGTTTCCACAGCCGCAGACGACGTTGGTCTCTACGTAGTTGGGGTGAATACCCGATTTCATGGTGGTCCTCTTCTATCGTTGGCCGCCGGGTCGCCCGAGATCCTGACCTGATCTCAAACGTGAACCGGAACCGAGGGGTCGACGGACGATTATGCCAGGTCAGCCGTCAGAGTCATAAACGCGCGCGCACCCGGGCCTATTCCGCCGACGTCAGCGGTCCGCCGGGACGACCGGCGCGAAGCCGCTGCGGTCGCGTCGCCACAGCACCCGACCCGTCGGGGTGACGCCGCGGGCGACCAACTCGCGCTTGAGGATCTTGTTGGTCGCCGTGCTCGGCAGGTCGTCGGCGATCCAGACGTATCGGGGCCACGCCTTCGGCGACAGGTCCCGCTGATCGGCCAGGAACGCCTCGAACTCGTCCGGGGTCAGCTCGGCCCCGTCGCGCAGGACGAGCGCGGCCATCACCTGGTCGCCGACGTACTCGTCGGGCACGGGGTAGACGGCGACGCGGCTGATGACGTTGAGCCGCAGCAGTATTCGCTCGATGGGTGCGGTCGTCAGATTCTCGCCGTCGACGCGCATCCAGTCGCCCGTCCGCCCGGCGAGGTAGATCCACCCGTCGGCGTCGCGGTAGGCCAGGTCCCCCGACCAGTACATGCCGTGGCGCAATCGCTGGTCGGTGGCGCCGGGGTCGTTGTAGTACCCGCGGAACAGCCCGCTGCCCGTCGTGTTGACCAACTCCCCCGTCGCCTCGTCGGCGTTGACCAATGCGCCGGTCTCGTCGAACCGGGCCACGGCACACTCGGTGAGCCTCTCCGGGTCGTAGACGGCCACCCCCGGGAAGCCCTGACCGATCGACCCCGGTGGGCATCCGTCGGGCCGGGTGATGATCACCGCGGTCTCGGTCGACCCGAAACCGTCCCAGACGGCGCAGCCGAAGCGTCGCCCGAACTCTTCGATGTCGCGGTCGGCGGCCTCGTTGCCGAACGCGACGCGCAGCGTGTTGTCGTGGTCGTCGGGTCGCTCGGGCGTGGCCAGGATGTAGGCCAGCGGCTTGCCGACGTAGTTCATGTAAGTGACCCCGTGGCGGCGGACGTCGGCCAGGAACCGCGAGGCCGAGAACGTGGCCGGAACCATGGCCGCACCCGCACCGAGGGCCACGCTCCAACCGGCGTACACCGCGTTGGAGTGAAACAGCGGCATGGCCAGGTAGCAGACGTCGGACTCGTCGAGCCCGTACCGCTGCACGAGGGCACTGCCGGCGAAGAGCACCATCGCGTGCGGCACCTCGACGGCCTTGGGTTCACCGCTGGTGCCCGAGGTGAAGATCATCATGAAGGTGTCGTCGGGGGCGACCTCGCGGTGCGGCACCAGCGGCGGCGCGGCGCTCACCCGCTGGGCCCACTCGTCGGTGCCGACGTCGAGTACGACGACGCCGGGCAGGTCGAGGCCGTCGAGCAGATGGTGATGCTCGGGGTCGGTGAGCAGCAGTTGGCAGTCGACGCGGGCGACGTCGCGGGCCAGCGCGTCACCGCGGCGCGTGGTGTTGACGCCGCACAGCGTGTAGCCGCCCAGCGCCGCGGCCGCGAGCGCGGTCAACATGTCCGGAGTGTTGCCCAACAGCGTGCCGACGTGCACTGGCCGTGACGGGTCGACCTCGGCGAGCACGGCGGCGGCGTGGGCGCTCGCGGCGGCGACGTGCTCGCGCCAGGTCCACACCTGGTCATCGTGCTTGACGGCGATCGCGTCATGCTCGGCCCGGCTTCGCAGGAGTCGTTGCAGAGTGTCCGCCATCGTTGGCTACCTCGATCCGTGCGTGAACAGAATGGGAGAAGTGTCTACTGTCGACCGGCGCCAACGCTACCGTCTGCCAACGGGCAGAATGCACTGATCTCACGCATGTGATCACGACACGAACAGGAGCCCCGCCGTTGACGAGCGCCACCGCACCCCGGCCGGCAGCCAAGACCGTCCGGGACCGGCTGATCGACGCGGCCGAGGTGTGTCTGCGCAACAAGGGAATACGGTCGACGACGGTATCCGAGGTGGCCGAGGTCGCCGGAGTGTCGCGCGGCTGGCTCTACCGCCACTTCCCCGACAAGAACGCGTTGCTCGGAGCGGCGATCGTGCGACTCAACGACGCGTACTGGTCCGATTCGCACGCGATGCTGGAACGCATCGACGGTCTCGACCAACAGATCGCCGCGGGAATCCGGCACGGGCGTTCCGCCTATGCCGACCCGGGCGCGATCCTGATGAAGCTCCGCATGGAGGAACCCGAGGAGTTCGCCGCCTGCGCCGGGGCCGGCGTCCAGGGGTTGGTGCCCGACCTCGGTGAGTTCTGGTCGCGGTACCTCGCCGCCGCCGTGGAACGCGGCGAGATCCACGAGAACACGAATGTCGCCGAGGCCTCGGAATGGGTTGCCCGCGCGCTGCTTTCACTGGCGACGGTGCCGGGGAACGCACTCGACCCCACCGATCACGACGCGGTGCTGGGCCACGTCCGCCGCTACGTCATGCCGGGGTTGCGCGAGGACCCGACCCGGGCCTAGATACGCCGAAGGCCCCCGACGCCGGATGGGCGTGCGGGGGCCGTCGCGTCGAGCGAACTAGTCGGCCTCGGTCCCCGGCGTGTTCTTGGAGACCTGGACGAGGAACTCGTAGTTGTTCCTGGTCTTGCGGAGCTGGCTCATCAGCAGGTCGATCGCCTGGTGCGAGTCCAGGCCCGAGAGCACCCGGCGCAGCTTGTGCACCACGGCGAATTCGTCGGAGGACAGCAGCAGCTCGTCCTTGCGGGTGTTGGACGGGTTGACGTCCACCGCGGGGAAGACCCGGCGTTCGGCGATCTTGCGGTCGAGCTTGAGCTCGGCGTTGCCGGTGCCCTTGAACTCCTCGTAGATGACCGTGTCACCCATCGACCCGGTCTCGACCAGCGCCGTGGCGATGATCGTCAGCGAGCCACCGTTTTCGATGTTGCGGGCGGCGCCGAGGAAGCGCTTGGGCGGGTACAGCGCAGTGGAATCCACGCCACCGGAGAGGATTCGGCCGGAGGCGGGCGACGCGTTGTTGTACGCACGGCCGAGTCGGGTGATGGAGTCGAGCAATACGACGACGTCCTTGCCCTGCTCGACGAGACGCTTGGCGCGCTCGATGGCCAGCTCCGCGACCGCGGTGTGATCTGACGGCGGCCGGTCGAAGGTGGAGGCGATGACCTCGCCCTTCACCGAACGCTGCATGTCGGTGACCTCTTCAGGTCGCTCGTCGACCAGCACGACCATCAGGTGGCACTCGGGATTGTTCACGGTGATCGCGTTGGCGATGCTCTGCAGCACCATCGTCTTGCCGGCCTTGGGCGGGGAGACGATCAGCGCGCGCTGCCCCTTGCCGATCGGCATGATCAAGTCGATGACGCGGGTGGTCAGCAGTTCGGACTTGGTCTCCAAGCGCAGACGCTGGTTCGGGTACAGCGGCGTCAGCTTCTGGAACTCCGGACGGTTCCTGGCGTCCTCCACCGGGCCGCCGTTGACCGAGTCCAACCGCACCAGGGGGTTGAACTTCTGCCGCGGGTTCTGGCTGTTGTTGTTGCCGCCACCCTCGCCCTCGCGGGCCACGCGCACGGCACCGGTGATGGCGTCGCCACGGCGCAGTCCGTTCTTGCGGACCATGTTCATCGAGACGTAGACGTCGTTGGTGCCGGCCAGGTATCCGGAGGTGCGGACGAACGCGTAGTTGTCCAACACGTCGAGGATGCCCGCCACGGGCTGCACGACGTCGTCCTCGCGGAGTTCGGTGTCGCGGTCGTTGTTGCCGCCACCCTGGCCGTCGCCACGCTCGCCGCGACGGCGGCGGTCGCGGAAGCGGCGACCGCGCCGACCTCCCCGGCCCTCGTCGTCATCGTCGTCGTTGGAGTTGTCGTTCTTCGCGTTGCTGTTGGCGTTCGCGTTGTTGTTGCCGTTGTTCGCGTTGTTGCCGCGGTTGTTGGTGTTGTTTCCGCCACCGTCGTTGCGGTTGTTCTGACGCTCGCCACCGCCGTCGTTGCGGTTGTTCTGACGCTCGCCGCCACCGTCGTTGCGGTTGTTCTGACGCTCGCCACCACCGTCGTTGCGGTTGTTCTGACGCTCGCCACCACCGTCGTTGCGGTTGTTCTGACGGTCGTTGGTACGCGCCGGGGCCTCGGCCTGGGCGGCGTCCTTGCGATCGGTGTCGTCGGCGGTCTTGGCCGCCTTCTCGCCGCCCTCGGCGGCGACCGGCTCCTGCGGAGCACTTTGCTCGGGCGCGGCGGTGGCCTCGGCAGCCTTGGGGGCCTTGGTCTCCTGCGGCTCGACCGCAGCGGTCGGCTCGGCGGCCTCGGTGGTCTCGACGGCGGCACCGGCGCTGCGGGACGCGCCGCGGCGCTCGCGGCGGGCGCGGGCGGGCCGCTCGGGGGCGTCACCTGCGGCTGCGTCGGTCGCGGGGGCGGCCGCATCGGTGGCCGCGGCAGGGGCCGGCTCGGCGGCCGGCGCGGGAGCGGCCTTGGCGGCGGCACCGTTGGTGTCGCCACGATGTTCGCGGATGGCGGCGATCAGCTCGCTCTTGCGCATCCCCGACGAGCCCTTGATGCCAAGCTGGCCGGCGAGGGCACGCAGATCCGGGAGCACCATCGCGGTCAGGGCGGTGGGGCGGTCACCCGAGGCGACCACGGTGGTCACCGCGGCGGGAGCCGGCGAAACCGCTTCCGTGGAGGGTGAATTCGAGGGGCTCGGCAGGTCGACGCCGTCGTTGCTGCCTTCAGCCGTGATGAGGTCCGTATCAGACACGGATTTCCTTTCTTTCCCTCGCTGATCCGATTCTGCGAGGGTTCGTCGCATTCAGCCGATCCGCCGAATGCCGGCTACCGAATGCCTCGTGTCCCGTGATTGCCGGTGCGCAAGACTTGCGCGTGCACCGCTGGTCGCCGGGATTCTCCGCCATGCGGGGAAACGTCAGCCACGAGAAGAATGGGTAGTCGTCCTAGTGTAGGCGCAGGCACAGAAGGTGCGATTGCTGGACGAGAGCGAGAATAACCCGCATCGTCGCTGGAAGCAAGAATCACCCGCGGTTTCCGTGTGGCGCCTGTCGCCTATTCGGTCGCGGTGGCAACGGGCACGTCGCGGCCGGCCGCACGGGCAGCAGCCCAACGGACGCCCTGCCCCACCGCCATCTCTCCCACGGCGAACCCACGGGAGAGGCCGTACTCGACGGCTTCAGGCGGCAGTTCCGGCTCCGTGCTGAATGCGATCACCGCAGGCCCGGCACCGGAAAGCACCGCTGCGACGCCACAACGGCGCAACACCGCCAGATATTCCGCCGACGCAGGCAGCGCGGCGGCGCGCTGGGGTTGATGGAGCCGATCCTCGGTGGCAGCCATCAGCAGGTCGGGGCGCTCGGTCAGGGCCACCACCAGCAGTGCGGCACGGCTGAGGTTGAAGCGGGCGTCGGCGTGGCTGACGTGACCGGGCAGCACCGCCCGCGTCTCAGCGGTCGACGACCGAATCTGAGGCACGGCGGGAAAGAGGTGGACGTCGGGATGCAGCCGTAGCCGCGCCGCGGCATACCGGGCCTGGGGACCCTCTCCCTCGGTCCAGGACACGACGCCGCCGCCGAGGACCGCCGCCGAGGCGTTGTCGGGGTGACCCTCGAATTCCGACGACAGCTGCACCAGCTCGTCGTCCGACAATGTGGCCGAATCAGTCTGCGACACAAGGCCGTTGGCCGCCGCCAGACCGCCGACCACGGCTGCGGCGGACGACCCGAGTCCGCGCGAGTGCGGTATCGCGTTGCGAGACCGGACGATCAGGCCGTCGGCGCGCAGCCCGGCCGCCTCCAGGCCGCGCTCGACCGCACGGACCACCAGGTGACTGGCGTCCAGCGGAACCTGGCCTTCGCCCTCGCCCTCGACGTAGACTTCGAGCCCGGATTCGGTTGCCTCCACGTGGATTTCGTCATACAGGCTCAACGCGAGGCCTAGGCTGTCGAAGCCGGGACCGAGGTTGGCGCTGGAGGCGGCCACCACGGAGGTGGCCGCCAATCCGGCGGGAAGCGTCTGCATCAGCGGAGGGCCATTCGGATCAGGCCAGCCCAAGCTCGGCGGCCACGGCGACGGGGTCCACGGCTATCGCGGTGACGGGAGGCAGCTCCTTGAGCGCGGTGTCGGGATCCTTGAGCCCGTTGCCGGTGACGGTGCACACCACGGTGGAACCCCGCTTCACCCAGCCGTCGTCGATCGACTTGAGCAACCCGGCGATGCTGGCGGCCGAGGCGGGCTCCACGAAGACGCCCTCGCTGCGCGCCACGAGGTGGTAGGCCGCGAGTATTTCCTCGTCGGTGGCGGCCAGGAAGCGGCCGTTGGAGTTCTGCTGCGCCTCGACGGCGGAGTTCCACGACGCCGGGGACCCGATGCGGATGGCGGTGGCGATGGTCTCGGGCTTGAGGACCGGCTCGCCGGACACCAAGGGTGCGGCACCGGCGGCCTGGGTGCCCAGCATCTGGGGCAGCTTCTGCGCCAACCCGTCGCGGTGATACTCGGTGTAGCCCTTCCAGTACGCGGTGATGTTCCCGGCGTTGCCCACCGGGAGCGCGTGAACGTCGGGCGCCTCACCGAGGGCGTCGACGATCTCGAAGGCCGCGGTCTTCTGCCCCTCGATGCGGTACGGGTTGACGGAGTTGACCAGCGACACGGCCGGGAAGTCGGCGGTCAGCTTGCGCGCCAGCTCCAGGCAGTCGTCGAAGTTGCCGTCGACCTGAATGATCTTGGCGCCGTGCATGACCGCCTGGGCCAGCTTGCCCATCGCGATCTTGCCCTGCGGGATGAGCACCGCGCAGGTGATGCCGGCCCGGGCGGCGTAGGCCGCGGCCGACGCCGAGGTGTTGCCGGTCGAGGCGCAGAGCACGGCCTTCTGCCCGCGGGCCACCGCCTCGGTGACGGCCATCGTCATCCCGCGGTCCTTGAACGAACCAGTCGGATTGAGCCCCTCGACCTTGAGGTAGACCCTGCACCCGGTCTGCTCGGAGATCTGCTTGGCGTCGATGAGCGGCGTGCCACCCTCGAGCAGGGTGATCGGGGTCCACCCGTCCTCGACCGGAAGCCGGTCACGGTAGGCGTTGATGAGTCCGGGCCACGGTTGGTGCACGGCGGTCGTGCTCATTCGTTGGTTCCTTCCAGGCGCAGCACGCTGTTGATGCTGGACACCACGTCGAGGTCGGCGAGGGCCTCCACCGTCTCCGAGAGTGCCGCGTCGGTGGCCCGGTGCGTCACGACCACGATGCGGGCGCCGCACCGCAGACCCTCCTCGTCGACCATGCCCTCCTGACGGACCTCGGCGATGCTGACTTCGCGCTTGCCGAATTCGGCGGCGACGGAGGACAACACACCCGGGCGGTCCGCGACGTTCATGCTCACGTAGTAGCGAGTGGGGATGAAACCGATGGGGGCGATGGGCAGTTCGGCGTACTTCGACTCGCGCGGGCCGCGACCGCCCTGCACCCGGTTGCGGGCGGCCATGACGAGGTCACCCATCACCGCCGACGCGGTCGGCGCGCCGCCGGCACCCTGGCCGTAGAACATCAGCCGTCCGGCGGCCTCCGCCTCGACCACGACGGCGTTGAACGCCCCGTTGACCGACGCCAGCGGATGCTCCAGCGGCACCAGCGCGGGGTACACCCGGGCCGAGACGCGTTGCTGGCCTTCGTCGTTGATGATGCGTTCACAGATGGCCAGCAACTTGATCGTGCAGCCCAGCGCCTTGGCCGAATCGAAGTCCGCGGAGCTGACCTTGGTGATGCCCTCGCGGTAGACGTCGTCGGCGGTCACCCGGGTGTGGAACGCAATCGAGGCGAGGATCGCGGCCTTGGCCGCCGCGTCGAAGCCCTCCACGTCGGCGGTCGGATCAGCCTCCGCGTATCCCAGCGCACTCGCGTCGGCCAGCGCGGAGCCGTAGTCCGCACCGGTCTCGGCCATCGCCGAGAGGATGTAGTTGGTGGTGCCGTTGACGATTCCGGCGACCCGCAGCACGGTGTCACCGGCGAGCGACTGGGTGAGCGGACGGATGACGGGGATCGCGCCGGCGACCGCCGCCTCGAAGTACAAGTCGGCGTGCGCCGACTCGGCCGCCTGCGCCAGCTCGCCCGTGGACACGGCCATCAGAGCCTTGTTGGCCGTCACGACGGACTTGCCGCGCTCCAACGCCGCGAGGATGGACTTGCGCGCAGGTTCGACCGGTCCCATGAGTTCGACGACGACGTCGACGTCGTCGCGGGACACCAGGGCGTCCACGTCGTCGGTCAGCAAGCCGGCCGGGACGCCGCGGTCGTCGGCCACCCGGCGCACGCCGATGCCCCGAAGTTCCAGCGGCGCACCAATTCTGGCGGCGAGGTCGGCTGCGCTGGCCTCGATGATGCGCACCACCTCGCTGCCGACGTTGCCCAGCCCCAGTACCGCCACGCCGACGGGCTTCACCGCGTTGTCGTTGACCATCAGTTGCCTACCTCCAAGCTCAAGAGATCCGCCACCGTCTCGCGGCGCAGAATCAAACGCGACACTCCGTCACGCACCGCCACCACGGCCGGACGGCCGAGCAGGTTGTACCGGCTCGACATCGAATAGCAATACGCCCCGGTGGCGGCGACCCCGATCAGGTCACCGGGCGCGACGTCGTCGGACACCCAGGTATCACGGACGACGATGTCACCGCTCTCGCAGTGCTTTCCGACGATGCGGGTCAGGACGGGTGCACCGGCGCTGGCCCGCGACACGAGTCGGGCGTCGTATTCGGCCCCGTACAGGGACGTCCGAATGTTGTCGCTCATGCCGCCGTCGACGCTGACGTAACGCCGATGTGCGGTCTGACTGACGGCGACGTCCTTGACCGTGCCCACCTCGTAGAGGGTGACGGTGCCGGGGCCGGCGATGGCGCGACCCGGCTCGACGACGAGTTTGGGGGCGGGCAGTCCGACGGCCGCCGACTCCTCGACGACGATGGCGCCGATCTTGGCGGCCAGGTCTTCCATGGGCGGCGGATCGTCCTGCGGCAGGTACGAAATACCCAGTCCCCCACCGAGGTCGACGATGGACATCTGCGCGGTCTTCTCGACGCCGAACTCGGCGACCACGTCGGCGAGCAGTCCGATGACGCGGTGGGCGGCCAACTCGAACCCGGCGACGTCGAAGATCTGCGAGCCGATGTGGCTGTGCAGGCCGACCAGGCGAAGGTGGTCTGCGGCGAAGACCTGTCGGATCGCCTCCATCGCCGCACCGCTGGCCAGGGAGAGGCCGAACTTCTGGTCCTCGTGGGCGGTGGAGATGAATTCGTGGGTGTGGGCTTCGACTCCGACGGTGACGCGGACCAGGACGTCCTGCACCACACCGGCTTGCCCGGCGATCGCGTCCAGGCGGTCGATCTCGGTCAGCGAGTCCAGCACGACGTGGCCGACGCGGGCGTCGACTGCCATGGCGAGTTCAGCGACGGACTTGTTGTTGCCGTGCAGCGCAATGCGTTCCGGCGGGAAGTCGGCATTCAAGGCCACCGCCAGCTCACCGCCGCTGCAGACGTCGAGCGAGAGCCCCTCCTGGTCGACCCAGCGTGCGATCTCCGTGCAGAGGAAGGCCTTCGCGGCGTAGCGGACGTGTTCGCCGTCGCCGAAGGCCGACGCGATGTCGCGGCAGCGTGACCGGAAGTCGTCTTCGTCGACGACGAACAGCGGCGTGCCGTACTCGGCGGCCAACTGGGTCACGGGCACCCCGGCGACGGCGACTTCACCGTCGGGGTTGCGAACCGCGTTGCGCGGCCACACGTTCGGCGCCAGGGCCAGCAGCTCGTCGGAGCTCTGCGGGCAGGCGGGGGCGGTGCCGTGGCGGGTGTCCTCGGCGTGGCGGGGACCGGCGGGATGGGCCATTACATGCGCTCCGGGGCACTGACGCCCAGGATCTGAAGACCGTTGGCGATCACCTGGCGGGTGGCCTGGCACAGGGCAAGGCGCGCGGCGTGCAGATCGGTCGGATCCTCGTCGCCCTGGGGCAGCACCCGGCACGAATCGTAGAACCGGTGATAGTCCTGCGCGAGCTCCTCGAGGTAGCGGCACACCCGGTGCGGTTCCCGCAGCGTGGCCGCGGTCTCGAGGATGCGCGGGAACTCGCCGATGCTGCGCATCAAGGTGCCCTCG
>Ga0102593_1002271_pt1 | contig 15210 bp, 18 predicted proteins | sample AraplaCol_mMS_r2_2_FD_76862 | JGI IMG/M metagenome (GOLD analysis project Ga0102593, IMG submission 76862) | Arabidopsis root microbial communities from North Carolina, USA - plate scrape MF_Col_mMS_r2 (SPADES assembly) (version 2) | ecosystem: Host-associated > Plants > Roots > Endosphere...
TCATTCACAGTGCACGGCTTAACACCATCCATGTTGCGCGGCAAACGCTGGAGAAATTGTGGGAACGTTCGCCTGCAACGCAGGAAGACCTTCTGATCGTCCTGCAAGCATGGTGCGTGGATGCGGAGCGTTCTGGCCTGCGCCCCTTGCAGCGATTTGCCCGACAATTGGCGAGCTATGGATAGGATGATCAATCGTGATGAGCGCCACTCGGCGGCGCGACACGCATCGCCCCATGCGGCAAAGCGGGAGCGGGCAGCGCGTCATTGACTGCGCTGAGGACTGAATCGCCGGTCACACAATGCGCGAAGCACACACGCCATCACGAGCAATGCGTAGCCGCGGCAAAGCAAGCCTTGCTAGGCTGCGGCTGGTGCGAAAAGCGGCGAAAAGTCCGGAGAAAGCGGGAGCGCAGGCAGACGGAAATGCTGGAGATCGTACGTGCGACGTTCCAACCGCGCTCCAGAATACAACAAGTGGAGGAGATGATCTGCGCCAGCTAGCCACTGACGCGCACCGGAGGCGCCGGCATGCGATGCCCCTCAAGTCGATGCATGCCGGCCAAAGCGGGACACCAGCGCCAGCAATTCTTCCATCACGACCGGTTTCGTTAAGCGCAATACCATGTGTGCGTGTGCCGCTGCCTCTTGGCTGCCCGGACCGTCCCAGCCGGTCCAGGCAACAATGGGAAGTGCAGCACACCGGGGAAGTGCGTGCATGGCAATCGCGGTTTCATAGCCATCCATACCAGGCATTTGAATGTCGAGGAACACGATATCCGCAGGCCAGTCAGCCAACATGGCAACGGCTGAAGCGCCGTCGTAGGCTACCTTGTTATCGATGTGATGGATACTCAGAAATTGGGAGACCATGTCGACGGCGTCCTTGTTATCGTCGACCAGCAGTACACGGGAATTGACCTGATTCATGGCACTCTCTTTGCGTCATCGCGACTCTGTCGCGACGGGCTAGAGAGAGGAAATGGCGTGGTGGGTTCGAATCCACCCTACACGAATTGTGCAATGAGCTCCGCACGTTTGAGACGAACCACGATGATAGGGTGGTATGCCGAACCGGAATAGTGCACAGTGCGGGGCTGTTGGCCGCACACTTGGATACATTCGGTCCGGTGAATGCTCACCTGCGTAGCAAGGTGCGCTTGAATAGGATGGAGGGAGGGGCATTCTCGGGAAAGATGTCGTAGTGGCCAATTCGCCCGCCGGGTCGAACTTTCAAGGCGCTTCCTCTTCCGTCAATCATTCTGCGCTCCTGAAGTAGATTCAAGTGATGGGCGGCTCGCGCGTTCTGCACGTTTAGCTGGAAAATGCCTTGTCCAGGTGCCTGGCTGGCGAAGGCGTAAGCATCGCCCAGGCAATCGTAGCGATAGGTGCCGTAGAAGTAATGTCCGGCAACAAATACGATACCGAGTTGCCGCATCAGCCGCAATTCGTCGACTGAAGGTGCGTGGAGCCGTTTTGTGGGCCCGGTTAACCCCGAAGGCGGTGCGCGTGAAGGATGAAGCAGCATGAGCTGCGCGTAATTGTATGCATCGATAAAGTTCTCATATGCATACCCGCGGTACAGGTACTCGCGCCCATTGAATCGTATCGAGCCTGGTCCAGAACCGAACGTGCCTGTTGCACGGCGATAGTAATGATAGATTGTCATGCCAGCACCCTTGTTTCTTCGTCGTTGTCGTGGTGACGCTCGCTTCAGGCAATGACGAAAGACGGGATGCAGTCAGTGTACGCTGTTCCGTGCTTGTTTGCTCGAGGGCCCTGCGGAGGGTGGTGCGCGCAAGGTGCGGGGCATGCATTGCGCCGGCCTCAGTGCGAACCAGTAACTGGGCTCGCGATCAGGGCTGACTTTTCCGCAGACTGCCAGTGAGATCCGAACCCAAGCACCGCGGTCATCGCTTGGACGCCAGGGTAATTGCGATCCAGCATGCGACGAATTGTTTAGGTAAATCGGCCGTCTTCCTATACACTGATGGCCCCACTTCGGTACTTCGTCACCGTCCTGTTTCTTACCTGTCTCGGCCTGCTGGCCATTCCTGTCCGATCCTCGACCATTGGCTCTACTTGAGAACTGGGTTCGTACATTTCGCGGAAGGAGCAGCACATGAGCACATATACAGGAACCATTCATTGGTTCAGCAGGCTAAAGGGAATTGGCCAGATCAGGCCGGACGCCGGGGGATATGATATCCCGGCTGATATCGGGGACTTCGTCGGAGTACAGCCTTTAGGGGAACTCGAAGAAAAGCTTGTTTCTTTCGAACTTACCGAGTCAGCGTGGGGCTGCCGCGCCACAAATATCCACATCGTGCGGAGGTTGTGAGCGATGGCCAAAGAAGACCTCATCGAGATGCCTGGGGTGGTACATGAAATCCTTCCTGACAATCGCTTCCGTGTAGAGCTGGAAAATGGGCATCGCTTGATCGCGTATGCGGCTGGCCGCATGAAGAAGAACTTTATTCGCATTCTTGCGGGTGACAGGGTGACGCTGGAGTTGTCGGCATATGACCTGAGCAAGGGACGCATCACTTTCCGTCACATTGATGCTCCAAAGCGGGCGGCACCGCGCGGTGCGTTCCGGCGCGGTCGCTAAACTGGACCAGCGAGAGCAATATGTGCACCGTACGCCCGATGCGAGCGACCGTCCGCTTGACATAGTGGTGCCAGATGCTGCTGCGCGGGTCTTCGGTAACGTGCGCGAGGTAGGTGAGATGAGTGGTGCTCATCATATCGCGCGCATCATGAAGCTCGACAGAATCAAGGTGCTTTCAGGGTAGGCGCCAAGTCACATCGCCGGAAGTCCATCGATTATTGCGCCCAACCAGCTTAATTGCATGTTCTTTGGAGATGCACCGGATCAGGTGTGGGGCGCGGACACTTCCGATTTCCGGACCTGACTGCGCTAGTTATATCTGGCCGTTCTCGTCGAGGCATTTTCGTCTGGCCGGATCAAAGGGCTTCAATCCAATGGCGCCCGTCACTGGAGTGGCCGGCGCCAAGGCGCCGCTGCGGTAAAGCGTGCGGCGAATGCGTCCATGAATTGAAGACTCGGCGCGGGCCTAGGCTAAAGCGGAATGTCGATTGTGCGACGGGACAGGTTCGGGGGGCATGGAGGCGATGACGATTGGTCTTCTCGAAGAGGTGATAGCGATGGCCGATGTTAGCGTCGGCCTTGCATAACGAATGTTGTTGGATGTTGGACCACATGACCGCAATGCAATTGGATACCGATAAGAAGAAGCGGAGCAGGCTTCGCGCTCCCGCACGAAGGTCGGGCGGTTGATATCTTCGAGTGCTTTTCCATCGAAAAGTGCAGACCATGCTTTCTCTGCCTCTTCGATAAATCTAGACTACACTGTGTGCCGGGCCGCAATAGTGAGCGGCGCTTTGGCGCAACCCGGCGTATTCGTATTTCGTGCAGGATGTCTGCCGCCACAAGGCGCGTTTGTGCCAAGCTCAATTGTCGCGAATCCTCAGCCAGACCAACCATTGGGACCCTGATGCTTACATCTCTCAGTATCCGTAAGAAACTGTTTGGCAGCTTTGCCGTTATCGTGTTCATCATTGCGGCGCTCCTGGCGGTGGTTTACGGCAGTTTCACACGCCTTGCCAGTGCTAATGCCGCGGATCGCCACACGCTTGAGGTGATCCAGGCCATTAGTCAATTGCAAAACGACATTCTGGAACTCCAGGTCGAATCCCGCGGATATTATTTGACCGGGAACGCTGAGCGGCTGGCGAGAAGCCGCAAGGAAATGCATGATTTGCCGCTCTCCATTGCTCGGCTGCGAGAGTTAACTGGCGACAATGCGGCCCAAGTCGCTCGTTTTCAGGAGCTGGGCAGCGCCATTGAACATTGGTCCAGTGAAGTCATCGAATCGCAATTGAAGCTGCGCGAGTCATTGGGCACCGCGCCAGGGGCAGCCGATACGATGGGCAGGACGGCTCCTCTCGTTAGTCCCCAAACTGCCAGCAAGAGGATCTTTAAGCTTATTGGCGAGGCGGCAGCTGAAGAGCGACATTTGCTGGAACATCGTGCCAAGGCCGCATCCGGAATGCAGGAGACGACACAACTGGTGCTGGTGTTCGGTGGCATTGTCACTATTGTGCTGGGGCTCGTGGTTGCTGGGCTGCTTGCACGGGCCATCTTGCGGCCGCTCGGCGAACTTACGCGGGCAGTCGGCGAGTTCGGCCAGGCGCGGCGCGGCGCGCGTGCGGTGGTCATGTCTGGCGACGAACTGGGGCGAGTGTCAACGGAGTTCAATCGCATGGCCCAATCTATCGAAGATGCAATAGCGAACGAGCAGGCGGCGAGAAGCCATCTTCAATCCCAGGTCGATGTTTTGCTTGATCCAGTCTCACTCGCTGCCAGAGGCAACCTGACTGGAACCGTCAATATCACCGGCAGTGACGCGATTGGTCAATTGGCCGAGGGAATACGGCATATGCTCGGCAACCTGCGTGAGCTGGTCGTCGGCGTGCAATCGGCCGGAATTTTGGTACGCAGCTCGGCCACCGAAATTGCCGCGTCGGCCAGGCAGCAGGAGGCCACCGGGGTTGAGCAGGCGCAAACCAGCGTCGAAGTAATGTCCACGACCAAGGAAATCTCGACCAACACGTCGCAGTTGCTCAAGACGATGGAGGATGCGAGCAGTGTGGCGGACTTTACGGGGAAGGCGACACAATCGGCGCAGCAAGACTTGACGCGAATTGACAGCATGATGCAACAGATGGTGGAGGCGACCGATGCCATCAGCGCCAAGTTGGCCTCACTCTCTGAGCGTGCCACCAACATTAATAGCCTGGTGGTGACGATTACCAAGGTGGCGGATCAGACCAACCTTCTCTCGCTCAATGCGGGGATCGAAGCGGAGAAGGCCGGAGAGGCTGGGCGTGGATTTCAAGTCGTGGCGACGGAGATACGGCGGCTGTCGGATCAGACGGCGTTATCGACCTGGGATATCGAGCAGATGCTGAAAGAAATGCAATCGTCGGTCTCCGCCAGTGTCATGGGGATGGAGAAGTTTTCACAAGATATGCGCGCGAGCGTGGGGGAAGTGCGGCGGGTGACCCAGCAACTCTCTGATGTCATGCAGCAGACGCAGCAGCTGGCGCCACAGTTCGATGTCGTGCTGCAGGGGATGCAGTCGCAGTCCACCGGCGCGGACCAAATTGCAAATACCATGCGGCAACTGAGTGAAGCGTCGCAACAGTCGGCGGCCGCGTTGAAGTCCACGAGCGAAGCCGTACAACTGCTCGAACAAGCGGCAGGGGGACTGCAGTCCAGTGTTGCGCGATTCACGGTGGAATGATCTGCGCGGATTGTTCGGCACATCGAGTCCTCGCAGGGAGTCGATTTCGATCATTGGCTGCTTTGACGCCTAGACGTTGGCGCTCGTGGCATATGCGTGCAAGGGGACCACATGCCGCAAGTGTTCCGCCAGGTGCAACTGGTGGTGACGTGGGGACGTGTTCAGGTTCCGAAGGTGAACACATGGCGGAACTGATGCATGCTATGGGATTCACGATAGTCGAGAACGTTCAGCTTCGGCTGCGAAACTGGGAAACTTTGGCCTTGCCCGGGGGCTGATCAAATATGCGGGGCAGGGCGCGAGAATATCTGAGCGTGTCAGCTTGCGATGTGCAGTTTACACTGTTAGTGCCAGTCGAACGACCGTTGATGATACGTCCGGCGACTTACTTGATCTGATTTGGTAGGTGAAGGTCATTAATTGGTGCGTCAAGCTATTGTGCGGCCGAATTTGTATGAGACTCGGCGAATCTTGGGTGACCGGATTGCCGATGGTGATGCCGGTCCCCAGGTTGCGCTGCTGAACGGGGACGGGTTTTCATGACAACGAGGTGGGACCATCCTGCCGCTAAGTGGTTGTCCGATCGCTCAAGACCTGCTGTCGCAACCTAGTCTTGATCGTCTATTGGTCTAGGTTAAAATATTGAGGCCGCTGTCGCGTGCAAATCCCACCGCGTTGGTCATACGTGTGGTGATAACGGAACGTCCGGATCCCTGGATACTTATGAAAAAGAAAGAGCTGCTAGCGATTTTATCGAGCTACGGCGATGACGATGAGTTTCTCGTTGAGGACGCTGCGTCCGGATTTGACGAACCATCAATTTACGTCGCAGCCGTTCGCCCTCGCTCTTCTGCCGAATTCGTCTCTGGGCGCGAAAGTGATTATGTAGCGGACCGAGATGGACAGGGTTGCATCATTATTGGAACTTCGCGTGGTTGCTTCAGGTTATAGGACCACTCGGGGCCGCAAGCTCGTCCGGAAGCGATGGTTACGCGTGATAGACGGCGTACCGCCGTCACGATCGGATGCCGATTGGGTTCACCGGTATGCCAATAATAGGAAGAGGATATGAATGATCGCAGTCCAGTAGCCTGTACGAACAGGCCAGGCCGGATAGCGGCCGTACCGCTTATCGTTGGCCTCGTTGTCATGCTCAATCTAATAGCATTTGCAGTTCGGATTTTGCGATAGTCTCTTGCTCCCTTTGCTCAAGGACGGTGTTGCGAGACCATGGCCGGCGAGAACGCTGAGTAAAGGCTGCTGGACTGTGAGCGGCGCTTTTCATGGGAAACTGGCTCGGCTCGCGACAGCTTCCCACACCTTTGTCAATCGGTCGAAGGTGATGTGGCAGATTCGAAGTTTGGTATCCGTAGCATAAAGAGTGAAAAGGGCCCGCTGGACAAGGGCCTCGCCTCGCCACTCGGTGGCGAACTTAAACAGGCGGTCGTTGCGTATGCCTGCGAGTGAGGCTACGCCTCACTACACCGGCCGCAATGTTGCACCCCAAGCCGCATGTTGCGGCCAAGAGGCGGGTAGGAGTTGCTGAAAAGGAAAGCTACCCGGCCTTTGCACAATATTTTGTGCGTTGCACAAAATATTGTGCTATACTGCGCTCCGTGGTGAAGTTATCGATGACTTCGCCCTTGTAGCACCACATTCTAGGATCGTTCTGGAGGCACTGCGCAGATAGCGTGGGCCCCCCAACTCCAGCACCGCGCAGATAGCACGGGCTGGAGGTTTGATTTAAGTATTGGCATTACATTGAAACGAAGCCCGCGCGACGCGGGCTTTTTTTTATTTGCGCAGCGGTATGGATAGGGCACGTAAAGTGCGACTGCACGGTCTGCTAGCTGAGTGATTTTGGGGGGTGATGCGCCCCGAAATGTGGCCATCTGGCACGGGAGCCAATTGCGCTAGTTCCGCGATCGCCCAAGGCGACCCCGAGACAAGTTTCCATCGTTAAAGAGCCAGTCCAGGCCAAAAAACGCGCAAGAAATCTAAGAATGAGGAGTCGCTTCTTTATTACTTACCACCGCCGGTTGCTGGGAGTCCGCCTCAGCTTGAATGCAAAGCTCGAATGCGACGTACCGGAGCTAGAGAAGTGCTAGGCAATGCAATGCTTCGCCGGCGTGCCACGTCGAAGAGGACCCGCATGATGACAGGTGTTTTGACGGCATGTATTCGTAGAAGCGCTTCAGCGTAGAACCGACTGTGGATCCCCATCATCTCAATAGCCCGATCAATCGTTTCGGAGAGCTTGTGGTTTGTCCTGGATACAGGGAACTGCAGGATGGCTCCGAACCCTGCAACATCCAATGCTGTCGCAAACTCGGGAATTGGCGCGTGCTTGGCTGAGCGTCGATCCAGTAATATATTCTGGTCATTTGAATTCAACGCACGCCGCGGGCCATTTTGGGAGAGTACCCTGATTGCCACATATTGTGGCACGGCATGCACTTGCAGGTACTGCCAAGCGAGTACACATCCGGAAGATGCCTCCATTTCGATTGCCGCATCGACGGCCAGGGCCATGGCTTCGTCGGGTCGAGTGAAATCTTTCATATAGCCTCCGTCTCAGTAAGTGCATTGCTGCGGACTCGAACAGACAAAGTCGGGGCAGCCACTGACCATAGCACGAACACAACCCAGCGCCTAAGCATATATATGGATCGATTCGGCGTCACGATAGTCATTGTGATTTGCGCACGAACTTCGCTAGCGAGATAAAGGAATGGTGCCGCCATTGATGGCACTGGCGATGGCACTGGCGACGATGAGGTCGGTATGGCGGCCGTCTTCGATAAGCCGATGGCTGCGATTGATGATCGCGTGACAATGGTGTGCGATGCGTTGGCGCGTGAACTTGCGGTTCTATTCCTTTGCAGAGGTAGGCTTGCCGCGGCAGGTGTTTCGGCGTTACCTTGGTTAATTTGAAGCAGCGCCACGTGTCGCCTATAGTCACAGTTGCAGTCCGCGCCGACGGATCGGTGGAGAAAGTGACTTTCGTGGTGTCCAACGGTGTCACCGCGATTGACGAGGCCATCCGAAAAGGCGTGACCAGATATGCACCATATGGCGCCTTTCCGCCAGCATTGGCCCGCAAGTACGACGTGATTGAAATTCGTCGTGCGTGGGTCTTTGACACCGCAATTCGCCTGCAGTAGTGGCAGGCGAACCGGGTGTCTGCTGAAATTGAATCCCCTTGGAAAGTAGGCAAGAGTTCGGACACCAGTTTGGATCCATTCGCCGCGCATACCGGGCAGGGCGCGCGATGTCGCTAGCGACCTGTGAAATGGCTAAGCGTCAGTCTGTTCGGCCATCTCTAGGGCGTCGTCGACTTCAATGCCCAGATAGCGCACGGTGCTTTCAAGGCGGGTATGTCCGAGCAATAGCTGGATCGCCCGCAGGTTCTTGGTGCGACGGTAGATCAATGTTGGCTTCGTGCGGCGCATTGTATGGGTACCATATGCGGTCGGGTCCAGGCCGATTTCATCGAACCATTGATGGACAATGCGAGCATATTGCCTGGTTGAGATATGGGGCGAGGCTTCAATCCGGCTCGGGAATAGGAAATCTGCGTTTCTCAGACCCGCTGACGCCATCCATGTGCCTATGCTTTGCCGTGTGCCTTCTGTCAGCTCAAACTGAACTGGTTGCTTGGTCTTCTGTTGAATGACGCTGGCACGATGAGCAACCTGCAAGCCGTGGCAAACATCAAGCACGCGCAGTCGAACAAGGTCGCAGCCCCGTAGTTTGCTGTCGATGGCTAGATTGAACAAAGCCAGGTCCCGCAATCGTCCGAAGATTTCCAGTCGAACGCGGATTGCCCATATTTCGCTGATACGAAGCGGCGCCTTTTGGCCGACTAACTTTCCCTTGTTCCCGGGAACTCGTGGGTAAGAGTTTGGTGTAATAGTATCCATGGTAAACCTCCTTGAAAAGGAGCTCCACTATGCTCCGATCGCTCAACTGAACGGCAAAGATTAAGCTCCCCTAGCTGAAGTGTGAGAATTCGCGCTTTTTTCGCTATGGCAAGAATGTTATGCTGCGCCGTTGGTCCGAGACCGGCCAGAACCGGCCATTCCCCAATGCTTGCTCTACACTTTGGTAAACTGCGTACCTATATTGCCTTTCTAGCTAACAAACAATGCGCCTAACTCCCAAGTTGATGGATGAATTTGTGAACGAAATCGTGTTGCCGATGCTTTGTGAGTTGGGCAATGAGACATCTCAGCAAATCGGCGCAGAGGTGGTCTTTATGCACCCTGGTGGCATTAATAGGCTGGACGTTAGAACGTCAGGTCCAAGCGTTCATCCCGATGTCGAGGGAGAAATCAGAATAGTGATGCGTGATGCGTTTCATCAAGATTCGTTCAAATTCGCCCTGCAATCGATCATGCATGGAATCGCCCAAGGAACGGGCTTTTCAGGCTTCTCGGCGCGGGGAAATGTTCGTTTTTCGCATGAATCTATTGCCCTAAAGCTGACCGGCCGCAGTAATCTTTACAATGTATGGGCGTGGCCCGAGAAGTTCGAAATGAACGACGCCGACTGAGTTCGGCCAACAGCGGACATCGGCAAGCTGCACGTTGCGACTTACGACTGCGCCCTGTAAGCCTTCCTTCCCTCTACCTGGTGTTTGAAGGATTACGTTGATTGAGCTTCCTCGTCGCGAGAGTTGGGGGGCCGTCTTCATCAGTCAACACTGTGCGCGAGGCGAGGGATAAGCACATGCACCAACGTTTCAAGAGTCGTTCAAACGCTGTACCCGCCATCAAAGCCTCTAGCTCGCTAATGGCTGCTTCCAAGCCAGAAGGGACATCAATCTGACCGGCCAAAGACGCCCCGCTCCACCGAGCGGGGCGTCTCCCCTGTTAATCCCTGTCAGCTTGCCGGATTGCGTGCCATGACGATCCATGCCGCGCCTTCGATCATCACCGACCGCTCACCGGGGAGGCCCGCGAATACGGCACGAACCGCGGCCGAGGCGCGGGCGCGGATGTCGTCGGGCTGATCAGCGAGCGCACGCGACAGCGGGCCGACCTCGAGCGCCATCTTCACCGCGTCGTCGATCGCAGCGTCCCGCGTCCCGCCCTCGCCGAACGGGACGGAAGCATCGAAGGGCGCGATAGCGATATCGGTGAAGCCGGCTGCCGTCAGGATGCGCGCCACCCGCCTCCGGTCGCCGAACGAAAATGGGCCGGGCGCTTCGGGATCGGGCAGTGCGGTCAGCGGGACGATGCTCTTGAGCGCGCCAATCGGCAGGCGCACCCAATCGTTCTCGGCCACGCCGCGCCAGCAGACGAAAGCGATCCGCCCGCCCGGCCGGAGCGCGCGTCGCAAGTGGGCGAACGCCCCTGTCGGATCGTCGAAGAACATCACCCCGAAACGCGAAAACAGGATGTCGAACACGCCCTCGGGCAGCTCGGCGCTGCTGGCGTCGGCCACCTGGAACAGGGCCGGCGTATCCTGTGGCGCAAGCGCGCGCGCTCGGCCGATCAGCAGTTCGGATATGTCCACTCCCAGCACTTGGCCCCCCGCGCCGACGCGGGCGGCCAGAGCCAGACTCGACGCGCCCGCGCCGCAGCCGACGTCCAGCACGCGCTCGCCCGTCGTGGGCGCGACGGCATCGATCGCGGCCTGGCCGAACACCGCCACCATGGCGTCGAGCCGGGCCTGGTTGGCGACCCAGCGCTCCCCGCTTTGGCCATTCCAGTCGGCGACCTGATAGGCATTTTGCTCTGTCATGCTATCTCCTTGTTCTGATTCGTTAACTAACTACCCTTTTATCGAGGCAGGGGGAAATGACGCTACTCGGCCCCATCCCGCGATCCGTTCCGCGATCGCCTCGGGGGCCTCGACGTGTAGGAAGTGACCGACGTCGGGGACGACCTCCATCGTGTGCCGGGCGGCGAATCGATGTCGGTCGTCGACCTGCGGGGGGAGAATGCAGCCGTCGTCGGCGCCGTGAAGCTGCAGCAGGGGCACAGCGATCGGCTGAGACATGCGGCGCGTGGCCCCAAGCATGCCGGGTCGCAGCATCGCCCGGTAGTACTTTAGAGGCGCGGGCATGCTCGCCCGCAGGTGCTCGTGTAGCTCCGCCTGGAGAGCAGGATCGAGCGAGAAGCCGGGCGACCACTGACGCCAGAGGCGGTCGATGAGGGCGAGATCGCGGGCGGTGGCAAGCCAGCCGCTTCCCGGCAGTTGAAAGAGCCCCATGTACCAGCTCCGGCGCAATTGAGCGGGGTGCGTCAGCTGGCTCATGAACGTGAGTGGGTGAGGGATTGCGAGCACGACCGCGCGTTCGATCATCTCCGGCGCGGTGACGCAGGCATCATATGTGATCAGGGCGCCCCAGTCGTGGCCAATCAACTCCACAGGTCGCCCCGGAGACCAGCGGTCGATCAGCGCGAGCACGTCGCCGGTGAGGGCTGCGAAGTCGAACGGCCCCGCAGTCGGGGACGGCGCGTAACCGCGAAGCCAGGGGGCAACGACGTGACGTCCACGGCGGCCGAGCTCGGCAAGGAAGGGCTTCGCGGTCGGCGGATGATCCGGGAAGCCGTGCAAGACGATCGTCGGTTGTCCATCGGGATCACCACCCTGCAGCGCGTGAAAGGTGCCGTGTGGCAGGTCGAAAGTGACGTGTTCGAATTCCATGTGTGTCTTCTCAAACCACCATCGACTGCTGGGCGAAGATACCCGCCATCGCGCCCTGTGATGATGCCTGGGTGACCGAGGGCAAGAACGGCGTCGTGAGGTCGCCGGCGGCGTAGATGCCGGGCATGCTGGTTTGGTGACGCTCGTCGACCTTGAGCACGATGCCGGTGGGCGTATCGACCGTTGCGAGGCCCAGTGGAGCATGCAGGCTTGCGGACGGCTTGTTGCGCGGATGGGCGAACAGGACGTCGACCGCGACATTGCGGTGGGTATCGAGATTGACGGTGATGATATGGCCCTCTTGGTGGGCGATCTCGACGATTCGGCCAAGGGCGACCGGTATGTCGCGGCGCGCCAGATCGGCCTGGATTTCGGGCGGAATGTCATGACCATCGGCGAAGACAGTCAACTTCTCGGTCCAATGTTGGAACAGCCGGGCCTGATTGTGCGACTGCGGGCTGGACCAGACGAGGCCCCAATGCTGGCCGGCGACTTCAAAGCCGTCGCAATACGGACAGGGCACGATAGACGTGCCCCAGCTTTCGGCAAAGCCCGGAACATCAGGCATCTGGTCGGCGACTCCATAGCTCAGGATCAGACGGCGTGCCTTTAGCTGTTCGTTATCGTCAGTGACGACGCAAAAATCGTCGATTGCGCCAGACACGCTCTCGGCGCGGGCATTGACCAGTCTGATCGTTGGATAGCGCGCCAGCTGCTGCCGCGCCTCTTTTAGAATGTCCAGCGGCGGCTTGTGATCATGGCCGAGCAGGCCATGCGAATGGCCGGCAAAGCGGTTGCGCGGCCGGCCGGTATCGAGAACAGTGACCTTACGGCGGGCACGGCCGAGCTGCAGGGCGGCGGCGAGGCCGGCAAAACTGCCTCCGATGATGATGACATCATTCATGGTGATGGGCTCCGAGTTGTGGATGAGGGTTGGGCTGAGGCTGGCTTGTGCATTTGAGGTACTGAATGGTATCATAATTGAGGAATTTGAATACTGTCAAGTACTGGAATTGTCATGACCAAAAATAGCCAGGGCCGGCGCGGCCGGCCCGCCAACGAGGCGCTTCGCCAAACGATAATCGACGCCGCCTGCGAACTCTTTGTGGAATTGGGTTTTCAAGCGACGACCATGGACAAGGTCGCCCAGCGGGCGAAGATATCCAAGCTAAGCATCTATCGACACTTTGAGAACAAGGAGGCTCTGTTCAGCGCGGCCATGGCGGCCCACTGCCATCCGTTTGCACCACCGGCCCTTGTTGAAGGTGTCGACGGTTCGGCCGAAGATCAGCTCATGGCGGTGGGATTATCCCTGCTTCGCACGCTGTTGAGCCCGGACGTCCGCAGTGTCGAAGCCATGGTCTTGGCCGACAAGACGAATCAAAAGTCGTTAAGCAAGCTCCATTACGAAGCTGGGCCCGCCCATGTCATCGGCCAAATCGAGGCCCTGTTGCGTCAGTTGCACGCAAAGGCGGTTCTGAACGTGCCCGATCCTCTCCGGTCCGCTCGCTTGTTTGCCGCGCTTTTCAAAGGATCTGATCTCCTGGTTATCGCACGTTTCGATGAGGCGAGAGCAGAGGACGACAACGAAATCGAATCCTATTGCCGGTCGGCCGTCGCCATGTTCATCACCGCGCACGGTGGCATCTAAGGTGCGATGTCGCGGGTGTGATCTTGCCCCCCTACGGGATGAAGGCTGAGACGATGGCAGTGTCATCGAGTTGCAACTCGAAAAAATATAGCATCTAACTGGCGGATTTCTCTGGTCTGTCCGCTTAGGTGAAACCTGCCTGTGATGCCGGCCTAGCTACAGGTCCAAGTACAACACTTGAAAATCAAGACAGTATCTGACAGGAGCTGTCAGTTGAGTTAGAGTTCTGCAGGCCGCTACCGGCCAGAAGGCGACATTCATTTCCGTCAATTGTCTTACGATCCATACCACGTTAGTTGGTTCTCATTAAAGCTAGACCCACATATGACGAGCACCCGAATCGAAGTTGTCGGCACCTTCAGGGTCGATCCTGCGCCGGAGGCGTTTCGGGATGCTTTAGCTGTGCAGGGAGATGAAGACTATGTGCGTCGCGAGTTATCAAGTATCGCGCTGGTTGAACTGAAGGTCCTTGAAGCCGATCATCGCTTCGATCTCTCCCGCTTCAAACAGCCTCACACCGATTACGTGGCCTATGACGAAACTTTCCTAGACCTTGAGCACGGATCGAAGCTTGAATACGACTGCTGTCATCTTGGATTCGGTGTGTTCGAGGATTCTGAGACTAAGCGCTTACTGAAGTATACTCAGGCAACTGAGAGGACTGAATACGCGACCGTTGAAGAGGCTGAACAATATCGCCTTCCAGGGCAGCGCAATTTTAGGGTTGTTTTCTTTCTGCACTTCTTTGATCCCGCGCACCCGCTCGAAACGCCATATGGGCCAATCCACTTACCTCCAGTTGGTGCGCTACCCGACCGGCTAAGTTGGAAAAAGTATGTCTATTGGGATTGAATTGCCGAACCGTATTGTCGTGGCGAACCTAAAGAAGCGCTGTGCGATCCACTTACGCCCAGATGGAAGGTCGGCTTTGGGGCGGTAGCCGCCGGACAACGACCGGCTAAGGCGTATAATTGAATCATCGACTCGCGACGTTTTCGACCGTGGTGTCGAGCCTCAGAGCATCGAATTGGTTTGCTCCCGGTCGCCGAGTGTACGTTTCTCCTCAAACATAATAGAAACTGGTACGCTACGCTCGTTCACAAAATGCGAACATTGTGTAGGAGATACATAGCCTAAACGCAACTTTTTTCGTGGTATCGGCGGCTGGTACCAATACGAATCAGGTGGGGAAATCGTAATAAAATCAAGGACCTCTGGCCCTCGTTGATAATCGAGTGGGAGTAAAATTCCTTTAAGGGAAATGTTAATTTCCGACGGTGACTATAACTAGAGCCCTGTTTTGAACTGAACCCCGAAAGTTGGACACCAACTTTCGGGGTTTTTCATTGGCGAAATACACAACTCAATACAAGCTCGACGTAATCGGTAGATATCTGGTCGGCGATATCGGCTTTGCCTCGCTCGGTCGGCTCTACGACGTCGATCACAGTCAAGTTAAGCGATGGGTGCATCTTTATCAGGTTCATGGCGAAGCAGGCGTGGTCAAGAAGTACTCCAACTTCAGCCCATCGCAAAAGCTGGAGATGCTGCAGTACATGTGGGCGAATCAGCT
>Ga0102593_1002274_pt1 | contig 15163 bp, 17 predicted proteins | sample AraplaCol_mMS_r2_2_FD_76862 | JGI IMG/M metagenome (GOLD analysis project Ga0102593, IMG submission 76862) | Arabidopsis root microbial communities from North Carolina, USA - plate scrape MF_Col_mMS_r2 (SPADES assembly) (version 2) | ecosystem: Host-associated > Plants > Roots > Endosphere...
ATGCCGCGCCGGCGCGCCATCTCCTCCAGCTCCTGCGCCATGGAGGCGATGGAGGCCTGGAAGGTGGCGAGCAGGCCCAGCTTCAGGGTGCCCGTGCGCGGCTTCGTCGCGAGTGCCTGCTCGAACATCGCCTCATTGGGCTTGAGCGTGGGCAGGCCGGTGGCGCGGCCCGCGGCCTCGATGGCCGGGCCGAAGGCGGAGCAGGTGAAGAGGATGCCGGCACAGCCCGCGCCCTGGGCATAGGTGGCCAGGTCCACGAAGCGCTGCACCATCGCTTCGGTCAGCCGGCCGGCCTCGGCGCGGTCCACCGACAGGCTGTCGTCCAGCAGGTTCATGCGGCGCGCCTGCGGCCAGTGCCGTTCGCAGGCGGCCCGGATCGGCTCCACCGCCAGCGCGGTGGCGTGGATGAGGACGATGCGCGGGGAGCTCATCGCCCTATCGTAGCCCAGAGGTTAGTGAACGACTTCCTCGGTGGTCGCGCGGCGCAGCTCCCGGCGCTCGGAGAAGTCGAACCAGCGGCCGCGGTGCACGGTGGCCGTGTTGTCCCACATCACCAGGTCGCCGACCTGCCAGTGGTGGCGGTAGACGAACTCGCGCTGCGTCGCGTGCTCCAGCAGGTCCATCAGCAGCATGCGGCCTTCGGCGACGGTCATGCCTTCCACCTGGCAGGCGTGCACGCCGACGAACAGGATCTTGCGGCCCGAGCGCGGGTCGGTCTGCACGATGGGCCAGGTCGCGGGCGGGATGCTCGCGCGCTGCTCCTCGGTGTAGTTGGTGTCGCCCAGCAGGAACCGCGAGTGCAGCGCATAGTGCAGCGCCTGCAGGCCTTCGACCTGCTTCTTCCGCCAGTCCGGCAGCGCGTCGTAGGCCATGCGCAGGTCGGCGAACTCGGTCTCGCCGCCGAAGCCGGGATTGATCACCGACGACAGCATCGAGTACTTCGCGCGCGGCTTCTGGAACGAGCTGTCGCTGTGCCACAGCTGGTTGGCCACGTTGCCCACGATCTTGGCGTGCTCGCGGTCGGCCACGTCGCCGTCGGCCTTGACGTTGGAGATGTCGGCCAGCTCCGCGTACTTGAAGCGGTGCGCGCCGCCCTTCAGCTTGCGCAGGCCCATGTCCAGGGGGCCCAGCGACTTGGCGAAGGCGATCTGCTGGTCCTGGGTCAGCGGCTGGTTGCGCCACACGAGCACGGCAAACGTGTCCATCGCGTGCTCGATCTCCTTCACCTGCTGCGGGGTGAGGGGCTGCGTGAGGTCGATGCCGCTCGCTTCGGCGGCGAAGGGCTGCAGGGGTTTCAGATGCAGGGGCATGGAACTTCCTCTTTCACTCGATCTTGATGTTGGCCGTCTTCACGATGGCCGCCCACTTGTCGATTTCCTGGCGGATCTGCGCGTTGTACTGCTCCGGCGTGGAGCCCACGGGCTCCAGGCCCAGGGCCGCCATGCGCTCGCCCATCGCGGGGCTGCGCACGGCCGTTCCCACGTCGGCGGCGATCTTCTGCGCGAGCGGCTGCGGCAGGCCCGCGGGGGCGATGATGCCGATCGAGCTCATGGCGCTGAAACCCGGCAGGGTGTCGGCGATCAGCGGGATCTCCGGGTTGGACACGGCCCGCTTCGGGCTGGACAGCGCGATCACCTTCAGGCGCTTGTCCTTCACGTAGGGCATGGACGAATACAGGATGTCGAACAGCAGCGGCACGCGGCCGCCGATCACGTCCTGCTGCGCCGGGGCGCTGCCCTTGTACGGCACGTGGACCATCCTGATGCCGGCCAGGTGCGCGAGCATCTCGCCCGCCAGGTGCGTGCCGGTGCCGGCGCCGGGCGTGGCGAAGCTCAGCGCGTCCGGGTTCTTCTTCGCGTACGCGATCAGTTCCGGCACCGTGTTGAACGGCGCCGAGGAATGCGCGAACAGGCCGAAGTGCGCCTGCGCGATCTGCGACACGCCCAGGACGTCCTTCTTCGTGTCGTAGGGCAGGCTGGGCTGCACGCTGGGGTTGATGGTCAGCGCGGAGATGGCCATGCCCAGCGTGTAGCCGTCGGCGGGGGAACGCACGACCGCGGTCGTCCCGAGGATGGTGCCCGCGCCCGGCTTGTAGTCGACGATCACCGTCTGCTTCCAGATCGTCTCCAGCTGGGAGGCGAGCAGGCGGGCGACGGTGTCGGTGGGACCCCCGGCCGTGAAGGGCACGATCAGGCGGACCGGCTTGTCGGGCCAGTTCGCCGTGGTGTCGGCCAGCGCCAGCGCCGGGACGGCAGCCAGCGCCGCAAGCAGCGCGCGACGGGTGAGGACGGCGAGGCGCATCACGTCCTCAGTCGGCGGTGGCGCCCGAGGCCTTCACGACCTTGGCCCACTTCGGGATCTCGGCGCGGATGTAGGCGTCGAACTGCTCCGGCGTGTTGCCCACGGGCGTGAGGCCGATCTGCGCCATGCGCTCCTTCACTTCCGGCGAGGCCAGCACCTTGGCCATGTCGGCGCTGATCTTGTGCACCACCTCGCGCGGGGTCGCCGCGGGGACGACGGCACCGAACACGCTCTCGACGTCGAAGCCCGGCAGCGTCTCGGCGACGGTGGGAACGTCCGGCGCGATCGGCGAACGCTTGGTGCTCATGATCGCGATCGGCTTGAGCTGGCCGGCCTTGATGTAGGGCAGCGAGGAGAACAGCGGGTCGACCAGCAGGTCGACGCGGCCGGCGATCACGTCGGGATAGGCGCCGCCCGAGCCCTTGTAGGGGCTGTGCAGGATGTCGATGCCCGCCTCGGACTTCAGCATCTCGGCGCCCAGGTGCATGGAGCTGCCGCTGCCCGGGGAGGCGTAGCTGAGGTGCTGCTTCTTCGCCAGCGCGATCAGCTCCTTGACGTTGTTCGCGGGCAGCTTCGACGTGGCCGTGAGCACGATCGGCGACGTGGCCAGGAGCCCCACGCCCGACAGGTCCTTCAGCGTGTCGAAGGGCATGTTCTTGCGCAGGCTCGGGTTGATCATGTGGCCGGTGATCACGATGCCGATGGTGTGGCCGTCCGGCGCCGATTTGGCGACGTAGTCGGTGCCGACCACCGTGCCGGCGCCCGGCTTGTAGGTCACGATCACCGGCTGCTTCCAGAGTTCGTGCAGGTTCTTTTCCAGCAGGCGCGCGAGGATGTCGACGGCGCCGCCCGGCGCGTTCGGCACGATGATGGTCACCGGGTGGTTGGGGAAGGCCGGTTGCGCGGAGGCGAGCACGGGCAGCACCGCGCAGGCAGCGGCGGCGAGGAGGGACTTCAGGCGTTTCATGGGAGAGAGGTGGAATGTTCTTTACTGCTTCTCGAAACCGATCTGGTGGATCATCTGGCCCCAGCGGTCGTAGGCCACGCGGATCTCGCGGGTCAGTTCGGCCGGCGTGGACGGCGTGGTTTCCCACGCACCCTTCGCGTAGAAGTCCTTCACGTCGGGGGAATTCAGCGCCTGCACCAGCAGCGCGTTGAGGCGCGCGACGAGGTCGGCCGGCATCTTCGGCGGGCCGACGAAGGCGATCCAGCTGGTGAGGTCCATGCCGGGAATGCCTTGCTCGTTGAAGGTAGGCACGTCGGGCGCGGCCGGCATGCGCTTGGGCGATGCGACGCCGACCATGCGGATCTTGCCGGTCTGCGCGTTGATGATCGCGGTGGGCGCGGCGTCGAAGTACGCCTGCACGCGGCCTTCCAGCAGGTCGCGTGCCGCTTCGGCGGTACCCTTGTAGGGGACGTGCGTCACTTCGATGCCGGCGGCCTTGGCGAACGCCATGGCGTAGATGTGGGAAGAGGTGCCGGTGCCGAAGGAGGCGAAGTTCAGCTGGCCGGGATGCGCCTTGGCCCAGGCCACCAGTTCCTTCGCGTCCTTCACGCCCAGCGACTGGTGGACGGTCAGCACCAGCGGGCCCTTGGCCGCCAGCGTGATCGGCGTGAAGTCCTTGAAGGGATCGTAGGGAACGGTGCTCAGCGTGTGCGGGTTCTGCGCGAACAGCGACGAGGGCGCGTACAGCAGCGTGTAGCCATCGGGCTGCGCGCGCATGGTCTCGCTGGCCGACAGCATCATGCTGGCGCCCGGCTTGTTGTCCACGATGACCTGCGTCCCCGCGATCTCGGTGAGGCGGCGCGCGACGGACCGGGCCTGGGCGTCGAGCGAACCGCCGGCCGCCAGCCCGACCACGATGCGGATGGGCCGGCCGGCCTGGGGAAACGTCCCCTCCGCCGTGGTCACCAGGGGCGCCGCAAGTGCGGTGCCAGCCATCCAGGCACCGAAGCGGCGCCTGGAAATGAACGTATCAGCCATTTTTGTCTCCTGCGATCCCACTTCAGCTCTTTTTTGGCGGAAGGGATTGCGTATTTTGAACGCGACGTCCAAAATACGCAAGATGCAAGCGAACGACGAGAACGGCCCCCCCGCTGCGCGCCCGGACACCGTGAGCGCGCTGGAGCGCGGCATCGCCGTGCTGCGCTGCTTCACCGAAACGCGCCGCGTCCTGACGTCCACCGAACTGTCGCGCCTCACCGGCGTGCCGCGTCCCACGGTGACCCGCCTGGCCACCACGCTCGTGATGCTGGGCCTGATGAAGCAGGAGCCCGAAGGCGACCGCTTCATGCTGGGCCCCGGCGTCGTGTCGCTGGCCCGCGTGTTTCTCGCCGGCCTGGACGTGCGCGCGATCGCGCGCCCCCGCATGCAGGCGCTGGCGGAGGAAGTCGGCGGCTCCGTGTACCTCGCGTTGCCCGATGGCCTGGACATGGTGCTGGTGGAAGCCTGCCGTCCGCGCACGACGATGCTGGCGCCGCGCCTCGACGTGGGTTCGCGCGCGCCCATCGCCAATTCGGCGCTGGGCCGCGCCTACCTCTGGGCGCTGGCCCCCGAGGAGCGCACCTGGGTGCTCGAATCGCTGCGCCTGGCGCGCGGCAGCGACTGGGCGGCGCTGGAGCCGCCCATGAAGAGGGCGCTGGACGATGGCGACAAGCTGGGCTACCTGATATCCGCCGGCGATTTCCACCGCGAGATCAATTCCGTGTCGGTGCCCCTGATCGGCCCGAACGGCGAAGTCATGGCGCTCAACTGCGGCACGGCAGCCTTCGTCTTCACGGAGGAGCACCTGCGCGCCGAGATCGCGCCGCGCCTCATTGCGATGGCCCAGGCCCTGGCCGCCGACATCGGCGGCCACGTGCCGCAGCCGCGCTGATTCCTGGTAGCTGGAGGAGACAAGGACATGAACGCACCTGCGCGCAAGCTGCGCAGCAACTTTCCCCGCGGCTCCTATCTCTGGGCCGTGCGCAACGCCCAGTGGCAGGCGATGGGCATCCCGGAGGCGGACTGCGAGAAGCCCAAAATTGCGGTCGTCAACAGCAGCTCGGAGCTCGCGGCCTGCTACAGCCACCTGGACCAGGTGGCCAAGGTCGTGAAGGAAGCGATCCGCGCCGCCGGCGGCGTGCCGTTCGAGATCCGCACCACGGCCCCCAGCGACTTCGTCACCGGCGCCGGTGCGCGCGGTGCCTACATGCTGGGCGCGCGCGACCTCGTCACCAACGACATCGAGGCCGCGGTCGAAGGCGCGCAGCTCGATGGCATGGTGTGTCTCACCTCCTGCGACAAGACGGTGCCCGGCCAGCTGATGGCCGCTGCGCGCCTGAACGTGCCGACGATCATGGTGCCCTGCGGCTACCAGGCGAGCGGCGAGTACAAGGGCCGGCACGTCGACATCGAGGAGGTGTTCATCCACTCGATGCACGCGCAGATCGGCAGCACGCCGGTCGACGACGTCATCGGCATGAGCCGCTGCGCGATCCGCTCGCCCGGCGTGTGCTCGGGCCTCGGCACCGCCAACACGATGCACGTCGTCTGCGAGGCGCTGGGCATGGCGCTGCCGGGGAGTGCGCCGGTCGCGGCCCTGTCGGACAAGATGTTCGCGGACGCCCGTGCCGCCGGTGCCCGCATCGTGCAGATGGTGTGGGACGACCTCAAGCCGCGCGACGTCCTCAAGGCCGGCGCGTTCGCCAATGCGGTGAAGGCGGTGCTGTCCATCGGCGGCTCGCTCAACGCGGTGAAGCACCTGCAGGCCGTGGCCACCGAGGCGGAGAACGGCGTCGATGTCTACGGCCTGTTCGAGCAGCTCGGGCCCGACACGCCGGTGCTGGCCGGCATCCGCCCGATCGGCGACCACCTGATCGAGGAGTTCGAGGCCGCCGGCGGCTGCCGCGCCCTCATGAAGCAGCTGCAGCCCCTGCTGGACAACGGCGTGCGCACCGTCACCGGCGGCAGCGTCGCCGACAACCTGACGGGCGTGCGCGTGGCGAATGCAGACGTCATTCGCCCGATAGCCCGGCCGGTCGCGCCGCGTCCCGCGATCGTCCTGCTGCGCGGCTCCCTCGCGCCCGAAGGCGCCCTGATCAAGCCCGGCATCCAGGACCGCAAGGTGCGCCGCTTCAGCGGTCCCGCGATCTGCTTCGACACCTCGGATGCCGCCGTCGCCGCGTTGCGCGACAAGAAGGTCCCGTCCGGCTCGGTGCTGGTGCACCGCGGCGCCGGCGCCTGCGGCGGCCCCGCCATGGGCGGCGGCGCCTCGCGCGTCGTGTTCGCGATCGACGGCGCCGGCCTCGGCGACGAGGTCGCGATGCTCACCGACGGCCACCTCTCCGGCCTCGTGTGCAAGGGCATCGTGGTCGCGGAAGTCGCGCCCGAGGCCGCGCAGGGCGGGCCGCTCGCCCTCGTGCACGACGGCGACACGATCACCATCGACCTCGACACGCGCCGCGTGGACCTGGAAGTCGACGGGCAGGTGCTGGAACAGCGCCGCAACGAATGGAAGGCCCCGGCGAAGCTGTTCGACCGCGGCTGGCTGCAGATCTACCGCCGCAACGTGGGCCCGCTGTCGCAAGGCGCCGTGCTCACCCGCGCCTCCAGCGAATGAACGAGAACATGAGCAACGACAAGCCCACGATGAAGACCGCCGTCCGCGGCGACGAGCGCATCCTCCAGTCCGACATCTTCTCCCGCGACGCCAAGCCGCCGCGCCCGCAGCTGGGCACCGTGCACGAGCCGGGCCGCGACCTCACCGTGTACCGCCAGTGCGACGTGCTGGTGGTCGGCGGCGGGCCCTCGGGCACGGCCGCTGCCGCCGCTGCCGCGAAGGCCGGCGCCGACGTCGTCCTGCTGGAGCGCTACAACCACCTCGGCGGCCTGTCCACCGGCGGCCTGGTGATCTGGATCGACCGCATGACCGACTGGGAAGGCAAGCTGGTGATCCGCGGCTTCGCCGAGGAACTGTTCGACCGCCTGCCGGCCGACGCCGTCGCTGGCCCCGCACGCGAGGACTGGGGCTCGCAGGACCCGCAAAAGGCCCACCACTGGTCGCTGCGCACCGCCGCCTACCACGGCGTGGTGACCTGGTCGCCCACGATCGATCCCGAGCGCCTGAAGCTGCTGTCGCAGGAGATCATGATCGAGCGCGGCGTCAAGCTGGTCTACCACTCGTGGGCCGCGATGCCCCTGATGGAGAACGGCAAGGTGGCCGGCGCCACCTTCGAGAGCAAGGAAGGCCGCATGGCCATCCGCGCCAAGGTGGTCGTGGACGCCACCGGCGACGGCGACCTGTTCGCGCGCGGCGGTGCCGCGTTCGTGAACGACATCGAGGAAGACGACGTCCACCACTGCATGAACACGTCCTGGCTGTTCGGCGGCGTCGACATGAAGAAGTGGCTCGCCTTCCGCTCGGGCAATCCCGAGGGCTTCCAGGCCTTCATGGCCGGCGGCCGCGAGCAGTGCGGCCTGTTCGAGCGCCCCTTCGTCTCGTGGCGCGACGACATCGCCCTGTTCATGGGCCCGCGCCAGTCCGGCTATTCGGCGCTCGACGTCGACGACCTCACGGCCGTCGAAGTGCGTTCGCATCGCGCGATGGCCCAGCACCTGGAGTACTTCCGCGCGCACGCGCCCGGCTTCGAGAACGCGTACATGATGCTGTCCGCGCCGCAGATCGGCGTGCGCCACGCGCGCCGCCTGAAGGGCGTCGACGCCGTGCTGCGCAGCCGCTGGCCCGAGGGCACCGCGCTGTGGGACGAGGTGGGCGTGACGCCGGCCGTGTCGCCCAAGTTCCCGAACATCTCCATTCCCTACGGCGCGCTGGTGCCCGAGGCGCTCGACGGCCTGCTGGCCTGCGGCCGCCACATCTCCTGCGACCGCAACTCGCACGGCTTCATGCGCGAGATCCCCCAGTGCTGGATCACGGGCCAGGCCGCCGGCGCCGCCGCCGCGCTGGCCGTGGCGGCGGGCGTGGAGCCGCGCCACGTGGACGTGCCGACGCTGCAGCGCGAACTGCAGCGCCAGGGCGTGTTCCTGCGCCCGACGCAGAAGGCCGAGGCCACGCTTGCCGGAGAGAAGGCATGCGCCTGACCGACGTCGAGAAGGCGATGCGCGACGGCGAAGGCGGTCCCGCCGTCGCCGCCGCGATGGACCTGTTGATCCGCTACGGCGAGGCGCTCGGCGCCGAGGACCTCGTCGAGACGCGCAACGTCACCGGCACCGTCACGGCCACCACGCCCTTCATGCGCGACTTCGCGCTGCAGAAAGGCGGCATGGACGCGGTGTTCAGCGAATTCAGCCTGGACAGCCAGAAGGTCGTGACCATCCCCAAGGTCAAGGCGTTCGCCTCGCACCTGCAGCTCGGCTTCGATCCGCACCATCCGCAGGAGATGGGCCTCTCCGAGGAGATGGTGCGCTTCTACAAGAAGAGCGAAGCCGAGACGGCGCGCCTGGGCGTGCAGATCCTCAACACCTGCACGCCCTACCAGGTCGGCAACGTGCCCACGCGCGGCGAGCACTGCGCCTGGATGGAATCGTCGGCGGTCGTGTACTGCAACTCCGTCCTGGGCGGCCGCACCAACACCGAAGGCCGGGAGAGCGTCGGCGCGGCCATGCTCACCTGCCGCATCCCGAACTGGGGCTTCCATCGCGACGAATACCGCCGCGGCACGCTGGGCATCCACCTCGACATCCCCGTGGAGTCGGTGGAGGACTGGGGCCTGTTCGGCTACTGGATGGGCGACTGGGTGCAGGAGCGCGTGGCCGTGATCACCGGCGTCGGCCAGGTCCCCAACCTGCCGAAGCTGAAGCACTTCGGCGCCGCGGCGTCCTCGTCGGGGGGCGTGGAGATGTTCCACCTCGTGGGCGTGACGCCCGAGGCGAACACCGAGGAACAGGCCTACGGCGGCAACAAGCCGACCGAGAAGCGCCGCTACGGGGCGCGCGAGCGCGCCGAGACGCTGGCCCGCATCAACGCCACCGGCGTGGACCGCAAGGTCGACTACGTGATGCTCGGCTGCCCGCACTACACGATCGAGCAGATCTGGGAGGCGGCGCAGCTGATCGAGGGCCGCAAGGTCCATCCCGACACGGCGCTGTGGATCTGGACGCCGCGCGCGATCAAGGAAGTGGCCACGCGCAACGGCTACACGAAGATCATCGAGGACGCGGGCGGCAAGATCATGACCGACAGCTGTTCCGCGATGAGCCGCGCCGTGCCGACCGGCACCAAGGTCGTCGCGCTCGACTCCGCCAAGCAGGCGCACTACCTGCCCGCCATCCTCGGCGTGCAGGCCTGGTTCGGCACCACCGCGCAATGCATCGACGCGGCCTGCAACGGCCGCTGGAGCGCCGCATGACCGATACCGTCATTCCCGCGCAGGCGGGAATCCAGGGCAAGACCATCGTGATCCGCGGCCGCAAGGTCGTGCCCGGCGTCGCCGAGGGCGAGGCGCTCGTCACCAACGAGCCCATTTCCGGCTGGGGCGGCGTCGACCCGCGCAATGGCACGGTCGTCGAAGTGCGCCACGAACTGCGCGGCCAGAGCTTCGCCGGCAAGGTGCTGGTGTTCCCCGGCGCCAAGGGCTCGTCCGGCTGGTCCGCGCAGTTCCACCTGGCCCGCGTGATGGGCACCGCTCCCGCCGCGTGGCTGTTCAACCAGATGACGGCGAAGGTGGCCCTGGGCACCGTGGTGAGCCACGCGCCCGCCATGACCGATTTCGACGTCGACCCGCTGACGGTGATCCGCACCGGCGACTGGGTCCGCGTGGATGCCGATGCCGGCATCGTGACCATCACCCGCAAGTAAGTCCGACAGAGACACCGAGGAGACAAGATGGAACACAGTAGCGGGCGCCGCCGCGCCCTGCAGGCGATCGCCGCGGTCGCCGGCGCCGGCGCGTGGCCCGCGCTGCGCGCGCAGGGCGTCGCCGGCGGCAAGCCGCTGCGCATCGTCGTGGGCTTCGCGCCGGGCGGCGCGGCCGACGTGATGACGCGCATCATCGCGAAGGGCCTGGGCGAGGAGCTGAAGCAGCAGGTCATCGTCGACAACAAGCCCGGCGCCGACGGCATCATCTCCGCGCAGGAAGTGATGAAGTCGCCGCCCGACGGCAGCACCATCCTCATGGGCACCAACACGGCGATGGTCGCCGTGCCGGCGCTGCGCTCCAACCCGCCCTACGATCCCTTCAAGGCCTTCGTCCCGATCAGCACCGCGGGCGAGTTCTCCATGTTCCTCGCCGTGGCGCCGCAGCTGCCGGTGAAGAACCTCGCGGAGTTCCTCGACCTGGTTGCCGCCGATCCGGGCAAGTACACCTCGGCGTCCAGCAATAGTGCTTCCGAGCTGGCCATGCTGCAGCTGCTGTCCACGCGCGGCGTGAAGGTCGTCAACGCGCGCTACAAGGGCGATGCGCCGGCCCTCACGGACCTCGCGAGCGGGCAGATCCACATGATCTTCTCGACCGGCACGCTGCTGCCCAACTTCGTCAAGGAAGGCCGCGCCAAGGCACTGGTGACCCTGCTGCCGAAGCGCAGCCCGCTGCTGCCGGAGGTGCCGACGGCCGCGGAACTGGGCATCGGCAAGCTCACGATCACGCCCTGGGCCGGCTTCTTCGGTCCCGCCGGCCTGCCGGCGGACACGACCGAGAAGCTGAGCGCCGGCCTGCGCGCGGCGCTCGCGCGCGCCGACGTGCGCGACCAGCTCGTGGCGCAGGGCTTCGCCAGCTACGGCATGGCGCCCGCGGAGTTCACCGCGTTCTTCCATCGCCAGTACGACGCGTTCACCGCCACCGTGCGGGAGAACAACGTCCGCTTCGACTGACGCTTTCCCGGCCGCGTGCAGCGCGGCCTTCCATTGCCGCGCCCGTCGGGGGCGGCTTCCGCCTGTGAAAAAAGAGGAGACCCTCGCAATGAAGAAACCGAAGATGCGGCTCGTCGCCGCCGCGGCGCTGGCCTGTGCCGGTGCCGCGCACGCCCAGTCCAGCGTCACGATGTGGGGCATCGTGGACCTGAACGTCCAGCACCTGAACGCCACCGGCGCCGGGCACATGAACGCGATGGGCAACGGCAGCCTGTCCACCAGCCAGCTGGGCTTCCGCGGCGTGGAAGACCTGGGCGGCGGCCTGCGCGCCGCGTTCTGGCTGGAAAGCAGCCTGAACCCGGACACCGGCACCGGCCGCAACTCCAACACCAACAACCAGCCGACCGGCGCCGTCAACGCCGGCGGCGGCCTCACGTTCGACCGCCGCGCGTATGCCGCGCTGGCCGGCGACTGGGGTGAAGTGCGCCTGGGCCACGACTTCGTGCCCACCCACTACAACAACATCGCCTTCGACGCGTTCAACGCCAACGGCCTCGCGCGCGCGGGCGACTTCGCCTTCGCCGGCGTCACGACCGGGCCGATGTCCACCGCCATCACGGCCAGCAACGCCGTCAGCTACTGGCTGCCCGCCAACCTGGGCGGCGTGTACGGCATGGGCATGGTCGCCCTGGGCGAGAACCCGTCCACCGCCGCGAACCACAACGACGGCAACTTCGCGAGCGCCCGCCTCGGCTACGCCACCGGCCCGTTCGATGTCGCCGGCGGTTTCTCGCGCACCTCGTACAAGGCCACGGCCACGCTGGGCGACTACACCCACGCCAACCTGGGCGCCTCGTACAACGCCGGCTTCGCCAAGTTCTTCGCGCTCTACAACGACGTGAAGGTCGACGTCACCAATGGCCCGGTGCGCAAGGACAGCTGGGTCATCGGCGCGCACATTCCCGTCGGACCCGGCCGCCTGCGCCTGAGCTACGGCCACCTGAACGACCGCAGCGGCGGCAGCCTGCTCAATGCCGACGGCAGCGGCCGGTCCACCAACGACGCGACGCTGATCGGCGTGGGCTACGTCTACGAGATGTCCAAGCGCACGGCGCTCTACGCGACCTACGGCCGCGTGAGCAACAAGGGCCAGGGCGCCTACCTGGTCAGCGGCGGCCTGACGCCGGACGCCGGCGGCAGTTCGTCCGGCATCGAAGCCGGCATCCGCCACAGCTTCTGACGCAGCCGGGCCGGCCCGCAGCACCGGGCCGGCCCGTGCATTTGACCGCGCATTCTTTCCGCGCGGCGGCCGCGCCTGCGGCCACGTTGCGTCCCGTCCTACAGCATTTGCGTGACATGGTTCCTAAAGTGCCTGCATGAGCACAAGGAACGGCCCGCACGCGCGCGCCCACGCAACGGAAGACCGGCCCGGCGGGACCGGCAACAAGAGCGCCCGCTACAGCCGCACGGAATACGCCAAGGTGCTGGCCCTCCAGGAGGAGGTCGCCCGCGCCGACGCCGACTACCAGCGCCTGCGCAACGCCTACCTCGAGATCGTGCAGAACGAGCCGACGCACGAGCTCGCGCTGGCCATGATCGGCGCCGACATGGACCGCGCGCATGCGCGGCTGCAGGCCCTGATCGGGCTGCCGCGCCTGCCCTTCACGAACGAGCCGAGCGCGGTGATGCGCCGCGACGCCGAGCGCCTGGCCGACGAAAAGCACTGACGTGGCGCGGCGCCCGCGACTACAGCCGTTCGCCGGGGCTTCCGTAGTCGCTTCCGTGCAGCGCGGCTCAGGATCCGGGCAAAGGATCCGGACACCATGCATCCACAGGACATCGACCCCAGCCTGTGCTCGGCCGAGCCGCCCCGGGACACGCTGGAGGATGGCTTTTCCCCACTGAACATGAACCACTCGACGCCCACCCACCCGGTCGAACCGGAGCGTTTTCCACCCGGCCCCGGCGGCGACGCGCCGGTGAATCCCTCGCAGCTGCCGGTCGAGCCCGAATTCGGGCAGGCACTGCCGCCGGCCGAGCCGGAGGACCCGGGCGTGGCCACACCGCATCCTTGATCCCCTGGAGTCTCGCCATGTCCACCACCCGCCCCCCGCGCGGCATCACGCCGCCCGCTCCCGGGCTCGATCGCGAAGAGCCCACCTTCGTGCCGGAGCAGGACATTCCCGAGCCGGACGGGACCGCCATCGCGGGCGGCGAGCTGGTGCGCAAGGACCACCCGGCCGTCGATCCCGAACCGGAATGAGCGCCGCACGGCCGCCCGAAGGCGCTCGCCCCCTCCGCTTGCGGAGGGGGGAGGAGGAGCAGCCCGCGAAGCGGGCAATCCTGGGGGAGGTTACCCAGTGAGCACGCAGGCCCCGACGCCGCCCCCGGTGCCGGCGGACGCGCCCAAGCCCGCCAATCCCGAGCCGACGGCGGCACCGGTCGATCCGGAGAAAGGCCACGTCCCCAGCGGCCCCGGGCAGGGGCACTCGGAACATCCGAAGCAGGCGTGACGCGCGCTAGGCGAGCAGTCCCTGCGCGTCGTCATCGAGACCGGCCACCGGCGTCGCCTTCGCCAGCGCCATCCAGACACCGAAGGGCAGCGCCGCCCGCGCCGGCCGCTGCGCCGGTCGCGCCACCGCGAGGCGCCCGCCTTCCAGTTGCAGGACGCCGCACTCCGCCGGGATCTCCTCCGGCTGCGCGATCGGCCGGCCGCGCGCATCGCATCCCAGCACGTACCAGCACTCGCCGAGGTCCTGGTAGGCGTCGCGCTTGGCCTGCTGGCGCAGGTCGGCGAGCAGGTCGGAGCGGCGCACCTTGATCTCGTGCACGATGGGCTCGACGTAGCTCTCCACTGAGGTGTGCCGGATCGAGAAGACGTCGGGCCGCGCGATGCACCAGCGCAGCGGCTTGGCTTCGTCCCCGGTGGCGACCTGGGCCCGCAGGCTCAGGCCGGTCCACGCCAGCCGGCCGGCGCGCGCCATCTCCTGTGCGACCCGCTGCACCAATGCTTCGTGCGCGGACAGCGCCGCGCGGTTGCGCGCAAGCACCGTCGCCAGCCACTGCATGCCGGCGTCGGTGACGCGCAGGGTCTCGTGCCCGGCCTCGGAACGCAGGCGCTCCAGCAGGCCGGCCGCCAGCAGGTCGATCTCGAGCGCGTCCTGGCTGGGCCAGCCGGCCGAGCGATAGAGGTCCCGCAGCCGGCGCGCGTGAGCGCGGCCCAGGGCGGGCAGGGACGTGGAGGACGGCACGGACATGGGCGTTGGCGCAGTGTACGGGGGACGGTAGGCAGGACCCTACGACCGCACGCGCGCTCGGCTGATCGAGTCGGCCGGGTCACTGACCACAATGTGCCCCATGGTTGAGAAATCCCTGCAGTCCTCGCGCGCCGCCGCGCTGCCGCCTTCGCTGGCCGGCAGCGACGCTTCGGTGCTCTATGGCATCACCGCCGTACACCTGGAGGGCACCCAGGTCACGGAGGTGATGATGGGGATGATCGATCCCGGCCTGGAGCAGTGGGACCTGCGGCCCGCGCCCACCCGCCTCGTGGAGGTGGTGGACCGGCTGGTGGAAGGCGACAGCGTCGTGATGCTGTTCCCCACGGAGCGCGGCACGCTGCAGATGGGACCGCAGGTGAAGGTGGACGTGCTGCCGGAAGGGACCGAGACGCTGGCAGCGGCGGAAGACCGGCCGGGGCGGCGGCTCATGGATCTGCCGCGGTTTTGAGGTGAGCGCCAGCGAACCCCGGCACGTTCAAGCGTCCTTCATGCGTGCGCCCGCAGCGCCGGCAGCTTGAGCACCCCCGTGGACAGCGCAGTGCCGATCAACACCACCGAGCCCCACATCAGCATGTCCAGCGTGACGGGCTCGCCGAGGAACAGCGCGCCGTACAGGATCGCGAACACGGGGATCGCGAAGGTCACCGCCACCGCCCGCGAGGGCCCGGCCTGCTCGATCAGGCGGAAGTACAGGATGTACGCGACGCCGGTGCACAGGACGCCGAGCACCACCAGCGCGAGCCACGCCTGCATGCCGGGCATGTGGGCGGGCCGCAGCCACAGCGCGGGCACGGCCAG
>Ga0102593_1002281_pt1 | contig 15137 bp, 19 predicted proteins | sample AraplaCol_mMS_r2_2_FD_76862 | JGI IMG/M metagenome (GOLD analysis project Ga0102593, IMG submission 76862) | Arabidopsis root microbial communities from North Carolina, USA - plate scrape MF_Col_mMS_r2 (SPADES assembly) (version 2) | ecosystem: Host-associated > Plants > Roots > Endosphere...
TTCAGGCTCGCATGTCGTCCGTGGTTAAGGATCTGGTTGCCTCGGGCCAATTCGATGTTGGTATCGCCGCCGATGAGATCGATCTGGCCGGGGTGGAGTCTGCGTCGTTTGCCGACTATCGGGTGGCCATCGCGATGCCGGTCGGCCATCCACTCGAAGAAAAGAGCGTTATCCGGCCCGAAGACCTCCATGAACAGGATTTCATCGCCCTTGCGCCTGAGGATACGACGCGACGGCAGGCGGATCGGATTTTTTCGCAGTATGCTGTGCTTCCGAAGATCGTGTTGGAAACGCCCTACTCGACGACCATATGCGCAATGGTGGACGCCGGTCTGGGCTGCGGCATGGTAAATCCCTTGACCGCGGAACCTTATTTGGGGAAGGGCCTTACTCTTCGCCCCTTTGAACCTGCAATTCACTTCCGCACATTGCTTTTGCTCCCGCCAGACACCAAGCCTTCTCGGATCGTCAGCGATTTCATCGAAGAGTTGATGAGACTGCGGAATTTATGATCGGCTGGCAGGTTCGTCCGAGACAGGGACGAGGACGCATAGTTCACCCCGGCATCTCGTTAAACGGGTCAAGGGTCTTGATCCTTCAGGGCTAACGCACGGACCGCTGGTCAACCAAGCGGTCATTGGCAGCCTCGGTTGTCTCTGCGTCTCGTCAAGGCTTGCCTTGGTTGAGAAGTCAAGTAACATGAGACACGGCCTAGGAGTAAGAAGGGGAATCCGATGGAAGTGCGTTGCCCCCCACCAAACGGCAACAAGCCGATAAACGCCCTCGAAATTCTTTACACTCGCAACGTTCTGAAACCGGTTGAAGTCGAAAATAGTTCTCCGGCCAATGGCATGATTTTGACGCTGGATGCCAAGACCTACTCATTGGAAACACCGGCAGAGGTAAAGGCCTTTGCAGACGCGGAGCGGCCTGCAAATAAGGCACTGAGCCAATTGTCATCGAAAAAACACTGGCCAATCTACTTCGACGGCGAAAGAGCAACCGGGCCGCTCCAGGTGACCGAAAACGAGGTCAATATAAGCGGCTACAATTCGGCGTTTTTGATCGGCAAAAAGAAAATACCGGTCATCAATATGCCTCAAGAAGTTTTCGATGTGATCCAGGCCGCAGGCGGTCAAACAAAACCAGTCCTTCCCCCGGCCAAGTCTATAACGCGAAAAGGCCATGTGGATGACGAAGGCGAATGGGACGAGTCGATCGAACTCTTCCCTTCAGCTGATGGCACCCCTGAAATTTGATCGTAGGCCTTGAAGGTATTGCCGCAAAGCACCTGACAGCACTTATCGATCAACAGGATCGATGACGGATTCAAATGCAAGTCTAGGGGTGTTTTTGCGATCGCGAGCGACGATGACGCGCAACGGCGCCGGCATGACATGAAGCCGTTCGGAGACGTTTGACCAACCGTCACCCTCTCACCCACTGGGTCGCGCCAGCGTTGCATCGGTGACAGCCTCTTGTCTGGCGTCCAAATTAATCCAAATGCAGCAATAACGACTTCCCCGCGCGCAACGCCCCCAAAGCCTTACCGATAAGCTTTGAATACCAAGCCAAAACGGATGACTTTTTGTCGTTATTGCGTCGCCTAAAACGCGCCAATCGATAGCGGAAATCGTTAACTTTTGTCGCCCTAAATGAGGTGGGCATCATGAAGATAGCTGACGATAGTTTGCTTGTTACAACAATCAATTTGCTCGGAGCTAATATGTCTCTCGTTTCAACGACGAACTCGAATGCGTTGCAGATCCTCCAACGGACGCAAACCCTCAAAGAGCCTTCGCAACCTCGGTCGCCTGTGGATGTTTTAACAGCGCCAGTTCAAAGGAAATCGACCCAAACTGATCCTTTGAAGCTGCTCAACCCCGCGAAGTCAAAACTGTCAGAATCCATGTTCAGCGTTAACAGCGTCGACATTAACAAGATGAAGCTCAACCTCATCGACCGTGCAGGTAAAGCCTTGGGGGTTGATCCGGGCAATTACGCCTCCCAAGATGGCTTCATAGAGGCCGTGCAAGACATGGTCCGCGATCTGAAATTGCACGGAGACGAGTCGGTCATCAGCAGCGTCGAGAAAGAAATAGGTCTCGACAAGTTGGGAGTGTCGCTTGAGGACCTCGTCAACAGTGAGAGCGATCCAGAAGCCAATGAAAGAGTCACAAAGGCATTGGAACGCGAAACAGGAAAGCAAGACGAACAGAGCAAGTCGAAAGGCTTGGACGCTTTGATCGGCATCAACCTCGACGCTAACGGTATCTACACTGTGTCAGCCCAGTAGCAGACCTCGACCTGGTGAGGCAGGGATGCAGGGGAGGGTTGCTATGCGCAGCAGTGGCTCTGTCCCTCCTGCGCAGAGACAGTTGTCGGGCATTCTCAATGCGATTGCAAAGACGCAGGTGGAAAACTGCCGCACAGGAAGATACGACAGGGTTTCGAACCCTGTCGCAAACAAGGCTAAGCGCAGTGCGCGAACTCGCAACCAAGTTCATCGCTGAGCAGACGGGAGCTCTCGCGAAATGAAGATTGACGGAGTCGGGAGGATCACGGCGGCCCGCCCGGCAGCGCGAAAAACGACGTTCTCATCAGAGAATGGAAAGCGGAAATCGCCGCGCATCCCCTGTTGAACATTTAAACGGCGTCGTGAAGCTCCACAAACCGCCCCCCCGTAACAGGTGCTCTAGTCGCGATTGGTATGGCGACCCTAGTCGACTGAGACGAAGAGATCACAGCAAGGGACAACATCTACCTTGTAACATACGTTCGTTATCAGACGACGAGCCACGCGTATCCGTCCAACAATTTAGCTTGTCCAGAAAAACACCTTTAACTTGTGTCTTTCAAATGGTACACCTCCTATACCGACCGAATTTGTGCACCTCCCCAAGTGCCGTTCGGAGAGGCAGGCGACGGAAGGCCCATAACCGACAGCCTGCGTGATTGGTCGGGCGGCTCAGCGCCGACTGCAGGAGGGCGTTTCCCCTCGTCCTCCTGCTCCCTCTCAACCGTTCAACTTTAGTGCAGGCGATGAAGTCAATGATGATTGGGCAGCGAGCGCGCAGACTGCACTTTGCGTCGAGCATGGTCGGTAACCACGACGTAGGCATCCTGCCTCAGGCGCGTCCCTTTCCTAGCAGTCTGGCTCAATGCATCCGTATAACGAGCCATCACGAGGCACGGCACGGTTTCTTGCCCAGGACGCGAGCACAACTTACTGCGACCCGGCATCAGGCGGACCGCTGTAGGATGAAGGGTTCAAGGCAACAGCGGCCGTGGTGGCTTTCCGCATCGGCCTGGTCCGACACAGCCCGAGAGGGCGGTCTCAGTGGATAGTGCTACCGCCACCGTTTCACATGATCGACAAGCGCCCGAAGTTTCGGAGCGAGATTGCGCCGGCTGGGGTAATAAAGAAAGAAGCCAGCAAAGGGAGGACAGTACTCCTGAAGAAGAGGGACTAACTGACCAGATTCGACATAGGGTTCGAACGTGTCCTCCATCCCGAAGGTGATCCCGCCACCTGCGCAAGCTATTCGGATCATAAGCCCCATGTCGTTGGTGGTAATCTGGGGGTTTACAGCCACATCGAACTCGCGTCCATGCTGGCCGAATTCCCAGCGATAGGCGGCGCTGTGGGGCGCCGGTCGCCACCCTATACAACGATGCGCTGTGAGTTCCGAGGGATGTTCCGGCCTGCCGAAACGCTCGATGTAGGACGGCGCGCCGAAGGCGCCCTGGCGCTGCTCGCCCGACACCGGAACGGCAATCATGTCCTGATCAATGACTTCGCCTAAACGTACCCCAGCGTCATAACCTTCCGCCACAATGTCGAATTCCTCGTCCGTAACGCTCACATCGATCTGAATGGCGGGAAAAGTGTCCGCAAACCGCGCCAAAAGCGGCCCAGAGATGAACTGCTCAGCGATCGACGACACCGCCAGCCTCAACAGTCCACTTGGTGCGCTGTCGCGATCCGTCGTTGCATCGAGCGCTAGTCCGACCTCAGATATAGCGGGCGCTACCCGCTGATAAAGTCGTTCTCCCGCCTCTGTGAGACTGACGCTACGCGTGGTGCGCTGCACGAGCGCGACACCCAATCTATCCTCGAGGCGGCGGATGGTCTGGCTGACCGCTGGCCTGGTGACGCCCAGATTTTCCGCGGCCACGCGAAAGCTCCGCGCTTCGGCGACTGCCAGAAAAACAGAAATGCCGTTCAGATCCACTGCCATTGGTTAGAATTCGTTACCAGACTGGTTATCATTGGGCAAGTTGTTCGCGGTCATCAGCGCGTCTACCTTGAATCTTATAAACCGGGAGTCACTGGGCATGGCCTTGATGCTTAAAAACGTCTTGGACGGTCGGCGAGCCTCATTCGTCGCCTTTCAGCAGCTTGCTACCGAGGTCGCGTTCGCAATGACCCGCGCCGGCGGCTTCTGCGGAACTTAGTATCCGCGGAACTGCACTAACGCTTCCACACCGAGAACAGCAACGCTTAACGGAGCGAGACTATGCGACAGCCATTTGCAGCACTCATTACGGCCGCCACCTTTTCGATCCAACCCGTAGAAGCACAGGAGACCAATTTGCATCCGAACCATCCTTACGTTGGCATGTGGGTCACGGACGACAATCGTGTTCGTCATGAACTTTTGCCGAGCGGACGCTACGTCGAGGCCCGTGGGCGGCGCGAGCGAGCATATGAGGGCCGCTATGAAGTCGACGGGACGCATATCGAATACTGGGACGACACGGGCTTCACTGCCGACGGCGATTTCGTCGATGCGAATACGTTGCATCACGGCGGCATGATCTTGCGACGCAGGCCGGCGACGCCTTGAGACGCCGGGCGCCCCACGCATACGAACCGGCCAAGGCAATGGGCGCCGCACGACGTACTGAATCCACGCCACCAAGATTGTGCGCCGACGAGTTGTGGAGCCTGCGTTGACCAAGTGATAGCCGCTCGGCTTCAGAAGTTAAAAACATGTCCCGACAACACCTGAGGCAATTGGACTGGTCGCGCGGTGCTGCCCTATAGCCGTATAAAGGCCAGCCCTTCACGATCTCTGCCCACTCGTCATGTTCGGGCAGTGAACTTACTGCTGGTATTGGCTCGAACCTGTTTAAGGCAGTCTTGATATATCCCGTCTGGAGAGCCCGGCCCTGCAATCAGCGGAAGCGACTGCCCGGTCACGCTACGCTATGATCTGCTTTTTCACGGCAGCTCCAACGGAATATTTGGGATCGACAAAGTTGCCAAGGCGTACGATGCCGCATTGGCTGAGCAGCATGTAAGCATCCCATTTCTCGAAATTGTATTCCGCAACCATCCAGCGGATCAGCTCGCGATAGGCTATCCTTGTCGCGTCCTCCAGCGGGCGGGCGCTTCCGATTGCCATGATCATGTTCTCGGTTTCCAGGCGCGGCCAATCAATCGTCCATTTTTTGATGAGGTCCACGCGAATGGTGACCACTGCCGAATATTCGACGGCAACGCCGCACACCTCGCCATCGCCCTGGCACGCATGAGCATCGCCGATGAAGAGACGCGCGCCGGGCGATCGTACTGGAAGATAGGTGATGCTTCCCGGTCCCATGTCCGGAAGATCCATGTTTCCCCCGTGGTTATCAGGGGTGAGCGAGTTGATCGAGTCGATCTCAGGGGAGCAGCTCAATGTGCCGATATGTGGCTTGTAGGGCAATGTGACGCGATCGCTCCAGTAAACGTGCTGTTCGTCCAGATCGATCTTGCGGACGACTTCGGGCAACGGGTCGTTCAACATCGCCGTATAGGTCGTGCCCGTCAGGCCACCAAATTCCTCGATCATGCAACACGTTCCGCGTGGGTTATCGCCGCGCGGCACCATTGATTCGATGTAGACGGCGACGGTGTCCCCCTTTTCGGCGCCTTCGATCATGATCGGCCCGTTTTGAGGATTAAGGAACGGCATCCGTAGGAGTTCGGACGGTTTGTCCGTTTCATGTTTAATGGCGCCTTCGAAGGCGTCGCGGGTTTCAACGATGATGCGGTCGCCAGGTTTCACCCAGAGAACGGGGTCTGAGTATGGCCCCATCGTATAATGGTAGGTGCCCTGCAAGGCCTCGGTGAGATGGTGGGTGGTGTTGCCCGATCCCTTGCCGACCGATTTTGACACCATTACGGAATCGCTCACCCACGCGTGAGGAAACGGGATCTGATTGCTGTCTGACATTGCGGTTCCCTTCTTTAAAACACGGCTCCGCATTCGCCGAAGCGGCGCTGTTGACTAATTCGGTTTCTGGCTGTGACTGGGCGTCAGGCGTTACATCGAGCCGCTGCCTTGAGATCTCAACGAGGAAATCAACTTCTGCTGAGCATCGGCCGAACAGGCGAGCTCTCGGCAGCATTCCTCGATCGAGATCTGCCGCTGCATGCTCTCACTGCGCAGGATGCGGAAGGCGGCGTCATCGTCTATGTTCATGCTCTTCATGATGCCGAATATGATTTTCACCACCATCGGACGAAGGCGCAGCCGGTCTTCCAGTGCGCGTAAATCCGAATGTAATCGTGCATCTGCCTGGAAAGCATTGAAGGCGGTGACCAATGCAAGGAAAACGCCCTTAGAACCAACCGGCTTGGTCATATAAGCGTTCGGCTTCTGATTGATTGCCCATTCAAGTCGGCCGGGCGTCTCTGATCCGACCATCGCAATGAGGGGGACAGGCGGTACGCCCGCCCAGCCGAACATCCCATCAAAGCCATTATCGGTGTCGAAAAAAACCATGTCGGTGGCTGCAACGTCCTTGTTTCTGGGAGGCCACTGACAGATTGCCGAAATGTTGAGACGTCGAAGTTGACCCACCAGAGCTTCAACATTTGCATCGTGCCGGTGTATGACCAGCGCACTCATGTTGCTAAAGTTTGGGATCGATGACGTCATCGTACCACCCGCAACCTTGGTTTGACGCCTGCCTCGATGTCGCTTTTTTGTTCGTCCATCAGAAACGGCGATGACTTCAAGGATGCGAGAAAGGGATCAGGTTTGCAGGGGTGTGGTGCGGCTGCGATGACCTTGAAACTGGCATCCGGCATGGATACTCCAATTCTCGGCGTGAGGTAGCAATGGTTATTGTCCTCGTCGATCAGGACTTTGCCCTGTGGCGCGTCGAATGAGATGTGAGTGACTGCGTCCAAGACAGAATTCGTAGTCTCGGACTGTGCCTGAGATATCGCCAGTGCCAGCATATGGACGGAATTGTAACATGCTTCCGCGTCAGCCGATGTCACCTTCTCCCGTCCGAATTTCTTACGAAACAATTCGACGAATTGACGGTTCCGTTCAGTGTCGATCGACTGAAAATAGACACTGGAAACGATGTGACCTGCGGCGGCCATGCCGCCGATCAGCTTGAGCTCGGCTTCCGAGAGCGTGCAGCTTGCCACGGGTATTTCACGTCCATCCGACGCGCGCCGCAATCCCGCCGCATGAAAAGCTCTCAGGAATGCGTAACTGCTTTCCCCGATGAGCGTGTTGAAGATGAAATCTGGTTTGAGATCGCGAATTTCCTCAATAAGGCCGACAATGTCCACGCAACCGACAGCAACGTATCGCTCTGCCAGAACGCTTCCTTGCACGTCGGTGACGATTTCGCGCATGACCCGATTACTCTCCCAGGGCCAGATATAGTCTGACCCGCATAGGTAGACGTTGCGGCCGAAGTTCTTCGTCATGTAGTGGGCAAGAGGAACGATATGCTGGTTCGGCGACGCGCCCAAGTAGATCACGTTGCTGCTGCCTTCGAAGCCTTCGTAATGCGAGGGATACCATAGGATCGCGTCGTACTTTTCAACGACAGGAATAACCGCTTTGCGGCTCGAAGATGTGTAGCAGCCGACAATGTGAGACACCCGATGATTGATGATAAGATCGCGGGCAACATCTTCGTAGGCCTGAGTCCGCCCTGCCGGGTTGCGGACATGTGCAACCAATTCAAAGTCGAGCGCAGAACTGGCGTTGACCTCCGCGATCGCCAAGAGAGTGCCGCAAAGCATGGCTTCGCTGACTTCAGCATAGGGGCCGGTGGTCGAAAAGATCACTCCAACCGGGATTTTTTGCTTTTGTCCCAAGTTCGTTATATCCAAAAAAAAGCCCTAAAGGCCGATGGAGACCTTTAGGGCTTCGTTGCCGAGCGCCTCGAGGAGCGCGAATTTCGTTGGGTCAATCGACCGTGCTTACGAAACTGATGCAAGTTTTTCCTTAAGTCAACAGTCAACTGTACCGCGCAATCCTTTCCTACGATAACGAGGCCAAGCATAAGACGGCCTGGTGAAACGCCGTCTATAAAAGAAAATAATTTTATTCCACATCATTGACGGCGGCGACAGAATATGAGTTTAATTTGTCATCAGGTGCAAAGTTGACAACAGTCCGGCACCTTGAAAAATTCGGATCGCAACAACGATCATTGGCGACGAAGCCCGCTCACCGAAACCGGTGGCGGGCTTTTTTGTTATCAAAAAAGGGGAACTCAATGAAACCAGTTTTTGCAACCGCCCTGAGTGTCGGGGTCCTGGGCGCTTTGTGCACCTGGATGTTCTTATCGGTCGGAACCATTCTTGTGTGGAGTGCTTTCGTGGCCTGGGCGTGCTTTTTCCATTCCGGTGGCGACACCGCGGCGTTTAAAAGCACAGTTGTTTCCAACACCTTCGGCTGTGTCATGGGCTGGCTTGGTGCGGTCATGATCCTGGGCCTGCCGCTCGGCGAGGCGCTGACGCCGCAGGTATGGTCGGGGACAGTCGTCCTTGTGACCGTGGTCGTCTATATACTTGCCTCCCAGATACCAGCGTTCGCGTCGGTTCCGGGAACGACATATGGCTATGCCTGCACTTTCGCCTTCCTGCTTCAGACGCCGGAAAAGCTGAACCTCGGCGCGCTTTTCTCAGCGAGTTTCAACAATTCTCTCATTGTTGTACCCGTCTCCATGCTACTCGGCGCCTGCTTTGGTCTGGCATCGGCAAGACTCGCCGCCGCGCTCACGAAGCCGGAGCTCCTCCCAGCGTCCCCTTGAACTTCTTCGCTGGCGACGACCTTGCCGGCGCGTCTTTCGCTTTAAGCAAACGACGTCATCTCCCTTTCTCGTCAGCGAGCGGCAATTCGACATCCATCAGCAAAAAAACAGTAAAAGAGGTGAACGATGAAAGACGACAACGCACATAAAAACATCTTGATACCGGAGGTCGGGCTTCGGGTTAAGGCTCTCGAATCCCTTCTTGCGGAAAAAGGCGCCATCGACCCCGCATCTCTCGATCTCATTATCGAGACGTTCGAAAAGCAAATGGGTCCCAAGAACGGCGCCAAGGTCATCGCAAAGGCCTGGATGGATCCCGACTATAAGACCTGGCTCCTCAAGGATGGCACCGCCGCCATCAAGACCCTGGGCTATATCGGCGTTCAGGGCGAGAATATGGTCGTCATCGAGAACACGCCATCCGTTCACAACGTGGTCGTCTGCACATTGTGCTCCTGCTACCCCTGGCCCACGCTTGGCCTGCCGCCAATCTGGTTCAAGTCAGCTCCCTACCGCGCGCGCGTGGTCATCGAACCTCGCGCGGTGCTGAAGGAATTCGGGCTCGACGTTCCAGACGATGTCGAAGTCCGGGTCTGGGATTCCACCGCAGAGCTTCGATACCTGGTCATGCCGATGCGTCCCGCGGGAACCGAAGGCTTCACCGAGGAGCAGCTTGCGGCCCTTGTCACCCGCGATTCAATGATCGGCACAGGTGTGGCGCTCGCCGCCTGACACGAGAGAGGATTGTCGAAATGAACGGAATTCATGATCTCGGCGGCAAACACGGAATGGGTCCTGTGGTTGTCGAAGCAAACGAACCCTACTTCCACGAAGAGTGGGAAGGCCGGATGCTCGCGATGATGATCGCCTGCTTTGCGGCCGGAATCTACAATGTCGATCGGTTTCGCCACCCGATCGAGAAGATGGATCCGCGGCACTATCTCCTTTCCAGCTATTACGAAAAGTGGCTTTGCACCGTCGAGCAGAATTGCATCGACGCCGGCATCGTCACGCGCGAGGAAGTGGATGCATGCCATCAGCAGCTGATGAAGGAGAAACTTCAATGAACATGCTAACCGTCGACATGGTGCCTGTCGTTCTTGCCACCGGCGATCCGGCACGAGTGGATGAACCGGTTCCAGCCAAATTCAGGAAAGGCGATCGGGTCACCGTCATCGAATTGAACGGCATCGGCCACAACCGGCTTCCCTCCTACATCAAGGCAAAGACCGGCACGGTGACCTTCGATCACGGTGTTTTCGTTTTCCCAGACACAAGTGCACATGGCAAAGGCCCCAAACCGCAGCACGTCTACACGATCTGCTTCACAGCGAAGGAACTGTGGGGCGAAGCCGGCCACGCAAGCGACCGGATGTATGTGGACGCATGGGACGATTATCTTCAGCCGGCAAGCTAGTGCCGATTGAGCTCTCGTCCCTTTTTTTGTCAACATCCGCCTCGCAAAGAGGCGGTTCAAGCAAAGTAGGTATCATGGATACGTTGCAGAATTTGCAAGACATCCCAGCTCTTCCGCGAAACGAGCAGGGACCGCTCTTTGCTGAACCCTGGCAGCTCACCGCATTCGGCATTGTCCTGTCGCTTCACCAGAATGGCGCCTTCGAGTGGCGTGAATGGGTCAATTACCTCAGTGCGGAGATTGCTTCCGGGAAGGATTATGGCGCAAGCGACCACAATTCGATCTACTATCACCAGTGGCTGGCCGCTCTCGAGAAACTCGTCACGGACAAGAACCTCTCGACCTTCGAAGAAATGATGGTCCGCAAGGAGCAATGGCGCCATGCTGACGAGCATCGAGGATTCGGCGAGCCGCTCTCGCTTCATGGTCATGACCATGACGACGCTCACCACCATCACCACCATCACCATGCGCATGATCACCGCCACGAGCCGATCTGCCGGTCGCCCGCCCAACGGGTCGGCGCGGCCTGATCGGCGCGCAATCGTTTTCTTCGCAAAAACATAAAGGGGAATGACAATGAGAACCAACACAAAAACTCTCGGCACAACGTCCGTAAATGCACGGACAAGCATGCTGATCCAGTGCCTTTCCGCCGCCTTCTTCGGCCTTTGCATCGTCGGGGTGGTCGGGTTTTCCCATATCGAGATCCTGCACAACGCCGCCCACGACGTAAGGCATGCGAATGGGTTCCCCTGCCACTGAGGATGGAGGCATCGACATGCATTATTTTCGAACGATCGTATTTTCCTCCGTTCTTGCCGGCATTATTGCCGGTGCCGCGGTTACGGGCGCGCAGCTCGTATCCACGGCACCGCTCATCCTGAAGGCGGAAGTTTTCGAGAAGGAGGCTTCCTCCCACCATGAAGGGGAGGGGGCGGCAACGGCACCAACAACCGCTCTTGCGCCAGCCCATGCACACGAGCATGAGCGAGATGCCTGGGAGCCCTCTGATGGTGTCGAGCGGACTAGTTTCACATTGGCGGCCAATATCTTGACCGCGATCGGTTGGGCCATGCTCTTAAGTGGTCTCATGATGGTGCGTGGAAAACCGGTCGGTTGGCGCGATGGTCTTTTGTGGGGGGCCGCGGGCTTTGCCTGCGTGATGCTCGCACCCATGGCAGGTTTGCCGCCCGAGCTTCCGGCAACACCTGCTGCCCCGTTAGAGGCACGACAATTTTGGTGGATTTCAACGGCCGTTTGTACAGCCGCAGGGCTCGCGCTTGCCTGTTTCAGGCCGAAGCCTTGGACCTTCGTTGTCGCACTGGTGCTGATTGCTTCGCCACATATCGTTGGGGCGCCTTTATTCACGGGAGACGAAAAGCCGCTGGCCCCACCCGAACTGGAGCATCAGTTCATCGTTGCGGCCCTGCTGACCAGCCTTCTTTCCTGGCTGTTGATTGGGCCTTTGAGCGGATTTTTCCTGAGGCGGTTTCAGCAGGAGGCGTGACGTTGCACTGGAGGGCTGATCTGGATGCACTTCAGTTTCCTGTCGGGGAAGGCAGGAGCTGCTTCATCCACCGGCTTGCCTTTCGCAAATTTCTCGGGCGGACACCAACGCCCGGGCAATGCCTGCAATTTGCCTGGAGATATTCGGCGGCCTTGAAGGATGCCGCGGAGCAACGCTGCGCCAATCTTCGAGATGCGGGACACGGCTGGAACTTTCATCTCACCAGTCGAGACATTGCCCGAAACCTTGATCCAAACCAGGGTTCCGCGTTTGTGCCAGAGTCGAGACTTTGATGACAGGCGACATTTCCAATGATGGACGTTGAATGCATCTGGCGCAGTTGAAGCGGGTGCCTTTATTGCTGGTAGCGGATCGACAGACATTGTGTCTGTCTCTGCTGGCTTCCCCCGAGTTTTGCCAGTCTTTGGTTCTCTCCAACGGTTTTGCGAAGTGCTGTGCGATTTTGTGTTAGTCTCCCTATGCCGATGAGCGCGAATATAGAGGAGGAGTTCATGCTCGAAACTGCGCTTCTTGAAGATGGCGAGGGAAACCCGCTCTTGAGCGGAAAGCTGAACGATTCCCGCGAGTGGTCCGCCGTGAATGCCTTCTGCAATCGAACCTACATGCCGCTTTCCACTCGCCCGCTTACGCACGGCATGGATCCGGATGCGACGATGCGCATGCTCAAGATCGGACGCATCACCTTCAGCCGCTTCTGCTTTGGGACCCCAACACGGGCCGACGATTTTGACCCGACATCCGGCAATATCATTGTCGTCAATACGCTTCGCGGAACAGTCCGCCATCCGTTGAGCGGCAATGACGCGTTCGACAGCCGGCCTGGCGACAGCTATGTCGTCGATTGCAGCCGGACAGATTACTGGAACATTGCCGATGGAAACGATCTGCAATTGAACCTGACGATTCCACACAGGATCATGGAAGAAACGGCAGCGCGCTGGTACGGCTTCGTGCCGGGCGACGATCTTTGGAAGAAGCGTCTGATCTTCGGTGTAGGCCATTCGGCCTGGTTGTCGCTGCTCGAATATGCCACGCGGTCCCTTAGTGCGCGCCACGACGCGGTCTCAGATCCATTGATCGAGCGACGCATCGAGGAGACGATCTGCCTCGAACTGTTGCGAAGCTGGTCGAATAACGCCGGCCTGAACCTTGAGACGGGCGCTCGTTCGGCCGCGCCATATTACGTGCGCGAAGCAGAGCGGCTGATGAGCGAGCAGGCGAGAGAAGCGCCGACGATACTGGATATCGCCCAGATGGTCGGTGTGACGGCCCGCTCGCTGTCGGAAGGTTTCCGCCGGTTTCGCGGCATGACGCCACACGAGTTCCAGAGCCGGCAACGGCTTGCCTGCTTGCGCCAAGCGCTGCTTGCAGCGCCGCCACAAGAAACCGTCACGTCAATCGCAAGAGCCCACGGTTTCGTCAACCTTGGCGCGTTGGCGGCAAGCTACCGCAAGAACTATGGCGAAAGCCCTGCCGACACGTTGCGCAACCGTCCAACGGTGGTTCGAAGGATCTGATAAGCCATGCTAGGCCTCTAAAAGTCGGTCCGAATCTGCTCATCGGCGTGGCTTGATTTTGTTCTTTCCGTCGGCATGAATATCGGATTGCTTCCGTTTTCGAACGGAGCTTTCCGAAGCGGGCTGCAAGCCAGGCATTCCGTTCTGTACCGCCGTTGTTTCAGCGCTATTCCTTATCCTTGCCAATGCGTGCCCGACCGGATCCCATCCGGTGGTACCGCGTGAAAGTTCACGCCACCAGGCAAGGAGGAGAAGCATCATGAAAGCGCTCGTTTACCAGGGTCCCGGCAAGAAGGACTGGATCGACAGGCAAAAGCCTGCCATTCAGAAACCGACCGACGTCATCGTCAAGGTCATGAAAACCACCATCTGCGGAACTGATCTGCACATCCTCAAAGGCGACGTGCCGACGGTGGATGAAGGACGCATCCTCGGTCATGAGGGCGTCGGGGTCGTTGAGGAGGTCGGCTCGGCGATCCGCAATTTCAAGAAGGGAGATTCGGTTCTCATTTCCTGCATCACGTCATGCGGTTCGTGCCCGAATTGCAAGCGCCAGCTCTACGCGCATTGCGACGATGGTGGCTGGATCCTCGGCCATCGTATCGACGGCACCCAGGCAGAGTACGTCCGCATCCCCCATGGCGATAATTCGCTTTATGTTATTCCGCAAGGCGCTGACGAAGAGGCCTTGGTGATGTTGTCCGACATTCTGCCCACCGGACTGGAGATTGGTGTCCAGTCCGGCGGCGTCAAACCGGGCGACACAATCGCTATCGTCGGTGCTGGGCCCGTAGGCATGTCGGCGCTTCTTACGGCGCAATTCTACTCGCCAAGCCGCATCATAATGATCGATATGGATCCAGCCCGGCTGGCGCTCGCGCGCCAGTTTGGTGCAACCGACACCATTCAGGTCGGGCAGGAAGACGCCGCGGCGGCGGTCATGCAATTGACAGGCGGACAGGGCGTGGATGTGGCGATCGAGGCCGTGGGCGTTCCGGCGACGTTCGACATCTGCCAAAAAATCGTGATGCCGGGCGGCAAACTGGCTAATGTCGGCGTGCACGGCAAGCCGGTCGACCTGCACATCGAGGACCTTTGGATCAAGAATATCAACATCTCGATGGGCCTCGTCTGCACCAGTACGACACCGATGCTTCTCAAGACCGTTGGGTCCGGCAAGCTGGATCCGAAGAAGCTGATTACTCATCGCTTCGGCCTTAATGAGATTCTCGATGCTTACGAGGTGTTCGCCAATGCGGCGCGAGAAAAGGCGATGAAGGTCATCATCGCCGCCTGATCTGACACCGCGCCGGGTGAACCTTTTAGCGGTTCGCTCGGCGCGCCAATTAGATTTGACCAGTCGAGCGTCGTTGCGCGCCCTGTAAAGTATCGACAAAGGCCCGTTCGGCACGCCTGCGTCTGCGTTAGCTTAGATTAAAGATGTGCGCAGCACGTCAAAAGATCTTCTCCCAGAGCCTAGTTGCGGGTGCTTGACCATGACCCCAGGCCTATGCTGGCGAGCTGCATTCGCACATTCAGGGGCTCACCGCAAAGTGTTTCCTGACAACGCAATTAAATCGATGCCGTTTCGTTGATCGCGCGAGTTAGACCG
>Ga0102593_1002290_pt1 | contig 15088 bp, 11 predicted proteins | sample AraplaCol_mMS_r2_2_FD_76862 | JGI IMG/M metagenome (GOLD analysis project Ga0102593, IMG submission 76862) | Arabidopsis root microbial communities from North Carolina, USA - plate scrape MF_Col_mMS_r2 (SPADES assembly) (version 2) | ecosystem: Host-associated > Plants > Roots > Endosphere...
ACGCGCGAGCGACATCCCCCCCTGAGGAGAACCCTGATGAGCGACAGAGCTGTGCGCATCTCGCAAGCCGGCGGACCGGAGGTCCTGACGATCGAACCGGTCCAGGTCGGCGAGCCGGGTCCGGGCGAGATCCGCATCCGCCACGCGGCCTGCGGCCTGAACTACATCGACATCTACCACCGCAGCGGCGTCTATCCGCTGCCCTTGCCGTCGGGGCTGGGCATGGAGGGGGCGGGCATCGTCGAGGCGGTGGGCGAGGGCGTCACGCATCTGAAGCCCGGCGACCGCGCCGCGTATGCGAGCCATCCGATCGGCGCCTACGCCACCGCGCGCGTGATGCCCGCCAAGTGCGTCGTGCGGCTGCCCGACTTCCTGAGCTTCGAGCAGGGCGCCGCGATGATGCTCAAGGGCATGACCGTGCAGTACCTGCTGCGGCGCACGCTGCCGCAGGGCGGGCTGCAGCCCGGCGATCACGTGCTGTTCCACGCGGCGGCCGGCGGTGTCGGGCTGATCGCCTGCCAATGGGCCAAGGCGCTGGGGCTGCGGCTGATCGCCACCGCGGGCAGCGACGCGAAGTGCCGCCTCGCGCTCGATCACGGCGCGGAGTTCGCCATCAACTACTCGACCGAGAACGTCGCCGAGCGCGTCAAGGACATCACCGGCGGTCAGGGCGTGAAGGTGGTCTACGACTCGGTCGGCGCGTCGACCTGGGAGGGCTCGCTGGCGAGCCTGCGGCCGTTCGGGCTGATGGTCAGCTTCGGCAACGCGTCGGGCGTGGTGCCGCCGGTGTCGCTGGGCGCGCTCGCGGGCAAGGGCCTGTACCTGACGCGGCCCTCGCTGTTCGTGCACCTGAGCTCGCAGGCCGCGACGCAGGAGATCGCCGGGGAGCTGTTCCAGGCCGTGGAAAGCGGCGCGGTGAAGATCACCGTCGAGCAGCGTTATCCGTTCGACGAGGTCCAGCGCGCGCATCGCGAGCTGGAAGCCCGCACGACCACCGGCTCAGGCGTGCTGCTGGTTTGATCCGGCGGCGGCCAGCGGCGGATCGAGATCGGCCGCGACCGTCTCCGCATCCAGCAGGGCATCGTTGGCGCTGGCATCGCTGACGATGCGCCGCGGCGCCGGCAGATCGTCCAGGTCCGCGGGCACCGTGTCGGCACCGAAGTCCGAGGGCTCGTCGCCGTCCAGCGCGCCAACGGTCGACTCGTGGACCTCCACGTCGACGGTCTCGGTGCGCAGCACCTCGTCCAGCACCAGCGGCTGCGACACCTTGATCTCGAAGCTGAAGCACGAGCCCGCGCCCGGTTGGCTCTCGACCTGCACCTCGCCGCCCATCAGCTCCACCAGGCGCTTGACGATGGTCAGGCCCAGGCCCGTGCCGCCGTAGCGGCGCGTGATGCTGCCGTCCGCTTGCGTGAACGGGCTGAAGATCTGCGCGATCTGCTCGCGCGTCATGCCGATGCCGGTGTCGTGCACCGCGATGCGCAGCCGCAGCGGGCCGGCCTCGGCCGGGCCGCCGCCGTCGATGCGCTGGATGTCGACGCGGACCTCGCCGGTCTCGGTGAACTTGAGCGCATTGCCCACCAGGTTCACCAGGATCTGGCGCAGCCGCAGCGCGTCGCCCAGCAGGTGCAGCGGCACGCCGGGCTGCACGCGCGCATGCAGCTGCAGGCCCTTCTCGTGCGCCTGCAGCAGCAGCGGATGCAGCGCCTCGCGCAGGCAGTCGTGCAGGCTGAACGGCGCCTGGTCGATGATCACGCGGCCGGCCTCGATCTTCGCGATGTCCAGCAGGTCGTTGATGATGACCATCAGCCCCTTGGCCGAGCTGTGCGCCAGCTCGATGAACTTGCGCTGGCGCTCGTTGAGCTCGGTCTGCAGCACCAGCTCCGTCAGCCCCAGCACGCCATTCATCGGCGTGCGGATCTCGTGGCTCATGTTGGCCAGGAAGGAGCTCTTGGCCTGGCTGGCCGCCTCGGCGGCCTCGCGCGCGGCCTCGAGCTGCGATTGCGTGGCCTTGAAGTCGCTGATGTCGCGCGCGTTGAGCTGCAGCACGACTTCGCCGCTGACCGGATCGCGCATCGGGCGCGCGTCGATGGCGTGCCAGCGTCGGCCGTTGGCGGTGTTGATCTCGAGCTCGGCGCCGAAGGTCTGGCCGCCGCGCACCTGCGCCATGATGCGGCGCGCCAGGTCGGGCTCGGGGAAGATGGCGCTGAAATCCGTCGCGCCGATGGTCTTGCGCAGGCCGTTGAAGCACATCGCCGCGGCCGGGTTGCGCATCAGCGTGCTGCCGTCGCGCAGCGAGAACACCGCGATCCGCACGGAGGTGTGCTGCAGCGCCTCGACGCCGCGCAGCAGGCTCTTGTCGACGCCGCTGACCAGCGAGTCCGCCGCGAACAGCATCACCTGGCGCTTGTCGGGCGTGCGGATCCCGCGGGAGACCAGCATCACCGTGGCCGGCTGGCCCTTCGGATAGAGCGTCCATTGCTCGCGGACCAGCTTGCCCTGCGTGTGGTCGGCGGCGGTGACCGCCAGCCGCTCCGCCACCGAGGGGCTCATGTCGCTGAGGTCGCGGGAGAGGAATTCCTCGGCGCTCTCGGCGCGCCAGAACCCCAGCGCGGCGGCATTGGCCCAGAGGTTGCGCTGACGCTCCTGGTCGTAGACCCACATGGGCACATCGAGCCAGTCATAGTGGGTCAGGCAGGAGAAGTCGAGCATGGGGGCGAGGCCCTGTTCTGGTTGCGTTGGGTCGCAGCGGATTGTCGCCGTGGGCCACGGCGTGTCCATGCGCGCGCTGTCCACTTCGTCACGTCGGCAGCGCGGGCGTGGCAGCCCTCGCGCCGCGGCGTGACGGTGTTCCCTTCCTGCAGGCAAGGCTACGCAGACGGGCGCGAAGACGCCAGCCTCGTTTCTCCGGAGGAACCCTCGGTCGGAGGGCGGAAGGCGGGCCATTCAGCGGCGCTCAGCGGCGCTCAGCCGCTCTCAGCCGCTCTCAGCCGCGCTTGACGCGGCGCAGCTCGTCCCAGATCAGCAGGACGGCGCCGACGGTGATGGCGCTGTCGGCGATGTTGAAGGACGGGTAGTACCAGCCGGCCCAGTGCAGCTGGATGAAGTCGACCACGTAGCCGTGCAGCAGGCGGTCCACGACGTTGCCCACCGCGCCGCCCAGGATCAGGCTGAGCGCCCAGGCGAACTGCGTCTGGTGGCCGTGGCGGCGCAGCAGCCAGACGATGAAGATCGTCGCCGCCGCGCCCAGCGCGACGAAGAACCAGCGCTGCCAGCCCGAGGCGCCCGCCAGGAAGCTGAAGGCCGCGCCGGTGTTGTGCACCCGCACCAGGTTGAAGAAGGGCAGCACGTAGTGGCTGTCCCCGTACTGGAAGCTGTGCAGGATCAGCACCTTGGTGAACTGATCGGCCACGATGACCAGCAGGGCGATGGCCAGCCACTGGATCAGGCGGTTGTTCGACGAGGACGGGGTCTTGGTGGCCATGGCGGCGGGCGGGAAGCGGGCGAAACCCGCAACTGTAGCGCCGGGCGGGCGCTCGCCGTGCGGCTAGAGTGCGGGTCGCATGAGACTCCGCCTCAAGATCCTGCTGCTGGCGCTGCTGCCGCTGGTCGCCTCGCTGCTGCTGATCGCGGTGGCGGTGCGCCAGCAGGAGCGGGAGCTGCTTGCGCGCGAGCACGCCGCCGTGCAGCGCGCCTACATGGACGCGCGCCGCGACGAGCTGCGCCATTACGTCGAGCTGGCCGTCAGCACGCTGCAGCCGCTGTACCAGCGCGCGCCGGGCCTGGCCGCGCAGGGCAGCGCCGCCGACGTCGAGCGCGACAAGCGCGAGGCGCTGCGGCTGCTGTCCTCGCTGGACTACGGCGAGGACGGCTACTTCTTCGTCTACGACCTGCAGGGCCGGGTGCTGATGCACTCGCGCCAGCCCAGCCTGATCGGCCGCGACCTGTGGGAACTGCGCGATCCGCTCGGGCGGCCGACGATCCAGCAGTTGATCGCGCAGGCCAAGGCCGGCGGCGGCTATGTCGACTACCTCTGGCGCAAGCCCTCCAGCGGCGAGATGGCGCCCAAGCTCGGCTACGTCGTGGCGATGGAGCGCTGGAACTGGATGCTCGGCACCGGGCTCTACCTGGACGGCATCCGGGCGACGCTGGAGCAGCTCGACCGCGAGGCCCAGGCCAACATCGCCCGCACGATGTGGGGCATCGCGGCGATCGCCGTGTTCGGCGTGGCGCTGATCAGCGCCTGCGCGCTGGCGCTGAACCTGAGCGAGCACCGCCAGGCCGAGGCCAGGCTGCGCGCGCTGGCGCATCAGGTCGTGCGCTCGCAGGAGGACGAGCGCGCGCACCTCTCGCGCGAGCTGCATGACGGCGTCAGCCAGACGCTGGTTTCGACCAAGCTGCTGATCGAATCCGCGCAGCAGAGCGGCGCGACCACGCTGCTGCCGCGCGCGCTGGAGCGGCTGAACGACAGCCTCACCGAGGTGCGGCGGCTGTCGCACCGGCTGCGGCCCGCGCTGCTGGACACGCTGGGCCTGCCGGCCGCGCTGGAGCACCTGGCGCGCGAGTTCGACGAGGGCGGCGCGGTGCCCGTGTCGCTGCGCGTGGCCGGCCAGCCGCGCGAGCTTCCGGAGCTGCTCAACACGGTGCTGTTCCGCGTCGCGCAGGAGGCGCTGACCAACGTCGCCAAGCACGCGGGCGCGGCGCGCGTGGAGATGTCGCTCGAGTTCGCGCCCCCGGACCCGAAGGGCGAGCCCGGCGGCGTGCTGCTGCGCGTGCTGGATGACGGCGCCGGCTTCGATCCCGACGACGCCGAGCGGGCCGATCCGCACCTGGGCATCGGCCTGCGCAACATGCGCGAGCGGCTGGCCTCGGTCGACGGCGCGCTGGACCTGCAGTCCAGCCCCGGCCATGGGACGCAGATCGAGGCGATCGTGCCGGCCGCCGCGATCCGGCGGCTGGCGCGCGACAATCCCGCCTCATGAACCCCGAGTCCTCCTCCGGAGCTGATCGCGGCACCGATCACGGCACTGACCGCGCTGCCCCCGTGCGCCTGCTGCTGGTCGACGACCATCCGCTGGTGCGCGAGGGCGTGCGCTCGCGGCTGCAGGGCGAGGCGCGCTACCTCGTCGTCGGCGAGGCCGGCAACGCGGAGGAGGCGATGGTGATGCTGATCGCCACGCAGCCGCAGGTGGTGCTGCTGGATGTCGGGCTGAAGGGGCACAACGGCATCCAGCTCGCGCAGACGATGCTGGAGCGCGCGCCCGACCTGCGCGTGCTGATGTACAGCATGTACGACAACCCCGAGTACGTGCAGCGCGCGCTGCAGGCCGGTGCCCGCGGCTACGTGCTCAAGGACGCGCCGGCGGGCGAGATCGTCGCGGCCATCGACGCGGTCGCCGCGGGAGGCACCTTCCTCAGCCCGGGCGTGTCCAAGCGCATGTTCCGCAGCCAGCAGCCGCGTCCCATCCTTTCGCCGCGCGAGAGCGAGATCCTCTCGGCGCTCGGGCGTGGTGAATCGAGCAAGCAGATCGCCAAGGCGCTGGACCTGTCGGTGCGCACCGTCGAGACGCATCGCCAGAACATCAAGCGCAAGCTCGAGCTCGAGGGCCAGGCCGAGCTGATCCGCTACGCGGTGGAGCACGCGCGCGGTTTGCACCGGGACCTGTCGTAATCCCGGCGCGGTCCCGGCGCGGTCCCGGCGCGGTCCGCGCGCGGGGAACCGCGCCCCCGGGCCCCGGCACGCAGCGCAGCTTCGTCTCGCGCGCTCCGGCGCCTTCGACCATGTGGCCTGCTCCCGCTGGTGCTTCCTTCCACTTCCCGATCGTTGTCGAGGACGACGAGGCCCCGGGCGATGCGCCGGGCGCCTCGATGGCGCCGGCCGCGCCCGCCGCCACCGCCACCGCCTTGACGGCCTTGCCGCTTGACCCGCTCGAGCGCTGGCTCGCGGACTTCGAGTGTCACGAGGCCTGGCTCGGCTCCAGGGACCCCATGCGGCACGGGTGCTTTCTGATCCGGCTCATGGCCGAGCTGCGCGCGATGGCGGCCATTCCCGCCGCCTGCGAGGTGCTTGTCACTTGCCAGCGGCTGAACCGTGAACCGCCGTCGAGCGCCGCGCAACGCGTGCTGCCGGCGATCGCGGGACGGGCGCAGGTGCGGCTCTGGATCACGGTGTCCATGCTCTACACGGGGGAATGCGAGGTCGGCTGGGGCCATGTCGCGACGCGGGGCGGGCAGGACTGGCCCGTCATGGCAGCCAGCGCGCGCCTGGAGCCGAGGAAGGTGTTCGACCTGATCTGCGCGGCGGCCCGGAGCGCTCATGGGCTCTGCGGCCAGACGGTGCCGAGCTGCTGCGCCGACGGTGCCGCCCTGCGCGACGCCCTGGCCATGCGTCTGCGCCAGCACCTGCCGCGCAGTCCCGGTCTTGCGCTGTCGATCTGCACGCAGTTCCCGCTGGTCCGGCGGTTCTGCGCGCTGCAGCCTTCGCTGGAACAGCGGGAGGCGAATCGGCGGGCGAGCGCGCAGCAGCTCCATGCGGACTCCGCCCGCCCCGGGGACTATCGCGTTCCTCCCGAGGTCGTGAGGGTGCTGCAAAGCAACCCGCGCTGGTGGACGGGGCTCTCCCGCACGGATCGGCGCATGCGGATCGCCCATGGGCTGGGATTCAGTCCTTCCGCGCTGGCGGCGTTGATCACCCACAGCGGCCGCCTGACCCTGCATGGCCGGCAGATGGCCTGTCCGCAGCTGGTGGATCCGGCGACCCCGGAACAGCTGCGTGAAGTCAAGGACCAGACGGCGTCGGAAGGGGCATGCGTGCGGGCTCTGTTCGCCCGCCGCATGAGCCTGGCGCAGGCGCTGGCGGGGGGATTGATCCGCATGCGCGGGCTCCGGAGCTCGGCCTGGCGGGACGAGGATCCGCCGCCGCCCGTGCCGGGCGATCAGGGTTAGCCCCTAAGCGCTATCACGCGGCCGGACTAGTCCGCGCGACGGATGTGGGAAACCGCGGCGGCACGGAAACTGCCGGCTGCAAGACATGCACCCGCGACCCCGGGCCGGCGAATGCCGCCGGGGCGCGTCCATAAGGAGACATCGATGACGAACATGAGTCGCCACCTCGCCTGGGCGGGCGTGGCAGTCCTGGGGGCGTTCGCCCTGGCCACCGTGGCGCTGGCGCGCGGTGAGGCGGTGAGCGCGCTGTGGGTCGTCGTCGCGGCGATCTGCGTCTACCTGATCGGCTACCGCTACTACAGCCTGTTCCTGGCCACGAAGGTGCTGGGCCTGGACCCGGCGCGGCAGACGCCGGCCTGGAAGCACAACGACGGGCTGGACTTCGTTCCCACCCACAAGTACGTGCTGTACGGCCACCATTTCGCCGCCATCGCGGGTGCCGGCCCGCTGGTGGGTCCGGTGCTGGCCGCGCAGATGGGCTACCTGCCCGGGCTGCTGTGGATCCTGGCCGGCGTGATCTTCGCCGGCGCGGTGCAGGACTTCATCGTGCTGTTCATCTCCACGCGCCGCGACGGCCGCTCGCTGGGCGACCTGGTCAAGCAGGAGATGGGCACGGTGCCCGGCGTGATCGCGCTGTTCGGCGCCTTCATGATCATGATCATCATCCTGGCGGTGCTGGCGCTGATCGTGGTGAAGGCGCTGGCGGGCTCGCCCTGGGGCACCTTCACCGTGGCGGCGACGATCCCGGTGGCGCTGTTCATGGGCGTGTACCTGCGCTTCATCCGTCCGGGCCGCATCGGCGAGGTGTCCATCATCGGCTTCGTGCTGCTGATGCTGGCGATCATCGGCGGCCAGTGGGTGCATGAGAGCCCGGCCTGGGCGCCGCTGTTCACCTACGACGGCAAGGCGCTGACGTGGATGCTGATCGGCTACGGCTTCGTCGCGGCCAGCATCCCGGTGTGGCTGCTGCTGGCGCCGCGCGACTACCTGTCGACCTTCCTGAAGATCGGCACCATCATCGCGCTGGCCGTGGGCATCGTGATCGTGGCTCCGCCGATGCAGATGCCCGCGTTCACGCAGTTCGCGGCGGGCAACGGCCCGGTGTGGTCGGGCAACCTGTTCCCCTTCCTGTTCATCACCATCGCCTGCGGCGCGGTGTCGGGCTTCCACGCGCTGATCAGCTCCGGCACCACGCCCAAGATGCTGGACAACGAGGTCAACGCCCGCTTCATCGGCTACGGCGGCATGCTGGCCGAATCCTTCGTCGCGGTGATGGCGCTGGTGGCGGCTTCCTGCATCGAGCCGGGCATCTACTTCGCGATGAACAGCCCGGCCGCGCTGGTGGGCTCGACCCCGGACCAGGTGGCCGCGACGCTGTCCACCTGGGGCTTCGTCATCACGCCGGAGATGCTGGTGCAGACGGCCAAGGATGTCGGCGAGAACACCATCCTCGCGCGCGCCGGCGGCGCGCCGACGCTGGCGGTGGGCATGGCCCACATCCTGCACCAGGTGATCGGCGGCAAGGCGATGATGGCCTTCTGGTACCACTTCGCGATCCTGTTCGAGGCGCTGTTCATCCTGACCGCGGTCGATGCGGGCACGCGCGCGGGCCGTTTCATGCTGCAGGACCTGCTGGGCACCTTCGTGCCGGCGCTCAAGCGCACGGAGTCGCTGCCGGCCAACCTGATCGCCACGGGGCTGTGCGTGGCCGCGTGGGGTTACTTCCTGTACCAGGGCGTGGTGGATCCGCTGGGCGGCATCAACACGCTGTGGCCGCTGTTCGGCATTGCCAACCAGATGCTCGCCGCGGTGGCGCTGCTGCTGGGCACGGTGGTGCTGTTCAAGATGAAGAAGGACCGTTACGCGTGGACGACGATCGTGCCGGCGGCGTGGCTGCTGGTGTGCACGATGACGGCGGGCTGGCAGAAGATCTTCAGCGCCGATCCGAAGGTCGGTTTCCTGGCGCATGCGTCGAAGTACGCCGACGCGCTGGCGTCGGGCAAGGTGCTGGCGCCGGCGAAGAGCCTGGATGCGATGGAGCGCGTGATCTTCAATGACCGGCTGGATGCGGCGCTGTGCGGGCTGTTCATGTTCGTCGTGATCAGCGTGCTGGTGTACAGCGTGAAGGCGGTGCTGAAGGCGCGTGCCGAGCGCCGCCCGACGGTGCACGAGACGCCGTTCGAGCGCATGCCCGAGGGCGCGACGGTGGGCGGCCATGCTTAAGCAGGCGACGGAGGCGGCGCAGGCCGCCCTGCAGGCGGGCGCCGAGCTGCTGCAGGCGGGCCGCTACATGGCGCGCGGCGTGCGCCAGCAGCTGATCGGCGCCGACTACGGCGCCTACCTCGCGCACATGGCCCGCACGCATCCGGAGCAGGCGCCCCTGAGCTACGAGGCCTTCTTCCGCGAGCGTCAGGAGGCGCGTTACAGCTCTCGCACGGGCCGCTGCTGCTGACGGCCGCGCGCGGACCATCGACGACGGCCCTGCGGGGCCGTCGCTGTTTCCGCACCGGCCTGGCAGGCTGCCGTACCGGCCTGGCGGGAACGAGGCGACCCGCTCCTCGGATCGGTGGTCAACCCTGACCGGGATGAGCATGCCGGTCATGGCGGCGCGGGCGGGCCTTGCCCAGAATTTTTGGCTCCATCCACTCCCGGAGCCTTCATGCCCGCCCGTATCCTCACCGGCTCGCGCCGTCCACTGCTCGCGCTCTTGCTGCCCTGCGCGCTGGCGGCGACGCAGGCCCGCGCCATCGTCATCAACGAGGGCGCCTTCACCGGCCGGGGCGGCGACCTGGCCAACGTCGAGGCCACGTCCGCGCGCGTGGACCAGCAGTTGCTCAAGGAAAGCGTGAAACCGCGCTTCCATTCAGCGGGATTGCTCAAGCTCTTCTCCGTGAGCGCCGAGCCGGGTTGCGAACAGACGAACGCGACCTGGCTCGGCGAGGACGAGGCGTATGTCTACCTCCTCGCCGGAGCGGTCTGCCTCAGCGGACGGGACGTGAACGCGCAGACCCGTCTCGCGCAGGTCGAGTTCATCGATTGGCGGGAGAAGTCCGTGATCAGCGGCGAAGCCAGGATCTTCTTTCCCGGGTACGGCAAGGCCGATCGCATGGCCCTGGTTCGCATGCCCCGGCCGGCGGACAAGCCGCTGGACATCCTCAAGCCGCTGCTGCCGCCGGTCCGGATCAGCGACACCTACCGCTACTCGGACGGACAGACCAACCAGGCGCATCGCTCGATGGAGGGGGTGGGTTACGGTCTGGGGGGCGTCGGAAGCCAGGCGAACACGGTGCGCGCGCGCCGCTTCGGCCTCGCCGTGAGGCAGGACGACGGAGCCCACAGCATCCATGACAATCCCCACGACTCCCTCCTGCTGTATGACGCCAAGACGGATGCCGACCGATGGGCGCGCGCGGCCAAGGGAGACAACGGCAGCGGCTGGTATGAACGCAGGGCGTCCGAAGTGATGCTGACCGACGTCACCAACGGGTATGGCAAGGACCGCACGGCCACCGAGCGGGTGGCGTCTCATGCGCGCTGGATCGAGGGCATTTTTCCGGGCGTGCGCATCGCGCGGCGGACGCGGCATGTGTTCGATGGCAGCTGGGCAGACGCATACCCGTTGACCGAACGGCGCCCTCTGGTCACCACCGATTTCAGCCTGGACGGCCTCTCCGGCGAGCGGCGCCACGGCGTGTATTTCAAGGTGCCGTCGGAGCCGCAGGCCGGTCCGGTGCGGTCTGGCGCGCCTGGGCACACCCGCTTCGAGGTGGCGGTGAAGGATGAGCAGTCGGGCGTGGCGACGCGGCTGAGCTTGCGTGGACAGAAGATGACGCCTTGCGCGGGCCTGCTCGCGATGAACGACCCGACCGGGTGCGAGCAAGGGGAAGACGGCCGGCTGATGCTCAGCTACTGGCCGGAGGACAACCCGGGGTTGGCGCCGGGACGCGTGTTCATCGGCACCTTCGACATCTCGGGCCTGTTCGGCTGTCCCCCGGCCAGCCCGGCAGATCCGACATGCATCAACCTCCTCAATCCCGACGTGTTTCGGGTCGACGTGCGGATCGCCACGCGGGCGCTGGGGCGCGTCACGGCGAAGGCACCGTTCGAATGGGACTACAAGGGCGCCGTGCATCGGCGAGGCATCCTGCCGGCGGGCGAGGAGAAGCGGCCCAACCGCTTCACCTTCAGCGTGCCCGCGCAAGACGGCGTCATGCAAGCCGTCGAGGTGAGCACGACCCCCAAGTCGAAACAGCCGGACCGCCTCATCGCCGTGGTCGTGCACGACGTGCTGGGGCAGAAGACTGAATGGGTCCATGACGGCCCCAACTCCTTCGGCAGACACATGCCCAGGACCACGCGCGTGATCCAGCTTCGCGCGCAGATGGGGCAGGGCTGCGGCGAAGCCAAGCCTTGCGCGCCGCAGGACCGGAAACGCCGCCTGACGGTCGCCTTCGTGAAGGAGGACAACCCCGATCTGCCGCCGGGCATCTACCGCGGCCGGTTCGACATGGACGGCAGCCACATATCGGGCGCCGGGACGGAGCAGAACAGGCTGAGCGTGGACGTGGATCTGGACACGCTTTGAGCGATCCCGGCGCAGCCGCTTGCGCCTGCGCGTTGATCGGGGAAGAGGGACGCGGCCCGATCACGGATGAGGCAAGAATCGGGGGATGCCCCGTTTTGCCGCCAACCTGAGCTTCCTCTACCCCGATCTGCCGTTCCTCGATCGTTTCGCCGCTGCTGCGCGCGACGGATTCGAGGGGGTGGAGTGCATGTTCCCCGAGGGTATGCCGGTGGCCGAGTTCCGCGCGCGTGCGCGGGGCGAGGGTTTGCGCGTGGCGCTGATCAACGCCCCGGCGGGGGACTGGGCCGCGGGCGAGCGGGGGCTGGCCTCGCTCGCGGGCCGGGAGGCTGATTTCCGCGATTCGATCGAGCGGGCGCTCGCGTATGCGGCGGAGGTGGCATCGCCGCGGGTGCATGTGCTCGCGGGTCTGCTGCCGGCCGGTGCCGATCGCGAAGCGGCGATCGAACGCTACGAGGCGCGGCTGCGCTGGGCGGCGGAGCAGGCGCAGTGCGCGGGCATCGCGTTGATGATCGAGCCCATCAATCCCTTCGACATGCCGGGCTACCTCCTGCAGCGCCAGGACGAGGCGCACCAGATCGTCGAGCGCATCGGCGCCGCGAACCTGATGGTCCAGATGGACCTGTACCACTGCGGCCGTGTGGAGGGGGACGTCGTCGCCCAGGTGAGACGTCACCTGCCCACCGGCCGCGTCGGACATCTGCAGATTGCCGGCGTGCCGGACCGGCACGAGCCGGATGTCGGCACGCTCGACTGGCGAGTGGCGCTCGCCGCCATTGACGAGATCACCGCGTCCACCGGCTGGGATGGCTGGGTCGGTTGCGAATACCGGCCGCGCCTGGGGCTTGCGCCCGGAGGCACGAGTGCCGGACTGGGATGGATGCGGGTCGATGAATGCCGCGCAGCGCGGCGGCCGGAGCCATCCGCTTGACGTACGCCGGCATTGCCGGCTGACTTGCATCCGTCATCGGTGGCCAGCGCGTCAGTCAGCGGCTGGTCACCGCGCGCAAATCCGGTCAATGGCAACCCTTCGCCTGTGCTCGCAACATCCCGATCCCTTCCTGATCTGGAGTTGTCTTGCCGTCGAAGAAGCCCCATTCCACCCGCTCGCGAGCGAGCGTGATGGTCCTGTCCCTCGGTGTCCTGCTCGTGCCGCTCGCCGCCCGGGCGGTGGCCATCAGCGAATCGAAGTTCATCGAGCTTGGCGGCAATCTGGCCGCGCTGGATGCGACCTTTCCCCGGGTCGCCGACCTCCTGCATCAACGCAGTCTGGCCGATCAGTTCCTGCCGGTGGGCCGCCTCTCGGGATGCACGGCGACCTGGCTGGGCGAGGACGGGCCGCACACCTACCTGCTGACAGCGGCGCACTGCCTCTCCTCGTCCAGTGGCCGAGCGGTCGTCAACCGCCGCTCCTTCCAGGACTGGCGCGGGCAGGTCGTCGCCGAGGGCGATGGGCTGGCCTTCGTGCCGCCAGAGCCGCAGGACGACCCTGGCGTCTGGCGCTGCGTCGACGATGTCGCCGTGCTGAGATTGCCGCGCGTGAGCACGCCGGTCGATCAGCGCGGCAAACCGCTGGACCGGCCCACCCTCGGCGAACAGGCTCTTTCAGCGGGGGAAACCGTCCACTTCGTCGGATACGGCCATACGGGCGTGGGAAGGGCTCACAGGGCACTGCCCATGCCGCAGAAGCGGATCACCGGTGAAGCCGCGGTCATGAGATTCCTCTTTGCGGAACGGGCGCTTGTCGCCACGCAGTTCGAACCCCTGGCTGCCAGCCCGTCATGGGCATTGCTGAAGCCCGGCGACAGCGGATCCGCGTGGTGGCGATCATGGCGGGGCTATTGGGAGGTGTCGGCCATTTCTTCCGCCGCCTACGACCCCGCCAAGGTGCGGAGCCCCGAGGCGTTCGGCTCCCACCTGCCTCGCCATGCGGCCTGGATCCACCGCGTCTTCCCCGGCGCGGTGCTGCATTCGGAGCGCATGGCGGTCACCGCGTCCAGCCCCTTCGTGTCCAGGAACCATGCGCGCGACCCGTCCGGATCCAGCGTCCATTTCGTCGTTCCCGCGCAGCCGGGCGTGACCGGGCCCGCCGTGAGCCAGTGGTCCGGCACGGCGGGAGACAGCATGATCGTCGTGCAGGCGAGGGAGGCCCGTACGGGCGCGTTGGCCGGGATCCGGCTTCGCGCCCACCGCGACAGCGATTGCCGGCAGTCCGCCATGGAGGACGCGGCCCCCTGTGCCGACGCGCGCAGCAATCGGCTGACGGTGGCGTTCCTGCCGGCCGACAACCCGCTCCTGAAGCCGGGGATCTACACCGGCCGCTTCGATGTCGAGGTCCTGGCCGGCATGGACCGGTCGCGGCAGGAACGGCTGACGCTGCATCTGGACATCCGTCATCTGCTCAGAGGACGCGTGACCGTCGGGACGGCGTATCGCTCGCCCAATGTCGCGGAGCAGGCGTCGCAGGGCACCGTCTACTACACGGTGCCCGCGCAGGACGGAGCGCAAGGGCCGCGCACCGGTGTCTGGAGCGGCAGTCCGGGCCCCAGCCGGATCGAGGTGGCGGTGCATGACGCCGTGACCGGGATCGAGCGCCAGATCCAACTGCGCGCCGAGCGCGATCCGCGGTGCGGCGGCCGGTCGACGCGCATGGAGGATGGCATCACCTGTCAGCGGGCCGTGGCGGGACCGGTCACGGTGAGCTTTCACGCACAGGACAACCCCGGCCTGCCTGCCGGCCTGCATCGCGGCCGGCTGCTGCTCCAGGCGCGGGCCTGGATGGACCCCGCCTTCGAGCAGTTGATCGAACTCGACGTCGAGCTGGACACGCTCGAGGGGGGCGGGGCGGTGAGTCACCGCCAGTGAGCAATCAAGCGATCAGGCGATCGAGCGCTGCTCGCCTTCGCCGTGGAGGTTGCTGTCGCAGCGGCCGCAGATCGTCGGATGCGCCGGGTTGATGCCGACGTCCGCGCGGTAGTGCCAGCAGCGCTCGCACTTCTGGTGCTCCGATGGCGTCACCGTGATGCTGAGCTCCGGCGCCAGCGCGACGCTGGCGGCCGAGGTGATCAGCACGAACTTCAGGTCGTCGCCCAAACTGCCCAGCAGCGCCAGGTCCTCGGCGTTCAGGCCCAGCGCCACCTCGGCCTGCAGCGACGCGCCGATGCGGCCTTCCGAGCGCACCGCCTCGATCGCCTTGTTCACCGCATCGCGGATCTCGTGGATGCGGTTCCACTTCGCGATCAGGCCGTCGTCATGCGCGACGCCGAAGGACCAGTAGGTCTCGGTGAAGATGGTCTCGCCCGGCTGCTTGCCGGCGAAGACCTTCCACGCCTCCTCGGCGGTGAAGCTCAGGAACGGCGCCATCCAGCGCAGCATCGCGTGCGTGATGTGCCACAGCGCCGTCTGCGCCGAGCGGCGCGCCAGCGACTTCGGCGCGGTCGTGTACAGCCGGTCCTTCAGCACGTCGAGATAGAACGCGCCCAGGTCCTCCGAGCAGTACACCTGCAGCTTGGCCACCACCGGGTGGAACTCGTAGCGCTGGTAGTGCGCCAGGATCTCCTG
>Ga0102593_1002292_pt1 | contig 15079 bp, 13 predicted proteins | sample AraplaCol_mMS_r2_2_FD_76862 | JGI IMG/M metagenome (GOLD analysis project Ga0102593, IMG submission 76862) | Arabidopsis root microbial communities from North Carolina, USA - plate scrape MF_Col_mMS_r2 (SPADES assembly) (version 2) | ecosystem: Host-associated > Plants > Roots > Endosphere...
CGGCCACGGCCTGACGTGTGACGCGATGACTTCGGCGACGGTGGTTCTGCCCGGCGGCGACGTGGTGACCGCCTCGGCCGACGACCACGCCGACCTGTTCTGGGCCCTGCGCGGCGGCGGGGCGAACGCGGGCGTCGTCACCTCGTTCGGCTTCACCACGTTCCCGACCGTCGACCGCGACGTCGTCACCCTCGTCTTCGACGCTGATGCGACGGCCGAGGTCCTCGTCGGCTGGCACGATTGGCTCGCCGCGGCCGACCGCGACGTGTGGGGCATGGTCAACGTCACCGTCGGACCCGATCCCGCGCGCTGCTCGGTGGTGCTCGCCACCCCGTCGGGCGCTGGACCGGCACTCGCCGACGCCGTCGTCGCCGCGATCGGCACACCGGAGAGCAACAGGACGGTGCGCACCTTCGACCACCCGGCGTTCGTCGCCTACTTCGGCGGCGGCTCCGACGCGGTGCGACCACGGGCCTTCGTCGCCGGCACCGACGTGGTGAGCCGGATGACGCCGGCGGCCGCGGCCGCGCTGGTGGCCGCCACCTCGGCGTGGCCGCGGGATCTGGTCCCCGCCACGATGGTGGTCGAATCGCTCAGCGGCGCAATCCAAGACGTCGCGCCGGATGCCAGTGCGTTCCCGTGGCGGCGCCACGCGGCGAGCGTGCAGTGGTACGTGGAGACCCCGACGGCGCCCCTCGTCGACGCCGCCGAGGGCTGGCTCACCGCCGCCCACGGTGCCCTTGGCGAGCAGTCGGCGGGTGGCTACGTCAACTACCTGGAACAGTCGGCCCCGCCGCAGCGCTACTTCGGGGACAACACCGCGCGGCTACGGGCCGTCAGGCAGCGGTACGACCCGATGGGACGGATGGCGACGAGTCCGCCTTGGTGACCGCGCAGACCCGTGCGACCGCCACCGCGACGAGGAAGCCGCCGAGCGCCGACCACCCCTGCACTCCGCTGAGCCCGTACTTCGCCATCAGCAGGACCGCCACTCCGGCCACGCAGACGAACGCACCCGCGGCCACCGACCTGGCGCCAGACGCCCGCGCCGGCGCGTCCCACCACGGCAACCGGCGGTGCTCCAGCGGGGACAGCAGCAGGAATATCAGCGTCATCACCACGGCGAACACGGCGGCCCGTAGCGCGAGGCGGCCCCAGAACCCGGGAGCGTGCACGTCGAAGGCGTCGACCCCGACGGCGTGCAGGGCGAAGGTGGCGACGGCGATTGCCGGAATGTGCCAGAGGTAGAGGGTCATCGCCCCGCCGTTGCCGAGCGCCACGGCGCGCCAGACCCGGGGTCGCGCCGCCCAGCGGCGGATCGGCCCGGCGACGAGGACGAACAGGCACGACATCCAGGTGCAGTGCAGCCCGAGCAGCAGCGTGGGCGGTGACACGTTGGACAGCCGCTCGGCACCGGTGACCACCAGGGACACCTCGTAGGGACCGACCGAGACCGCGAGGAGGGCACCGACGAACGCGACGACCCCCGCCGCGAGCGTCGCCCACGTGTTCAGCAGGTTGCGGGCGTAGGCCACCCCGATCGCCACCGGGATCAGCCACACGAAGACGAAGTTGGCCACCCCGGCCTCCGGCGTCCCGACGGCGAGGCGCACGGCGTCCGTCACGGCCGAGGCCGCCAGCAGGCCCACGACGACGAGTGCGGCCGCACCCCCCGTGCGCACCCGCGTCAGCATCGGCACGAAGGCCAGCACCACCAGGTAGACGCCGAGGAACCACAGCAACGCGACGGATTCGCGTCCCAGGTCCGCGGCCGATTGCTCCCCCAAGACCGCCCGCGTCACCAACAAGCCGAGGACCCACGCCGCCAGATACCAGAACGCCGGCCGGCACAACCGCTGCGCCCGGGTGAACAACCACGTGCCCCACGCCGTGCCGGGCCGCCAGCCGTATGCGCCAGCGGCACCGCCGGCCAGGAAGAACAGCGGCATGACCTGCACGATCCACGTGACCGGCTGGATTGCAGGCAGCGTGCCCAGCAGGTTGCCGATGCGCAGCCCACCGGTGTCGATGGTGGCCAGCAGTAGTGCGCAGTGGCCGAACATGACCACCACGAGGGCGGCGAGGCGGGCCACGTCGACGGCACGGTCGCGGACGGGTGCGGAGTCGTCGGCCACCGTGGGGGCCTGCGACGACGACCGGGTCAGTTCCATGACACCAGCATGACGTCCCGCCGGCCGGGACGGCTGAGTAGGACTACGCGACTTTGAGTCACCGGGCCGCAGTCGCCTAGATTGCTGGGTGATGCGCCCCGTACTGATCGTCCTGACCATTCTCGTCGGCGTCTTCGCCTCGCCCACCGCCCGTGCGCGAGCCGACGCGCCGGCGGCACCCGATCTCAGCGGCTTCACGACGGTGTCGACGTACCCGTACGTGATGGGCAACGAGCTGTACTTTCAGACCCCCGACGGGCTGCTGTGCTCGATTCAGCCCGCCCGCGGCGCCGCGGGGTGTGACGGACGTGTGCCGGGTGCGCCAGCCGAGGTCAACGAAATCGCGTTGAGCCCCGACGCCAGCACCCGAGGCCTCCTCGCGACCGCCAATCATCGCTTCGTGAAGTCCACCGGAAACGCCGCCCCGCTACTACGCGAGGGACAGAAGATCGTCTTCGGCGACTTCGAATGCGCCGTCGGCGCGGACTCATTCACTGCGTGCACCAAGGGACAGCCCGTCGCGCAGTGGATGGTGGTGTCCCCCAAGGGCACCGCCGTCGGCCCGGCCACCCCCGGCCTGCCGCCGGGCTTCCCCGACCCCAACGAGTTCATCCTGGGTGACGAGACCTACATCGTCGGGCAGGGAGCCAAGAACCTGTTCCCGGTGTTCACCGTCGACGGTGGTCTCACCTGCTCGATCGTCGTGTTCAGTGGTGGCGAATTGGGTTGCGACGGACCACTTCCGTTCGTCTTCGGCGGCGAGAACGAGGTGTACGCGCAGTTGCCCGGCGCGTCCGGTATCCGCCGCACCGACGCCCCGAAGTTCGCGACGCCGCGGTATCCCGGCCCGGTGAAGAAGCTGCCCGTCGGGCACCGCGTCCACGGCAGCGACTCGATCTGCATGGCGATCTACGGCGGAGTGGCGTGCGTGGCCATGTTCGACGGCGCAACGCACGGCTTCGAGGTGACGCCCTCGGGAGTGTCGACGTTCGGCGGGTGACGCCTCAGGGCGTGGGACGCTGATGTTCCCACGTCTGCAGCACGTTGACGTACGGCGTCGGGCTCACCGACAGCGCGCCGACGAACGGGTGTTCCAGAGCGAAGATCAGGTAGATCACGAAGCCCACGAGCGCCGCGGTCAGGCCGACGGCACACGCGTGCAGCACCAGGTCGCGGGTGCCGAACAGGAACGTGAACGCCATGACCACGCCGCCGCCGCCGAGCAACAGCACCCACAGTTCGCCGGGCACCGCGGCGTCCCCCGCCGCCACGCGGAGCTTGCGGTTGGCGCTCAGGTCGTTGAGCTTGACGATGTCATGGTCGAAGAACGCAATCTCGTTGCGGCTCTGCGGTTGCACGCTCAGATACGCCGACCACACGGCGGTCATCGGGTCCGACTCCTCCTCGACGGTCTCCCCGCGCCGCATGCGGACGAGCTCGTCGTCGATGACGTCGCGGGTGTAGGCGATCAGACTCTGCTGCACCTCGGTCCGCGACGCCACGGGGATCGCCACCGAGTCCCGCAACAGTTCGGCGATGGCGCTGGCCTCGGCCTGGGTGGCGTCCTCCGCGTCGCCGAACTGCTCCCACACCACGACCACGATGAATGCGACCAACACGGCGTAGAGCACCCCCGCCAGTTGGAACACCTGCCCGGAGACGAGGTTGGCGTTCTCGAGCCTGGTGTGCGACACCAGCTTTCGGAAGATCAGCAGCCCGCCGACCGAAAGTCCCACGACGAACGCGATCGCCAGAAACCCCAGTAGCGCCGCAGGCATCTGCAGAAGCCAAATCACGAGCCGCGCCCCCCCAGTCGCGCGGACGCGAGCCGTCCGCGTCGCCATTATGACTGCTGCGTCAGATAATCGAGCGCAGTCCCAGCGAATTCGACACCTGCGCGGCGAACACGCACAAGCCGGTCGCGAATCGTCGCGCCACCGGCCCCGGCAGGTCGTCGACGTGACCGCACGCCGCACCCAGGACCCCGCCCGTTGGCAACACCGCCACCACGCCCGGCGTCAGCTGCAGCACCACCGCGTAACCGTCGTGGTCACCGGTCGTGAAAGTGCCGTCGTCGTAGGCGTTGCCCAGGGGTACGTAACCCACGACGGTCGCGGCGCCACTGGCGACGAGCCGACGGGTGAGTTCGTCACGGGCGACGGCCGAGGAGACGTACTCGTGGGTGAAGGGGTTGGCCGGGTTGAGCTGTTCGGTGCTGAAGGCCCCCGTGTAGACGTAGCCCGTGCCGGTGGTCGCGGGCGCGGGACCGAACACGCGACCGTGGTCGTTGGGGAACAGAAAGAAGTTGTCCGAGAACGCCTGCAGGAATCCGGCGGGCTGCTGGCCGTAGGTCGTTCCGTCGATGACGCCGAGAAAGCCGGTGGTGTGAATCGGCTGGGCCGGGAAGCCGGCGCGCGTCATGGCCTGATCGAGGCGGGCGACGGATTCGGCGTTACTCGTCGACGACGGGTCGAGGATGATGACGTTGACGGTCTCCAGGACGGTCTTGCCGTCGTGCGGGACCCCGCCGTAATTGGCGATCTGACCGTTGGGTTGCAGCAGCCAGGGGCTGACGTCGCCGTACGGAGTGTGGGCGACGTCGGTCGGGCTGGGCACCGGGGCCACGGCGGGCAGCGGTGCGACCACCGCCGCGGTGGGCGTGACCTGAGCGGTGACCGCGGCGGCGGGCGTGACACGGCTGACCGTCTCGGTCTCGCGCCGGATCAGTTGCAGCGCACCGAGCGCGACGGGTCCCGGAGCTACCGGCACGTCACCGGTGTGGCTGGACGAGGAGCCCTTGGCGGCGGCGGATGAACCGGTGACGGTCGTGATGGCCGGAGCGGACCGGACGGGCGGGGTCGCGTCGTCCGCGTCGTCGTCGGACACGGTGCCACGCGGCGAGGTGGCCGTGGTCGACGCCCCGTCGGACGTGTTGGTGTGAGGCTCCTTGCCACCGCCGGTGATCGTGGTGGCGCCGACGACGGAGACGGGCGAGGAATGCGTGGTCGGCGTCGACCTCGTCGTTCCCCCGGTGGGGGTGTCGGAGCTGGCCGACGCCGATGCGCCGGCGCCGTCGCGACCACCTCGTGAGGAGGTGTCGCCCGAGGCGGCACTCGACGATGCCGGGCGACTCCCGGTCGCGGACCCATCGCCGCTGGTGGTGTCGGCGTGGGCGACCGCGGTGCCGCTGGCGACCGCGGCGCCGATGCCCAGCGCGACCGCCAGCGCACCGACCCGGCCGATGACCATCGCTGCGCTGATGCCGTCGTCGGCCGCGTGGCGAGGCGAGTAGGTGGACCTGCTGTGTCGCCCCATGGCGTCCCCTTGAATCCGCTCGTGGCGAGGGGCTCCGCGTGCTGCTCAGCGGTCCTCGACCGACGAAGCGTATACGTTCGCGGGCGCCGTCGGGCCGAGTGGCAAGGGGGAGCGGTGAGCCCGTCCTCCCCGTGCGGGCATGTCGGATTGCCTCACCCCATGCCTTGCGACACCAGCCGGTCGGACGCAATCTGCCCGAACCAACTTCGCAAGGGATGGGTAGACCAATTGACGTTCCAGCAAACCGCTCGGGAATGTGACATGGTCGTGCTCACCGTTGCTGGCGGCGAATCACGGGCGCGCAGGGCCCTGACCTGGCGAAGTTTGGGGGCGGGGCCGCAGGCAACGTCACCGCAGCCCCGCGAAACGGAACTTACCTCGCCGTCACCGGTTCGGCATCTCGAGGCCTCGGGCCGCCGTCGTGTAGGCCGTGGGGCACGGCACCAAGCACCGTGACGCCGAGCTCGGCGCCGTTGGGCAGCGGGTAGGCGCGCCGCTCCCCCTGGCGCGCGCCGACGATCGCCGCGCCAAGCGGCGACTGGACCGAGTAGACCTCCAGCTCGCCGTGCTCGGCACCACGCACTCCGAGGAGGAACGTCTCGGTGTCGCCGGTGTCCTCGTAGCGGACCGTCACGACCATCCCCGCCTCGGCGACCCCGTCGTCGGGTGGGTCCTCGCCGACGACCGCGTTCAGCAGCAGGTCGTGGATGCGTTGGATGCGGGCCTGTCTCGCACGCCTCACGGCGACCGCGTTCTCGTCGGCGTCACCCGGCGTAGTCGCACACAGGTCACGCAGGGTGTCGAACTCGCGGCGCAGACGCTCGTAGGCGCCCGCCGAGATCCACACCCGCTCAGTGGTTGTCGTCATGGCACTTTCCTTTCGTGGGTTGCCGTCAGGGGCGGGCGGTGAACGGTGGCGCCGCCCCTGACGACTCGCAGCGCCCTGGCGGGCGGGATCGGGAGGGTCAGGCGACGGCCCGTCGCCGTGGGTCGAAGGGCCGAAGCACGTCGGGTTGCTTGCCGGTGGTGATCTGTTCGGCGAGAAGGCGTCCGGTCACCGGGCCGTGGGCCAATCCCCACATACCGTGTCCCCCGGCGACGAAGACGTGGGGCGAGGTCTCACCGATCACGGGCAGACCGTCGGGGGTGACCGGACGCGGACCCACCCAGACGTCACTGCGCTCGTCCCACCGGACGCCGTCGAGCAGCGGACTCGCGGCGGCGACGATGGCTCGGACCCGGTCCGCGACGACCGGATGGTCCGGGCGGCGAAACTCCATGGTGCCGGCCACGCGGAGGCCGCCGCGGTACGGGGTGCACGCCACCCGGACATCGGGCAGGTAGACGGGACCCGGTACGGGCCGGTCGACGGGAACGGTGAACGAGTAGCCCCGGCCCGACCCGACCGGCACGCGCAGCCGTCGGCCCATCAGTCGGGACGTCCAGGAACCGGTGGCGAGCACCGCGGTGTCGGCGCTCAGACGCGCACCGCCCGCCGCCCGAACCACCACGCCGTCGCCCGAATCGTCGACGCCCGTGACGTCCTCGGTGCGCAGGGTGGCGCCGCGGTCGACGACCGAACGACCGAGTGCCGTCACGAAGCGTCCCGGGTCGACGAACCGCTGCCCGTTCACGTTGACCCCCGCGGTGACCGCCCTCGACGCGAGCGGAACCTGGGCGCGGAGCGCGTCGCCGGACAGTTCGGTGACCGACAGGCTCTGCCCGGCGTCGGCCAGGCTCCTGAGCTCTCGAATCAGATCGTCGGCGTCGCGCGCGCGGCTGAACAGCGCGGTGATCGGCGCGTCGGTCATGGGGGCGTCGACCCCGTTGGCGACGAGGACGTCGAAGGCTTCGAGGCATTCCTCGTTGAGCGGCACGTTGGCCCGCATTGCCCGGTCCCACGCCGACTGGCGGCAATTGACGGCGAAACGGAGGAGGAAGCGCCACAGCGCTCCGTCGGCGCTCATCGGAATGTGCAGGGGTGCCGAGCGGTCCCGCAGCGATCGCAGACCGTAACGCAGCACTGCGGGTGAGTTGAGGGGCAACGTCAACGCCGGTGCGATCCAGCCGGCGTTACCCCAGGACGCCCCGCTCGCGACTCCGCAGCCGTCGACGACGGTGACCTCGACGCCGCGCTCCTGGAGGAACCATGCCGTCGACAGACCGACGATGCCCGCACCGACCACGATCGCCGACCGTGGTCCCCCGTCGATCCGCTCGCCGCCGCCCATGTCGCTGTCTCCATCCTCGAAGTCGTGTGTCGATGACTCCATGGTGGGCCCGCTGCGGCGCCGCGACTTGGCCTGACGGGCCAATGCTCAGCGGCTTGGTTGTCGATGTTCGACAACGGGAGCCTCGGCGGTGCGGCTCAGGGCTCGACGGCGGCGAGTTCGACCATCATGGCCAGGCGCTTGCGGGCGTCGGCCAGGGGCAGGTCGGTGACGTCACCCATCTTGCGCAGGCGATACCGCACGGTGTTCTCGTGGACGCCGAGCGCCTCGCCTGCCGCCGCCGGATCGCCAAGCGCCTCCAGCCAGGCCTTCAGCGTCGACGCGTACTCCGTGGCATGGGCGAGGTCGTGACGTCGCAGCTCGGCGATCGGGCCTCGATCGGGGGTCCGGCCGGACCGTGCCGCGGTACGCAGCCGCTGCAGCAAGATCTCGTCCCAGGATTCGTCGTAGGCCGGAGGTTCGGTGTGGGCGCCCTTGCTCTCGTGCAGCGCGAGGCATTCGTCGGCCTCCTGCCGGGCCGCCGGAAGGTCCGTCGCCGTCGCGGACTTGCTGATGCCGGCGGTCATCGTCGTCCGGTCGGGCAGGGCGGCACGCAGGCCGGCCACCCACGTGCGCGCCGCGGTCGCAGACTCACCGGGCAGCAGCGTGTAGACGGTGTTGCCCGCCAACGCACTCCGGCCCGGACGCGACCAGCCGAAGCCGGCGGTGGCGCGCTCGAAGGTCAACAGCAGAGCCGCATCCCGTTCCGCGCCGATCGACGCCTGCACGGCGATCACCCGCATCGACGTGTGCGGCAACCCGAGCCGGCTCGCCGATGCCGCGGCGTCGGCGCCGCCGTCCAACAAGCGGATCACCAGGTCGGACTCGACCTGGCGCTCGAGGTCGGCGCTGGCGCGTGACCTCAGCAGGTGCAACGCCACGGTGCGTGCGCCGTCGGCCAGCGCCGTGAGTTCGGGGTCGACCAGCGGTTGGTCGCAGGAGACCCAGACCGATCCCATCAATTCCCGCCCGGACCGGACGGCGACGACCATGCGGCCGGACAGGCCGTTGGCGTCGTCGGGACCGACGAACAGAGGCGCGTCGGACGCGGCCAGATGCGCGAATACCCCCTTGTCCGTGAAGAATTGGTGCAGTTGCTGGGACACGTGGCGGCCCATGATCGTCGCAACTCGGGCGGGGTCGGCGCCGGCCTGACTGCTGGAATAGGCGAGCACCCGCGCCAACGCATCCTCGATGGTGACCGCACCGCCCGTCGATTCGGCGAGGCTGTCGGCGAGTGCGAACAAGTCGGTCGGGCCGCGGCCGGATTCCGTTTCGCGGCCTTCGAGCACCAGCCCGTAGACCACCGCGGCGAGCACACTCCACCGCACCGTCGGCTCGACGAACAGCACCGCGACTCCCGCCGCCTCCACCGAAACCATCGTGTCGTCGCCACGCACGAGCACCGCCGTCGCGCGTGCCGACGCCGCCCACCGCATCGCCTCGTCGACCGACGGGGCGTCGACGGCCAGCAGGACGTCACCGGTCACCGGTGCGCCGTCCACGACCTCGGGCAGGACGACGCTGCCCAGTTCGGTGGTGCGCGGGACGGCGCCGGGCCGCATCCGAACGCCGTAGCCGCCCAACACGTTGACCAGCCTGTCCAGCGTGATCACGCGCGCCCTCCCGACCGATGTGGAATCTCCAGTCAATAGCCCACGGCACGCGAACTCAAGCGCCGTTGGCCGCCGGTGCGTCGAGGTGCTTCGACCAGCCCGACGCGCATCGCACCGCACATGCCGTCGCGACCACCGCGACGGCGGTCAGCATCACCGGGTAGCTGACGTAGCGCGAGAGCGCCGCGAGCGCGGCCGGCAGCAGGAAGCCGACGTAGGCCACCGAGTAGTACACCCCGGTGATGCCTGCGAGCTCGTCGGGCTCGGCCATCCGCTGAATCTCGAGAAGTCCTGACACGATGGCGATTCCGTAAGCACTGCCGAGCAGCATCGCGACGAGCACGGCCAGCTCGGGCGACCGGGTCAGCGCGGTGACCACCGCGGCGAGAATGCCCGCGATCATCAGCATCATCGACACGACCACCGCGCGAGCACTCGACACGTCGTCGAGGCGCCGGGCGAGCGGCTGCACGAGCACGCCGCATGCCAGCGTCAGGACGGTGAGCCCGGCGGTGTACAGCAGCGCCCAATGCCCGAGCTCATCGGCGACGAGCGCCGGCACGATGGCGTAGGCGATGGCCGCGGAGCCAAAGATCCACGGCGCCATGGGAATCACGACGTGGGTGAAGCGACGGTGCGTCGCGGCGGGCACGCGCAGACCTTGCAAGAGGCTCCGCGTCGAACCCTCCGTGCGGGTCTCGACGGATCGGGTCAGCACCACCCACAGCGCGGGCACGCACAGCATGACGTGGACGACGTAGGTGAGCACCAGCGGCAGCGGCGCGAAGGCGGCGAGCAGACCCGCGCACAACGGGCCCGCACCGAGCCCCGCCGACAGACAGATCGAGGCACGGCGCGCGCCGGCACCCGGAGCGGCGTCGTCGAACGGCGGTCTCGACAGCTCGGTGATCCAGGCCGACCCGACCGCCATCGCAATCCCGACGGCCAAACCGCTGAGCAGGCGTCCGCCGAACAGCGCCGAGAATCCGGCGACGTCACCGACGGCAAGGGTCAGGCTGCCGATCGCCGAGGCAACCACGCCGACGGCCATGACGGGTCGGCGGCCGTGTCGGTCCGACAGCGTGGACGCGAGCAGCAGGCCGGGCACCAACCCCAGCACGTAGGCGCCGAGAAGCACGTCGACGTCGACGCGGGAGTATCCCGCCTGCTGGGCGTAGGCGATCAGCAACGGCGTGAATTCGTTTCCGCCCCAACCGATGCTGAAGGCGGCGACGGCGACGGCGAGCCAGGCGCGCGGCGCGGTGGCGGTCGCGGGGGCGGACGGCAGCGTGCTGGTCATCCGATCGTCACCCGGTAGGTCGCCTCCAGGTGCAGGACGAGGGCGGCCTCGAAGCGGGCCAGGTCGCGTGCACCGATCGCGGCGGCGAGCTCGTCGTGCTCGTCGACCAGGGCGGCCAGGCGCGAGGACTCGGAGCGGGCGGCGTCGGCCATCATGCGTCGCTGCCGCTCGCTGATCGAGCAGTAGAAACGGTGGGCGATGGCATTTCCCGCCACCTCGACGATGCGGCGGTGGAAGGCGTCGTCGGCCGCCGCGAACTGGTGCACGTCACCGGCGGAGGCGGTCTCGCGCTGCTGGGCGATCAGGGCGGTGAGGTCGGCGAAGAGTGCGTCGACGGCGTCGGCGGATCGGCACAGGCGGCGCACGGCCGCGGTTTCCAGCGCCAGGCGCATCTCCAGCACGTCGGTCGCGTCGTGGGCCGAGATCGGGACGACGACGGCGCCGCGGCGGGGCAGCAGTTCGAGCAGATCTTCGGCGGCCAGGCGCAGGAAGGCCTCGTGCACGGGGGTACGGCTGATGCCCAGCTGCGCGGCCATCTCCACCTCGCTGAGCAGCTGACCGCCGCGAACACCGCCGGAGAGGATCTGGTCCTTGGCGATGTCATAGGCCCGCTGGGCGCTCGACGTCTCGGTCACGACGCCACGCTAACACCTTGCATGCAAGCTTGCATGCAAGGTGCGGTCGACCTCACAGTCCGCGGGTATACGGTGGTCGGGAACGGAGGAGGCCGTCGTGACCCGATCGAGACGCGCCCTGGTCGTGGCGACAGTGATGGTGCTTCTGGCACTCGTTGGTCCGACAGCCGCGCAGGCCACACCGCCGGCACGCTGTGGGGTCGACCTGGCCGCGCCACGAATCGCCGCCGCCGTGCACACGCTCCCGCCGTACCCGGGTACGGATTGGGCCTGGTCGGTCACTCCGGCGACGGTGGCGGGCAACTTCGACCCGTGCGCCACGCTGTCGACGGCACTGGTGACGGTCACCGGGGCGACCGCCAGTTCGCCGGTCACCGCTCTGATGTTCCACGACGGTGACTACCTCGGCACCGCGACGTCGAAGGCCTACGGCTTCACCACCTTCGACCGCGACCGCACCACCGACGACACCGTGGTCCTGGACTACGAGGTACCCGGCGCCTGCAACGCGTGCGCGCCCGCGTCGGTCAGCAGCGTGCGCTACCGGTGGCAGGGCGATCACGTCGAGATGCTGGATCCCGCACCGCCGCCGGCATGAGCCTGCCGTCGCCTACCTCGGCGCGTCCGCGATGGCTCGTTGCGCCGCGCGCTGAAGATCGAGCCGTGAGTAGACCCCGAAGGAACTCCCGTCGTCGAGGAAACCGCCGGCCGGACCCAGGGTCTGCGTGAGGATGGCGTTGGCCTGGTCGAGCGAGAGGTAGGGATAGGCCGCGGTGAGCAGGTATCCGGCTTCCGGCGCAACCGTGCCGACGTCCACCGTTCTTTGCTCGAATACCGTTGGCAGACCGTAGGTCTGGGTGGTGTCGACGAAGAGGGTATTGGCCTCGGGCTGCGAGAATCGGCTCCGGTCGTCCCTCGCACATTCGGCGACGGCGTTCCCGCACGCCGTGGCGAGCGCCTCGGACAGATCGCTGCGCGCCGCGGCCAACGCCTGTCGGTAGTCGTCGATCCGCACCCCACCCCGGTCGACGCCCACGTACTGCGGCGAATTCGCCAGGAGATGCGCCATGTCGTAGGTGGCCAGCGTTCGACCGCCCAGCACGTCCATGGCGTAGTGCGCGCCGATGACGATGCGGTCGTTGCCGTATTCGGCTGCGCGCGCCATCATCTGCGGGTAGCGGTCGGGCACCAGCAGGGCCAACACCAACGATTCGGTGTAGCCGTGGGTGGTGTGGCCGCTGGGGAACGACGGGCTGTCCACCAAGTCTTGGGCCGGCCCGCGCAGCCAGGATGAACTGTCGGACGGAGCGCCGAAGAAGTCCGGCCCGTCGTATGTCACCAGGTGCGGCTCGGTTTGGAATGGCCGGGAGTTGCCGTAGACGTCGGCGCCCTCACTTCCCGCGGGTCGCGCGTAGGCCTTGCCGAAGACGTCGGTCACACCGCCTGTCTGCTGCAGGATCGCCGCCGCCTCGGCCGACACCGGCTCCTTACCGTCGGTGGTGGCGTTGGCGAAGAAGTACTTGCCCGCATTGGAGTCGGCCTTGGTCGTATTCGACGCGAAGGCGATGACCTTCGCGACGGCCGGAGAGACGTTGGTGAAGTCGACCTGGCCGTCGGCGTCACGAGTGACCGAAGTCAACCGTTGATAGGCGTCGCCCAGCGACGTTCCGAGACCGTCGGCGAGTTGAAAGGCGTTGCCGTCGGTGATGAACGCGTCACGCAACGCCTGCTGTTGCTGCTCGGGGAACGGCAGCATCGTCGGCTGATTGGCCGTGCCGTCCTGGATCGCCCCGGTGACGGTCAGATTGGCTGCGAGCGCCGCCCGACCCGCATCGGTGCCGCCCAATGCGGTGACGGGCACCAGCCCGCGGAGAACGGCCAGACTCGTCGCGCTCTGAGCCGAGGCGGTGCCGGGACTCAGCAGTGCGCTCGCAGCGACGACGACGACGAGTAGACAGTGACGCAACGACATTCGACAATCCTCCGATGGGGAACGGCCCATCGTAGGGTCCTGGTCGGCACGGCACACGGCTTCTGCGGGTCTTGGGTCGTACCGGCAGCCGTCAGGCGCCAGCCGAGGATGTGTTGCCGCACGTCGTGACATGCCCCCAATGGGCATCTGCGGACAACTTCAGGAAGATGAACTTGGTAGACATCCCCGGCCAGCGCCTAAGGGAAAGATACTAAAAGTATCTTTACAAATCCCGCTTCACTCACGTGACCCTCGTCACAGATGGGCCCTAGACGCAGAACGGGCCCAGGCAGAACCCGCCGTTGGGCTCCCAGCCACCATTCCAGCCGCCGGGGACCGGGCCGCCGCCCCAGTACTGGCCGTTGTTCCAGTCGCCGCGATGCCATCCGCCGCGGTGCTCACCGTGGCCATACCAGTCGTCGCCGCCACGATCCAGCGACCAGGTGGAGTTGGGCCCGAGGGTCGACGGCGGCGCCGCGTCGGCGACGGCCGAACCAAACCCCAGACCAAGAACGCCGAGCGACCCGGCGAGCGCGGCCACCCCGAAGGCTCTCTTGAGCGCGATCATGTGAAACCTCCTAGATCATTACCCGACCCGAGGAGTCTCAATGTGGCGGGGACGCCCGATATTCCCCCACCGCGCCGCTGGCGTCGGTCAATCCTGCGGTGAGTAACCCGGTCGGGCGAGCAGGTCTCGGATGCCGGCGTCGATGAACGCTGTGTCCACCGGGTTGGGCCCTCCCCCGGCGAAGTGACCCCAGACCCCGGGAATCATGCGTACCTCGCCGTGGGCGATGAACTGCGACGCCCAGTGCTCGTCCTCGGGAGGGAAGTACAGATCCTTCTCGGCCGGCATGGCCAACAACGGGCACCGAATCGAGGCAAGCGCCTTCTCGACGTCACCGCCGAATCCCGGTGTGTTGCCGACGTTTCCGCTATGCCAGGTGCCCAGCATCGTAATCAGGTTGTTGGGATCACGTCCGTCGCGGAAGAAATTCTCCCAGAAGCCGTAGAGGAAGTCGTCGAGAGAGGTGAACCCCATCTCGCGCCACGCCTCGTCCCAGTAGAACGCTTGGGAGAATCCCCAGCCCGAGTACACCCGGGCGAAGGCACGCAACCCCTTGACCGGCAACGCATCCGGAGAATAGTCGCCGCCGTCCCATGCCGCGTCGGCGGTGAGTGCGGCGATCAACGACTCGAGGAAGACCTGGTTGTGCGGCGCGGTCTTGCTCGACCCACAGAACGGTGCGGCGCGCTGCACCATCTCCGGGTGGCTGACGGCCCACTGGTACGTCTGGCCGGCACCCATCGACCACCCCGTGACCAGCGCGATCGTCGACGCGCCGAACTTCTTCGTGACGAGCGCATGTTGCGCCTCCACCTGGTCGTAGAAGGTCACGGCGGGGAAGCGAGCCCGATCGTAGGGGGACGGGGTGTTCGAGGGCGACGAGGACAGTCCGTTGCCGAGCATGTTGGGCACCACGATGAACCACTCGTCGGGGTTGAGTGCCTTATCCGTGCCGATCAGCCACTCGTTGTCGGTGTGCCACCCCGAGTACCACGTGGGGTAGACGATGACGTTCGTCTTGTCGGCGTTGAGCGTGCCGTAGGTCTTGTAGGCCAGCGTCGCGCCTCGTAGCGTGGCTCCGCCCTGGAGCGTGAAGTCGCCGAGTTCGAAGTGCTCGGCATCGGTGGGTGCAGGCATGTCGAATTCCCCTTCGGCTCTTAGGTGCTCACCGCGCACTGCCCGCGGTCCACGCGTTGAGGACCCTGCGCCGACGGCCGGACGTCGACGTCGAA
>Ga0102593_1002293_pt1 | contig 15077 bp, 15 predicted proteins | sample AraplaCol_mMS_r2_2_FD_76862 | JGI IMG/M metagenome (GOLD analysis project Ga0102593, IMG submission 76862) | Arabidopsis root microbial communities from North Carolina, USA - plate scrape MF_Col_mMS_r2 (SPADES assembly) (version 2) | ecosystem: Host-associated > Plants > Roots > Endosphere...
GCAGGGCGGGACAAGGGAGTGGCACTCATCGCGTCGCCTTCATCCAAGAATGTGCAGGCGCGCAGAAAGCGAAGTGAGGTGCGTCAGGCAAGGCGGTGTCCACGAACAGCTCCGTTGTGAGTCACCAGCGCTTGGACGGGACACCGTCTGACCTTGCAGAACGGGAGGCTGTTTTCCCGTGAGCAGATCGTAGCAGAGCAACCTGTGCCGAGCCGCTTCTTCATCCGGAGGTTTCGGGCGGCATGGCCTCGAAACCAGGCAGCTTGCGCAGCAACGCGGTCATCGACTTCGCGGCATAGGCCGGTATGTCCGCGATGGCTACCCATCGGAACTGGTCCACCTCGGGCGTCATCGCGCCCGAGGCATGATGAGGAAAGAAGCTCGTGCATTTGCAGGCCGCAATGTCGCAGTCGCGCGTGTGCAGGAGGACACGGAACAGGTGCAGGTCCTTGCGCGCCATGTACGCCATGCGGCCGATCTCTTCCATCGAATCCGCGGCCAGAGCGATGCCCGTTTCTTCACGGACTTCGCGGATGGCTGCCTCACGCGCGGACTCGCCTGCTTCTGCGCCGCCTTTCGGAATGTCCCAGTGCTTCTGGCCCGTCGCATGCGCCAGCAGAAGCTGGCCTTGCTCGTTGAAGATGAGCACGCCATAAGAGGTGGTTTTCATAGCCCGCCAATTGTCGCCATCCGACGGCTGGCGCGCCACGTGTGCACCGTTCATGCGGCCTGCGGCTCCCCCTGCAATCCCGCCACACTTGTTACTCCCAAACTTCGATCTGCCGCGCCACACTGTCTCTCCCGGCTCGACACGAGCGATGAACCAGGAGATTCCAGCAATGAGTACCTCAACCGAGAGCGAACCCCAAGGCGGCCAGAGCGCCATGCAGACACCACCCGTCGTGTCGCCGCAAGCCTGGGAGGCGGCCCGCGAGCAGCTGCTCGTGAAGGAAAAAGCCCAGACCCGCGCACGCGACGCGTTGGCCGCCGAGCGCCGGCGCATGCCGTGGATGGCGGTGGAAAAAACCTATGCGTTCGAAGGACCCACGGGCAAGACCAGCCTGCTCGACCTGTTCGAAGGCCGGCGCCAGTTGATCGTCTACCGTGCCTTCTTCGAGCCGGGCGTGTTCGGCTGGCCCGACCACGCCTGCCGCGGCTGCTCCATGGTGGCCGACCAGGTGGCCCACGTGGCCCACCTGAACGCGCGCGACACCACCCTCGTTTTCGTCTCGCGTGCACCGCAGGCAGACATCGCGCGGCTCAAGGCACGCATGGGCTGGGAGATCCCGTGGTTCACCCTCACCGACAGCTTCGACGCCGACTTCGGGGTCGACGAATGGCACGGCACCAACGTGTTCTACCGCGATGGCGGCCGCGTGTTCCGCACCTACTTTCTCAACAACCGGGGCGACGAACAGATGGGCAACACCTGGAACTACCTGGACATCACGCCGCTCGGCCGGCAGGAGGTCTGGGAAGACTCGCCCCCAGGCTATCCGCAGACGCCAACCTACAAGTGGTGGAACTGGCACGACAACTACGAAGCAGAAGCAGTGCCCGACAAGAAGTGGGTCGAAGTTTCGGACGCCGGCGAAGCGGCGTTCCGCGCACAAGGGCAATAAGGGCAATAAGGGCGGCGTATCTCCCAACTCCTGACCGGAGGGCGGCGCAGCCAACCGTGCTTCAAACCGTCAGCATCCGTCGTCAAAGCGGCGAGAACCTACAGCGCTTTCGACGATCTGCTCTCTGGCAATTGCCAGCCACCCCTTCTATATTTTTCTTCATGGAGCCATCTGCTCCTTGGAGAAACAAAATGTCGAAGCAGCTACAACTCAAGAACGTCCTGGTGCTGGGTGCCGGCAAGGTGGGCAGCACGGTGGCGGACATGGTGGCCGAGTACCACCGCGTGCCCGTGACGCTGGCCGATCTGCGCGACGGCAAGCCATCCAACGATCCGCTCGTTCGCCAGATCACGCTGAACGTCGAAGACGACGCGGCGCTTGCGAGCGAACTGGCCTCGCACACCGTGGTCATCAATGCATTGCCTTTCTTCCTGGCCGCGCGCGTGGCCACGCAGGCGGCCAGGCTGGGCGTGCATTACTTCGACCTCACGGAGGACGTGGCGGCAACCCACGCCATCCGCCAGCTGTCCAGCGAAGCCACCTCGGTGCTGATGCCGCAGAGCGGCCTTGCGCCCGGCGTGGTCGGCATGCTCGGCGGCCATCTGGCCGGACACTTCGACGAGCTGTACGACCTGCGCCTTCGCGTTGGCGCGCTGACGCGCAATGCCACCAACAGCCTGCGCTACAACTTCACCTGGAGCATCGACGGCGTCATCAACGAGTACTGCAATGCCTGCGACGCGATCGTCAACGGCCAGCTCGTTTCGGTGCAGCCGCTCGAGGGCCACGAGACCTTCACGCTCGATGCCGAGGCGTTCGAAGCCTTCAACACTTCGGGCGGCCTGGGCACGCTGTGCGAGACGCTGCGCGGCAAGGTGCGCAACCTCGACTACAAGACCATCCGCTATCCGGGCCATCGCGACGCGATGAACTTTCTGCTGCACGACCTGCGCCTGATCGAGCGGCGCGACCTGCTGCGCCAAGTGCTGGAGCACGCCGTGCCCCACAGCCGCGAGGATGTGGTAATCGTGTTCGCTTCGGCCTCGGGCATGCGCGATGGCCGCTTTGAGCAGGAAACCCGCGTGGGCCGCGTCTTTGGCGCCACGCTACGCGGCAAGGAGCGCACCGCCATCGAGCTCACCACCGCCGCCGGTGTGGTCGGCGTGCTCGAACTCGTGCTGGAGGGCAAACTGCCGCAGGCCGGCTTCGTCGGCCAGGAGCAGGCACGGCTCGAGGAGTTTCTTGCGACGCGCGTGGGCCACTACTACAAGGGACTCGGCGTGAGCGCATTGCCGATGAGCCCCATGCACCCGGAGCTCGCCGAAGCCTGAGCGCTTCGCGCGTGCCGCGGCCAGAAATGTGTTCCGGCACGGCCAAGGCCGGTCCGCATGGGTGTCCCTGGGCGCACTGTCTTAGCATCCCGGTCAAATCACTCCAATTCGAAGAGGCCGTGCGATGGATGGAAGACTGGACGAACTGGACCGGCACCTGCTGAGCCTGCTGCAGGCCAATGCCCGCGAGCCCGCCGCCAATCTGGCGCGAAAGCTCAACATCGCGCGCACCACGGTGGTTGCGCGCATTGCCCGACTGGAGCGCGAAGGCGTGGTCGCGGGCTACGGCGTGCGCCTCGGGCAAAGGCTCGAGGAAGCCGCGGTGCGCGCGATCTGCGGCATCAGCGTCAATGCGAAGAGCGCCCCCGCCGTGATCCGCGCGCTCGAGCGACTGCCAGAGGTGGAAGAGCTCTCGGCCGTGAGCGGACAGTTCGACTACATGGTCTTCCTGCGCTGCGGAACACCCGAGAAACTGGACGTGCTGCTGGACCAGCTCGGCCAACTCGACGGCATCCACCAGACGCAGACATCCATCGTGCTGAGCCGCAAGATCGACCGGCGAAGCGCCATCTCCACGGTGCCAGAGCCCGCGCCATGACAGCCACGGCGCCCGGCTTTCTTGGCGTGCTGATGCTCGACACGCGCTTTCCACGGCCGCCGGGCGACGTGGGCAATCCAGAGACTTATGCACGGGCCGGGATTCCCGTGCGCTTTCTCACCGTGCAAGGCGCGTCGCCCCGGCGCATCGTCGAGGAGGCCGACCCGCGCCTGATCCAGCCGTTCATCGATGCCGCAGTTCGGCTGGCCGCCGAAGGCGCATCGATGATCACCACGAGCTGCGGCTTCCTGGCCGCCTACCAGGCCCTGCTTTCAGACGCGGTGCCGGTGCCGGTCGTGACGTCGAGCCTGCTGCAGGTGCGGCGTTGCGCCCATCCGGGCATCGTCACCTTCGATGCGCACTCGCTGACCCCGCGCATTCTTCAAGCGGCCGGCGTGCCCGAGGGAACGCCCATTGCGGGCCTGCAGCCGGGCTGCGAACTGCATCGCCGCATCCTGGACAACGACACCGTGCTCGACCTTGCCGAGGCACAGCGCAATGTCATCGAAGCCGCCACGCGCTTGATAGCGGCAGCTCCCGCCATCGAGAACATCGTGCTCGAGTGCACGAACATGCCGCCCTACCGCGACAGCGTGGCCGCCGCGGTCGGCCGCCAGGTGCACGACATCGAGACGCTGATCCTCGATGCATGGCGCACGGCGAATGTGGAGCAGCTTCGGCGCAGTTAGTTCAGACTACGGGGAATGCAACCCCCGATGCTGCCGACCGGCTCCCGCCGCGGCGCCTGCGCCACCGCGTTGCTGTTGGCTGCGCCCTTCGCGGGCGCGCACGCGCCACAGCCCGACGCGGCCCCGCCTGCGATCGGATGGAGCTTCGAGCCCTGGGTGCTGGCCTGTCTTGGCGTGTGCCTGGTGCTGTATGCGGCGGGCCTGCTGCGCCTGTGGCGCAAGGCCGGCGCGGGCCGCGGGCTCGGCATGGCGCGCGCCGCGTCCTTCGGCGCAGGCTGGCTCGCGCTGGCGCTGGCACTGGTCTCGCCGCTCGATGCGATGGGCAGCCATCTGTTTTCCGCGCACATGGTGCAGCACGAGGTGCTCATGATCCTGGCCGCGCCGCTGCTGGTGATCGGCCGCCCGTTGGCGGTGTGGACCTGGGCGCTGCCCGTGGCCTGGCGCGCGCCGGTTGGCCGCATGGCGCGGCAGCCGGCGGTAGCGGCCACCTGGGACCTGCTGACCTATGCGCCGGTGGCCTGGGCGCTGCACGGCATCGCGCTCTGGGTGTGGCACATGCCGCCCTTCTTCGAGGCCGCGCTGCATAGCCAGGCCGTGCACACATTGCAGCATGCGAGCTTTCTCGCGACGGCGCTGCTGTTCTGGTGGCCGCCGCTCGGCGGGGCGTCGCGCGCCGGACACGGCAGCTCGATGCTGTACCTCTTCACGACCATGGTGCACACCGGCGCCCTCGGCGCACTGCTCACCTTTTCGACCGTGCCGTGGTACCCCGCCTATGCGGCCAGCACGCCGGCGCTCGGCTTCGATCTGCTCGAAGACCAGCGGCTCGGCGGACTGATCATGTGGGTACCCGCCGGGCTTGCCTACCTGGCGGTGGCGCTCGCGGCGGCCGCGCGGCTGCTGCAGGGCGACGAGCCACGCACGGCCTCCGGCGCCATCCCGCCCCGGTAGGGGCAGCCAAGAGCCTGACCGCTCATCAATAGGAGCCGATGGCTGGTCGGCCTGCAGCCCTACAGCGGCGGGGTCCTGCATTGCTATGTTGCTGGTACTCCCATTCGGACTGACGGTCCATGCGAAGCCAGAACCACACACAGAAGCGAAGCGCGGGATCGGCCGGCCTGTTGGTGGGTGGCCTGTTGCAGTGTGCGCTGGCGCTGGCACAGCCCGCCGCTCCGGCGGATGCTCCGCCGCCTGGCGAAGGCGAATGGACGATGCCCGCGCGCGACCATGCGAGCACGCGTTTCAGCCCGCTCACCCAGATCACGAACGCCAACGTGGCCAAGCTGCAGCCGGCCTTCACGTTCTCCACCGGCGTGGTGCGCGGGCACGAGGCGGCGCCGCTGGTCGTCGGCGGCACCATGTACATCGTCGGCCCCTACCCCAACGTGCTCTTCGCGCTCGACCTCACCAAACCCGGCGCGCCGCTCAAGTGGAAGTTCGAGCCCAAGCCTGATGCCGGCTCCCAAGGCGTGGCCTGCTGCGACCAGGTCAACCGCGGCGCCGCGTATGCCGACGGCCGCGTGTTCTTCAACACGCTCGACAACCAGACCATCGCGGTCGACGCCGCGAGCGGTGCCGAGCTCTGGCGCGCCAAGCTGGGCGACATCCGCATCGGCGAAACCATGACGATGGCGCCGCTGGTGGTCAAGGGCAAGGTGCTCGTGGGCAACAGCGGCGGCGAGTTTGGCGTGCGCGGCTGGCTCACGGCGCTCGACGCGGCCACCGGCAAGACCGCGTGGCGCGCATGGAGCACGGGGCCCGACAGCGACGTACTGATCGGCGCGCAATTCAAGCCCTTCTATGCGCAGGACCGCGGCAAGGACCTGGGCGTGAGTTCGTGGCCCCCCGGAGCCTGGAAAATCGGCGGCGGCAACGTGTGGGGCTGGATCTCCTACGACCCCGAGCTGGACCTCATCTACTACGGCACCGCGAATCCGGGGCCGTGGAACCCCGAGCAGCGCCCCGGCGACAACCGCTGGACCGCCGGCATCTTCGCGCGCCGCCCCGACACGGGCGAGGCCGTGTGGTTCTACCAGTTCAGTCCGCACGACCTGCACGATTACGACGGCGTGAACGAGAACATCCTGATCGATGCCGAGTTGGGCGGCAAGGCGCGCAAGGTGCTGGTCCATCCGGATCGCAACGGCCATGTCTATGTGATGGACCGCGCGAACGGCGAGGTGCTGTCGGCGCAGCCCTTCGTGAAGGTGACGACCTCTTCCGGCGTGGACCTGCAGTCGGGGCGCCTGCGCTACGAGCCCACCAAGGAGCCGAAGGTCGGCAAGACCATCCGCGAGATCTGCCCCGCCTCGCCCGGCGCCAAGGACTGGCAGCCCTCGGCCTATTCGCCGCGCACGCGGCTCATCTACATTCCGCACCAGAACCTGTGCCAGGACAGCCAGTCCTCCCAGGTGAGCTACATCGCGGGCACCCCCTACGTGGGCACCGATGCGCGGATGTACTCAGGGCCCGGCGGCCACCGCGGCCGGTTCACCGCATGGGACCCGGCCGCGGGCAAGGCCATGTGGTCGAAGGAAGAAAACTTTCCGGTCTGGAGCGGCGCGCTCGCGACCGCGGGCGACGTGGTCTTCTACGGCACCATGGACGGCTGGTTCAAGGCGCTCGATGCGCGCAGCGGCGCGCTGCTCTGGCAGTACAAGACAGATTCCGGAATCATCGGCCAGCCGGTGTCCTACCGCGGCCCCGACGGCAAGCAGTACGTGGCCGTGCTGTCGGGTGTCGGCGGCTGGGCGGGCGCGGTGGTGTCGGGAGACCTGGACGCGCGCGACGGCACGGCCGCGCTCGGCTTTGCCAATGCCATGAAGGACCTGCCCGCGGCCACGCGCAAGGGCGGCAAGCTGTATGTCTTCAAGCTGCCCGACTGAACTCGCGCGCATCGCATGCGCCGCCCTGCTCGCGCTGGCTGGCGTGCTGCCCACGGCCCGCGCGCAGATGCAAGCCGACGCCGCATGGCCGACTGCCCTGCGCGTCTGCGCCGAGCCCGACAACCTGCCCTATTCGCGCGACGACCAGAGCGGTTTCGAGAACCGCATTGCGCGCCTGCTGGCCGACGACCTCGGCTTGCCGCTGCAGTACGAGTGGCTGCCCGATCGCCGCGGCTTCGTGCGCAAGACCATCGGCGCCAATGCCTGCGACGTGGTGATTGGCGTGCCCGCGGGCGACGAGCGCTTGTTGACCACGCGGCCCTATTACCGCTCGACCTATGTCTTCGTGCAGAACGAAACCGGCGCGGCGGCCGCACGCGCGCTGCGCTCCTTCGACGACGCCCGCCTGCCCGCGCTGCGCATCGGCGTGCAGCTGATCGGCAACGACCTGGCCGCGACGCCGCCCGGCCACGTGCTGGCGCGGCACCACGCGGTGCGCCACGTGGTCGGCTTCACCGTCTTCGGCGAGGGCCCGCCCGCGCAGCGCATGGTCGAAGCGGTGGCGCGCGGCGAGCTCGATGCGGCGGTGGTCTGGGGACCGCAGGCAGGCTACTTCGCTTCGCGTGCCACCCCGCCGCTGCGGCTGACGCCGGCCGCCGCGCCGGCGGATCCGGACCTGCCCTTTGCCTTTTCGATTGCAATGGGCGTGCGCAAGGGCGACCGCGCGATGAAAGCGCGGCTCGATGATTTCATCGCGCGGCGCGCGGGTGAGATCGACCGCATCCTCGATGAATATGCGGTGCCGCGCGTTCCCCTTGCGCAGAGGGAGCGCCCATGACGGCCGCCACTCTGCGCCTGGCCGGCACCGCGGTGCTCGCCCTTGCGTGTGCCATGGCAATGGGCGGCTGCGAGCGCGAGATGCGCCGTTTCGAGACGCCGCCCGACAACCGCGCGAGCCCGCACCCGGATGCTCCGCGAACCAGCGCGCTGCAGCCCGCCGAGCCGCGCGGCGACCCGGTTCGCCAGCCGGCGGGCAACGGCGAAGGCTATGAAGGCAATGCCTACAACGTGGCACAGGGCAAACGGCTCTATCGCTGGTACAACTGCGCCGGCTGCCATGCGCAGGGCGGAGGCGGCATGGGACCGGCGCTCACCGACGATCAATGGCGCTACGGCAGCGAGCCGGCGCAGATCTTCAGCACCATCATGCAGGGGCGGCCGAACGGCATGCCTTCATTTGGCGGCCACCTGAGCGAAGACCAGGTGTGGCAACTCACCGCCTACGTGCGGTCGATGAGCGGCCAGCTGAAGAAGGACGTGGCCCCAGGGCGTGCCGACAGTCTGCAGGCCAACGAACCGGAAGCGGCGCGCGACCGCGAACCCGCACGGCCGGGGACCAAATGATGGACACGCTGCACGACGTGCTCGCCCCCTTCGGCCCGCAGGCCGGCCACGTGCACGCACTGTGGATGCTCACGCTCGCCGTGTGCACGCTGGTCTTCGCGGCCGTGCTGGCCGCGTTGCTGATTGCGCTGCTGCGTGCTGGGCGAAGCAATGCGCAGAGCGCGCCGGACCTGTCGGCGCTGGGGCGGCCGGAACCCGGCCGGCGGCACGGCGTGATTGCCGCCGTGGCGGCTTCCACGCTGCTGCTGCTCGCGCTCATTGCAGCCAGCATATTCACCGACCGCGCGCTTGCGAAGCTCTCCACCGACGGCGCCTTGCGGCTGGAGGTCACGGCCCATCAGTGGTGGTGGGAAGTGCGCTACGTGGAGCCGCAGGTCGCCGACACCTTCATCACCGCCAACGAGATCCATGTGCCCACCGGCCGGCCGGTGATCGTCACGCTCAAGGCCGACGACGTGATTCACAGCTTTTGGGTGCCCAGCCTCGCGGGCAAGAAAGATCTGATTCCGGGCCGCACCACGACGATGAACTTCCGTGCCGATCGCGAAGGCGCTTACCGCGGCCAGTGCGCGGAGTTCTGCGGTTCGCAGCACGCGCTGATGGCCTTCTTCGTGGTGGCCGATCCGCCCGAGCGCTATGAGGCGTGGGCCGCGGCCCAGCGCCGGCCGGCCGCCGATCCACCGCCCGGCCAGCCGCTGCGCGGCCGCGAGATCTTCATGCGCTCGAGCTGCGCCATGTGCCACGCCGTCGACGGCACCTCGGCGCAGGCCGTGCGCGGCCCGAACCTCACGCACGTGGCAAGCCGCGGCACCCTGGCTGCGGGCAGCCTGCCCAACACGCCGGACGACCTGAAACGATGGATTGCCGATCCGCAACAGATCAAGCCCGGCACCTACATGCCGGCCACGCAGCTCTCGTCCGAAGACATGGACGCGCTGGTCGGCTATCTCCAAACGTTGCGCTGACGGAGATGCCATGGACCAGCCCCGCCACACACCCGCATCGCACCTCAAGGACGGCCCCGGCCGCGGCTCGCGCGAAGCCGCTGCGCTGGATGCCACCTGGCGCGACCCGCCCGGCCTTATGGGCTGGCTCGCAGCCGTCAACCACAAGTCGATTGCGCGCCGCTTCATCGTCACCACGTTCGGGTTCTTCGTGGCCGGCGGGCTGCTTGCCTTCGTCATGCGGCTGCAGCTCGCGCGGCCCGGTTCCAAGCTGGTCGGGCCGGATCTCTATAACCAGCTGTTCACGATGCACGGCTCGACGATGATGTTTCTCTTCGCCGTGCCGGTGATGCAGGCCGTGACCATCTACCTGCTGCCCTTGATGATGGGCACGCGCAGCGTCGCCTTTCCGCGCCTGAACGCCTTCGCCTACTGGATCTTCCTATTCGGCGGGCTGATGCTGTACGTGGTCTTCTTCCTGGGTGCCGGGCCCGACGTGGGCTGGTTCTCGTATGTGCCGCTCGCGGGCCCTGATTTTTCGCCCGGCAAGCGCACCGACTTCTGGGCCCAGATGATCACCTTCACCGAGCTGTCGGCACTCGTCGAAGCCATCGTGGTGATCACCACGGTGTTCAAGCTGCGCGCGCCGGGCATGACGCTCAACCGCATTCCGCTGTTCGCCTGGGCCATGCTGGTCACGGCCTTCATGATCCTGTTTGCGATGCCTTCGGTGATGCTGGCAAGCACCACGCTCATTACCGACCGGCTCGTCGGCACGCACTTCTACAACCCCGCCGAGGGCGGCGACGCGGTGCTCTGGCAGCACCTGTTCTGGTTCTTCGGCCATCCCGAGGTGTACCTGATCTTCCTGCCCGGCCTCGGGTTCATCTCGGCCATCATCCCGACCTTTGCGCGAAGGCCGATGTTCGGCTACACCGCCATGGTGCTGTCGCTGATCGCCACCGCCTTCCTGGCGTTCGGGCTGTGGGTGCACCACATGTTCGCGGTCAACCTGCCCGAACTCGGCAAGAGCTTCTTCACCGCGGCCAGCATGCTGATCGCCATTCCCTCGGCGGTGCAGATCTTCTGCTGGATCGCCACGCTCTGGAGCGGCAGGCTCAACTTCAAGACGCCGCTGCTCTTCGTGCTGGGCTTCTTCTTCATCCTGGTGCTGGGCGGCATGACCGGCATCATGCTGGCCTCGGTGCCGCTGGACCTGCAGGTGCACGACAGCTACTTCGTGGTGGCGCACCTGCACTACGTGCTGATCGGCGGCGCGGTGTTCCCGCTCTTCGGCGCCTTCTACTACTGGTATCCCAAGATCACCGGCCGGATGATGAGCGAGCGGCTCGGGCGCTGGAACTTCTGGCTCTTCTTCATCGGCTTCAACTTGGCCTTCTTCCCGATGCACCTGCTCGGCCTGCGGGGCATGCCGCGCAGGGTCTATACCTACCAGGCGGGGCTGGGCTGGGACACGCTGAACCTGGTCTCGACCATCGGCGCCGTGGTCATCGCGCTGTCGGCACTGCTCTTCGTCATCAACGCGGTGCGCAGCCTGCGGCGGGGTGCGCTGGCGGGCGTCAATCCTTGGGGCGCCGGCACGCTCGAATGGGCGACCGAGTCGCCGCCACCGCCGTGCAACTTTTATGCGATCCCTGTGGTGCATGGCCGCGAACCGCTCTGGCAGGGGCCGCGCGCGGTGGCGGAAGGCGGCGCGCCGGCCTTCACGCATGTGAGCGGGCTCGCCGCCGACACGCGCGAGGTGCTGGCCACCACCGTGCTCGACGCACGGCCCGACCTGCGCGTGAATTTTCCCGACCCGACCATCTGGCCGCTCGTCAGCGCGCTGGCGGTCACCGCGCTCTTCCTCGGGTCGATCTTCACGCCATGGGCGGTGGTGTGGGGCAGCATCCCGATCGCGATCGCCCTCACCGCGTGGTTCTGGCCCCGTCACTCCGAAACCGCGGTGCACCTGAGCCTGGAGCGCAAGCCATGACGACACCACGCCAACTCGACGTCTCGGGCCTGCCGAGCTATGCCTTCAGCCACCGCAGCCTGATGTGGTGGGGGACCTTCGGCCTGATCGCCATCGAGAGCACCCTCTTCGCTCTGGCCATCGGCGCCTACCTGTATCTGCGCAGCCAGTCGGACCAATGGCCGCTCGGCGCGCCGCCGCCCGACCTGCTGTGGGGCTCGACCAACACGCTGCTCCTGCTCGCCAGCCTCTGGCCGAACCACCAGGCGAAGAGCGCAGCCGAAGCCGGCGACCTGCCGCGAACCCGCGTGTGGCTGCTGGTGTGCCTGATGTTCGCGGTGGTGTTCCTCGTTCTGCGGGGCTTCGAATTCGCCGCACTGAACACACGCTGGGACAGCAACGCCTACGGGTCCGTCGTGTGGGTCCTGCTCGGCCTGCACACGGTGCACCTGCTCACCGACACCTACGACACGGCCGTGCTGGACGTGCTGCTGTTCACCGGCCCGATGGAAGGCCAGCGTTTCGTCGACGTGAGCGAGAACGCGATGTACTGGTACTTCGTCGTGTTCTCGTGGCTGCCGATCTACGCGGTGATCTACGTCGTGCCGCGCATTTGACGAGGACTGGACCGCCATGACAACGCTCCAAGGCTCCAGGACATGGCTGGCGCTGCTGGCGGTCCCCGTCCTTGCGCTGCTCTACCAGACGCTGGCGTATGCGGCCATTCCGCCGGCATGCAGCATGCAGACGATGCTGTTCGTGCATGCGCTGAGCATCGCGGCAATGTTGGGCTGCCTGGTTCCCACGCTGCTGGCGGCGCGCGAATGGCGTCGCCTGCACCACGACGTTGCAACCGTCCCCACGCCGGACAGCGACGCGCCGATGCCCGCGGTGCGCCAGCGCTTTCTCGCGGCCGCGGCCACGGGCGTGGGCGCGCTCTTCACGCTGGTGGTCGCATCCCAGTGGTTCGCTGCCTGGGTTCTGTCGCCTTGCCTCCAGTGAGCGCTGGCGGTTCGGTGAGCGCTGGCAGGAGCGTTCAGGGCGCCCGGACCGCCTCGGCGCCTTCGCCGACCAGTTGCCACAGCGCCTCGGCCACCGGCGACATGTGCGCGGCCTGCCGGTACAGCCGGATGTCCACCGGAACCCGCCAGCCGCCCGCGCCCGCATCCACGAGTGCACCGCTGCGCAGGTCATCCGCCACCAGGCTCATGGGCAGCCATGCCAGGCCGCGCCCTTCGAGCGCCAGGGTCCGCAGCAGCACGGCATGATGGGCGGTGAAGACCACGGGCAGCGAGGGCGCGAACTCCTTGCCGAACTCGCTGTCCTGGATCGCCCGCATGATGCGGCCGAGGCCGGACGCCTCGCTGTAGGCCAGTACCGGCGGCGCCGTGTCCGCGCCCAGCGCATGCTGCGGAGCGCCCTGCGCATCGGGCGCCGCCACGGGCACCAGCACGTCCTCGCTCAGGCGCAGCATGGGGTACTGCGCCTCGTCGAGCCGGCCCGGCGCCCCGGCGTGGCCGTGGCACAGCACGAACTGCACGCGGCGCTGCAGCATGAGGTCTTCGCAGGCCTGCGCGCTGTCCGAGATGGTCTGGATCGGCCCCAGACTCAGCCGCGCCTCCACGCGGCCCAGCCAGCGCGGAAAGAAGGTCAGCGAGAGCACGTGCGTGGCGGCAAAGCTCAGGCTGGCCGCGGCCATGTCGTGCGCCGCGCGCGCCTTGATGCGGGCCGCTTCCAGCGCAGCCAGCACCTCCTGCAGCAGCGGCTGGAGGCGCTTGCCCGCCGCGGTGAGCGCCGCGGGGTGCGCGCTGCGGTCGAACAGGTCGACACCCACCCATTCCTCCAGCGCGCGGATGTGCCGGCTGAACGCGGGCTGGGCGATGGAGCGCGCCAGCGCCGCGCGCGAGAAATTGCCGCTCTCGGCCAGGGCGATGAAATCTTCCAGCCATTCGAGATCGAGGGGTCGGTTGCCGGGGCCCATGCGTGCGCGATCCGTTGAATAGTTGTATGCGATTCGAGTATTGGACGGTACCTGGCCCGGCGGCAAAGATGCGGGCATTCCTGCACCTTGAACCACAAACGGAGACACAGCATGCCTTCCATCGCGAATTATCGCGGGATCATCCCCGCCATTTCCTGCCCGTTCACCACCGATCACCGCATCGACGAACCGGCGCTGCGCAAGCTCGCCTCCTGGCTCGCCGGCCATGACGGCGTGGTGGCGATCATGACCAATGGCCACACCGGCGAGGTGTTCTCGCTCACACCCACCGAACGCGCCGAAGTGACCCGCATCGTGGCGGACGAACTGCGCGGCCGCATGCCGGTGATCTCGTCGATCGTCTGCGAGGGTCTGGCCGACGCCGCCGAGCATGCACGGGCCGCCGCGGCCGCCGGCGCGGTAGCGCTGGACGTGATGCCACCGCACCACTGGCTGCGCTTCGGCTTCACGCCGGGGCATGCGCTGCAGTATTTCGAGGCCATCCACCGCGCCGCGCCGGAGCTCGACCTGGTCTGCCACGTGTACCCGGCGTGGACACGTGCTTCCTACTCGTCGCAGCTGCTGGCCGAACTGGCGCGCCTGCCTTACCTGCAAGCCTTCAAGGTCGGCCAGCGCGACATGAACAAGTACGCCCGCGACATCCAGGCGATCCGCGAGGCCGATGCCTCCAAGGCCATCCTCACCTGCCACGACGAGTACCTGCTGGCCTCTATGGTGCAGGGTGTCGATGGCGCGCTGGTCGGCTTTGCGACCTTCATTCCGCAACTGATCATCGACCTGTGGAACGCGGTCAAGGCCGGCGACCTGAAGAAGGCCATGGCGGTCCAGGCCCTCATCACGCCGCTGAAGGACGCCGTGTATGGCGGCGGCGAACCCACGGGCGAGGCGCATGCGCGCATGAAGGGCGGCATGTACCTGGCCGGCGTGCTGGCCAATGCCACCGTGCGCCCCCCGACCGAAGCGCCGAATGCGCAGGAAATGGACGCGCTGCGCGCCGCCGTCGCGCAGGCCGGCCTGTCCAAGCGCTGAGAGAACAAGCATCCGGCCCAGCGTGGCCGGTGCCTCGCCCGAACAACCAGAAGGAGACAAGAGACATGCAACGCAACCATTTCCTGCGCGCCGCGCTCGCCGCCCTCGCGCTTGCCGCGGCGGCCCCCGGCTTCGCACAGACGCAGCCCTGGCCGAGCCGGCCAGTGCGCGTGGTGATCCCGTTCCCGCCGGGCGGCACGCTCGATACCGTCGGCCGCCTGCTCGCGCAAAAGCTCGGCGACCAGACGGGCCAGCCCTTCATCGTCGAGAACCGGCCCGGCGGCAACGGCGTGATCGGCGCCGACGTGGTGTCGAAAGCGCCGGCCGACGGCTACACGCTGCTGTTCAACGCCTCGACTTTCACGACGGCACCCATGACGATGAAGTCGGTGCCCTACGAAGTCGTCAGGGACTTCACGCCTGTGGCGCTGGTCGCCAAGGCGCCGCTGTCGGTCGCCATCAACAAGAACCTGCCGATCACCGACGTCAAGTCGCTCATCGCGTATGCCAAGGCGAACCCCGGCAAGATGACCTTCGCGGTCGGCTCGATCGGCTCGGCGGGCCATCTGTCGACCGAGTTGCTCAAGCGCGCGGGCGG
>Ga0102593_1002298_pt1 | contig 15050 bp, 5 predicted proteins | sample AraplaCol_mMS_r2_2_FD_76862 | JGI IMG/M metagenome (GOLD analysis project Ga0102593, IMG submission 76862) | Arabidopsis root microbial communities from North Carolina, USA - plate scrape MF_Col_mMS_r2 (SPADES assembly) (version 2) | ecosystem: Host-associated > Plants > Roots > Endosphere...
GCTCACTGATCGCTCAGAGCCTGCTCACTGATCGCTCAGAGCCTGCTCACTGATCGCTCAGAGCCTGCTCACTGATCGCTCAGAGCCTGCTCACTGATCGCTCAGAGTCTGCTTATACCAGAGCTCCAAAAATGTCTCAAGTTACTCTTGGAAATCAATCAACCCGCAATTAATCACCACCTATCTCGCGTGGCAAATTGCGACCCTTCTTTCTCATCATCTACCGTTTTATGCGGGCATCATCAATGCAATAATCCTTCTGCCCCTTCGGCTCTCAAATTCTACTTGGTTACATTTGTGCAATTCAATAATTGGAAATCTTGACTAAGCTACAAATTCTCCTGGATTATGAGAAAACATGTATTGTCTGTCCCAATGTGTGTATTTGCAGGCCATTTCTCTGCGCCTTATTTTCTTGTTTTGGGACATTAGATGTATCTTTCGCTAACCTACGCATAGAGGGAATGGTCCACAAACTAGGGACCGTCGCCGTCTTTCAAACTAAGCTAAAATATCAAGTAGAGCGACTGTAATTAATTCTCTATGCCATCAATAATCAAAGAAATGGGCAGCCATACAGTATTATTCCTACATCAAGTATATGTAACCGATTATGGCTAATATTGGCCAAATTACTGTTTTTTATTAAATCTAATAGATCATGGTAAGGAAAAGCTGCATATATTGTAGTGGTATCTCGCATTGGGTAGTAAGGTTGTATGGATGATTTTTTTACGCCGACCCTCACAAAAGCAGTACATATTTACTACTGTATGCTGTGCTAATTCTCACTGACTATACAATTCTAGCCGATTCTTCTCCCTTGCCAACGTCTTTCGTACACGTAAGGCTCTTTAAATCTATAGTTTTCTGATTTATGGTTTCAAATGCTTTGAACATCATTGATGCACACGGAATCCAGGATGAATAGTTATAATCGATCACTTCTGATTTACGTTATTGGGACTATACAACACGAACCAATTATCCAGCGAAATAGGAAAGCATTAGAGGATAATTGCTTTTTTAGCGGCTCTTGGGATCAAAGCCAGTGTTCTCTCGAATAATTATGATCGTTGCATTATTTACACGAGTAATCACAGCAGATTCCATAACGAATTGCTCACAATGAATTTCCCACAATGAATTTCCCACAATGAATTTCCCACAATGAATTTCCCACAATGAATTTCCCACAATGAATTTCCCACAATGAATTACTCACGGTGAATTACTCACGGTGAATTACTCACGGTGAATTACTCACGGTGAATTACTCACGGTGAATTACTCACTTACCAAGCATTGGAGTCATCCCCGAGAGCCGATACGCTCATGAAGTTGATTTATCCCATGCACCGTGGCCTCTAAGGGCTATCCGAGTAGCCTACTCTGCGGCCATAGAAACAATGTACTGCACTCCTAAGACCCATTAGTCCCCGGAACTATGTAACTGCGCTAGGCCCTAGATATGACAGCCTACGACCCCCACGAGCTCCAGGAATACTGTTGCTACCTATCAACGAACCCGGTACCGGAGCTAAGTATTTCCCAGTATGCTCAAATGATGCAACAAATCCAATCTTCCTTAAATAGCGCATCAGCCACAGTGTCTTCACACCACTGTGCTAGCTATACTCTGTGTCACCAGGAAGGCTAGGCTGACTCGTATAGCTTGGGGAGGAACAATCGGGCTCTATCTGAAGGAAGGCGTAGCTTATGGGAGAGCATGGAAACAAGGGCTAGACTATGCTCGCTAGGTGTGAACGTAATCGCGATTCCAAAATAAAGACCTAAGATCGCGCGGGGATCAAGAGCTGCCAGAACTGTTGATTCAAACACAAGAAAATTTCTCAATTTACTTACTTACTACACCTTTGCAATGAAGCCTTGGAGAAAAAGTTGCGCTGCGAAGTCGACAGCGTGTAAGCTATCGGACGGAGGAAAATCTGCAATTGATCCTTGAATAAGGGAGTATGCCGGGAAATCGATTTTCCTTTTCCTTTACGCTACCTGCTCAACACGAGCTGGGCATAAAGCGTATTCCATTCATATTCACCCCTTGCTTTACAGTAGTTTTCGAAATCAGTTTGACCCCAAACTCTTTGGACTTGGTTCCCGGAAAATAATTCCCAGGTGCCTGTTTAGTATCACCGCTCTGTTGCTTTGGCAGAAAAAGTGATGGTAATGACTTTACCGAATTGTTAACATTCTGTACTAGACTTGTACAGTACCAACCAATATTTTTTCACTTTCTATCTTGGATCCGGCCACAGGCCGGTGTATGTCTACCATCGAGGGGGATAATAAGCCGGTCAGTTATCTTGCGCAATATCTATTCTCGCAACCAGAATATCCTCTCAAAGGATAATCGCGCCTTGTGCTTGACGAGCTACAGTGCCGACCGTTATTGCCTTCCATATCAGACGACAATGAAACATTGTTTCAAACCCTAATCACATGATATGCTAGCCAAAATGAACTTGGGGTATATTACTGGTAATGTGTATACGGTGTAATAATACCTAAAATTTGTATCCATCTGTAGGTACATATTATAAATGGATGGGCCTACAATACAATTTGTAATCTGATGATTTCTCATCCTACCAAAATATGTAAAATTATGTTCATCACGTTGTAGCGCGAGAATACTCAATCTTCAACAGAATATCTTTAATCATGACCTGTATGTCACTTAATGACAATGATTCGGAGCGCACGATATTGACGATACAATCGATGTCGTCATCATTAGACTGCCGTATAGTCTCAATAAGGTCATCCAAAAATCCTCGGTAGAACTTCAGTTCTTCTTCGAGCTTTTTGGAATAGGCCTTACGTCGCTTATCGGAGTTCTCCTCGAAAAGACAAAGAGTGTTATGTTTTTTGCATTCTAAGCACGGGTTTCCAAAAGCGCACTACTTTTCAATAATCAAATCAGAAGCAGCTAAAATGATTAGTTTTATTTTTCGTACTTTCGTCCGTCGACGCTGACATTCTGTGCAAGCGACTGATCGCCTGTTTATCAATACTTCGTTCAAAGTGTTTTTATCTGTCTCTGCAACTGCAGAAACTATAGAATTTGGCGTACGAGGTCGAATAGGTCTGAAGCGATATTCAGACATCTTGTCTGAAGATGGTAGCAAATTAAATGATAGCTAGAGGAAAAAGGGAATTAAGTAGATGCAGACTGAAACGAAGGTGACGACAAAAGTGTGTCATCATATAGCCCTCTTCATTGGCGGTGAACAAAAGGACACGAGAATAGGCACAGCAATGCAGAAAGAAGGGTGACGCAACAAAAGCTTACTACTAACTGGTTTCGCTATTCAAGTTTCCTTTTGGACGTGTAGGATGTAGCATTACATAATTGTACAGTTTTCTACTTTGATCCTTATTACCAAATAAACATTGCCCTGAAACGAACGAAGTGAGAGAAAGGGTATTAATCAACATGGATGTACGTGTGCGCGAGAACGTGGTAAAAAAGGGGTTACGATTCATATATGGATTGTCTTGCCACGCACTTCTCTGATCCGCCCGTTTCGATGCCTCCACATTACTCTTTTCAGATTGGCTTCTGGTGGCTTTAGGGTTGTAGGGTTATATATACGCGTCCTTGCTCTCCTATTGCCTCGTGGCCTCGTCGTTTATTCGCTTTTACAGTGGCCGAACTTAGTATTATTGCCACTAGAAATGCCCTTATTTTCTCCTCGCTTCAATTTTCTACGTGGCGATCCGTATTTTTATCCGGTCTAGTTCTCTTCATACTATGCTCAACCTGCGTTCTTAAAATGATTGTACACTTATCGCCAAATGCGCCTATTATTATCTATTCCAACACCAAAGTACTATTATTGACGCTTATCTCATTCACGGTCAAATATTAATACTTATTCTTGCGCGCCTTCCCACATTCAGGGAAGACTTTATATACCGATATAGTTGCCAACCAACTATAAATAAGACCTGCGATTCGAAACTTGGCTTATGTCATTTCGCATTGCGGTCATTACTTATCTGTGAGACTCTTCCCATTGGCATATTCGAATTCGGACTCATCTCCGCTTTATCCAAACGTGTCGACGTTGCTTTTCGCTTCCAATTTCTATTACCCCCCGACTTTCGTTTCAGGGCCGATGCGTGCAACGCGCGCGTCTTCGAGTTATTAATAACATGTTAGATACGGAACTAACCGTATTTGGCCTAGTGTACCATGTGATTAGGGTCTGAAATAGTATATCTATGTTCGCAAACATGGAAGGCAATAACGGGCGGCACTGTACCCGTATAGCACCGGCAATGCATCTCGAATGAAAGCCAGCTTGGTTTTGATCTGCACCGGCGTATCCGGCAAAACCTTCAATCAGTCCCTATCCATTTCCAAATCACGCGCACCAACTGATCCCTGTGCACAGGTTTCCCGATATAGTCATTCATTCCCCGAGCAAGGTATGTCTCGCAGTCGCCCTTCAGTGCATTAGCCGTAAGCGCCAGAATCGGTATGTTATTTTTCATTGCCCGAATACATGACGTGGCTTCCAAACCATCCATGACTGGCATACTGATATCCATGAGGATAATGCTGTATGTCAACGGTTTTTGCTTCACTAGCCGTACAGCTTCCGCACCGTTCCAGGCTAGATCGACGCGCTCAAAACCCATGCTTTGAAGAAGCTTGAGCATCACGTTGCTGTTGACAATATTGTCCTCGACCAACAAAATGTGCCTCTGCGGGGCGACTTCCCGTAAATTATCCATGACAATTGTCAGCCCATCCGTGGAAGATGTTTGGCGTTTCTCATTTGATGACACTGAGTCGACGCGGCCCATCCTGGCTGTGAACCAAAACACGCTACCTTTTCCATGAAGGCCTGGCCGATAGCCCACCATGCCGTTCATAAGTTCCGCCAAACTCTTGCAGATAGAAAGCCCAAGGCCTGTGCCTTGGTATCTCTTGGATGCGGAATCCGCATAACGCGTGAAAGGCGTAAAAAGGGTATTAAGAGCAGAATCAGGTACTCCAAGGCCTGTGTCTTCGATTTCAGTCCTGACCGTGTATGCTTGAAAGTCGAATTCGTCAGGCGCATATGATAGAGATATTCGAATATGACCAGAGTCCGTGAACTTGACAGCGTTGCCCAGCATATTCTGTACGACCTGTCGATATCGTAGGGGATCACCTCGCAATGTTTGTGGAAAATCCGCCGGGGTCGAGAATGCCAGCTCGACTTCTGGTTTCAAGAGAGGCCTGCAGTTACGCATAATAGCGCCGATAATACTTTTGATATCCACGATATCAGCGATTAAGGAAAAGGATCCAGAGGAGAGCTTCGAGTAATCAAGCACATCATTAATGACCTGTAGTAAAGTTGTCGTCGAGTCCTCAATGATGGAAGTATACTCCAGCTGCTGGTTCGTGAGATCAGTATCTTTCAACAGAGTGAGAGCGAGCTGCATGCCGTTCATTGGGGTCCGAATCTCATGACTCATATTTGCAAGAAAATCAGTTTTCATCTTGGACGATTCCTCAAAGGCTGCGATCATACGTGTTTCCGCCGCCTTGCGTGCCGTCAAGTCACGCGTCACCTTGACAAATCCCACGTGTTGGCCAAACTGATGGATTGGGGTAATCATAACATTAGCCCAAAATCGAGATCCATCTTGTCGATACCGCCAGCCCTCAGATTCCATCCGGCCTTTCTGCAGAGCTAAGGCCAGCCCCTTAGCTGGCTTATCCGCGTGACGGTCATCGGGACTGTAGAATAATGAGAAGTGTTTTCCAATGATTTCTGAGGAAGCGTATCCCTTGAGCACTTCAGCGCCACGATTCCAGGTAGCGATATGGCCATGAGTATCGAGCATAAATATGGCATAATCTTGAACAGTATCGACCAGAATTCTGTACGTCTCGTTCACGTAAGCGTGGTGTTCATGAGACATTTCCCAGTGATCCTCCGAGGTATTCTGAGCTTCCAAGACAACATAAAGCAAAGTTGAATCTTTGAATATCGGCGTGATGCGAAGCTGATAAGCGGATTTTGAGTTCTCAACACGTATGTTCTCCATCATCTGGATTTTCTTTGAGGAGATGGCTGCGCTAAGGGCGCCGTAAAGCGAAAGGGTGTTTGGCGCAGGGATAGAATAGGCCGGAAGGTCGCTGGCGCTAGTACCCAGTATGTCTTCCCTAAAATGACCTGAAAAGGTACAATGACTATCTGAAACCTCCACAACCAGCAGATCCTGGTTGAAGATCAGTGTAGGAATTGGAGTATAGCGATAAATAGGACTCAAATCTGCGGATTTCTGCTCAGAAAATGATCTCGTCTTTGTACGAGGCCCATCGTTCAAGAGACAGTGAGAGCCGGTTGGCCTTGCTTTTGTATCTCTTGATGCGCTGTGGCTACGATCCTCAACATCTAGAGCAACTGTGTCATCTGTAGAAAGGTTCAGTAAGCGTTCACTGAGAGACATGTTCGGGGAGTGGAAAGCCGAGTTATATGTAACCAGCTGACGTCGATAGTAGATGCGACAGGGTCTACAACATCAGCGTGGGCTGATATTCAAGAGCGCGCGCTGAATCTTGATTCGAGACAAGTCTAGGAAGTTTCTAGCTCTCGGTGTTCACTTGGGAAGCCAGCGGTAGGCACACTCGGTACGTAAGTAAACCGGTTTGTGGATGGGTCCTACATTTTGCGTCTAGGTTCATGAATGGTGGGGAGTTGTAGCCGAGGACGATCAGTGCTCCATAACACCAGCCTCTTTCTCTAACCTAAGTGCCAAGACTGTGGTCCGTGAACGCAGAAAGAACACCACTCTGATCGAATAAAAGAAATGTGCTCAGATGCAGGCCTAAAACTGTTTTATCTGTCCCTTTACTCGCCTGATCTCAATCCTGTAGAGGGGTTTTGCTCCGAGCTGAAGGCATACATTCGACGCCACTGGCAAAAAATATGAACAAAGCCCCGATCAAGGATTCGATACGTTCCTCAACGGGTGTGTTCAAGCTGTCGGGCCCCGAGCACGGAGTGCAATCGGCCATTTCCGGCATGCTGGCATAGTTATTGAAAATCATCATTGAGTAATTCACGACGGGATGTTGTCCTTGATGATTATCTCAGGATTTGGGACAGGATCTTAGTGTTAAATTGCATATTTCTTTAGAAAGAACTGAATCGTAACAAACCAATCGGCGGGCCTTATCAGCCCAGATACAGTTTAGCGCGATCTAGGTGGGGCAATGGGAAAGAGAGTGAAAGAGTTGGGTGGTAATGGCGATTTCGAATTTTACAGTACCTCATAGTCCCGACATTTTAGGTACATTCAGGGATGGAGATTGCTTCTTAGGAGCAAGGCGTTTTAAGCAATTGTCCTGGAAATAAGAAGCAGAATACCCTTTGTGTGGCTTCCGGCGATGACATTCACGCATAATGTGTGATCGAACGGGCCCGCTTCTTGCTGCGTTATTCTGATAGGTTCCCACTTTCGGCTTTACCCAGTAGATTGGGTACATATCGCTGGCACGTTGGTTAACATTTCGTGAAATATTGTCAATTCTAGTTGACTTCTCACTGAGGCCTAATGCATTTGCTGCATAATCTGATTGATTAATATCGACCTCTGTAAATCTGTTCGGTGGGAAGAGTACTAACGCTGAAAGTGCTGGGTAGAATCAGCGTCGGATGAAGATACCAAAAACCGAATAGACATCTTGTCTGGCTGTATGTATCTGGAAATACTAGCTCCAGACTCCGTTTGCTTGATGTGTGTTGGTGCTACGCCGTGTTTTTGCGAACTCGAAGGATGTGGGGAGACCAAGGTTGAAGTCCCACACGCCGGGGTAGATGGAGCGGCCGCGAGCGTAAGAGCGCAATAAGAACTTGTCGTCGATTCGACATCCATGGTGACCAGTATCTCCCGCGGCTTAACTTCTGGTGTGAAGTACAAAAGGGTTCTTTGATGATTCTATTTCCGCACCTGTCATGTAACCGCCTTGCTACCTGCTGACATCATCACATCGTGGGGCGGTAAAACGTAATTCCTACGCGAGCGGATCATCCGGCCATCCGTATCACCCCAAATCAACAACTAAATACGACTTATTGAGTCATGATATATCGACAACAAGAATAAATTTCCCTTAGTTCTATACTGTGATCTCAAGCTTGAGCATTAGTATAGTATAGCTTATGTGCACAGAGAATGAAAGTTCTTCAGACAAGTCTCACAACCCATATACCTTAATTTACGATTCAAACGCAGGCTTCGGTCCTTGATAGGGCTTGTGCCTTGGAGCTCTTGCGAACTATTGATCCATTCCTATGAAGCTGAACAACCACCCAACAGTGATTGGTGTTCATAAGTTGCAAAAGGTGGCAGATTGAAAGGAGCTTTATCTGGACACGGATGATGAAGTGGAGGAATCCAGTGCAATCGACGACGCATATAAGAATCTGGAAGGAGACTGGTGAAAGATAGCCCGTACAAATATCAGATGTCAAAAATCTGATAGATAATGCAGATAATAATCCGGCAGGTCGGCATTTTGTACTTTAGCACGCCTTCGTGCCGTTTCTTAGACCAACATTTTGTCATAAGAGCTCTTTGATGCTGCAGGTTGTGACTATGGCCAGGAACTCATCCCATGGGAATACAACCATTTCCTCAAGGTAGAGGCCAGGTTTCTCATATAGATGATTACAAAAGGCTTCGATCACCAGATGTGTTACAGTCCGTTTTCGACCTACTTCGGTTTGAGGTATAAGCTTCCAAATTGTCGCAAGTTGTTGCTGATACTGATAATGGCTTGCTTGCTACATTCAGCTTGTGCAGCCATTTCAGATGTGCAAAAAGATGCGCTGTCGATCATATCATGAATGAGAGTAAGCAAGCTTTGAAGGTGAGAGACTTGGAGCCATCCAGTCTGCACTGATAACGGTAAGCAGGAAGTCGTCGTACGTGAAGTCCTTTATTGTTATGCAGGGAAGTGAGGGGGAAGGGGGGACCCGTGTTCAGCTAATTTCGTGTAAGTTACAACAATAACGGTACTGAATACGTATTGTAAGGTTCATGAACTATTGTAGAAAGCGGTCTGAGCCAACAAGCATAAAATAGAATCCAATCAGAAGCCACAAATTAAGGAATTATTTTCCAGGAATCAAGTCCAAAGAGTTTGGGGTCAAACTGATTTCGAAAACTACTGTAAAATATTGTTGGGTCATATGCTCGTTTTCCACTCGCAGAGGCCCTGAAGATCATGGACCCGAAGCGGCTGAAGGAAATAGAGCTGATTGATCCAAATCCGCTACCACCGTGGAGACCGGAAGTTTTCTCCGCGATCGAATTTGAATTTGACAGAGAAACTGCAATGGAACGAGCCGAAATGGTGTGCGCTCGGTCCGACATCGTGGTCTACTCCGATGCATCAGGACGACAGGGCCATCTAGGCGCAGCAGCAGTGGCGCTTAATCGGAACCTGGAACCGATTGAGTGTTTGCAGGTTCAGGTTGGGACAATGGATCGCTGGTCGGTGCACGCTGCGGAATTAATTGGCGTTCTACACGCATTCAACATCATAAATAAAATTGCATTACAGAGCCGACGATCAACCGGTAGGCGGATGAGACTGGCCACGATTCTAAGTGACAGCAAATCAGCACTACAGGCAATCCAGAACCCAGGAAACAAATCAGGACAGCAGATCATCCATGCCATCCACCGGGCCGCCACGAACACAAAAGCACATGGAACCTTTATCCGCCTACAGTGGATACCAGGGCATTGCGATATGCCTGGGAATGACCATGCAGATCAGCTTGCGAAAGACGCTGCCATTCCCGGAAAAACTCACCCATTCTCCCCTCTCCTGTCACGGGAAAAGTCCTTCATACGAGGACAGATATCCACACAGTGGAAACGAGAATGGAACAATTCAAAGAACGGCAATCATCTCCGCGTGGCCGACAGCACGCTGCCAGCCAAATACACGAGGAAACTTTATGGATCCTTGTCAAGGAACCGGGCTTATCTACTGACACAGCTACGCACTGGGCACTGTTGGTTGGCTACATACGCGAAGACCTTCGGCTTCCGAGACGACAACCTTTGCGCTTGTGGCGATCGAGAAAGTGTAACGCATGTCCTTCTGGACTGTCCCAAACTGAGGGTTTTGCGACGGGAGTTACGGGGGAAGGTAGGTGAGGCGTTTGGTAGTGTGGCGGTCATGTTGGGAGGATGCAAGACAGGTGAGAGAGGTAACACCACCAATGTCTCCCGATCCAAAACAGTGGAAGCTGTGTTGGATTTCGCGGAGGCATCACAACGGTTTCGAAGTCGGGTGCCAGACGGGCAGCCTAATAGAAGAAATGGCAACTAGGCCACGACAGGCCTCGGCGATGCTCTAAGTTCGTTCAGGAAGTGGTACACTCAACTTGTACGTACACGGTACATATAGTAGTGGTAGGCTGCATAACGCTTAGCGTGGGGTCGGCGTAAATGAAATCATCCATCCATCCAACCATACTGTAAAATATTGGCGATTCTAGAGCTTCGCTTTTCCTTGATTTCAAAATTTCCTAAATCCTAGTATCGCCTGTACGCATCTTAATCTGAGGCACGGTTTCCTGTGCTTTAGGGAAGATGGCCTACCCTCCGCCATCTTATGGAATCCAGCCCACATCTCCATACGATGAGCGACACCTAATTCACTATAATCCATCACCGGCTTATTTCCATGGTTTCCGTTATCCTACCTTGTCTCCGCTGGCCTATAGACAGCCGCAAAATGCATTGGATGGGATATGTCATGCCGCCCCTTCAGCTCTTGCTTATCATCCCTTGACATCTCAAAATTACTGGGCGTCAAGCCATCCGTTTTATGCCCATCAGCCGCCTTTTGTCACTAATACTTCAGTCTACCATAGTGGGCTACAGAGGGGCTATGTTCATGGGTCTACAGTTTATGACTTGCGGCCAAAGTCTGGCCGATCGAACATTAGAGCTTTGGGCAAACAACCCCGTCCGGCGGAGCAAGTACTTGGCAAAATGATCGTCGATAGATCCGGACCAACGGCTTTGGAGCAATCTGATTCTACCTCTTCCAGTGAGTACTAGCGGCAAGAATATTGTGATGAATGTGCGGCTCATTTCCCCTGTCTGTAGAACCACACAGTTTAGCCAATCCAACACCCTCCATTTCAAGCAACTTCAACAGACCTGACCCATCACGTCGTTCTCTTTGGGTCGGAAATGTTCCACGATCAGCGAGTTTGCTAGATCTGAAGGACCATTTTTCACGGCATGCTACCGAAGATATTGAAAGTGTGCTCCTGATAAATGAGAGTAATTGTGCGTTTGTGAACTATCGATCTGTAGCGGCCTGTGTTGCCTCTTTATCTAGTTGTCACGGCTCGGAATTCCAAGGTTCACGTTTAGTGTGCAAACTGCAAAAACGACACTCCGAAGTGACTACCAATCAGACCAGAACCTCCGGGTCCTGTTCACGCGTTGTGGCAGGTGTCAATAATAAAAGTGCATCTAGATCCGCAGATCGGTACTTCGTTATGAAGAGTTTTACCAAGGAAGAGCTTAAAGCAAGTTGGCAAAATGGGATATGGGCAACACAGGCTCACAATGAGTTCAAGCTGAAACAAGCCTTTGAAGTGAGTCAATCAATGCTTTCGTTGTTACGTATCATAGTGTTCGCTTGTTGTCTCCCGCTTACAATAGCGACACGGCGCAGTCTTCTCAGCAAGTTTACTTGGTCTTTTCGGCAAACAAATCTGGCGAGTATTTTGGTTATGCTCGGATGTTGTCAGCAATTGACGATAATGACATATCGATGAATTTGCCGGGGATTACATTATGGGTTACTGATACAGTAACGAAACCTTATGATCGTATCTAATTCCGGTACGATCTGTATGAGAATGTTTTCGGGGGAAGAAAAAGATAATCAGTAATCTGTATGAGTTCCTGATATAACTAGCCCGTTAACGTAGGAGCATTTAAGAAACAGTTCAAGAGTGAAAGTGGTGGCACCACTTTCAGGATACATCACATTTATAAGCCCGACACAAGTTTCTATTGAAAGATGTATGATGCAATCAAACTTCGAGCGTGTAGCTATTTAAGTCTGCAGAGGCAAAAGTAGCAAGAGAAGTAGTAACAAAAGCAGTAGTAAAGTCAGTAGAGGATCGAAAAGAGAGTACTTGAGAACAATTAACGACACAACAGATAGGCATTTGACTCGCAGGTACTCAGGACATTAACGAGATGTTTGCAAATTCATATACGTGAATGAATAGTAAAAACCCGCAAATCGTTTATCCATGGCCCATATGACACTTCTCTGGGACTCGGATATCTTCCCATTGTGGATCCTCTGAATCGAGGCAAGCCTTTGGAATTCAGGTTCAAGTTCTGGGAACAAACTTGATTTGTCCTCGTACCTTCTTAGGCACGTAGCCAAACCTCAATAATTGTTGAAACCTTTCAGCTGGTGTGCGCTCAACTATTCCATTTTGTCTTTTCTGAAATGCCATCGCTCGCTTCATAGTTGGTATATCAGATATCATTTCTCGGTCAAAGTTTTGTTTCTTGCCTTCAATCGCTCCGTCTCGCTGCCAGCCGACAAACGCTCCACGATGAAATTCAAGTTGTAACTCATCATATTTAATGGCTGGATTATCCTTTCGAGCGAAGATCCAGGAAGGTGCCCCATCGAAGTCTACTCCTCTGGTTACATTCCATGTGTATCTCGGAATCCAATCCTCATCAAAAATCTCCTTATCAAGGTCTGTCTGTGGAATTTGTTTACGGTACTTGAAAGCGACACTTCGTAGCTGAAACCTCTCTACTTGATATTTCTTCTGTGCCTTTTGACTTCGATCTGTATCAAGTTAGAATCACTTGGTTAAAGGCTGACATTGGGACTGTAAATACGCATGAGCACTTTAATGAACCGCCCCATTGTGCTTTGGGAAATACTTAGGTACTATGCTGGGTGGACGAAGTCAGGTAGTAGGTACTAGGGTCTCTAAATATCAAGACTTGGGGATACCACCAGTCTACTATATATAATACTAGCACAGCAGTAAGTAATAGTTGATAATCAAAGTGGCTTCTACCGTGATGATAGTTTGTTTTCTCTGGGCCCACGTCCAAGAAGCTAGCGGAGTCCATTAATTAATGAGGCTCTACAAAGTTGAGGATGGTCATGGGGCTTAAAATCACCCTCAATTCAGTGTGCCCCATTAATTAACGGACTCCGCTAGGGCCTCAATAATAGGCCCCAAGACAATAAAATTATTATCCTGGTAGCAGGTATCTTCGCTAGCGACTTATTAAGGCGATCTTTTCGGGTAATATTGAATGATCGCTTCGTTGCCACAATAATTCAGCTTTAGTAGTTAGACTAGAGTAGTCAATGTCTAATGGTCGTTAATTGTTCCTGGGCCTCTATGAGAGGCAGAAGATTTCTTTCTTTCTTTTTTTCCCTCAAAAGAAAATCAGGAAGTAAAGAAAAAAAAAGACTTTTAAAGAGCGCTATTGTGTAAGCATGAGTGAGTCAGGTATATAGCTAATTTAATATGTCTGCTTAAGCAGACTTTCGATCTTGGACACACCGGTTCAACAAAAACCAGAAACTGTTTTATGCACAGGACTTTTACTAGTAGTCGTCATGATCTGGTAACGAATTTTCCTTGGTTATTAACTGAGGTTTTGAAGGACACCCTGATCAATGGCGGCCTTACCTATGAGGGTCCTAAGGTAGCGAAATACCGTGGCCGTTAAATGCGGTCCTGCATGAATGACTTAACGATGCAACAGCTGTCTCGATGATTGTCTCAGTGAAATTGGAATGGCAGTGCAAATACTGTTCGCCTCTAGATAGACGAGAAGACCCTATGCAGCTTTACTGTTACTAATTACAAGAGTAAGCCTTTAGGATGATTTATAGTGTATAAGGTAGTTGAATGATAACAATGAAATACTGTACCTTTATTCGAATCCTATATTATTCTCTTGATGATTGGGAGGCAGTTTATGCGGGGAACAGATCCCACAAAAAGTACCTGGGTATATCCAAAGTTCATATTGTAAAGTTGTATGTTTATATACGTATATTTTAATTTGTAATAATTATCTTTACAAGTATACGGTTACTATTGGATTAAATTCTACATTTATTTTTATTTTAAGTAAGATTTTAACTATGTGGTGAATAGATGTATTTTGAAACTTTAATATTTAAAAGTTTTTTGTTATGTTCAAGTTGTATTTGTCAACTTAAATATGATTATCAACCCATTACCACCACGGGATTCCGAGTTTTGTTGGTATTGGCTAGTCTTGCTTCTGTCGATAGGCCAGTTTGACTGGCTGCCATTGCGCGTTCCTCCGTCTTGAATAAGCAGGTTCTGATTAGATGATATTTTAAACACTTTGATCTAAACCATGTTCTACAAGTCTACAATAATCCATGTATCTTCAATACGTTTTTAGTACAGTAACGTAGGTGGTGTATTACATGAAATTAGCAGACACATGGTATCTCTTCATCTCTCTTCCTTTAACGGCAATCAACAACCTCCTGCACTAGAGCCTCCTGCTTACTGTTACTATTCCAGGCGGCATTGCTCCAAGGTACTCGCCCTCAAATCTTGTTCTCATCCTTGATATAATAGAAAGAGAATATTTTGCCATATCTAAAATAGATGCTTCAGAACCGCTAGCAAGGGGATCCCGTATTGAGGATATTTCGGGCTTGCTGAGCATAGTTACACCCGTTATCGACATTAGCATCAGAAAACCCGGCTGACCACATCATAATTCCACCGAACGCAGCTTCGCTAATATGGTCACACACTAATGTTGCAAGCGCATCGGGATGGAGATAATATTGAGCGCCGCTTGAGGTCCCCGTTGCTGCAAAAGGGGCAGCCGGTAATCCGATGAAAATTTTGGCGTTGGCAGATGGTGTCGCGATGAGATTAGCTACCCAGGCATCGAAATTGATGGGCCCATTAGCCGAGCAGCCAGGGTTA
>Ga0102593_1002300_pt1 | contig 15042 bp, 12 predicted proteins | sample AraplaCol_mMS_r2_2_FD_76862 | JGI IMG/M metagenome (GOLD analysis project Ga0102593, IMG submission 76862) | Arabidopsis root microbial communities from North Carolina, USA - plate scrape MF_Col_mMS_r2 (SPADES assembly) (version 2) | ecosystem: Host-associated > Plants > Roots > Endosphere...
TTAGAATTTTTAATTTTTAATTAAAAAATTTGTTTTTTTTTTTTTTTTAACAATAAAAAAATCCAATGACGATTCTTTTTTTTTTTTTTTTTTTTTTTTTTTTTTTTTGATTTCCTTCTTGTGTCAGCAGGGGTCGTCGCCCCGCATGGCCGATCAAGCGGGCATCTCGAGAAAGCCCACTTCGCCCCCCAATCCCAGAAAATCGATCCAAAGATCAATTCGTAATATCGGAGATACATTGCCGGATTGATCCGCTGAGGGCTCATAAGAGTAGAACAAGAAGGAAAGTGTGGATGTTGTTGGCAAAGCCGAGGGAGAGCCACCGGCGTCACGGTCACGGCGGATGTGTGGGGAGGGGCAAACAGGGAGGGGAGAGACGAAGGAACATGAGAAATGCAGGGAATGACACTCACCTTCTCGACCACGGGCTCCGACAAAGTCTGACCCATCTTGGCGATTAATTGATTATGAAGAGGTGGAGGTGGGGGAGAAAAAAAAGAAAGGAGGAGAAGAGGGAAGGGGAGAAGTCGGAGTTGAACAAGAGAGAAGCAAAGATGAATGGAAGGAGAAAGAAGTCAGGTGAGGGCGAAAGGTCGACCCGCGATAAGTAGCCGAGTGGGGGTGGGAAGAGAGATCTAGGGCTACTACTGTATAGTAGGTGGACAGATCAAATATATTGGGAGTAACAAAAGTATAATAAAAGGGAAAAGTCAAGAGATTGAGGTCAATCAAAAATAGAAAAAGGGAGAAAAAGAGGAAGAGGAGTAAAGTCTTTGAGTTGTGATGGTGTCCGCGCAGAAATTTCAACTGGCCGAATTCCGTAATCGCGTTGAGTCATGTGCACCAGCATTAGTATACGATGGACTTAACTCATGATATTCATAGAATAATATTATGATATATAATAATAATTATTATTATAAAAAATATTAGAAACAGCATATTCCAGCTCATCAGTCAGCCTCACCTCTAGGCAACCACAGGCAGCGACCGATCAGCTGAGAACCGTATAGTACATAGTCCATAGTCTCATACTGTATAGATCCAATTCAAGTTAGAACACTCTAAACAGTGGAAATTCTAGTATAAGAGCATACTTATGCTATTCCGAAATTACTACTATATTGACACAAACAAGATAGATTGAATGGATTACATTTATGACTATGACTAGCTCAACTAGCACAAGAGCAATACCTAACTAATGCAAACCCAATGGATATCATGTTCGCCATGCCCAAACTCCAGCAAGCAAATCCAACAGAGACGAGGCAAAAAGACTCGAAAACAGAGACCAAAAAAAAGAAAAGAAAAGAAAAGAAAAGAAAAGGCCAAGAACCAGAAATATCAAAAGAACACATCTAAACAAAGGCTAATTCCCCACTACTAGCAACCGGTAGACCACGATTACTAGCACTTTTCACCGGAGGCGGCGGTTCCAATGGCATCGTACTCCAAGATTGCGAGTCTTCGCCTTTCTTTGACGGAGCCTTGCGAGATAAATGTTCATCCAAGTCAGAAACAATGGAAGAACTAGCCACAACACCATCCTCATCACGCGCACCACCACCAGCGGGTTTCGAATTTTCTTTGCCCTGATTTCCAGATTCCAATCGACGCGCACTATTCAAACTAGTCTCACTCCAGAATCTCGGAAGAGGAGAGACGACATTGCGATAATCTTGCGCAAGACTTAGTTGGCTTTGACTCTGACCTCCTCCCTCAGCCAATGGGAAAAGGTTAGGCGGTGGTTGTAGAGTTTGATACTGAGAGAATCGATTTCCTTCATCTCCATATTCAGATACAGACATTGCAGTTGAATGGGGTCGTCCTTGGATAGATTGGCGGTATTCATCGCTGAAGGTGGAAACAGAAACAGTATCGGCTCGACTGCGGATACTACGTGCTCGTTCGAGAGCGCGAAGACCGGATGATGTGCGTCGACTGACTTGTGCTGAGAACAGGGGATTGGTGGAATTGCGGTTCTTTGCGCGGTTTTGTACAAAGGCTTCGAGAGAGTCTGCTTCGGAGATTGTCGATGCATCTGGCTCCACGGTTCGTAAAGTTACGCGCTTCTCTGGAATACTGGATGCCATGCTGTGGCGCATGCGTCCTGCAGCTGGGGGTCGTGGGAAAAGGGGTGTCATGTTTGTTAAGCTGCTCTCGTCGCTCATAATGGAGAATTTTCCGGTGTTTTGCCATGACATGCGAACCATACCATGTCCTGGAGGTCCAATTCCACCAGATCCATGACCAGCACCGCTTAATCGGACCGGGAGACCTTGGGCCATTGTCGAAATACCACTGGACCGTCTAGAGTATCGCTTAGATCGAGATGACTGGATAGACTCGCGTTTCTTGTTGGCACGGGGTTGGATCGACTTGAGAGGCTCGCGCCGAGATCGTTGACTAGTACGACGACGAGGGCTGGTCGGGAATGATAGCCGGTTCTGCTTTTTACCAGGAGACTTTTCAGATTTCTTGTCGCCTTCTGTGACTGGGTCTCTCAATGGAACAAAGGCTCTCTTTGGAGAGCGAGGAGGTGGAATGAGGTCCGGGATTGCACTCATTGACTTCTCGTCCTTTTCGAAGGACGCCACGTTCCACTCTGGGCCAAGCTCAAGCTTGGGAAGATCTGCGGCTGGTGAAACCGGGCTCATCCAGTCATCCGAGTTGTCATCGCGAGATGGCCGTCCACTCATGTTGGGTTGGCAGTTGGGAAGGTCCGGTCGAACAGGCCGTGGTGGCGGCGATGACTTAGCCTGGAAAGGTCCCTCCTCCACAGTCGATGTCTTTCTCCTACGACGCCAGCAGCAAAATATTATGATTGCACTTAGGATGACCGCGACAGGTATGACAACCGAGATAGCGATGATACCAGCCTTCCTGTGCGAAGGACTGGATGAGTCGGAGAAAGGGTCGGAAGAGGCATTGTGAGTGTCGGATGGCTCAAGTACGTCAAGCTCAAAGTCCTGCGTGTTCTCGGTATCACCCTGATGTGCTTTCAGGGGGATGGTGAATTTCTGTGCCTCCATATCCGAAGGCACATGTCCATAGAGGGTCTTATTATCAGAGAAATAAGTAAGCCACGAAGTGAGATCATCGCTGAGATCTACATCCAGTTGAACAGAATCATCAGTCACAATCGACTGGTTGAAGACGAACGTGAAATCCTCGCCGATAGTAGCTTCACATCCTTGGACTGTTTCAAGAAACAGCTCATTAAATTGCAACCGGACCATGAGCTTCGCTGCGTCCGAGAACTTGTCAGTTGCTGTGATTGTGATATTCTGGTTCACAGCGTCTTTCGGGGGAGTGCCGCTCAATGAGATCGTCTCATCATCCAAAGACAACCAATCTGGCAGATCCGCTTCGATTTTCTTCAAGTCCTTCGAGTTGACCGGCGAGTTATCTATGGAAAGAAGATTTGAGAAATCAGGACTGCTGAACTTGTCTCCTCGTGTGAGATTGAAATCCTGAACAGTCTCATTGAAGGCAAGGATATGCGGGGCGATCACAAGCTCGAAAGTCGAGTTGATTGCACTATAACCAGCGACATCAGAAGCCACCAGCTGGAAAGTGAAGGTTTCCGGTCCAGAGCCAGGGAAAGATGGGGTATTTCCAGTGAACTTCAGCGTTGCAGGATCGAAGCCCATCCACGATGGCAGGGGAGCATTATGAGGCGAGGTGCCATAGTATATAGTCGAAGGGTGGGTATTCTGAAACGTATCCGGGTCGAAAGTAATAGAAAAGGATCGGCCTGGATGCAAGAACAATGTTGCTGGGTAAGAAACCGGGCCTAAAGCCTGTAACTGCGACACTAGAGATGTGCCTTTGGTTGGTCCCTGATCCGCCGTTACGATCAGAGTCACTTCCATGCTGTCTGACTCCGATCCATTGGAAGCCACGAGCTTGAATTTCTTCGAGCCAGTATCATCCGAGTGAGGAGTCCCCTGCAGCGCGCGGCTGCTGCTCTCCACTGAAAGCCATGAAGGTGCATCCTGTAGCGAATACTCGGTGTCTCGATTGCTATTGGCGAAAGTGCTCTCGGCGAATTCGAAACGGAACGGTTGTGACACTCGCGCGACTGGCGGGAGCTGTGCGTTAATAGGATAGTTGGCTGTGAGAGCTGCTGCGTTCACGGCAGACACGAAAGCCAGAATGACTAGAGTAAGGAAGAAAGCCATCTCTAGTCGAGGCATCCGGACTGTGGTCCAGAAACGAGGCGGAATAGTTTCAAGGATACACAGCTATCACGATTGACAATGGATAGTAACTCGTTCAGCTGCGTATCCGAAAGCCTCATCCGATAGATAGAGAACACGACCAAAGGAGATGAGAAGGAGGAAAGTCAACGATGAGGACGATTTTTCCCAAATGTCCCAGGACACCCCGCTCTCTCGTGCCACAGGGAGAAGGAGAGGAGTGCCCTTTCGTGAAAGCCATGCCTGGATATGCTGGACGTCACCGAAGTATGTAGCAGAGTGACAGGCGTGGAATGGGAGTTGAGCGCGCAGCACGCAGCGCGCAACGCTCACGTTTCCAAGTGTCCTGCAAGGGATACACCGGGGAAAGGTACACCCTCAGTACTGTACTGCACTGTAGACAGAATATTCCCAACCACCATCATACTTTCTTACCCATCGTCGAATATCCAAGAAGGGCTGATAAGGCAAGGAACATTTTCGAAGTGGGCAAATGCTATCTATTCTCAGGCGGACGTGCTCGGATAGCCGCAGGTGGATTTTCATCGTCACGTTGTAAACCAGGGCTATTCTGATGCCACACCCTTGGCAGGGGAGTCCCTGGGCACGGATTTCATCTCGCCTTGAATCCACTCTGTCGAGGTCGACGCCCACCCTAGAATAGAAGGACTCCCTATCCCCATCTCACCACAGCTAAAGAACTGATACTGGCAACCCTTCGGTAGGCACTCTTGAATGCAGGAGCAATATTTCTCACTGCCCGGCTCCTTCACTATGGACTTCTACCATAAAATGATGCGTGAGGTTATCCTCGATTCCCCCCTTTGGTGCTCGCACCGCATGGATGCGCTTCAAGCCAGTGTGCTTTACCGCGATTAATCGCGTAAAGCATCCGCGTAGGGTCTTTCACGGACTGAAGGCCAACCCCTTTTCGGTCTTGAAACTTAAGACATGATTGGTAGGAAATGAATTCCAATCAACGCGTGAAGCCAATTTGAGGAATTCAGGCGCGTTGCGGCTCTCCAGGAATGAATGGCCGCAGATCAACGGTGAACATTCTTCTAGTCGGAGATCCCAATATCAATGCGAGTCGCGGATGTGATTATAGAGATCCAATTGGTGGCTGGAAATATAATATACTGGAATTATTCATTTTCATCGTGACTTGTGCAGCAGTTGAGCTGTAAATGTAGCTGTAAATGTCGAGGTCAAAGTAGTTGCGGTAGAGAAAGAGTCCGAGAGGAAGCAGCCCCACAAACATCGTCCAACTCCAACTTCAACTTCAAATCTCTCCTCATCCCATCCCCCTCAACACCAACACCACAAAAAACCAGAATGCCCAATCCAAACCCAGAAGACAAGCGTCAAGCCGCGCGTGAAGTAATCGACATCCTCCATGAAATCTCCACCTTATTGGTACGTATCCTCCAAAACAACACTCATCGCATCGCGTCACGCGCAGCAAAAGCATCAAGAAACCCTGCCATTCCAACAATCCAACAATCCAACTGACAAAAACTAAACTAGAACACCAATCTAGACCGAACAGAGCTCTCCCTTTGCGTCTCGCTTATTGAGAACGGAGTTCCGCCTGAGGGTCTCGCGGTATGTTGCTATTTATATCCCATTCGACATAACTGCAAATAGTCACTAACTCTACCTTTGTAGAATGTCATTAAAGATTTAAGAAAGGAAGCTCCTCCTTCAAAGAGGAATTCTAGTCAGGCTTTTGCGGAGTAGTTTTTGTGGAGGTTTATCAAGTAGGGGTAGTTCTTTCTTTGGCGTTGAGGCTCGACTTTGATACCCATGATGATTTTGATGATTTTCTCTTTTACAAGTACTCTCTTCAGTAAATTTAGATTCTTGTAGGTACTTGCAGACTATTCAGGGTCAATAAGTGGTAATACATAGGATGATCTACACGTGTAGCTGGTTATAAAGTTGTTGGTAATTGCATCGGATCACAGATGACTACCTACCCCTACAGATAGGATAGGACTATAACTTGAAAATTGGGGGAATTTCAAAACATCAAAAACAATCGCAAATGGCCAATACCCCTGCACTACTTCGAGGCATCCTCCTTCTTATCGTCCTTTGATCCCATCTCTCCTGACATCGCTTCCTCCGTAGCTGTCTTAATTTGCTCATGCTCGCCAGTAGTAGTTTGTTCCTTGGACTTGGACTCCTTCTCCTTCTCGTCATCGCTATCCCCAAGGCTGAACGGATCATTCTCCGCAACAGGCGAGGGCTCCACGTTGGCCAGTGGCTGCCATTTACTAGGCTTGCCTCCGGTTGACGGAGGACGCTTAGTTGACGCAGACGCATCGTAGAGGTTATCGATTTCAGTCGGTGGACCTTCTTGGAAGGATACCTTACGTCTATCAGGAGAAGGCGAGGATCCAGTCTTGATATTAGGCCGAGGGGGGCGGGGAGGAGGAGCTGAGATATAATTAGCAAAAGCATCAGAGATGAGTCGCATTTGGAACTTACCTTCCGAATCCCTGAGTTCCAAAGCAGAGAAATCGTCGCCGAGAACCTGAGGGTCGGCGTCATACCGCTCGCGGTCTCCACTGCGACGGCCCATCTCGCCGCTACGTCGGGGGCGCCCGTAAGACGAGTGCTGCTGCTCATACTGCTGGCTGGATTGTGGTTCTTCTTCGATCTCCTCTCCATCGATCTTCTTCTTCAAATTTGTCATCCATGAGTTCACCTTGGTTTGTGTCTCCAGGAAACCCTTGCGGAGGTTCTCACGGATCACCGGTAGATCATCTGAGCTTAAATCAGCCCACGCACGTAGTAAAAAAATAGAACTTTCACTCTGAATACCTACCTTCAAAGAAATTATACTCCCTCTCTTCCGAGTCCTCGCTGCCTCGTGGTCGGCGATATCTGGGATCATTCTCCCACCCAGGGGCCGGGGCCCGCCGTTGGCCAGAATTATAATGCTCCGCCAATTGGCGCGCGTACATCTCATCGGATTCCAATTGTCGCTGGGTGGTGGAAGTAGGCTGCTGGGATGGACGGGGCGGCTTCGGGGGAGGAACCATGTCCTCTTGCGCCGTGGGATCGGTCATACCTACATCAAGATCTTGTTTAGTGTTTACTGGGGTTATGCGGGGAGGTGGAGGCTTTGCGCACCCAGAAGAGCATTGAAGGCACGTTCGACATTCCAATTGCTAGCAGTTAGAATGGCCTTGATAACGGACGCATCGACACTCGGGAACGCCTCCTTTAAAGTATTTTCCGACTGTTCTCTGGGGCTTAGGGGCCGCGGTGGCTTTGGCGGGGCAGCTGGAGGAGTTTCGGTAGCAGTCTGCGGGTTTGCGGCGGTATTTGCAGCGGTAGCACCTGTGTCTTGAGGTTCATCGTCAAAGTCCAGAGGTCGCGCCGTAGTCGGCGACTCAGCGCGAGGGCTGTTGGGCGCAACCGAGGGCTTACTGGGAGTCGACTGCAGGATAAGTGTGAGTCTCCCGTTTCAGACGTGCAGATCGGCTGAGTGCTTACAGTCTTCTCTTCCTCCGACATTTTGGAATATTGACTCGGTTGATACAGTTAGAAGACCGGCCAGATAAATATTGGAGAAAAAGTGGTGCCTGTCAGAAAGAAGATGGAGTAGGCAGAAGACATCGGAGAAGCTCCAAACAAGTGACGTGGAGTGCACGTGATGTAGCTCTACAACGCTGCATGATTTAGGAAATTTTAAATATTCTGAGAAAAATACTGAGTATAATGTGAAATTAAAGTATTCTCACAAGTGTAAGTCTAATTTAAGTTCTATCGCTGCTAAATAGCTCTGGTTTCTTAGCAATGGTCATACTAGCGGAAACACTCATGTTGAATCAGCCATGTAGATTTGTGGCGCTAACGCTGCACATGCATGATTTAATTTTCGACTACAAAAGTACTCTGTTCTATCCTCAGACCTTTGAATGCTACAAAGTAACTTTATGTGATCAAATACTTAAATGGCTACCAATGCCTCAGTATAGAGTGGCATGTTGATTGAATTGTATGGATCTATTATGATGTTTACAGTCTTCTCTGATTGAAGCAGATATCATTTGTCTGTGCTAAGATTGAATTTCAACTCGCATTTATCAGAAACTACAGCAAAAAATACAACAGATTCCTTGTCCTTCGCGAGAGATTTCAGATCCATCCTTTTCATCCAGTTTCCGCTTTCTTTGGGGTTTCCTCCCAGTTGCTCAGCGCAGCACTTAAAGCATGGCGTTCATCATAGGCTGGATCCGTCGGAGGAACGAAGTATTTCTCGCAGTTCATGTCATCCGGAATCGCACCCCCAAGCTTCAGGGTGAAAATTGATTGGCTTTAATATGTTAACGCTCGGCATACAGCTTCACAGCATTTAGCTTCAAAGCACAATACAAGCACCTGAGCTCCAAGCCGAGCATACCATCCTGGCACATATTCTCTCAGGATACATGACTCCATTAGTCCGGGTAAGTTTCCCACGTCCGGTCGAAATATATCGGCATGTCTGGTGGAAGTAAAATCTAGGATCTTCTGAAAACATTCAACAATGGAAAAAGCCTACCGGAACAGTATTAGTATCGCGGTCATAGCAGGTGGAGACTCTTTCTCTTGACCGTTGAGATATTTGACATTAATTCGATATTCACCGGCCTCTATAAGATCCTTGCATGATAGAAGCCGGCATTTTGCGCCTCGATATCTAGATCCGGGGGCTTCTTGAAGTAAGAACATGGCATCTGTGTATCTTATCCGATCATCACCCTGCTCGAACTCATCGATATGCTTTTCAAGCCTTCTGGATGCTAGTTTGATTGCCCTGTATTCATCATGATGGGCGATCTTACCTGTTGGACATGGTAGCTCCTCGTCGAGGATGTGTCCAGTTTTCTCGTGGTACCTTGCTGGAGTGCATGTCTGGATGTTGGTTCTTTCAAATTGCGTAATGAGTTCAGATGAGAAGAGCAGATGTCTGTTCCCGGCTGATATTGGTGGCTTTGGAAAGATCAAATGAGATTTGCCCGAAGAGAAGGGAGAAGTGCAGTGAATGAAGGCAAGAACGATCAACAGTCCTCCGTTACTTCCCGATTAGGAAATTGGGAGAGCTGTGCATATACAGTCTACACTTTGTATAATTATTACCAAGATCCATGCTTTGTCTATCCTATAGAATATTACTGAATAGTCCAAGTAGCATTACACATAACTTTCAGCTTCTAACCTACTAATAACAGTTTGTCTCTACTGTAAAAGAACTATCTGGCCTCGGTGGAATGGGAGAGTCCTCGAATACGGCCAACTATCACCAATCTCCATTCTGAACAGGCTAAAAGCCTAGCATGAGATTATATGAGATTTGCAAGTTCCTATTTCCCAAAGCAATTTTTAAAAGTATAAAATACCATGGTTTATTATGATTCCAATCTAGATCTACTGCTTTACCTCGGTGGAACCTTTATCCGGTATGCCTCGATATTCAGGAATCCAATCAAACAATCTCGCCGCCTTCGTTTACCGACTAACTCGCCTTGATTGATCAATTATCTTGGGGAAACATAGAATTTGCAGCATGGAAAGAGTCAGCTGTCTAGAGAAGTATTATTGAGGGTCTTATCGTCGGTTTCCCACGCTCCTGGCCGTCAGGTTTCTTTGACTGGAAAAATGGCGGAGCTGGACGTCTCTACTTCTTTCATTCCAGCTTTATACAAGCCAGCGGCTCTGTTGCCTATTGCCCGGCACAAGAAAAGTCTCTTGTATTTGATTGAAAACTATCCCGTCACCATTGTGGTGGGTCAGACGGGAAGTGGAAAAACAACCCAACTTCCCCAATATCTGGATCAAGCAGGTTGGTGTGAAGATGGCAAAGTTATTGCCGTGACGCAAGTGAGTACCAAAGCAATCCACCTTCGATGTCATCAATAATTCAGGCTCGATGCTGACTACCATCTCTAGCCTCGCCGAGTAGCTGCTACAACAGTTGCAACTCGCGTCGCGGAGGAAATGAGAGGCAAGGTGGGAGAAGCGGTTGGTTACTCAATTCGCTTCGAAGATACCACCTCAGCGGCAACGAGGATCAAATTTCTCACTGATGGAATGCTCCTCAGAGAAGCATTAGTCGATCCTCTTTTGTCACGATACTCCGTGATCATGGTAGATGAAGCCCACGAGAGATCCCTCAGCACAGATGTTCTCCTCGGGATTTTGAAGAAAATCAGGAAAAAGCGGCCCGAATTGCGCATCATCATCAGTAGTGCAACGCTTCAAGCTGAGGACTTTCTCCGATTCTTCGCGGATGACGAATTCGACCCAGATGCAGAACCTGCCAATCTCGGTGGGAGTGTAGGGAGAATCATCAGTTTGGAAGGGAGAATGTATCCCGTGGATACGCTCTTTCTCGAATCTCCCGCAGAAGATTATGTGGAGCGAGCAGTTAAGACCGTCTTTGATATTCACACCCAAGAAGCCGACGGTGATGTTCTTCTCTTTTTGACCGGTCGTGAAGAAATCGACCGAGCAATCCAATTGATATCTGAACGTGCTGCATATCTTCATCCCAAGGCACCTTCATTACTCACTCTACCACTTTATGCTGGTCTGACTACGGATCAGCAAATGTACGTCTTTGAACCAACACCAGAGAACACAAGAAAGGTCATCGTGTCGACGAACATCGCAGAAGCTTCAGTCACAATTGACGGAATCGTCTATGTGATTGATTGTGGGTTTGCAAAGCTACGCGCTTACAACCCGACAACTGGCATTGAGACTCTGACAGCTGTGCCAATCTCCAAAGCATCTGCTACCCAGCGGGCTGGGCGCGCAGGTAGAACGAAGCCTGGAAAATGCTTTCGTTTATACACTCAGCAGACATATGAGCAGCTTCCCGAGGCTACCGTTCCAGAAATTCAACGGTCTAATCTCGCACCTATTGTCATGCAGCTGAAGGCACTTGGTATCGATAATATTGTCCGATTCGATTTTCTGACATCGCCCCCGGCTGAACTAGTCATTCGTGCCTTTGAACTTCTCTATTCTCTGGGTGCAGTGGATGATTACGCCAAGTTGACAAAACCGCTGGGTATTCGGATGGCAGAGCTTGCCGTAGATCCCATGATGGGCAAGGTTCTCCTCGCAGCACCAAAATTCCACTGTCTGAGTGAGATACTTACTATTGCCGCCATGGTAAGTTTACAAGGAACCGTCTGGGTACAGCATGACGGCGATAAAAAAGCAGCCGAAAGTCATCGCCGGAAATTTGCCGTCGAAGAAGGTGATCATCTCACCTACCTCAATGTGTATCAGGCGTTTGTTACAAAAGGCAAGAAAGAATCCAAATGGTGTCGCGATAATCTGTTGAATTATCGAGCTTTGCTGCGTGCAGTTAGCATTCGAGGACAACTCAAGCGATACCTTGAACGTTTCGGCATTCAAACAGATGAAAGTCTCTCCCGAAATAGTGCGCCCGATCTCAGCAATATACCAGAGCAAATCCAGCGATGTCTCACGACAGGGTATTTTGCCCATGCCGCGAAGATGCAACCGGATGGCACTTTCAAAACTGTCAGTGGTGGCTTGACACTCCATGCCCACCCCAGCTCATTGATGTTTGTGAGTATCATGCATTTCCAAAGTACCTTACGAAATCTCTTTGCTAACATTAATTCCAGAATCGAAAAGCAGATTGGGTCATCTTCCACGAGATCATGCAGACTGGCGATAAAACGTACATTCGTGACGTGACCAAGATCGAAAAGGGGTATTTACTGGAATATGCCCCGGATTATTACAGGGTTTCTTGATTATGTGTATTATAATTCTGCTTCTATTCGAAGCTTGGGGAGACATTGATTTCCATATACCCAGGGGCTTGAAATCTGAAAACGTTCTTCTGTTCAAGACAATACTTTGAGAGCTTTTATTTTTGTATTGTCTTGAACAGAGAATATTATTGTATATTCTTGCCCTAATTCCCCCTGGAGGTATACTATCATATGTAGCAATAATAACCGATCCGAGATGTGATAACATGATTTTGCTCGAGGCATAGCAACGACCAGCAATATCAGTATTAATTAGGAGTAGTTAGGGGCTGGTCAACTGGACCATGCTGCTTCGCACCATATGCTCGCTACTCAATGATTATTTACGGATTTCTGTACAAATATTCATGGAGATTGTAGCAGCACTTCAAGTTGTGAAGAAAAGTTCAGAGTATATCGGTAGATTCTGCCTTATGTTCCAGACTTCTAATTATGCAAAATCTCCCTGAATTTTGCTTGGCTTCTCGTATAATCTACTAGTACATGGCTAGCAATCTATAGTGGTGGCTGCTAAATTGTTAGTGTATCAGATTACCTTAGGCTCGGTCTTAGCTTGAATCATTGACTGCAGAAAAAGTACATTCAACGCGATACTGGTATACTTGTATAATATCAAATAGTCGAAATATACTACATACCGCCGTACCTTGGTGAATGACTACTGCATATAATGGCTACAATTGAACCGACGTCACGGGATGCGGAGAAGACCCACCAAAAACTTTCTCGGAGCTTCAGGTACTTTGCAATATTCACTTTGTCTAACTTCATTCTTGACTTCGTTCATCATGTCCGGTCATCATCATCATGACCATGGCGATGGTGGCCATTGCCATGCCGAACACGACCATTCTAACGATATCACCCCGGCCATCCAGTCCCTCCTCTACACTCAAATCGAATTTGATAAGATCAACACTCTCAATGGTGCGCGATTTCTCGTTGGGTTTACACAGCTATCGCCCTTGGCTTTCTATTACATGTCACTGACTTATATCTCCCTAGAATCTGCTCCAAATGTGGGAGTTGCTATTGTGAAGAAAACATGGGCCGAACGACTTAACGACTCTCCAGAGCTTGAGAGTGATGCCGATGAGCAGCTTCTGATCCACATACCGTATGATACACTCCTATATTAGCTACTATTTACTTCCTGCTTTATTCATGTCGGAGAAGCTTGCTCTTATCGCACATGCAAAGGAGCCCTATCAAAGCTTTTGGACAAATTGCCCCGCCAACTTTACCCCTCATCATTATCCCAGAAGCAAGTACAACCACCAGGCAGAACTAACATGATTTTATTCCCGCAGCTTCACCGGTCAAGTCAAGGTCCATTCTCTCCTCGTTTACACCGCACCGACACCCTGTGCCCCGAAGACCCTGAAACTTTTCAAGAACCGCGATGATATCGATTTCTCCACTGCCTCGGAGCTCTCCCCTTGTCAAACAATTGAGGTCCCACAGCCCGTTCCTGGGGAGGATGTATTCGAATTACCTTTGAATCGTGCCCTCTGGAACACCACTACCTCGATCACCATCTTTGTTGAGGACAACTGGAGTGATGGCGATGAAGATGTGACTAAGATCGGGTACATTGGCTTCAAGGGCCAGTTTATGGCTTTGAATCGTGAACCTGTCAACGTCATGTACGAAGCCGCAGCGAATCCAAATGACCATGTCGCAATCCCCGGTGTTAGTGGAATTGGGGGTCGAGTCATGCCTGGGCAGTAGGGTCAATCGTTCGGCCCGAAATCAAAATCTGAAGAGGATTTCTGAAAGGACAAGATATGAACTTTGCCCTTGTGGTCACATATGGCATAAAATGTATTATGAATTTACATGCGACAAACGATTAACGAGCAATAATCACAAAAAGGAACATGTGCCGCCAACGCCAATACAATATGCTTCCAATGAACGATATGCGATTCGTCGCGAAAATCCGCCGTGAAAACGTAAATATCTCATGCAAAAAATGCACGTAGATCGTATGGATATCATGCAGGGAGCGCAGTACGAGTCTCCGCCTCAGTCTCAACATTTGATTCCTCAACCGCAGGCTCTCGTTTCGGTGGCTCTTTAGTAGGAGGAGCTGGAAGATGCACCGGTTCAGCTACATCCCGCTGAAGCGCCTCCAATTCATCCTCAACATCTTCTTCATCCTGAGTTGACAAGTTACCCTGCAACATCTGGCTCACCTCCTGGAATCGAACTCGTCAGTACCCATTCATCTAGCACGGCTTTCAAGTCAATTCAAATATGCATAAACTCACCTCCTGATAAGCACGAGCCTCCTCTGACTCCCCCATCAACCGCTCCACCCCTTCAATACCACCCATTTCTTTATTAATAGTCTGCAGAACCTGGGTACCCTGCTGTAACCCGAACAAAACATCCTTCTGTACGAGCGCGAACTCAACTTGACCAGTTAATTGTTCCAGTTGAGCGAGTTGACCGTCCGTCTTGTCAAGAAGGGATTCCTGGTATTTCTTGCGCCGCAGTGCAAGTAATGCTCGTTTTCGATCATTGCGCGCGAGACATTCCTTTGCGATTTCCGTTTCAAGATCTGTTAGGTTTGTTATGCGTTTGCGATATTGTTGGAGTTTATCGCGCTGGTTCTTTAGATCGAGGATCGCCCTAACAATAGAATATAGAGGTAGTGTTAGCTTCTGTCTCTGTTGCTGATTACAAGTCTTGTTGTTTGCGAGGTCATTGAGGGAATGATGATAGCGGGGATGGTCTCGTGAGGGGAAGACTGCATGGACGTTGCAGTAAGATCAGAAACAGAGATGATCTTTCGAAGGAAATATCAAAGACCATTCTGCAGAAGGAACACTCACCGATCCTGAGACGAGATTTTCTGCGAACTGCTAGTATTCCCCATCTCGCATTGTGTTGATAAGTCGTGAATCGTTGCTTTTCCGGGGAAGCGGATGACGTTTAATACCGTGTATTGCGGCGGTTAAATTACGTGTATTTTCAAGGCGGTGTCTTTTCTGCCGCAATTTTTTTTTTTTTTTTTT
>Ga0102593_1002301_pt1 | contig 15042 bp, 12 predicted proteins | sample AraplaCol_mMS_r2_2_FD_76862 | JGI IMG/M metagenome (GOLD analysis project Ga0102593, IMG submission 76862) | Arabidopsis root microbial communities from North Carolina, USA - plate scrape MF_Col_mMS_r2 (SPADES assembly) (version 2) | ecosystem: Host-associated > Plants > Roots > Endosphere...
TGCTGGGCCGCGTAGTTCGATGAAGCCCCCGGAAGCGCGTGGTCGATCTCGGCAAACTGCTGCAGCGTGACCGAACCCGTGGCGCTGACCGCAACGTCGAAGATGGTGTTGCCCGTCGTGATGCCAGCCTCGGTGGCCGACGTCGATCCGATGACCTTGCCGCTCACGAGGTACAGGTAGATGGTGGCGCCATCGCTCTTGAGCGCGGAGTCGCCGCCTTGCGTTTTCACGCCAAGAGCGAAGACCGAGCCGGTGGAACCCGCCCCATCGGCACCGTAGCTGCTCGAAGTCGTGCCGAAGGCGGTCGCAAAGTTCGTGATCGCGCTGTCGGTCAGGATTCCGATGGTGTCGGCGTCCTGCGTGTTGACCACCGCAGTATCGGTGGGCGTCGCCAGCACGATGGAGGGACCATCGTCCTCGAACATCATCATCGAACCGACCTCTGCCGTTGCGGCGGAAACCTGCAGCAACCGGAAGCCGCCAATGTCGAAGTCCGCGTGGGTGTTGCCCGAGGCATTGAGGGCCGCCCCGTTTTCGATGAGTACGCGGTTGTGGTCGGCCGACGTCGTGTATTCGATCGAGTAACCGGCCTTGACGCCGGTGATCGTCGCGACGCCGCCGCTGATGTTGATGCTGATGGTCGGACTCAGTCCGCCCTCGCTGGGGTTGGGCAACGACGAGAAGGTTTCGAGAACCGCCCCGGTGACGGAGTCGAGCACCCGCACGCTCGTGATCGAAATCATCTGGTCGCCTGCATAGCCGTCGATAAAGCTGTTGCCGGATTCGACCGCCGTGCTGTATGCGGTGACCTTGACCTGGGCCGTCTTTCCGCTTTGCAACTGCACGATGTCGAAATCGGCAGTCCTCGCCCCGAACATGCCGGTGAAGTCGATGTTCGACTCCAGATCGGCCTCGTTCTGGTCCAGGTTCGGAATGGTGACGTCCGCCCTCGCGCCGGTCACGAAGGTGAAGCGGATGCCCTCCTGCTCGACGATCATCTGGCTGTTGGTGCCGAACGTGGTCGGTCCGCCGGCCTTGCTGGAGTTGATCGTGTCACCAGTCGAGATATTGATGTCGTCGGCGGTGCTGTTGGGATTGGCCCCAGACTGGTTTGCCGGATCCTTTCCGGTCGCGATGATCGTCACGTCGGTAATCCGGCCGTCGGCGTCAACCGTCGGGTTGCTCTTCGTGAACATCAGGAACAGGTTCTGGCCGGACGGCGCGTCGGCGAGATTGAACTCCGCATCCTGGCTGACACTGACGTAAACCTTGTTCAGCAGGTTGACTGAATCGTCCGGGTTGTTCGCATCGGGGTTCTTTATCGCTTCATACTGGACCATCCAGATCTTGGCGCCGGTCACCGGGCTTCCCGTTTCCTCCAGATACGCCGCGAATACGACGACATTGCCGACCTTTCCGTAGACGACGTTGTTGTTGGTCGTGTCGGTGTACAGCAAGATACTGGCGCCGCTGGCCGTATCGAGGCCACTGTCTAAACCAGCGAGCGGAGCGCCGGCTGAGTCCGTGAACGACATGTCGGTGACAGCGCCGGTTGCGCTGAACGTGAATGCGGTGGCGCCGGCGCCGGTTCCCGTATAGCCGCTCAAGGCGGCTTTGGTTGGGGCTGCCGCGCCCGCGGCGGTCAGTCGGGTGGTGAAGGTACTTGGCAGCGAAGCTACGAGGTTGTCATTGTCGTTGGCGTCTCCCGCAACCGAGGGGGTAGCGGTGGCGTTCTGCAAATTGGCGGATTCGTCCAGGGTGACGGACGAGCCAGGTGTAAAAGTTACAGGCATAAACGCTCCTCGAGTCAGTTAAAAAAACGCCGACGGCGAACAGCGCAACTCCGAACGAGGTGCGTTCACTGGCAATTGACCAGGTTCACTTATCAGCAAAGGGGAGCCGATGCTGAACTTTTGGCCCGCGCACTGTCCATAGTTCTAAAGTTGTCACCCAAAGGATGACGCGGCGCACAACTCATCGCGTTTTGGCTCCGCCGTACAACTCGATACCTTGCAAAGGCCCGGAATCAATCCGGAAAAGTGTGTAAACCTTTATCATTACTTCCAAGGGCTCACTCAACAAACGCCCGGGGGAAACATGAAACAAGTCCCACGCTCGTCTGCGGGGCTGGAATCTGCATGGCGGGCAGATTCGCAGCCGTCAACGCAAGGCTCTCGCCCGCTGTCGCCATTCGCGTTCCCCGCGTTGCGCACAGCAAGCAGTCTTCGACCCGCCTGGCTCGAGATCCCGTCTCCTGCGGCGCATCCTGCGGTGGAAGCCTGTGTCTCAGTCCTGATCGCAAGCTGCTGGAACCGCGCATCCGCGCTCTTCGAAACGGGCCTGCTGGCGTCGAGACACCGGCCCGAGCGGATGTACCGGGTCGAGCACGCAGAGATGGACAGCATTGCGGACCTGGAGGCCTGCTGCCGGCAAAGAGTGCCTCGCCTGCTGCTGGTGGACATCGCGTTGATTTCGACCGAGGGAATCGGACAACTGGACGATCTGCGGCGCAGCTTTCCAGGCACCGATTGGCTCCTTTGCTGGGAGCATCCCTCGACGAGAGGGCTGGATGCGGCGATTCGCATCCAGGCGCGCGGCTGCGTCGAGTGGGGGGCAAGCGCCGACCAGTTCGCACAATCGCTCGATGCCGTGCTGGCAGGCACGCTGGGCTTTCCGAACCCAGTGTTGCAGGCCCTCTACCTGTCGGTGCTGCGGCTGGCGGTGGCCGGCGGACGTTCGGCGCTTGCGTCACCGCCTGCAGTACGGCTCACCGCGCGAGAGCACGAGGTGCTCTCGTTGATGAACCTCGACATGTCCAACAAGCAGATTGCCGAGCAGCTCGGCATCAGCGTCAACACGGTGAAAAAGCACCTCGCGCATGTGTTCGCGAAGCAGGGGCAGCACAGCCGGCGCTGGCATCTCGCGCGGCCGGGGCTGGCAGGACCGCCTCCTGAGCCTGCGGCTTCGCGATATGCCGCGGAGAAGCCCGATGCCGCGCCGCATGCGGGCTGCTTCAGGAACGTGATCGCCGGCCAGTTTCCCCGGATTTCCTATCACCTGGGCGGGAGGATGGACGACGACGGCCTGCTGCAAACGGCCACCCCGACAATCGTCTCGCAGCTTGCATGCCACGCCGGGTGGCCCAATGTCTTCTCGGCGGTGCCGGTGCTGAAGCGGGTCTTCGGCTCTGGCAAGTAGCAAATTAAAGACCGAGGGCTTCGAAGCCGCCTAGAGGCTTGCGGCAATCCGCTCGCGCAGCCATCGGTGCGCCGGATCCCGGTGCCGCCGCTCGTGCCACAGCATCGCCATCTCGAAGCCCGGCACTTCCAGCGGCGCGTCCACCACGCGCAGCCCCGGTGCGCCGCGCGCGAGCCGCTCGGGCAACATCGCGACCATGTCTGTGTTGGCCAGCACAGACATCATGAAAAGGAAGTGCGGCACCGACAGTGAGACGCGGCGCGCCAGGCCCTTTTCGGCCAGCGCATCGTCGGTCGGCCCGGCGAAGCCACCGCCGCCAAGCGACACCACCACATGCTCCAGCGCGCAGAACTGCGCGAGCGTAGGCCTTCTCTTCAGCCGCGGATGGCCCGCTCGCCCGGCCAGCACGTAGCGCTCGTTGAATAGCACCCGCCGGTGCAGCCCGGGCGGCGCGCCGACGCTGGTGTGAAAGAACAGGTCGATCTCCCCCTGCTCCAGCTGCCTTGCCATGCGCGAGGGCACCGCCTCCACCGCGGCCAGCCGCGTGTTCGGCGCGGCGGCTCGGAGCTCTGCCAACGCTGGCAGCAGGATCGCCGACTCGGCGTAGTCGGCCGCTGCCACGCGCCAGGTGGTGGTCGCCTCCGCGGGGTCGAAAGGCTTGGTGGGCGCCACCGCGCGGCCCAACGCCTCCAGCGCTTCGCGCAACGGCTCGCGCAGCTCGTCGGCGCGCGCGGTGGGCCGCATGCCGCGTTGGGCGGGCACCAGCAGCGGATCGTTGAACACCTCGCGCAGCCTGGCGAGCTGCACGCTCACCGAAGGCTGCGACAGATTCAGGCGCTGCGCCGCGCGCGTCACGCTGCGCTCGGCCAGGAGCATGTCCAGAGTGAGCAGCAGGTTGAGGTCGAGCCGCTTGAAATTGTCCATCGCTATTCCTGGAATTCTGAATATTCATTTCCAATATAGCTTGGGGACACCTAACCTGCGTGCATGAAAATCCTTTTAGTTCATGCCCATCCCGAAACACGCTCGCTCAATGGATCGTTGAAGCAGTTCATGGTCGAGCACCTCGAGCAATCCGGACACGAAGTGCGCGTGTCCGACCTGTACGCCATGCAATGGAAGCCGACGCTCGCCGCCGACGACTTTGCGCATCTGGAGCCCGGCGCGCCCTTCGATCCCATTACGGATTCGCTGCGCGCCTTCGAGACCGGCACCCAGCGCAAAGAAGTTGCCGCCGAGCAGGCCAAGCTGCTGTGGGCCGATGCCGTGATCTTCCAGTTTCCGCTCTGGTGGTACACGATGCCAGCCATCCTCAAGGGCTGGGTCGATCGCGTCTACGCCTATGGCTTTGCATACGGCGTGGGCGAGCATTCCGACAGTCATTGGGGCGACCGCTTCGGCCAGGGCGTGATGGCCGGCAAGCGCGCCATGCTCGTGGTCACGACCGGCGGGTGGGCTTCGCACTACAGCCCGCGCGGCATCAACGGGCCGATGGACGACCTGCTGTTTCCCATTCACCACGGCATCCTCTACTACCCGGGCTTCGACGTGCTGCCGCCCTTCGTGGTGTACCGCACCGGCAAGGTCGATACGCCCGCCTATGAGCGAATCACCGAAGACCTGGGCCGCCGGCTCGACACGCTGTGGACCGCCGACCCGATCCCGTTTCGGCCGCAGAATTTTGGCGACTACGAGATTCCCGCCCTCACCCTGCGCGACGACATTGCGCCGGGTGAAGAAGGCTTTGCGGTGCACACCGCCGCATCGAGCAACAACACGCGCTAAGGCAGCACGGGGTTCGCCGCTGCTTTCGCAATGGCCGCATCGGCATCCACCTGCAGCAGGAAGCGCCTGGCGACCAGGTCGTTGGCAGCAGCGGTCACGGCTGCGACGTAGCCGGCCTGGTCGGTGTAGCGCTCCTGGAGCGAAGGCCGCGGGTCGCCGCTGCCCGAACGTTCGGCCGGCGTCTTGGTAAAAGGAAAGTACGAGCCGAAGAGGCCGGCCAGGTCGATGGTTCCCGGCTTGCTGGTGTAGTTCCAGCCCGTGTTGGTGCCCACGGGCACCGCCACGTCGATGCTGCGAATGCCTGCGATGTCATTGCCATCGGCATCCACCTGCGGCACGAGAATCGCGTAGTCGCGGCCCAGGTAGGCCGGCGGCACTTGCGTGGCAATGCCGGTCTCGTCCTGGGGCCGGTAGTTGGGCCCCCAGTCGAGCAGCGAATAGGTGTTGACGAGGCCCGTGTAGCTGGCGCCCGGAATGGCCGGAAACTTCAGCTGCTGCGGCCGCACCAGCGTGGCATCGGCCAGCTTGGGCACCTGGTTGTCGGGCGGCGCGGTGCCCTTGACGACCCACTCTTCGAGGTTCTGGTAGAGCGCGCGCACCACCGGCACCACGCCGGCGTTCGCGTTGGTGGCGTAGAGCGCCCCCGCGCTCGCGCCCGGCAGCGACGGAAGGCCCAGCAGATGGTGCGTGCTCGCGTAGTAGTAGATGCGCGCGTTGCCGGGCTGCACCAGGTCTGCCGTGCCCCAGGCATCTGTCAGCAGCGGCGACCCCTGCAGCACGAAGAACTCGGTGCCGCTGAATCCGATGAAGAGCTTGGGACAGGTGCCGCTCGCCTCGCAGCGCGACAAGATTCCGCCGCGGCGCTGGGCCACGTCGTCCACGTAGTCCTTCGACAGCCCACGCGTGCCGGCTTGGCCAAAGGCCGTGTGGTCGGTGCGCACGCCGCCGCCGCCACCGGGAATCGAAAAGCGCATGTTGATGTTGGTCTGCCGCGCCGCAATCTGCGCGTACACGCCGTCGAACACCTTGCGCCCCGCCCTGTCCTCGTTGAAGCCAAGGTGGATGAAGGTCTTCATGAAGTTGCCGCACTGCGACACGCCGGACGCAATCGTGTTCTTGATGGCGGCAGCCACCGGGTTGGCGGTGCCTGCGGCATCGCTCGCCTCGCGATGGAAGAAGGCGATCATGTCGCGCACGGCCGCGAGCCCCAGGCCCATGACCTTCGGGTCCTTTGCGACGTAGACCAGCTCGTACATGTAGGCCGGGTCCCATTTGTCCCTGAGGCACACGTTCGTTTCATCCGGCGTACCGGGGAACGGTGCGGCGGCGCTGCACTTGGCAAACTTCCATTCGCTCGCAGGAATGAGCTGGCGCGCGTCGGCTTCGTTGATGCGCCGCGTGAGCACGTAGCCGGGCTGCGTGTTGTCCAGGCTCGCCGTTGCATAAGCCTGCATCGCCGAGTTGTACGGCCCGCCTGGCAGCGGCAGCGAATCGTTGGTGGCGGCAGTGGGCAGCAGCTCGGCGCGGTAGGGGCCGGTGATGATGCTGCCGTCCGCATTTTTTGCCACCGGCACCTGGAGCGTGAGCTTGCCCGCCGCGGCCGGCACGTCGCCCTGCCAGGCGGCCGTGAGGAACACGTAACCGCGCGACGCAAAGTACGGATCCAGGTTGACGATGTTGCCCCGGTTGGGTGCGTCGTAGCGCAGCACGCCGTTGGCCTTGCCCATGTCCTTGGGCTTGAAGAGCACGAAGTCGGAGCTGTACTCCACCTTGCCATTGGCGTTGCGCGGCGCGAGCGAGAGGTCCTGGATGATGGCGTTGTGCGGGTCCTTGGGATCGACCTCTCCCGTGAAGGTGCCGGTGATCTTCTCGTAGGCACCCACGCTGCCGAAGGTGCCGGCAACATCCTCGGTCTTGGAGATGGCGAGCTTGAACTTCGGCGCTTCGGCGGCGGCGGGGGGCGGTGTTGTCGCGGCCGGCGGCGGCAGCACGACGCCACCGCCTCCACCGCCGCCGCTTCCACCGCAAGCGCTCAGAAAAAGGGCGGCCGAAGCCACCGTGGCAGCCAACAGGCTCCAGCGTTTCATGGTTTGTCTCCGTCGTTGAGGTATTTGTGCGGTGCCGGTCTCCGCTACGGCCGCTCTGCGCTTACTCGGCTTCGATGCCTGCGGCCTTCACGATGCGGCCCCACTTCTGCGACTCGGCCGTCTGGAACTTGGCGAGCTCGTCAGGCGAGGTGGTGAACACCTCGGTGCCCGTGGGCTCGTAGAAAGCGGCCTTCGCAGATTCGCTCTTCGCGGCTTTCACCAGCAGCTCGTTGAGGCGCTTGACCACCGCCGGCGGGGTCTTGGCGGGCGCATAGGCCGCGAACCAGTAGCCCATTTCGTAGCCCTTCACGCCGGCTTCGGAAATGGTGGGCACGTCGGGGGCGAGCGGCGAACGCGCGGCGCTCGAGACGCCCAGTGCGCGCAGCTTGCCGCCCTTCACCTGCGGCAGGCCGGTGGCCGCGTCGGTGATCATCATGTGGATCTGCCCGCCCAAGAGGTCGGTGACGGCCAGCGTGTTGCTCTTGTAGGGCACGTGCAGCAGCTTGATGTCCGCCATCTGCTGCAGCAGCTCGCCTGCCATGCGGCTGGACGAACTGCCGCTGCCGAAGCTGTACTTGCCCGGCTCCTTCTTGGCCAGCGCCACGAATTCGGCCACGCTCTTGGCCGGGAACGACGGGTTCACCACCATGATCTGGCCGCCCTTTCCGAGCGCCGTGATGGGCGCGAAGTCTTTCACCGGGTCGTAGGGCAGCTTCTTGAACAGGTGCTCGTTGGCGGCATGCGTGGTGTTGGTGGTGATCAGCACGGTGTAGCCGTCGGCCGGAGCCTTGGCGGCCTGCTGCGAAGCGATGAAACCGCTCGCGCCCGCCTTGTTGTCGATCACGACCGGCTGCTTCGTTTCCGCCGTGATGCTGTTGCCCAGCGCACGCGCGATCTGGTCGGTGGCGGTGCCGGCCGCAAAGGGCACGACGAAGGTGATCGGCTTTTCTGGAAAGGCCTGCTGCTGGGCGTGGCCCCAAAGCGGCGCCAGGGCGAGCGCGGTGGCAGAGAGGGTCAGGGTACGTCGTTTCATTGTTTTGTCTCCGGATGGATGGCTAGGAAAAAGGGGATGCAGCCGCTACGGCCCTGCCAGCAGCGGTGCCAGTGCGCTCGGCACGCGAATGGGCATGTCGAGCAGCAGGAACGACAGCGCCTTGCCGTGCGCATCGAGGTTCAGCGCATCGTTGACGCCGCCGTCGAGCACCGCGTCGAGGACGAAGTTCATCGCATGCAGCCGGGGCAGCAGGAAGCGCTGCACCCGTGCGGGCGCGCGGTGGCGGAACCGGGCCGCTACGCTTTCGGGCGTGAGCTGCTCCACAAGCAACGGGTAGAGCTCCGGATGCCAGGCAATCACGCTGATGTTGGAGCGGTCGCCCTTGTCGCCGGTGCGGCCGTGGGCGGCGCGGTAGAGCGGCACCTCGACCATGTCTGTTGCCGTGTTCATGTTCATGCCAGGGCCTCCGCGCCGAGCAGCTCGAAGCGCACCGGCACCGCTTCTCGCGGCAGCAGGCACGACAAGGTGTTGAGCCGTGGCGTGAGCGCGGTGCGCACCCCGCCGCCGCCCGCGGGTCCGCAGGTGTAAAGCGCCATCACTTCGCGCGCAAGGCGCTCGGCCTGCCCACGCTCAGCATGCGTGGCCGCCACGCGCAGGCGCACGTCGCGAAGGCCCGTGTCGGGCGTGTCTGCGAGCATGCGGCCGGCGTCGTCGCCCAGGATGCTGAGCGCGCCGATCAGGTCCACGCGCAGCGCGAGCCCATCGAGCCGCTGGCGCAGCACCTCCGCCGCGAGCCGCGCACGCGCCTCGGCGCGCGGCCCGGCGTAGGAGATCTCGCCTTCGGCGAGCCAGCCGCCTTCATGGCAGACGTTGACCTTGTAGTGGCTCGGCCGCGCGTGCCCGCGCACGCCCGAAAGCGCCACGCGATCCTCTGCGCCCTGCTGCTGCTTCACCTCGGCCTCGGCAATGTCGGCGACCACGTCGGGCGTGAGGTAGGCGCTCGGGTCGTGCACCTCGTACAGCAGCTGCTCCTTCACGGTGGCTTCGCTCACGAGGCCGCCGGTCGCATCGGCCTTGCCGATCGTGCAGTTCCCCTCGGCATCGATCTCGGCAATGGGGAAGCCCACCGCTTCGAGACCCGGCACGTCCTTGTAGCCCGGGTCGGCAAAGTAGCCGCCGCACACCTGCGCACCGCACTCCAGCAAGTGGCCGGCCATGGTGGCGCGGCCCAGCCGGTGCCAGTCGTCCGGGTGCCAGCCGAAGTGCGACATGGCCGGGCCCACCGTGAGCGACGGGTCGGCCACGCGGCCGCACACCACGATCTGCGCGCCAGCGTCGAGCGCGGCGGCAATCGGCTCGGCGCCGATGTAGGCGTTGGCGCTGACGATGCGCAGCCCCTCCATCTGCGCACCCAACGTTTCGTGCAGCAGCGCGCGGTGTTCCGGGCCCGACAGATCGTCGCCCTCCACGACCGCGATGCGCGGCGCGGCGGCGCCAAGCTCGCGCGCCATGCGGGCGATGTGGCGCGCCGCGGCGCGAGGGTTGGCCGCGCCAAAGTTGCTGACGATGCGGATGCCGTGCGCCAGGCAACGCGCCAGCACCGGCCGCAGCATGGCGTCGAGCAAGGGCTCGTAGCCGGCCTCGGGGTTGTCGCGGCGGCGCAGTTGGGCGAGCGCAAGCGTGCGCTCAGCCAGCGTTTCGAAGATCAGGAAGGCACGCTGCTGCGCCGGCCCGCTGGCGAGCCGCGCGATCAGCGTGTCGACCACGGGCCCGGCGGCATCGGTGCGATCGCCCGAAAAGCCGGCCGCGCAGCCGATCAGCAGTGGAGGCGGTGCAATGGCATTCATCGGGGCCGACTTTAGGCGGCCCGTTGTCATCCGCGAAATCGAAAATTCGGATTAATTGATCTGGATTTCAGATCACGAGGCGACGCGACTACAGCGGCAGCGCATGGCCGCGCGCAGCGGCATAGGCTTCGGCGCGAACCGTTGCTCGGTCGACCGCGCCAGCGGCGATCGGTGCAACGCCCGACGAGGCGCCTTCGGCGTACGGATCGGCATTGCGGGCCGTGGCCACCGCTTCGGCACGCACGGCCTCGCGGCTGTTCGCGGCCACCGGCGCGTGCATCGGGCCGGCGTCGACGCCCGTCGCATAGGGATTGCCAATGCGCGCCGCCACCACGCCGCCGGCAGCGACGTCGGCCCGGCTTTCCGCGGAGGTCAGCGGATGAACGCCTTCATAGGTTTCGGCATGAGCTGCGCCGGCGGCGGCCGCAAGGGCCATTGCAGCAATAGAAGAAAGCTTGGAGAGCTTGGAGAGCTTGGAGGAAAGAGTCATTCGAAGTTCCTTGCGATTCATGAAGTGATGGATGGAAAGGATGGAAGGATCGAACCGTTTTTGCTTGTTGGGCTGGTTCGTGAAATCCATTCTGCGACGGCATCCAAGTACAAACCCTAGGCCGAGCGAATCCCGGCAACAGCGACGTGGAAACGCTCCCCGCCTTTGAAGCGTTGCGCGAAAACTGATAGTGGTCGGCCGCCGGCTTTCATGTCGCAGGCATGATGCGGTCTACCAGATCGGCCCGGAAAGCCTGAGGGCCTTCCTCTCGACCCGGGCGCTGGAACCGACGGAGCGGTATTCATGAAAGCACCACCACGCCTGCAGGCGCTGGTCAACGAAGGCCTGATCGATACCGTGGTACGACAGCTGATGAGCGGCAAGGAAGCCATGGTCTACGTGGTGCGCTGCGGGGACGAGACACGCTGCGCCAAGGTCTACAAGGAAGCCGACAAGCGCAGTTTTCGCCAGGCCGTGGACTACACCGAGAACCGCCGCGTGCGCAATTCGCGCGAGACGCGCGCCATGGCCAAGGGCACGCGCTTCGGCCGCCAGGTGACCGAGGCGATCTGGCAGAGCGCCGAGGTCGATGCGCTCTATCGGCTGGCGGCGGCGGGCGTGCGCGTGCCGGTGCCCTACAACTTTCTTGAGGGCGTGCTGCTGATGGAACTGGTGACCGATGCCAACGGCGATGCGGCCCCGCGCCTGAACGACGTGGCCTTCACGCCCGGGGAGGCCATGCAGCACCACGCGAGCCTGCTGAAGGAGGTGGTGCGCATGCTGTGCGCGGGGGTCGTGCACGGCGACCTGTCGGAGTTCAACGTGCTGCTGGCGGCCGACGGCCCGGTGGTCATCGACCTGCCGCAGGCCGTGGATGCCGCGGGCAACAACCACGCCAAGCGCATGCTGCTGCGCGACGTGGAGAACCTGCGCAACTTCTTCGGCCAGTTTGCGCCGGAACTCCTGGGCACGTGCTACGGCGACGAGATCTGGCACCTGTACGAGCGCGGCCTGCTGCGTGTGGAAACGGCGCTGACCGGCACCCACGTGCGCGACACTGGGCCGGTCGACCTGGGCAACGTGCTGCGCGAGGTGGACGATGCGCGCGAGGAAGAAGCGGCGCGGCGCCTGCGCATGCAGTTGCCGAGGCTGTAGCGCCAGGCCTCAAGGCCGTTGGTTCTTCAGTTCGCGCAACTGCTCCTCGGCTTGCTCGAGTTCTGCCTTGAGCACCTGGACGTCGTGCTCCAGCTTGTCGATGCGCGCGGCACGGCTCATGGAAGGATCGGACGCCTCGCAGCGCGTACGCAGCGCGGCCAGGGCTTCGGCGAGTTGTCGCCGGCGCAGCATCTGGCCCCGTGAGCGTGCAAGATCGATATCGCGCTCCAGCCCGGCTTCTTCGGCCTTGCACGAAGCGGCGCTCGGCAATTCCCGGGGCTGCGCCTGCGCGAAGGCAGATGTGGCCAGGACCAGCAGCGCAGCGGCGAGGAGTCCGCGCTCCACGCGCGGCTCCTTTCGTTGCCCTTGAAAGCCACCGTGCCGATCGAAACCCATTTCGGCTCCCCTTGTAGTGGACGGAGCCCCTGGGCTCCGCCGTGTCTCATTCTGTCTCAGGACAGTTCTTCCACCCGCAGTGCCGTGATTTTTCCTGCGACCTGGGTATGTGCCTCCAACGCATGCAGCGCAAGCTCCAGCGCGCTCTGCGGCATCGGCTGCGTCAGAACGAGAACCTGCGGGCCCATGCCGGCCTCTGCAATCGCCGCCAACGTTATCTGGCGCACCGGCACCTGCTGCCTCGCAAGCCAGTCCGACACCACCTCGATGTCGCTTGGCCCATGCAGGGGCACGCGCAGGTAGTGCGACGAGCACGTCGCGGCACGGGGCAGCACCGGCAAGGCGCTCATTGCATGCGCATGGAACCCGAGGTGCGGCACGCGCTGCGACGCATGGGTGCCATCGAGCCGCGCCACGTCCACAAGATCGGCAATCACCGCCGACGCCGTCTGCTCGGACCCGGCACCCGCGCCGTAGTACATCGTCACGCCGGCGGCATCTCCCTTGACCATGATGCCGTTCATCGACCCGTTCACATGCGCCATGAGGTGCGACGTGGACACGAGCGCGGGCTGCACGCGCAGCTCCACCCCCTCTTCCCGCCGACGGGCGACGCCCAGCAGCTTGATGCGAAAGCCCAGCTGCGCGGCGCAGGCCACGTCCGTCCGCTGAAGCGATGCGATGCCTTCCACCTGCACGTCGGCAAGCCGCACGGACGTGCCGAACGCATTGGCGGCCAGCAGCGTGAGCTTGTGCGCGGCGTCGATGCCCTCGATGTCGAAGGCCGGGTCGGCCTCGGCATAGCCCAGCGCCTGGGCCTCAACGAGCGCGGCGGCAAAGTCCAGCCCTTCGCCCTCCATCTTGCTCAGGATGAAATTGGTGGTGCCGTTGATGATGCCCGCCACCCACTCGATGCGGTTGGCCGTGAGGCCTTCGCGCAGCGCCTTGACGATGGGAATGCTCACCGCCACGGCCCCCTCGTAGGCCACGGCCACGCCGTGCTGCCGGGCCGCGGCAAAGATCTCGGCCCCATGCACCGCCAGCAAGGCCTTGTTGGCCGTGACCACGTGCTTGCCGTGCGCCATGGCGGCCAGCACCCATTCGCGTGCCGGGCCGGTGCCGCCGGCCACCTCCACCACCACGTCGACGTCCGGATGCGTCGCCACGCGCAATGGGTCGTCGGTCAGCGCAACAGTGTCGCCCACGATGCCCTTGGCGCGCTCCAGGTTGCGCGCCGCCACCATCACCAGCTCGATCGGGCGGCCCGCGCGGCCTGCAATGTCGGCCTGGTTGCGCGCCAGCACCCGGAAAGTGCCTGCGCCGACGGTGCCGATGCCGATCATGCCCACGCGCAGAGCGCGAGGGGCCGCGGAACGGCTGGGCAAGGGTTCGAGTGACTGGACTGGATCGCGGTACATGGAAATCTCCGGGTGAAAAACAAAAAACCCAGCTGCCAGAGCTGGGTTTCATTCATTCGGAGAAGAGCGATACACCAGGTGGCTGCCGAAACGGCCACCTGCGCGTGCTCAGGGGGCCGCGGTGGTAATGGTGGTAATCATTCGTGCAACCAGCGCCCCGTTCGCCCGCGCGAAGGCAGGCGACGTCACGCAGGCCACGGAGGCTGCGCAGAAGACGGTGGAGGGGGAAAAAGGGCACGACATGAAGCCGCGAGTGTACACAAGACCCGCCCGGCGCCGGGGACTTCGCGCGCCAAGGCGCTGAAATTCGGGGAGCAGGCCTACACATCTCCGCCCGCAGCGCGCTTAATGTCGTGGGAAAAGAACTGCATCATCCAGGAGGCAGCATCATGAAGAATTTCGTCCTTGAGCCCCACATGCGGGCAAGCTTCGGCGGCGCTTTCTATCCCACTGGCTATTCGATGGTGATGTTTCCGAGCGCGGAAGACGCCAGCCGCATCGGCCACAAACTGATCGAAGACGGCGTGAGCGGCGACGAGATCTACCTGATCCCACCGGCAACGATCCTCGAGGAGATCAGCCCCACCGTGAGGGAGGCCGACGAGCCGTTGCCCTCAGCGGGAACCGATGCCGCCACCGTGCGCGCCTACACCAAGCTGGCGCGCGAGGGCCACACCGGCCTCTTGGTCAGGACGAAGAACGAACAGGCCGCCAACAACCTGATGGAGGTGGTGCGCACGGTGCCCTATTCGATCGCGCAGCGCTATCGCACGCTGGTCATCGAAGACCTGTGAGACCGCGATTCCAGCCGGTCCTCGATTGGCGACCGGCCGTGGCCGTTAATTGGCCATCTTGCTGACGCGGGCGCCTTCAAGCACCTCGGGCTCCTGCGCCTCGATCCAGGTCTCATTATTGAGCCCGGCCTGCAGCCGTTCGGTGTCGAGTTCATTGGTCCACTTGGCCACCACGATGGTTGCCACGCCGTTGCCGATCAGGTTGGTCAGCGCGCGGGCCTCGGACATGAAGCGGTCGATGCCGAGGATGAGCGCCAAGCCCGCCACCGGCACGTGCCCCACGGCCGATAGCGTGGCCGCCAGCACGATGAAGCCGCTGCCCGTGACGCCTGCCGCACCCTTCGAGGTGAGCAGCAGCACGGCCAGCAGCGTGATCTCCTGCGTGAGCGTCATCGGCGTGTTGGTGGCCTGCGCGATGAACACCGCCGCCATCGTCAGGTAGATGGAGGTGCCGTCGAGGTTGAACGAGTAGCCGGTCGGAATCACAAGGCCGACCACCGACTTCTTCGCGCCCAGGTTCTCCATCTTGGCCATCATGCGCGGCAGCACCGATTCGCTGGACGAAGTGCCCAGCACGATCAGCAGCTCTTCCTTGATGTACTTGATGAACTTCCAGATGCTGAAGCCGTGGAAGCGCGCAATGAGCCCCAGCACCACGAAGATGAAGAGCAGGCAGGTGGCGTAGAAGGTGGCCATCAGCTGGCCCAGTTGCAGCAGCGAGCTCACGCCGTACTTGCCGATGGTGAAGGCCATCGCGCCGAAGGCGCCGATGGGCGCGACCTTCATGATGTAGCCGACGATCACGAAGAGCACGTGCGAGCCCTTCTCGATCACGTCGAACACCAGCGTGCCGCGGCCGCCGAAGCGGTGCAGCGCGA
>Ga0102593_1002305_pt1 | contig 15028 bp, 14 predicted proteins | sample AraplaCol_mMS_r2_2_FD_76862 | JGI IMG/M metagenome (GOLD analysis project Ga0102593, IMG submission 76862) | Arabidopsis root microbial communities from North Carolina, USA - plate scrape MF_Col_mMS_r2 (SPADES assembly) (version 2) | ecosystem: Host-associated > Plants > Roots > Endosphere...
GCCAGTCATCGAAATCCGAAAGGACATCGCAATGCCCAAGATCAAGACCAATCGGGCGGCAGCCAAGCGCTTCCGGAAGACCGCTTCCGGCAAGTACAAGTGCGGCCACGCCAACAAGAGCCACATCCTCACCAAGAAGGCGACCAAGCGGAAGCGCAACCTGCGGCAGACGAACCACGTTCGTGCCGAGGACGCAGGCCGTCTCGATCGCATGCTGCCGTATCTCTGAGGAGGGCTGAACAATGGCACGAGTTAAGCGTGGTGTTACGGCGCGTCGCCGTCACAAGAAAATCCTGAAGCAGGCCAAGGGCTACTATCACGCCCGTCGCAAGGTCTTCCGCGTCGCCAAGCAGGCGGTCACGAAGGCCCTGCAGTACGCCTACATCGGTCGTAAGCAGAAGAAGCGCAATTTCCGTTCGCTGTGGATCACCCGCATCAACGCGGCTGCCCGCATCAACGGCCTGAGCTACAGCCGTTTCATCAACGGCCTGATGAAGGCCGGCATCACCCTCGACCGCAAGGTGCTGGCGGACATCGCCGTGCACGACGCGCAGGGTTTTGCGGCGCTGGCAGAGAAGGCGAAGAGCGCGCTCGCAGCGTAAGTTGCACGCTTCATCGCAGCCGGCCATCGGCCGGCGGCGATCGAAAGCACAACGCAATAACGCATGGGGAAGGGCGCAAGTCCTTCCCCATGTTCGTTTCTGGGGCGCCCTCATCACGCAACACGCGCTGTTATCGTCGAAGCCGCGCGCGCGGCTGGCGAGAATGAATCACCGGCGCTTGGCAACACCACGATCGCAAAAAGGTTCGGCAGCACATGACCGGAATCGAATCACTGACCCAGCAGGCGCTGGCCGACATCGCATCGGCGCAGACGCCCGACGCCATCGAAGCCCTGCGCGTATCGCTGCTGGGCAAGAACGGCAGCGTCACCGCGCAGCTCAAGCAGCTCGGCGCACTGCCGGCCGACCAGCGCAAGACCGCTGGCGAAGCCATCAACAAGGCGCGCGACGAGCTCACCGCCGCGCTGGGCGAGCGCCGCACCGTGCTGGACGACGCCGCGCTCGACGCGCGCCTGGCCTCGGAAAGCATCGACGTCACGCTGCCCGGCATCGATGCCGCGCGCGGCGGACTGCATCCGGTCAGCCGCACGATGGAGCGCATCGCCGACATCTTCGGCCGCCTGGGTTTCGAACTCAGCAACGGTCCGGAAATCGAGGACGACTGGCACAACTTCGAAGCGCTGAACTTCCCGCCGCACCACCCGGCGCGCGCGATGCACGACACGTTCTACTTCGGCGACGGCCGCCTGCTGCGCACGCACACCTCCGGCGTGCAGGTGCGCTACATGCAGGAACACCAGCCGCCGCTGCGCATGATCGCGCTGGGCAAGGTGTACCGCAGCGACAGCGACCAGACGCACACGCCGATGTTCCACCAGTGCGAAGGCCTGCTGGTCGACGAGCACGCGAGCTTCGCCGACCTCAAGGGCACGCTGGCCGAATTCGTGCGCGCGTTCTTCGAACGCGATTTCGAGATGCGTTTCCGTCCGAGCTATTTCCCCTTCACCGAGCCGTCGGCCGAAGTGGACATCGCCTGGCAGCAGCCCGACGGTTCCACGCGCTGGCTGGAAGTGCTCGGCTGCGGCATGGTCCATCCGAACGTGCTGCGCAACGTCGGCATCGATCCGGAGAAGTACACCGGTTACGCGTTCGGCCTGGGCGTGGAGCGCTTTGCGATGCTGCGCTACGGCGTGGACGACCTGCGCAGCTTCTTCGACAACGACGTGCGGTTTTTGAAGCAGTTCGCCTGAGGCGGGAATCGGGAATGGGGAATGGGGAGTCGTAAGAACGAAGCCCTGCACCCGTATTCCGATTCTCGATTCACTATTCCCGATTCCCGGCTTTCACCATGAAATTCTCCGAAAACTGGCTGCGCCACCACGTTCCGACCACCGCTTCGCGCGACCAGCTCGCCGCGACGTTGACCGCGATCGGCCTGGAAGTCGAAGAGGTCACGCCGCTGGGCGATGCACTCGACGGCGTAGTCGTGGCGCGCATCGTCAGCGCGACGCGCCATCCCGAAGCCGACCGCCTGCAGGTGTGCGAAGTCGACACCGGCAACGGCACCGTGCAGATCGTCTGCGGCGCGCCGAATGCGCGTGCGGGTCTCATCGCGCCGCTGGCGACGGTCGGTGCGAACCTGCCGGGCGGCATCGCGATCAAGGCCGCGAAACTGCGCGGCGTGGAATCCTTCGGCATGCTGTGTTCGGCCAAGGAACTGGGCGTGGATCCGGATGCCTCGGGCCTGCTCGAACTTCCGGCCGATGCGCCGGTCGGCACGCCGCTCGCGCAGTACCTCGGCCTGCCGGACGCGAGCATCGAGATCAAGCTGACGCCGAACCGTGCCGACTGCTTCAGCGTGCGCGGCATCGCGTTCGATGTCGCCGCCGCGCTCGGCGGTGAAGTGAAGCCGCTCGATGTCGCCGACGTTCCGGCGCAGAGCGATGCGACGATGCGCGTCGAACTCGACGCCGGTCCGCGCGTGCCGCGTTTCGCCGGTCGCGTGATCGACAATGTCGACGCGACGGTTTCGACGCCCGTGTGGATGGCCGAACGCCTGCGCCGCAGCGGCGTGCGTCCGATCAGTTTCCTGGTGGACGTCACGCAGTACGTGATGCTCGAACTCGGCCAGCCGATGCACGCCTTCGACAAGGATTCGCTGGAAGGCGATGTCGTCGTGCGCCCGGCGCGCGCCGGCGAGGAGCTGAAGCTGCTCGACGGCCGCACCGTCGCGCTCGACGAGGACTTCCTCGTCGTCTCCGACAGCCGTGGCGGCAAGGCCGCGCGTGCGGTCGCGCTGGGCGGCATCATGGGCGGCTTCGACACGCGCGTGACCGACACCACGCGCAACGTCTTCCTCGAAGCCGCGCACTGGATTCCCTCGGCGATCATCGGCCGCAGCCGCAAGCTCGGCCTGCACACCGACGCCGGTCATCGTTTCGAACGCGGCGTCGATCCGGAACTGCCGCGCATCGCGGTGGAATACGCCACGAAGCTCATCCTCGACATCGCCGGCGGCGTGCCGGGGCCGACGCTCGACGTCACGCTCGCCGAGCACCTGCATGCGCCGCAGCCGATCGTGCTGCGCCGTGCGCGCCTTGCGCGCGTGCTGGGTCTGGACGTCGCCGACGCCGAAGTCGAACGCATCCTGCGCGCGCTGGGCCTTGCGGTGGAAACGCTCGTCAACGGCACCACTGCCGACGGCTGGCGCGTGACGCCGCCGAGCCGCCGATTCGACCTGGAGATCGAGGAAGACCTGATCGAGGAAATCGCGCGCATCCACGGATACGACGCGATCCCGACCACGCTTCCCGCCGGTGCCGCGCGCCTGGTCGCGCCGAGCGAAACGCGCGTGGACGAGTCCACCGCGCGCCGCCAGCTGGCCTCGCGCGATTACCTGGAAGCGGTGAACTACGCGTTCGTCGATGCGGGCCTGCTCGCGACGTGGGGCCTCACCGACGGCAGCGTGCCGCTCGCCAATCCGCTGAGCGGCGAGCTGGGCGTGATGCGCACCGCGTTGCTGCCGGGCCTGGTCGCCTCGCTCGCGCGCAACGCCGCGCGCCAGCAGTCGCGCGTACGCCTGTTCGAACTGGGCAACGTGTTCCGCGCGAACACGGGCGACGCGCCGATCGAAACCGGCCGCATCGCCGCCGCCGCCTGCGGCGACGTGCATGCCGAGCAGTGGGGCGCGGCCGCGCGCACGATCGGTTTCCACGACCTCAAGGGCGACCTCGACAGCCTCGCGGCCCTGGCAGGCGCCTCGCTCGAATACCGCACCTCGCAGCCCGCCTGGGCGCATCCGGGGCGCTCCGCCGATGTGTATCGCGATGGCGTGCGCCTGGGCTGGATCGGCCAGTTGCACCCGCGCCTCCAGCGCGCGCTGGAACTGGACGTGGACGTGGTCGCTTTCGAGCTGGACCTCGCGCCCCTGTTCAGCCGCGCCGTGCCGCGCGCCGGTGCGCTGTCGAAGTACCCGTCCGTCCGCCGGGACCTCGCGTTCGTCGTCCCGGAAAACGTCGAATGGGCGGCCATTGGCGGTGCCGTGAAGGCCGCCGCGGGCCCGTTCCTGCGGGATCTGGTGCTGTTCGACCGTTACCAGGGCAAGGGCGTTGAACCGGGTTTCAAAAGTCTTGCTATGGGCTTGATTCTGCAGGATGAATCGCGCACCCTGACTGACCGTGACGTCGATACCGCAGTGGCTGCGGTGACCGGCGCGCTGCAGCGGGAGTACGGGGCAACGATCCGCGGCTGAGGTTGAGGAAGCGACGATGGCATTGACCAAGGCCGAGATGGCCGAACGCCTGTTCGACGAAGTCGGGCTGAACAAGCGAGAGGCGAAGGAGTTCGTTGACGCGTTCTTCGACGCGCTGCGCGAGGCGTTGGAACACGGTCGCCAGGTGAAGCTGTCCGGCTTCGGCAACTTCGACCTGCGGCGCAAGAACCAGCGTCCCGGCCGCAACCCGAAAACCGGCGAGGAGATTCCGATCTCCGCCCGAACCGTGGTGACGTTCCGCCCCGGCCAGAAGTTGAAGGAACGCGTCGAAGCCTATTCCGGAGCTGAGCATGCTTGACCCCGGCAGCAATCGCGAACTCCCGCCGATCCCGGCCAAGCGCTACTTCACGATCGGTGAGGTCAGCGAGCTGTGCGACGTCAAGCCGCACGTACTGCGCTACTGGGAGACCGAGTTCCCGATGCTCAACCCGGTCAAGCGCCGCGGCAACCGCCGCTACTACCAGCGCCATGAGGTGCTGATGGTGCGGCAGATCCGTGGCCTGCTGTACGAGCAGGGCTACACCATCGGCGGCGCGCGCCTGCGTCTGGAAGGCGAAACGGCGAAGGACGAGTCCGCGCTGAGTTCGCAGATCATCCGCCAGGTGCGGATGGAGCTGGAAGAAGTCCTGCAGCTGCTGCGGCGCTGATCGCAGCACGAGGAAGTCGTCGCGGTGGCCGCGGCGAGGTTTCAACCGTTATACTTGCCGCCCGCTCGCAAGGGCGGCACACGCAACACGTCGGGGCGTAGCGCAGCCTGGTAGCGCATCTGCCTGGGGGGCAGAGGGTCGTCGGTTCGAATCCGGCCGTCCCGACCATTCGTTGCAATCCAACTTCTCTCCGCGTTCTGCGGGGAAGTCAAAGAATCCCTTTCAACGCCGCGTCTGCGCAAGCCTGCAGAACGCCGTTTCCGTTGTTCGGCACACCGCTCCTTCGCAGGGTTTTTCTCTCTGTCGTTGATCCCCGGCGGAGTTGAGTCTTGCTCACCAGATCATGTCGTGCACGTGCCGGGAACTGATCCGGGAGGGCGCGCGCCCTCCCGGCGTGGCATGCGTCACGCGAGATGACCCAGCTGTCCTTTGAGCGACTCCGCAGTGATCTTCTGAAGCTGCTTCGCGAGACTCTTGTCCGCGAGTTGCGATGAAAGCTGGTGTATGACGAGGGTCAGGTAGTACTCGTCATACACCCGCCACTCGGGCGGCGGATCGGGGTCTGGCCCTTTGGGCGGTTTTTTTCCCCATTTCCGGCGAAGTATCTCGTTCAAGGTCGGTGGGCATAGATCGCCATCTTCCCAGCGAGCGAAGACGTATCCGGGCATCGGTTCGGCCATGGTGACTCTCCTTGTTGTGGGGAGCAGGAGCGCGCTCACGCACGTGCCTGCACGCACTCAAACGCTGCGGCTGCATCGAACGGCCCGCCGTTCGTCGCGCGCATTCACGATGACGCGCACGCAATGTTGAGCTCGCTTCACCATGCGCATTCAGCTGCATCAGTTCGTGCATGAATCTGCGCAACCGCTTCTCGCGTCACCTTCGCCATGATTGGGTTACAACAAAAGATCGCGCGAAAATCCCAGTCAGAAACATCAAGAAATCACTGGCCTGAACGGTCATTCCAGGATTTCTTGCGCTAAACCACAAATACGCAAAGTCCCCCTCGCTTGTTCAGCACCGTCACGATGGCGTGAGCTAAGGTGCGTTCCAGTCACGAACATGATCGTGACGTGATGACCAGGCGAAGGCGGTGTGAATGCACGCGTTTCTTCGCTTCGTCTCCGCGCTTTTCAGCAAAACGCTGCCTACTTGGGGAACGCAAGTGAAAGACCTCCGTGCCATCGGCGCGGCCGCGATGCCGCGCCGCGAATTCATCCAGAAGACCCTCATCCTTTCGGTGCCGCCGATCCTCGGCATCACCGGCATCGGCAAGGCGTTCGCCGCAGGCGCCGTGTCGGGCACGACGTGGACGCCGCCGGTGCGCGCGCGCGGCACGGCCGTGGTCAGCGTGAAGAACTATGGCGCCGCCGGCGACGGCGTGCGCGACGACACCGCTTCGTTCCAGGCCGCGATCAACGCGCTGCCGTCCACCGGTGGCACGGTGCAGGTTCCGGCCGGCACGTACCTGATCGATCCGACCGTCAACGTGCGCCTGCGCAGCAGCATGCACCTGCAGCTGGATCCGAACGCGATCCTGCAGGCCAAGAGCAACGCCGCCGAACGCGCGTACGTGCTGATGGTGATGGAGATGAACGACGTCGAGATCTCCGGCGGCCGCATCATCGGCGATCGCGACACGCACCTGGGCACGACGGGCGAGTGGGGCCACGGCATCATGATCCGCGGCTCGAACCGCGTGACGGTACGCGACATCCACATCTCCAACGGCTGGGGCGACGGCATCTCGATCGGTGGCGCCGCGAAGACGGGCCTGCCGACGGTTCCGTCCACCGAGGTGGCGATTGCGAATGTCGTGTGCACCAACAACCGTCGCCAGGGCCTGACCATCGGCTGCTCGCGCAACGTGAAGGTGTACGACAGCGAGTTCAGCAACTCCAACGGCATCGCGCCGCAGTGCGGCATCGACATCGAGCCGGATGCCAACGACCTGCGCACGACCGACACGGTGCACATCCAGAACTGCCTGATCCGCGGCAACAAGGGCAACGGCATCCTGGCGTACAAGCGCGTCACCGGCGTGACCGTCAAGTACTGCACGATGGAATACAACGGCGGCTACGGCATGCTGACCGTCGGCGCGCTCACCGGCTACGTCACGCAGAACCGCTTCCTGCACAACGCGCTGTGCGGCCTGATGTTCAGCTCGACCACCGACAACTACCAGGCCAGCAGCAACGTCTTCCGCAACAACTACACCAAGACCATCGGCGTGAACACCGTCGACAAGCCGCTGGTGACGATGACGGGCATCCTTCCGGGCACGATGCCGAAGGGCAACGATCCGCACATCCAGAAGTCCTCGACGGCGACGAACATCCGCGTTACGACCAACCAGTACGCGATGTGATGGCGACCACGGTGTCCGTCGTCATCGGGGGATGATGGCGGACACCGATGTGGCGCATCCGGCACGAAGGTGCCGGCAGGCAACGCGCGAGGCCGGAACGCCTCGCGCGTTTTCTGTTTCAGGAGACCTGCTTCGCGGACGACGATGTCGTCTTCTTGCGCGCCTTCTTCGTGGCGTTCAATGCCACCGCCGCACGGATCAGGGCCTTCAGTGCAGCCTCGTCGATCTCGTCGCCTTCGTGCAGGTCGATCGCGCGGCGCGTGTTGCCGTCCAGGCTCGAGTTGAACAGCCCCTTCGGATCGTCCAGCGATGCGCCCTTGGCGAAGGTCATCTTGACGTGGCTCTTGTACGTTTCGCCCGTGCAGACGATGCCGTCGTGCGACCACACCGGGACGCCGCGCCACTTCACTTCCTCCACCACGTCCGGATCGGCCTGGTGGATGAGCTTGCGCACGCGCGCCAGCGTCTTTCCGCGCCAGTCGCCGAGTTCGGCGATGCGTGCATCGATGCGCTGCGAAGCGTCTTGCGTGCCCACGTCCGTGTTGTCGTTGCTCTTCTTCATGTGTGATCGCCTGGTTGCGGGACTCGCCGCGACGGTTACATCTTCTCGCCGGGTAGTTTGTTGGCCTGCTTGAGCCACTTCACGAACTGCGCTTCGTCGACCGCGTCGTCTTCGTGGATGTCGAGGTAGCGCACATGCGCCATCTTCGATTCGCCCGGCGGCATCGGCTTGAGCGACGTGCCGCGGAAGAACGACAGCTTGATGTAGCGCGTGAAGCAATGCACGCCGAGGAACCAGCCTTCGTCGTCGGCTGCGCCGTAGAGTGGGGAGTTCCACTTCACGGCCTTGCGCACGTCGGGGAGCGTCTTCTCGATCAGCGCGTCGAAGCGGCGCCAGACGTCGCGCTTCCAGCCCGGCATCGCGGCGATGTACGCCTGCACGGGCGCATCGCCGTAGCCTTTGGGGATCTGGGGATTGCCGCCGGAGAGCAGCCTGGGCTCATCCGTTTTCGCGCCAGCGGCTTTGCGCGGCGCGGTCTTCGCAGCGCTCTTGCGAACGGTCTTCTTCGCGGCGGTGGCGTTTCTGGAAACGCGTGTCGTCCTGCTGGAAGTCGTCGTGCCGGGCATCGGGCGCATCCTGTCGAGCGTGTCCGCGCCGCAGGATAGCACTGCCCCTGAAGTCAGGAAGCGGCGTCACTTGCGCGCCGCTCGCGGAGCACGCCGCTCCCGAAACAACGCCGCTCAGGAAAGCGCCAGCGCCTCTCTCCCTGCGAGGGCGCTTTCCCGAGCCGGCTCGTCGGCGAAAGCTCCAATGACGAACGGCGCGTCGCAGGCGTAGCCCTGCAGGATGCCGTCGCGGCTGACGACGTCGAAGCCGACCGCCACGTGCTCCTGCCACAACGCATTACGTTCTGCCGACTTCTCCATCTCCTGCCCCTCGCGCGGTTGAGGTGCGGAATCTGTGGGAAGCGTGGTGAGGAGGCAGTGAAGTCGGCAGGGCCCTCATCGCGATCGCGCCGGAGCCTCAGACAGGAACAGGCGCGGCCCGCGTGCGATGCGCGATCTGCGCATCGACGAAACGGCATCAGCCCGAAGCGTCCTCGTCGTGCATCGACGCCAGGTCGATCGGCAATACCAGCTCGAACGTCGAACCTTCGCCCGCGCCGTCGCTGAACGCGCTGAGCGTGCCGCCGTGCAGCCGCGTGAGGCTGCGGGCGAGGGCGAGCCCGACGCCCAGGCCGCCTTCGTGCCGGTCCGGCGTGGTTTCGGCCTGCGCGAACAGGTCGAACACGCGGGCCAGCAGCTCGGAGTCGATGCCGATGCCGTTGTCGCGCACGCGCAGCAGCACGTCGCTGCCCAGCGGTTCGATCTCCAGCGCGACCGTGCCGTTGGGCGGCGTGTACTTCGCGGCGTTGTTCAGCAGGTTCGACAGGATCTGCGTCAGGCGCGAGGGGTCGGCCCACAGTTCGACGTCGGCCGTGCGGTCGGCGAGCGTGAAGCGGTGTCCGCGTCGCGTCATCAGCGGCATCGTCTGTTCGATCGCCGCCTCGACGATGTCCGACAACCGCACGCGCCTGCGCTTGAGCGCGGTCAGCCCGCGCGTCACGCGCGAGACGTCCATCAGGTCTTCGACCAGGTTGCCCATGTGGATCGCCTGGCGGTCGATGATCTCGCTCGCCTGCAACACGGTCTGCACGCGATCGGGCGCCATCTTCAGCAGCTGCGCGGCGGTGGCGATGGGCGCGAGCGGGTTGCGCAGCTCGTGCGCGAGCATCGCCAGGAAATGATCCTTCTGGCGGTCCGCGGTGCGCAGCGCCTCCTGGCTGCGTTCGAGCATTTCCTGCACGCGCTTCTGGTCCTGGATGTCGGTGCAGGTGCCCATCCATCGCACGATCTGGCCCATCGCGTCGCGCATCGGCAGTGCACGGCCGAGCACCCAGCGGTATTCGCCGGTGTTGAAGCGCAGGCGGTATTCGATGTCGTACGGCTCGCCGGTGGCGAGGCTGCGGCGCCACAGCGCCCACGCGCGGTCGCGATCGTCCGGATGCAGCGCGCCGTCCCACTCGTGCCCGCGCGTGGCGCCGTCGGGCAGGCCGGTGAAGTCGTACCAGCGCTGGTTGCAGTAATCGATCTCGCCGTTGGCGCGCGTGGACCACACCATCTGCGGCACGAGGTTGGCGATGGTGCGGAAACGTCCCTCGCTTTCGCGCAGCGCCGACAGCGCGGCTTCACGGCCGGTGACGTCGGCGCCCTGCACGAAGATGCCTTCGATGTGCCCGTGCGAATCGCGGATCGGCTGGTAGATGAAGTCGACGAAGATCGTGTGCTGGTCGCCTTCGTCCGGTCGCAACGTCACCGGCATGCCGCGGCCGACGAAGGGATTGCCGGTTTCGCGCACCTGGTCGAGCAGTTCGAAGAACCCCTGATCGCTCAACTCCGGCAGCACGTCGCGCAGTGGCACGCCGATGAAATCGGTGCGATTGATCAGCCGTTCGTAAGCCTGGTTCGCCAGTTCGAACACGTTGTCCGGCCCGCGCAGCACGGCCATGAAACCCGGCGCCTGTTCGAACAGGTCGACGAGGAACGCCTGCCGCGCGGACAGCCGGAGGTTGTCGCGCTGAACCGCGGCGGCGCGCGAGAGCACGCCCTCGGACATCTGTTCGGCGGTGAGGCCGGTGGCTTCGCGCGCGCGGCGGACTTCCTCGCGCAGGCGGTGCACTTCGGTGACGTCGGTGGTGTGCTGCATGACCGCGAACACATTGCCGGCGTCGTCGCGCAGCGGCGTGTGCGTGGCGCTCCAGTAGCGCAGGTCGACGACGCGGCCTTCCGGCGTGTCGGATTCGATCGCGTAGGGAATCAGCGCGAGCACGTCGCGCTCGCCGGTGGCGAACGCGCGTTCCAGCGACAGGCGCACCGCATCGGCGTGCTGGCTGCCATCGTCGTTGGTGGCGCCGGGAAACACGTCGAACACCGCGCGGCCGAGCATCTGCGCGCGCGGCGTGCCGGTGAGCAGTTCGTAGGCGTGGTTCACCTCGACGAAACGCCACTGCCGGTCCACCACCATGTAGGCGTTCGGCGAATGCTGGAATAGGCGATCGAACTGGATGGACACGCGCGGGCTCCCTGGGGTGCTTCCAGTATCCACTAGTCCCACGCAGGGCAGCGGCTAGGATGGCCCGATGGCCCCGACCGCCCGACGCCTGATCGAAGACCTCCAGCTGGCGCCGCATCCCGAAGGCGGGCACTACCGCCGCATCTACGAATCGGCGCTGTCGGTCGAACACGGCGGCCATCGGCGGCCGGCGCTGACGGCGATCGAGTTCCTGCTGGCGCAGGGCGAGGCGAGCGCGTGGCACCGGGTCGATGCCGACGAGACCTGGCACTGGCAGGACGGCGGGCCGCTGGAGTTGCATGAATTCGATGCCGACACGGGCACGCTGGCCGTCGTGCGCCTGGACAGCGCCGCGCGCGGCGGTCCGCCGATGCACGTCGTGCGGGCAGGGCGCTGGCAGGCCGCGCGGCCGCTGGCGGCGTATACGCTGGTCGCGTGCACGGTGGCGCCGGGTTTCGTATGGGAAGGCTTCGCGTTGCTCGATCCCTCCAGCGAGGTGAGGCTTGCCTTGTGCGATGCCGGGGCGTGGTTGCCGGACTGAACGGGAACCCGCGCCCGGTCCGGTGGTCCCAAGTCCGTCGCGCCGTTCAGTTGCCTGGTTCAGTCAAGGGAATGCAGATGCGTCTTCGCAGGTCCATTGGGTTGTTCGCGCTGTTCGTCATCGCCACGCAGGCGTCGGCGCAGTCCGCGTCGCCGCCCGCGAATGCGTCGCTTCCGCCGATCCGCGACCTCGAAACGCTGGTGGTCAGCGGCGTCCAGCCGGGCCCGGGCCTATGGAAGGTGCGCAAGGGCGATCACACGATGTGGGTGCTGGGCACCGTGTCGCCGCTGCCGCGCCGCATGGAATGGGAATCGCGCGAGGTCGAACAGGTCATCGCGCAATCGCAGGAACTCATCGAACCGCCCGGCGTGCGGCTGGACACGCATCTGGGCTTCTTCGGGCAGCTGGCGCTGGCGCCCAAGGCCTTCGGCGCGCGCAAGAATCCCGATGGCCAGACGTTGCAGCAGGTCGTGCCGCCGGACATGTACGCGCGCTGGCTCGTGCTCAAGCGAAAGTACATGGGCAGCAATTCCGGCGTGGAGAACTACCGGCCGATCCTCGCGGCGATGGAGCTGTACAAGGACGCCATCGAGGACGTCGGCCTGCGCCAGGGCGGCGTGGTGTGGCCGGTCGTGAAGGGGATCGCCAAGCGCCACGACGTGCCGCGCACGAAAACCACCGTGACGGTGATGATCGAAGACCCGAAGGTGGCGCTGAAGGAATTCCGCAGTTCGCGACTGGACGATCTGGATTGTTTCGCCAAGACGCTGGAGCGCCTGGAATCGGACCTGGGCACGATGCGCGAGCGCGCCAATGCGTGGGCGGTGGGCGATCTGGAATCGCTCAAGGCGCTGCCGTACACCGACCAGAACGAAGCCTGCATCCGTGCCGCCGCGGAGTCGGACGTGCTGCGCAAGCGCACGGGCGATATCGAGACGCAGGTAGCCGTGCGCTGGCTCGGTGCGGCGGAAGCGGCGCTGGCGAAGAACCAGACGACGTTCGCCGTGTTGCCGATGCGCGAACTCACGCGGCCCGACGGATTTCTCGCGCGCTTGAAGGCGAAGGGGTACGTCGTGGAGGAGCCGGTGCGGGTCGAATAGCGGGGTTCGCAGGATGGGCGTGCTCACACCCAGCGCCGCCCATCTTGACCGTCATCCCGGCGAAGGCCGGGACCCAGGCCCGTAACGCTGGGGCACTCCGATCGCGGCAAACCAAGTCACCGTCATTCCAGCAAAAGCTGGACCCCATCCTGATCTTCGGCGTTCGTAGCCCGGGTAAGCGAAGCGCACCCGGGTTGAGCGTGACAGGCCCCGGGTGCGCTTCGCTTACCCGGCCTACGGTGAGAGAGGCAAACGTCGGATGGATTTCGCCGCGCGAAACCCATCCTGCGAATGCTCAGCCCGCCGCGCTCACCGGCACGTTCGGTCGACCCAGCTCCGGCCAGCGATGCAGCACCGCCGCGCGGATGCCCGCCGCGTCCAGCCCCGATTCGGCCAGCAGCTGTTCGCGGCTCGCGTGGTGCTGGAACTCGTCCGGCAGGCCCAGATGCAGCATCGGCAGCGCGATGCCTTCGGCATTCAACAGCTCGGCGACACCCGAACCCGCGCCTCCCGCGACGACGTTGTCCTCGATCGTCACGAAGCCCACATGCGTGCGCGCCAGTTCAAGCAGCAGCTCACGATCCAGCGGCTTCACGAAACGCATGTTGACGACGGTGAGGCCCAGCTCCGCGCCCACCGCTTCGGCGGCCGCGGTGACCGAACCGAACGCCAGCAGCGCGATCTTCGAACCGTTGCGGCGCACGTCGGCCTTGCCGATCGGCAACGTGTCCAGCGACGGCAGCACCGCCACGCCGGGGCCGGTACCGCGCGGATAACGCACCGCTGCCGGACCTTCGTAGTGATAACCGGTGCTCAACATCTGCCGGCATTCGTTCTCGTCGGCCGGCGCCATCACCACCATGTTCGGCACGCAGCGCAGGTAGCTCAGGTCGAGGTTGCCCGCGTGCGTCGCGCCGTCCGGTCCGACCACGCCGCCGCGATCGATCGCGAACGTCACGTCCAGGTTCTGGATCGCCACGTCGTGCACGAGCTGGTCGTAGCCGCGTTGCAGGAACGTCGAATAGATCGCGACCACCGGCTTCGCGCCTTCGCACGCCATGCCCGCCGCGAGCGTCACCGCATGCTGCTCGGCGATGGCGACGTCGAAATAGCGCTGCGGATATTCCTTGCTGAAACGCACCAGGCCGGAGCCTTCGCGCATCGCCGGCGTGATGCCCAGCAGCTTCGGTTCGGCCGCGGCCATGTCGCACAGCCAGTCGCCGAAGACGTCGGTGTAGGTTGGCTTCTTCGCACCGGGCTTGCTGATTAGGCCCTTCTCGGGATCGAACGGACCCACGGCGTGGTAGCCGATCTGGTCGCCTTCGGCGAGCTCGTAGCCCTTGCCCTTGGTCGTGATGATGTGCAGCAGCTGCGGACCCTTGAGTCCCTTGAGCGTCTTCAGCGCGGAGAGCAGGGCGGGCAGGTCGTGGCCGTCGATCGGGCCGGTGTAGTGGAAGCCCATTTCCTCGAACAGCGTGGACGGCACGAACATGCCCTTCCAGTGTTCTTCCCAGCGCTTGACGAACTTCGCCGCCGGCTTGTTCTTGTCGCCGAGCAGGCGCTTGCCGCCTTCGCGGATCGCGTTGAGCGTGCGGCTGCCGGTCAGGCGCCCCAGCATCTGCGTCAGGCCTCCGACGTTCTCGGAAATCGACATCTGGTTGTCGTTGAGCACGACCAGCAGGTTCGGCTCCGGATCCATGCCGCCGCCGTGGTTCAGCGCTTCGAACGCCATGCCGGCGGTCATCGCGCCATCGCCGATCACGGCCACGACCTTGCGGTCGTCGCCCTGCTGCTGCAGCGCGATCGCCATGCCCAGCGCGGCGGAGATCGACGTGGACGAATGTCCGACGCCGAACGTGTCGTACTCGCTTTCCTCGCGCTTGGGGAACGGCGCGACGCCACCGGCCTGCTTGACCGTGTGGATGTTGTCGCGGCGGCCGGTGAGGATCTTGTGCGGGTAGGTCTGGTGCCCGACGTCCCACACCAGGCGGTCCACCGGCGTCTCGTACAGCCAGTGCAGCGCGACGGTGAGTTCGATCACGCCAAGACCCGCGCCGAAGTGGCCGCCGACGAGGGCGACCTGTTCGATCAGGTAGGCGCGCAGCTCATCGGCGATCGCGGGCAGTTCCTCTTCCGGGAACTGGCGCAGGTCGGCGGGGACCTGGATTTTGGACAGGCGCGGATAACGTTGCGGGTCGATCATCACGACGGTGTCAGACGGCAAGTTGGCCATTGTCCCGCCGTCGTCGGAAGCGGGCAAGGATCGACTCCCGCCGCTTCGTGACGCCCTGTTCAGACGCGCGGGCGAAGGCCCGTGCGCCGGGTGCGATGGCTCAGCGGCCGCGCAGGCGACCGAACAGGCCGCTGCCGGCCTTGCCCGGATCGACCGGTTCCGGTTCGCGCTCGGCCTCGGCGAAACCG
>Ga0102593_1002306_pt1 | contig 15019 bp, 16 predicted proteins | sample AraplaCol_mMS_r2_2_FD_76862 | JGI IMG/M metagenome (GOLD analysis project Ga0102593, IMG submission 76862) | Arabidopsis root microbial communities from North Carolina, USA - plate scrape MF_Col_mMS_r2 (SPADES assembly) (version 2) | ecosystem: Host-associated > Plants > Roots > Endosphere...
CATCATTTGGTGAGCATCCTTTCATAGGTGGAAAGGGCGGAGCAGGCGCCGCATTTGCCGCAGCCGGCCTTGATGTCGACGGCCTTCAAGCCGCTGTCGACCAGCATCCTGGACAGGGGTCCGAGGATCGAGTGCATGAAGTCGGGCCTCGGCGCCGGGTGGCTTTCGAGCGGCGTGCCGGAGATCGGCACGAAGGGCACGGCGAAGGGATAGACGCCGAGTGCAACCAGCTTTTCGCAGATATCCAGAATGGCTTCACGGCTGTCGCCGAGACCCGCCAGAATGTAGGTCGAGACCTGGCCGCGCCCGAAAACCTCCACTGCGGCCCTGAACGAGGCCATGTATTTGGCGATCGAGACCTGCGCCTTGCCCGGCATGACGCGGGCGCGCACCTCTGGCGTCACGGCTTCCAGATGCATCCCGAGTGCATCAACGCCGGCCTCCTTCATGCGGGTGAACCATATATCGTCTTCCGGCGGCTCGCATTGCGCCTGGATGGGAATATTGACGGCCGCCTTGATGGCGCGGGCGCTGTCGGCGAGGATCGCAGCGCCGCGGTCGTCGCCCTTCGGCGTGCCGGTGGTCATCACCATATGCTTGACGCCGTCCAGTTCGACGGCGGCCTTGGCGACTTCGGCGAGCTGCTCTGGCGTCTTGTGGGCAATGGTACGGCCGGCGGCCAGCGATTGGCCGATGGCGCAGAACTGACAGGTCTTGGTGCGGCTCTGATAGCGGATGCAGGTCTGCAGCACGGTGGTAGCGAGCACGTCCTTGCCGTGCAGAACGGCGATCTGCGAATAGGGAATGCCGTCAGCGGTCGAGCGCTCGTAGAAGCGCGGGCGCAGGGGAAAGGAAACCTCGCCCAGCACCGTGCCGTCCCGGCTGATACGGCTGCGGCCCATCTCGTCCGGCTTTTCCACCAGATAGGGGCTCTCGAACGCAGGTGCGGTGTGAACCGGCACCATCACCGTCATGCCGTCAATGGTCAGCGCCTTGTGGTCGGAAGGTCCGGCACCACCGCGGCGGCTTTCATGCCCGGCCTTGGGGTCAACGAGCCGGGCTCCGTAGGACTGCAATTCGTTGATCAGAATCTCGGTCGGCAGATGTGTCGTATTCTCCATCGGAAAGGATCCTTGCTTCGGCTGTGGGGAGGGATGGCTGGGAGGTGGTGACCATTGGCGCCGTGGCGCGGCCATCCATGACAAGATGCAGCAGCTCGGGCCGGGCATAATGGCCGACCGAATCCATCATCCGCTTGCGTTTGACGATCAGGCTCATGTCGAGATCGGCGATCAGGATGCCTTCGCCCTCTGTGAGCGGCGGCACGACGTGTTTGCCTTCCGGCGAGATGATTGCGGTCATGCAGCCGCCGCGCAGCGCCTTCTGCAGGCCGGCGTCGGAGGTGATGGAGGCAATCTGCTCGTCGGTCAGCCAGCCTGTGGCATTGACCACGAAACAACCGCTTTCCAGCGCGTGGTGGCGGATGGTGACTTCCATCTGGTCGGCAAAAATCGGTCCGACCATCGAGCCCGGAAACTGGGCGATATGGATATCCTCGTGCTGGGCCATCAGGGCGTAGCGGGCCAGTGGATTGTAATGCTCCCAGCAGGCCAGCGCCCCAACGCGTCCGACGGCGCTGTCGACCACCTTCAGGCCGGAGGCGTCGCCCTGGCCCCAGATCATTCGCTCATGAAAGGTTGGGGTGATCTTGCGACGCTTGAGGAGGAGCGTGCCATCGGCATCAAACAGCAGCTGGGCATTATAGAGCGATCCGTGGTCACGCTCGTTGACGCCAAGCGCCACAACGATGCCATGCTGGCGGGCGGCTGCCGAGACGGCATCGGTGGCAGCACTCGGCACCGTGACGGCTTCCTCATAAAGTCGCACATGCTCCTTGCCGGAAAGAACCGGCGGCAACACGAAAGAAAAATAGGGGTACCAGGGGACGAAGGTTTCGGGAAAGACGATCAGCTCGGCGCCTTTGGCGGCGGCCTCACGAATTGCGTCCAGCACGCGGGCCAGTGTTTTCTCGCGCGAGGTCAGATCCGGCGCGATCTGTGCGGCGGCAACCCGGACGCTCGGTTTTTTCTCCATGACGAAATCCTCGATTGACGGGTGGGGAGGCGGAGCCGCCAAGGCTCCGCCCTTTATTCTTTGGGGCGCCTGATGCTCAGAGCGTCCAGGTATCAAGGATGAAGGCGCCGTCGCGGCGATGGATCAGGATCAGGTCGAGAACGTCGAGCGGACTGATCGGCGTGATGCCGGGGATCAGCGCGCCTTCGCCATGGCCGTAAAGCGCCTGAAGGGCAAAACGGCACGCATAGACTTTGCCGCCTTCTTCCATGAACTTGACGATCTGGTTGTTGAAATTCAGATGGCCGGGAAAGGCCTCCGCCCCGAGCGTCGGAAAACCGCGCTGGACGCCGAGCGTGACGCCCGGGCCGTAGAGAAGGACCGAGGTCTCGAACCCCTTCCGCTTCAAGCGCGTCGCCTGCAGCAGGTTGACGAATCCGATCGATCCTTCGAAGGCCACTGTATGGAAGGTGACGAGGGCCTTTTCGCCTTCGCCGGCCTGTACGTCCTCAAAAACCTTGTCCTCGTAATCGACAAGAAAGTCGCCTTTTTGATTGGCTGGCTTGGTCACTGCGGGCATGGATGGCTCCTTGATTGAAATCCGATCCCCATCCGGGGAGCATCCATCCAATTGCAAGCGCTATGCCAGATTGATTATGCACAAATAGCAGTCAAATATGACGATAATGCATTCAATTATGCTATCAATAACGAAAACGAAAATTTTAGAGCTAATTTTCTGAGCGACGGCGTGCAAAAATCGAATGCACGAAAGCTCAAAACAGGTGCATTCAATTAGTCGTCAATCATTGCAGGAAGCATTAATACTTGCCCGGCGCGGGCCAGGATCGAAGCCGTTGTCCGAGTTGAGGCCGCCTTTCCGGCGGCGTCGCAATGCAATGGATGCGTCTCGGTTCGAAGAAGGGCTACGCGTCAACAGGCATTATCGCATCAATCGAAAAAATCTAGCTATATTGAATGCAATCAATTAAAGCGGTTGGATTTGTGCGTGAGACCGTTCTTCCGCCGACAGAGGATATTTGGAGTCCGTTCTCGCCGATCACGGTCGTATCGTTCTTTTCAGAAAACAGGAGAAACTAATGAGTCATAGACCCACGATCATTCTGGTGCACGGCTTTTGGGGCGGGGCCGCCCATTGGGGAAAGGTGATACTCGAACTGGCGCATAGGGGCTATCAATCCGTTCGCGCGGTCGAACTGCCGTTGACGTCGCTAGCCGAGGATGCCGAACGGACACGCAAGATGGTGACCCAACAGAAAGGGGCGGTCCTGCTCGTCGGTCATTCCTACGGCGGTGCCGTCATCACCGAAGCGGGAGATCAACCGAATGTAGCCGGCCTTGTCTATATCGCCGCATTCGCCCCCGATGCAGGCGAAAGTCCAGGCAGCATCACCCAACAGCATCCTCCTGCGGCACTGGCCAATATCGAGCCGGACAGCGACAACTATCTCTGGCTCAAGGCCGACAAATTCCATGAAAGCTTCTGCCAGGATCTGCCTCCCGAAGAAGGTGTCGTTCTGGCGGCTACCCAAAAAGCGCCGCTTGCCGGTACCTTTGGTGACGTCATCACCGCGCCCGCCTGGCGGAAGAAGCCATCCTGGTATCAAATAGCAAGTGAAGACAGGATGATTGCTCTCGAAAATCAGAGGGCAATGTCGGCTCGTCTCAATGCTCGGAAAGTCATGACCTTGGAGGCAAGTCATGCCTTGCCGCAATCAAAGCCTCTGGAGGTCGCGGCTTTTATCGATGAGGCGGCCATGGCAGTCTCAAAGTAAGAACAAGGCGCTTGTGGCGGGGGCGTGAGAATAAGCGCACCCCTGCTTTCAGGCCTTGCATGCTCCGGCTTAGAGAAACGAAACTGTTCGGATGTCTGGCTATTCGGCATTAATCGACACGGTTCACCTTGAGAGCTACAGGATAGGTGCATGAGCGACAGCGGCACGTTGAGCGGACAGTGATGAACGACACAGTTCTCCTCTTTCACGGCATTGCCCGGACGAAGAAAAGCATGCAGAAGCTCGCCGGCTTCCTGTCCGGCCACGGTTATCGGGTTGTGAATGTCGGATACCCCTCCACCAGGTTTTCGATCAGCGACCTCGTCGACATCATTCGACCGGAGATCGACGACGCCGTGAAGAAAGCAGGCGATGGCCGGGTCCATTTCGTCGGTTATTCGATGGGTGGGCTGGTCATCCGTGCTTTTCTCGCGCGCTATCGTCCAGCCAAGCTGGGCAGAGTAGTCATGGTCGGAACGCCGAACAACGGCAGTCAGATTGCCGATTTCCTCAAGAGCTGGCCCTTATATAGGAAGGTCTATGGACCGGCAGGACAACAGTTGATTACCGATCAAACCGCCATGACCGAGCTGTTCGGCACGGTCGATTACGAACTTGGCATCATCGCCGGGAATCGGACCATCGACCCGGTCTCTTCCCTTATCATCGGCCTCAGGGTTCCGAATGATGGGAAGGTTTCAGTGGAGTGCACCCGTCTCGACGGCGCCGCGGCGCATATCGTCGTCCCGGCAAACCACACTTTCCTACCCGTCAACAAGACGATGTGGAACCAGACCCTGTCGTTTTTGAAGGATGGGCGGTTTACAAGCTGAATGTCCAAATATTCAAACATCCGCCACATGCCCTCTGCTTAATTCCCCGCGGCACCGGTATCGAAGGAAATGCAATGACCGCCATCCTGCGAAAGAAAGTTCACGGCGCGTCTACACGCGGACAGGTCATCGATGGTGCGCCCGATGTCGGCGTCGCCTATCAGGTGTTTTCCGATACGGTGATCGAAGACGTTATCGTCAAGAATTCTCCTCGAGGCTTCAAATTTCACAATGGCAAGAATCTCACCGTCAGGCGCTGTGAAACGGAGAATGTGAACGGCGACGGCATCTACCTGACGAAGACGACGCACGTGTTGCTGGAGAACAATCGCATCGGCGCGGCACCGGGCGAGGGAGCAGACTGCTGCCAGTTCGCCTATCAAAACAGCGACGACAATATCAGCTCCGATATCGTAATCCGCGGCAACCTCTTCCTGCAGTCGCCGGCGAGCGCATCGAACAAGGGTGCGCTGGTCTGCGACAAAACTCGAAAATACCTGGTCGAGTACAATTTCATCGGCGGCAAGAATTTCTCCTTTTCGTCGATCGGGGATGACGCCGTGGTGCGCAGCAACATCATGCGCGACGGCAGGATGAATGATTATTCCTTCGGCTACGGCATTGGCGACAAGGCCGACCACGCCGGCCATCACGTTTATGACAACTGGATCGAGAACACCAATCGTGGCGTCAGCTTGAGTGGCTTTTCGGATCAGGAGCTGGCATTTCGCAAAGACATCGATATCCACGACAACGTCATTAGCCAATGCGACATCGCATTCTTCGCCAACCGTCGGTGGTCCGGCAGCTTTCGGCGCAACATATTTCTGCGGTGCGAACAGGACATCGTTCTCAAGGGAAACGGCAAAGCGACTGCGGGTGATATCGATGGCAACTATCGCAACGATGGCAGCTTTCTGAATGTCACCCCGCCGCCGCTTCGCTTGAAGCCTGACGGCAAGGCTTCCGTTTCCTCCGGCGAATGGACATCCGAGCCCGACGAAATCCGCATCCAGTGGCGTGACAAGGGGATCGATATCCCAGGCGCCAACCGGCCCTCCATCGCGGTTGAGCCTGGCATGGAATTGTCATGCGTCTTGCTGGCCCGCAAGGAGCAGAATTGGATGCTGGCGATCGCCGAGACTGCCTATGACGACTTCACGCCGCGCGCCTGGCAGGAACACAGGCTGCCTTGGCAGAAGCGCTATCTCTCGATTTAAGTGGTGCGACGGGGACCAGGATCGCGCCAAAATCAGGATCGACGCCAGCCAAGCCTCATGGCCTTTCCAGCGCTGAGCGCTTTGCGAACAGGTTCATCGTAGAGGCGGGTGACGACAATGGCCAACAAGACGATCAGCGGAAGAACGATGGCAAAGATCGCCCAAGCCGGCGGTTGTCCCAGGCCAGCGGCTTTCCAGGCTCCCAATAGCAAGCCCAGCAGCGGAACATGAATTGCATAGAGCGCGTAAGACGCCTCTCCCGCGATAAGAAGCGGCTGCCGCAGCACGCCATCGAAGTTGGCTGTGTAAAGGACAAGCACTGCGATGGGAAATAAAGCGGTGATGACAATCAGGTCCTTAATGCCAACCAAGGCGGCTGGCGCCTGAAAGACAAGAAGAGCAGTCGCGACGACGATTGTTGTCACTGCGGCTGCTTTTCCGATGCCTGAAGGAGAAAGCCGCACGCGGTAGCGGTACATCAAGATGCCGAGGGTGAAGGAAAAGAGAACGCGGGGAAATCCGGAGAGCAAAGCGCCGTCGAGCGGGATCAGGTCGGCGCTTCCATGGGCCAGCGTTTGCGCCGCCAACCAAACCCATGACGCAAGCAGGATGATAACGAGCACGCCGCTGGACAGCATTCGTGCTGCATAGCCGTAGGCCAGGTTGATCACGATCTCCAGGAATAGCGACCATGACGGACCGTTGAAGGGGAACAGGTTCGGCGCCTTCAGCGATGTTCCACCGATCGCCGGCAGAAAGAACATTGAGGCAATCAGGGAGGTGGCAAACAGCATGGGATCGATTTGCTGATTTCTGCTGAGCGACATGCCCGCATATGCGAGTAGGCCGAGCAACAAGCCGAACAAATACATCGGATACAAGCGGATGAGGCGCTTGATGGCGAAATCGTTCGCAGAAAGTGAAGACTCTTGAATGAGTTTCCGCTCATAAGCGTGACCGATCACGAAGCCGCTGAGACAAAAGAACAGGTCGACGGCGAGGTAGGCAGCGGGTGCTGCATCGAAACCGACAAAGCCTTCGGTATGATGCACGGCCACACAAATGGCCGCCAGTCCGCGAATCCCATCGAGGCCGACCAGTCTGCGATTCTTGGAACTCACATTTTTAGCCTGATGCATGTTGGTCGCCAGCCTTGGTCGGTTTGCGGAAACGAGAGAGAAACTCTGGCCCAAGGCCCGTCAGTGCGATCACGGTATGGGGCCACAAGATGAAGGGGGCGAGCATCATTCCGGCTTCGGTGAACGCGCCGATCAGGATCAGGAGGATAATGACAACCTCTTTCCTCTTCGTGATGGCCAGCGCTTGACTTAGGGGCGACGAGGTCATCTTCGCCACGAGCCGCACCACCACGAACGAGGTCCAGATTATGGTGGCGGGTATGCCCATGTTCAGCGCGAGTTCGATATAGGTGTTGTGCGTGGATTGAGCATCCCAGGTTAGGCGAACATATTGCTCCATGATTTCGGGCTGTCGGAACAAGGCAAATCCCCAGCCCGTAAACGGCCGCTCGGAAATCAGCGGCAGCAACTGTTCCCAAACATTCGTACGTCCGCTGAGTGTAAGGTCTTTCCCGAAGGATTCGGCAATCGCCTGGGCCACACCCATTAACGCAACGGAGACGACAAAGCCCAGCAGGGCGAATGCAAGGAGAACAACGAAGGATCTGAAGATGCGGCCTGGAAAGCGCTGAATCCAGCTCATTCCGTAGTATACGGCTATTCCGATCGAAAGCAGGATGATGGCCGTTGACGATTTCGCCAGCACGATCAGCACGAGGTAGAGCAGCATTGCCGCCCATCTGAGGAGATCATAGTAGCGCAGACGCCACATCGGCAGGGCTGGAAGCAGCAATATGAAGTTGGTTGCCGAAAACTGGCCGAGCATGTTTTTGTGGTAGAATGCCCCTTTCACCATCCCGGCATAGCTGCCTCTCATGACAGCGAAGCGTGGAAAAGCTGCGGTGTAAAGAATATTGATGAAAGCCGTTGCAATCGCAAATTTCGCCAGGCTTTCAAATGTGTCGACGGCTCCATAACGGGCCCGGTAAAGAAGGGGTCCAGCTGTCAGCAATGCGACGGCCACTAAGGACCGGAGCGAGGATCCTACGCTGACGGAGAAAGCAATCGAGAGAAAGACGCATAGGAAGACTATGCCGACCAGCGGCGAAGCGCTGCGAATCAATTCAAAGACTCGCCTGGGCTCCAGCACACAGTAAAGGCCGATGAGCGGAACGAGCGACATTAGCAGCAGTCGCATCGGCATGGGGTCTTTGCCGACACCCTCCTGGAAGTCGGCCGGCAGCCCATACCACATGCCGGTCGCTCTCCAGAGGGAAATATAAAATATTGCCGAGAGGACGATCCGCACGAAGGTTTCACGCCGAATGCGATATTGCGCGCGGGCTCTGGGTCTATGTCTTTGCAGGCCAATCGGTTGGTAGCTGTCAAATGAGGTGCTCATGACATTCCGCCTTACGTTTTGGTAACCACCTGAGCGGCAAAAATCAAAGCTGTAGACCCGCTGCGGCGAGGAAGCTCGTGATCAGCTTGTATGCCCCTTCATTGAAATGAAGATGGTCAGGCTTGTAGTTGGAACATTCCTTATCGCTTGGCTTGCCGCACCGCAACATATCATCGTTCATTTGAACGAACGTGACACCCGGCATTTCAGCCAATGACGATGCTACAAGGTGGTTGGCCGGAATTCGCACATCCTCGTAGAAGGCATAGCGCTTGCCTCGAGGCGGTATGGACAACGCATAAATATGGGCGCCCGGCCAAAGAGCGCGAACCTTGCTGACAACAGCCACGATACCAGCTGCCACGGCGCATGGCGCAGTTTTCACACCCAGGTTGTTCGTGCCGATAAGCACGACGACATCCGCGGGATGGAAATCCGGAAGGTTTAGACCATCGAGGCGGTACAATGCATTTTGCGTGGTATCCCCAGCGACCGCGAGGTTCATCACGGGGCGCGTCGGAAAGCTGTCCTTGATCCAGGGCTGCCAGAGTTCGACAAGCGAATCGCCGACAAGAGCCAGATTGTATCGGGCAGATTTGTCGCGATAGCTGGGAAGAGCGCGATCATATCTCTTGCTCGGCGGCTTTTGTTGCGCCAGCGCATTCGACACTTTTGCAGGGTCCGGGCATTCCTGTCCGAAGGACGGGCCAGCATTGCTGACGATGAGAAGGAAATTCAATGCGAGGATAGTGATGAGGTTGGCGAAAAGTCGCAACATTCAGATTACCGATATCCTGACGTCTTGGGAGCTTTCATTATTGAAGAGGAAAATGGCCGTGGCAAGGACAGACTGGCTTTGGTCTCTCCGCCCGCAATGCTCGGCCCATTGGCAGCCGATCCATGAAATGAAAATACACTGACCGCATCTGATCGACGAAATCTTCAATTGCCGGAACCAAAGACCGAACCCGCCGTTGATTGCAATGCCCAACCGTGTCCGGGAGGCAGGACAGACATGGCACGTCAGACATTCTGGAAAGGTTATCTCAAGCTCTCGCTCGTCACCGCCGCCGTCTCGCTGACGCCGGCGACGACCGAAAGCAACAAGGTCCGTTTCCACGTCCTCAATCGCCAGACGAAGAACCGCGTCGAAAGCCGCTATGTCGACAGCGTCACCCACAAACCGGTGGCCGAGAGGGACCAGGTGAAGGGCTATCCGCGCGGCGAGGACGACTATGTTCTCCTCGAAGACGAGGAGATCGAGGAAATCGGGCTCGAAAGCACCCGCACCATCGAGATCGACAGTTTCGTGCCGCGCGGCTCGATCGATTGGATCTGGTACGATAAACCGCATTTTCTGGCGCCCGAGGACAAGGTCGGGGTGGAAGCCTTCTGCGTCATCCGCGAGGCGATGAAGGCGAATGAGGTCGTCGGCATCGCCCGGCTTGTCCTTTATCGGCGTGAGCGTGCCGTGCTGCTGGAGCCGCAAGGCAAAGGCATCGTTCTCTGGACCCTGCGCTACGGCGACGAGGTGCGTGATCCGATAGCCGAACTCGACGATAAGGCCGAGATCGATAGCAAGCTGCTGACGCTGATGACGCAACTGGTGAAGGAAGAGACGAAGGATTGGAGCCCGAGCATGGTGCAGGACCCGGTCCAGAAACGCCTGAAGTCGATGATCCGCGGCAAGCAGAAGAGCCTGAAGAAGGCAGCGCCCGTGGCAAAACCCGCACCGGTGAAATCGACCGGCAACGTCATCAATATCATGGATGCGCTGAAGAAGAGCCTGGCAGCGGAAGGCGGCCAGAAGCCGCGCCAATGAAAAAGTGGCCAGCGATTTTGGGAAACGATATACATAAATCAAAGACTTAAAGCATCGCGGGAATCCACTTTGACGCGCTTCAGGTCCCGCGGCTTCGCCGGCGCGACAAACCGTTGTATTCGCGCGAGGTCGGGTGCGCTTGAGATTGCCCATCGCCCGCCAGGGGGCGAGAGCCATCTCAGCTTGCCTTCTTGCTGCGGCTGTCGCCGCGCGCCGGCGCCTTCTTCTTCGCCAGGGCCTTCTTTGCTGGCGCCTTGCCGCTCATCTTGGCACTCTGGCGCAGTGCCTCCATCAGGTCGACGACCTTGCGTTCCGGGGCCTGTTTCTTCTTCGGTGGCGCCCGGCCTTCGATCTTCGCCTTCACCAGTTCGACGAGGGCAGCCTCGTAGCGATCCTCGTGCGTGCTCGGTTCGAAGCTGCCTTGTTTGGTGCCGATGATATGGCCCGCAAGCTCGATCATTTCCTTGTCGAACTTGATGTCGGGGATATCCTTGAAGACCGTATCGGCAGAACGCACCTCGTGGTCGAAATTCAGCATCGTCGCGACGATGTAGTCGTCATGCGGACGGATCAGCAGCGTCCGGATTCGCCGGAAAAGCACGGCTTCGGCCAGAGCCGCGACCTTGCCGTCACGCATGCCCCTGGCGATCAGCGACAGCGCCTCCTCGTCATGTTCGTCGACGGGCGCGAGATAGTAAGGGCGGTCGAAATATAGCTTGTCGATATCGTCGAAGGCGATGAAAGCCTTGATATTGAGGACCTTGTCGCTTTCCGGCATGATTTCGGCGATCTCGTCGCCCTCGATGACGATGTAGTCGCCATTCTCCATCTGGTAGCCCTTGACCTGGTCTCCCCGCTCGACCGGTTTACCGGTCTCGCTGTCGACGAATTGCCGTTCCACCCGGTGGCCGGTCCTGCGGTTGATAATGTTGAAGGAGACGCGGTCAGAGGAGGAAACAGCGGTGTAGAGCCCGACGGCGCAGGCAAGGTCGCCTACCTTCAGATGACCCTTCCAGCTTGCCCGAGCGGCCATTCCATCCTCCGTCGCAAATCAGAGCCGGCTGCCGCTCTTGTCGGTTTCGAGTTCCTGAAATGCCCAGCCGCGGCCGTCGGGTGCGGGATAGGCGAGCAGCGCATCGCCATTGCCGATCTTCTGGCGCGATGCGGCGTCCTTGGCATGGACAATCGCTTCGTCAGCTGTCGCATAGGTTTCCGAAAGTGTGTCGCCGAGCTTATAGGCCCAGCCATTGTCATGCGGCACGACCTGATAGGTGATATCGGCCATTTCGGATCTCCTCTTCTCAACTAAATAGGGTGCATGATCTCGTCGGCTAGTTCCGCTTTGATTTGTGCCGTTCATCGAGTGCAATGATCTTCTCTAGCGATGCGATATCCTCGCTGGTGACGACGGGAACCGGATCGGCAGCGATGGCTTCCAGCACCGCCTGTGAGACGGCGCCATTTCGGATCGCCCATTCCAGCGTTTCGCGGGTTTCCCGCTCTGCCTTCAACTGCGCATAAAGCGCAACGATCAGCCGATCGCGAGCATCCATCCGCCGGCCTTGGTTATCCATGCTGCGGACGTCAGGCATCGCAATCCACCTTTGTCACTGATTTCGTTCAGGTGTATTCAACTGATGACGGATGGAAAGGTTCCGAAACCCAGGGGCGGCGTTTACCATTGCCGCCTCGGGCGGAAATCACCATCTGCAAGATATTCGCAAGAGGATTTCAACATGGCCGATCTCAAGGCTCGTCCCCGCCCGACCGGCGCCACCGCCGTTCTCGGCCGTACCGGTTTCCCGCACGTCACCTCCGCCACCAAGGGCGAGATCGATATCGTCACCGCGCCGTCGCAGCCGGGTTTCAATCCGCTCGATCTGCTCTATTCCTCGCTCTCGGCCTGCCTGGTGCTCAGCGCCCGCATCGCCGCCAGCCAGATGGGCGTTCTCGACAAGATCAGCGAGATCACTGCCGAGGTCACCGGCGAGAAGGCGGCGGAAGGCCTTTCGCGCGTCGCCAAGTTCAACATCGCCTTTTCGATCAAGGGCGATATCGACGAGGAAACCCGACAGAAAATCGCCCATGCCGCCGAAGGCGAGATCTGCACGGTGAGCAACACCATCCGAGGCAATCCCGAGTTCTCGACGACGATATCGGGATAAGGTTAAATCTGCATAATAATTATAGACAATAGAGAGCGGAGGATTGCGTGACCAATGCCCGGCTTCTATGCTCGTGCGTCAAAAGCAACGATCCCGGCCACCATGCAGCCCAAGCCTCTCCCGACGTCTGAACAGCCCGTCGTCGCCATCATCGGCGGCGGTGTCTCCGGTGCCGGCGTCGCCTATCATCTCGCGAGAGCCGACTGCGGCGAGCGCCCTGCCATCATGGTCTTCGAGCCGCGCGCCGAACTCGGCCGCGGCCTTGCCTATGACACGGCCGATCCGGCCCACCGCATCAATGTTCCCGCCGCCAAGATGAGCCTGCAGCCCGATGACCTGGGCGAATTCCTGGCCTGGATCGAGGCCCGCGACGCCGTCGCCGGCGACCCTGAGGCCAGGCAGCCCGATGGCTCGCTCTTCCCCCGGCGCCGGCTCTTCGGCGAATATGTCGCCTCGCTGCTGAAGCCGCTGCTGGAAGACGGTAGCGTGCGTCATTGCCGCGCTGCGGTGACGGCTGTCGAAGCCCGTGCCGGCCGTTGGTCGATCCGCGACGACAGAGGCGGCGTGACGGAGGCCGATATCGTCGCGATCGCCACCAGCCATCCGCCGCCGGTAGCCCCCGGCCGGCTTGCGAGCCGGCTTGCCGCCCATCCCCGTTTCGTCGCCGACACCACCAAGCCGGATGCGCTCGAGGTGATCCGCCCGCATGACCGGGTGCTGGTCATCGGCAATGGCCTGACGGCTGCCGATGTCATTGCCTCGCTGGCGCAGCGCGGGCATGACGGTTCGGTGACCGCGATCTCGCGCCGCGGTCTGCGGTCTCGCGGGCATGCGCCGGTGCCGCAGGAGCTCTTCGGCGATTTCGTCTCCAATGCCGCCCATTCCGCCATATCGTTGTTGGCAGCGATCCGCACTGCCATAAAAGCGGCGAAGGCAGAGGGCATAAGCTGGCATGGCGTGATCGATCAGGTGCGGGCGCAGGGATACGATCTCTGGCAGGCGCTACCGGTTGCCGAACGACGCCGTCTCGTCCGCCATCTGCGTCCCTATTGGGATGTGCATCGTTTCCGTATCGCCCCGCAGGTCGAGGCCGTGCTCGACGCAGCGATTGCCTCGGGCCGTCTGGATATCCTGGCCGGGTCGGTTGCCGATGCGCGCATCGAGGGCGAACTCATTCTTTGCACCCTGCAGCCGCGTCATCAGCGCCAGCTGTTGGAGCGGCGCTATGACGCCGTCGTCGTCACCACCGGCCCGGCGCATGGTGGCATTCTCGAAACCCAGCCCTGGCTCGCGGCACTTGCGGCAAGCGGCCACCTATCGCTCGATCCGACCGGCCTTGGCCTTGCCTGTAACCAGCATTCGCAAGCGATCGGCCCGTCCGGACATGCAGATCCTTCGCTGCTGATCTCCGGCCCGTTGGCACGCGGCACGTTCGGCGAACTGATGGGCCTACCGCAGGTGACCGAGCATGCGTTCTTCATCGCCGGCGAGATCGCCGAAAAGCTGCGGACCAGCGCGACGAATAGGCATCCTGCCTGATTTTCCACCAATATGTCGCTCTTCGACTGTCCCCGGTGAGCGACTTCTGATAGTCACTCGGCCACCAATTCCCGCCCGGCATTCGGGCGGCCAGAAATATCGAGACCATGTCGCAGGCTGCCTCCACCCTTTCCGAAGCCTCGCCTTCCAATCGTTTCGCCCTCGCGGCGCTGCTTCTCGGCGGGGCGGCGATCGGCGGCTCGCCGATCTTCGTCAGACTGTCCGAGGTCGGACCGATGGCGACGGCCTTCTGGCGCGTGGCGCTGGCGCTGATCCCGATCCTCGTCGTCTCGCTGCTGAAGAAGGATGCGGGGCCAAAGCCGCAGAGCCTTTCCGACTATGGCATGCTGATTCTGCCAGGCCTCATGCTGGCGCTCGACCTGGGCGCCTGGCACCTTTCGCTCACCATGACGTCGGTCGCCAATGCGACGCTGCTGGCCAACCTCGCACCGGTTTTCGTCACGCTGATCGCCTTCCTCTTCTTCAGCGCGAGGATCAGCCGCATCTTCATGCTCGGACTTGCCGTGGCTCTCTCCGGCCTCGTCATTTTGAAGGGCGGGCCCGCAGCCATTGGCAACGGCGATTTCAGCGGCGATGGCATCGCGATGATCGCCGCCTTCTTCTATGCCTGCTACATCCTGGCGATCGGCAGGCTGCGCAGCCGGTTCGATACGATCCGCATCATGTTGTGGAGCACAGCCTGCGCTGCGGTCTGCATCTTTCCGATCGGCCTGATCTACGAGGGCCATATGCTGCCCGCAACCGTCTACGGCTGGTCGATCGTTTTCGGCCTGGCCTTTATCAGCCATGCCGGCGGGCAGGTGGCGATCACCTATGCGCTGGCCTATCTGCCGGCGGCCTTTTCCTCGCTGACGCTGCTGTTGCAGCCGGTCGTTGCGGCCATTCTCGCCTGGGCGTTGCTCAACGAGGCGATCGGGACGATGCAGGCGCTCGGCGGCGCCGTCGTGCTGGCCGGCATAATGGTTGCCCGCCGCGGCTGATCGTCAGCGATTTTCCTGCAGCAGCCATTTCTGGATGATCGGAATGTCGGCATCGCCGAGATCGTGGCCGCCGGGGATGACGTCGGAAT
>Ga0102593_1002308_pt1 | contig 15016 bp, 17 predicted proteins | sample AraplaCol_mMS_r2_2_FD_76862 | JGI IMG/M metagenome (GOLD analysis project Ga0102593, IMG submission 76862) | Arabidopsis root microbial communities from North Carolina, USA - plate scrape MF_Col_mMS_r2 (SPADES assembly) (version 2) | ecosystem: Host-associated > Plants > Roots > Endosphere...
CGATCAGAAGGCGCAGATTATTGCGGAGAGTTGCGAGCCCGGCGTCACGGTGTGCTCTGTGGCGCGGCGGCATGGGTTGACGCCGCAGCAGTTGTTCACATGGCGACGGCTCGCCCGAAAGCCGCTTGATGTTCTTTCGGTGCCGGAGGAAGCACCAATGTTTGCACCAGCAGTCGTCGTGTCGCCCGAGAAGTCGGAGCCGAAGAAGGCGCGGCAAGCACGTTTGCCAAGAAGAACTTCTCCGGAGGCGGCTATTGAATTGCAGATTAATGGAGCCATGCTGCGCATTGCCTCTGGCACCGATGCTGCAACCATTGCCGCCGTCATCCAGGCGTTGAAGGCTCAATCGTGATTGGTCCGTCCGGTGCGGTAAAGGTGATGATCGCCACCAAGCCCGTCGACTTCCGCAAAGGCGCTGACGGATTGGCGGCGCTCGTGAAAGCCGAGATGGGTGCTGACCCATTCTCTGGCACGATCTACGTGTTCCGGGCCAAACGAACGGACCGGATCAAGCTGGTCTTCTGGGACGGTAGCGGCGTGTGCCTGGTTGCCAAGCGGCTTGAGGATGGCGAGTTCCATTGGCCTCGAATGCAGGACGGCGCGATGCATCTGACGGCCGCCCAGTTCTCGGCTCTGTTCGAGGGATTGGACTGGAAACGCGTGCATACGCCGAGCGAAACGCGCACCCCGATAAAGGCTGGATAGCGGCCGCGACCAATTGAATCATCATCATCCTGCCTCTCGTTCTGAGCTGCAAAATATGCTGTTCTCGATCCATGACGATAACGGCGGACGAGCTTCCGGATGACCTGAACGCGCTGAAAGCGATGGTGCTTTCGCGCGAGGCGGAGAATGCCCGCCTGCGCCAGATCATCAAGGAATTGCAGCGCCACCGGTTCGGTCGCCGTGCCGAGACGCTTCCCGAGGACCAGCTTCTGCTTGGGCTTGAAGAGGCCGAGCAAGTCGAGGCTGCCGGTCTGGAAGACAATGAGCAAGCCTCCCCTGCTGTTCGACAGGCGCAGGTCGCCAAACGGCGCACGAACAGAGGTTCGCTGCCAGCCCATCTGCCGCGCATCGAGATCGTGGTTGATATTGATGACCATGCCTGCCCCTGCTGCCGCAATGACCTGCATCGGATCGGCGAAGACGTCAGCGAGAAGCTCGACATTGTGCCCGCCCAGTTCCGCGTGCTTGTGCTGCGCCGCCCGAAGTATGCTTGCCGGGCTTGCGAAGAAGTCGTGGTCCAGGCTCCGGCCCCGGCAAGACTGATTGAAGGCGGCATTCCGACCGAGGCCACCGTCGCCCAGGTGCTGGTCTCCAAATATGCTGACCACCTGCCACTGTATCGCCAGGCGCAAATCTATAAGCGTCAAGGCATCGACCTCGACCGCTCGACGCTCGCCGACTGGGTCGGTCGCGCCGCCTGGCATCTGCGTCCTGTCCATCAACGGCTGCTCGATCATTTGAAGTCATCGTCGAAGCTCTTCGCCGACGAGACGACAGCCCCCGTGCTCGACCCGGGTCGTGGCAAGACTAAGACCGGGCAGCTTTGGGCCTATGCGCGGGACGACCGCCCTTGGCAAGGAAATGACCCGCCTGGCGTCGCCTATATCTATGCCCCGGATCGCAAAGGCGAGCGACCGATGGCCCATCTCGACGGCTTCGTCGGCATTCTGCAGGTCGACGGCTACAGTGGATATCGCCCACTCGCGGCAAAGAACACCGTGTCACTGGCTTTCTGCTGGTCTCACGTTCGCCGCCGCTTCTATGAACTCGCCGCCGCCGGTCCAGCACCCATTGCCAGCGAGGCGCTCAAACGCATCGCCGAACTTTACAGGATTGAAGACGAGATACGTGGCCTCACACACGAGGAGCGTACCGCCACGCGCCAAGAGAAGAGCCGACCGATCGCAGATGGCCTCGCTCCCTGGCTGCGCGAACAACTCGGCCTCATCAGTCAGAAGACGAAGCTCGCCGAAGCAATCCGCTATGCCTTGTCACGCTGGGATGGCTTGACCCGGTTCATCGACGATGGCCGGATCGAGATCGACTCCAATACCGTCGAGCGATCCATCAGGCCAATTGCGCTCAATCGCAAGAATGCACTATTTGCCGGTTCCGACGCCGGGGCCGAACACTGGGCAACCATCGCCTCGCTCATCGAGACTGCCAAGCTCAACCATGTCGAGCCACTGGCCTATCTCTCAGACGTCCTCACCAGGATCGCCAACGGCCATCCAAATAGCCAAATCGACGACCTGCTGCCGTGGACCTATGCCGCAAGGCACGAACTCAAAGCCGTGGCCTGAAAACAGCGCTTACGCTGAATATGAACGCAGCCCGAATAACTCGTAGGAGGCTACTTGCGTTCCGCAAATGACGTGACGGGCTTTGGGCCGGTATGCTCGGTCAAGGCCTCTGCTGAACCAGGCGGCCAGTGTCGTGGTTGCTGAGCTGCTCTCAGAGAGCTAAACGCTCCGGCATGATCTGGACTTCGACAAACCCGCTACATCATGACCTGAAGCGCGCGATGGTGAAGCTATCGCCGCATTGGCGTGCATTGAACGCGATGGCTGTATGGGCTGGTATTGGCACATGTTCATCAACGGTAAATAGGGCTTCTGCCATAAACTCGAGCGAGCGAAGGCCGAAGCTGAGCGGGCTGCCATTCCATCATCTCACTGAATAAACGGCCTACAGATGCCAGCGCGGAGACACCCCCTACATGCGTAACACACATTCAGGTGTTTTTCTGAACAATCAGCGCTTGCATATTCGGGTTAAATTATAGCACTTCACTTCCAGCGAGGAGGGGCTTCCATGGGACACAAATACATTTCGCTAGGTTCGGCGTGCAATGCTGCAAACATGATGAAGGTCGCAGGGTTAAAGAGAACATCCTATCCTTTCGACTGGTTGGATAATGTTGAAAGCGGATTGACGACTGTGACCGATATTATCAGGGATGACTTTCTGAATGTCATCCCTTGGGATTGCTATAACGTCGTTTCTCCCCCAGATGCGGATCGACCTATTCTTTCTTATAAGCATTACCCTCGCACATTCCATATTCACTCTGACCCCGCTTCCAAGCGTGAAGTTCACGAACAACTGACGCGACGGTTTCAGAGATTAAAGCGTGCGCTGAGCAGCCGTGATAGTCTGCACTTGGTTTACTACCGAAATCTTTCGGCTTGCCGCGCGACAAATCCGGATGTAACGCCTGCTGATGTGGCACGACTAATGCTCTCTGAATGGGGTGAATTTTTGCGACTCATCGGCCCGTCCAGGCAAGGCGACACCACAGTGCTCTTGGTGTTGGAATGTGACGTCGAAGATATCGAATTAACAGACCGAGCCATAGATATGATCGAGATCAATGACCCGAAGGTAGCTTTGAAGCGGGCGATTTCTCGCTATGACGATGACCCGGCCTTGTACGACAGATGGCAAAAGGAATGGGCTCGCTTGATAATCAACCACACCCGAATGCCAATCTGGTTACAGGTCCGTTGTCATACGAAACGTGCCATTCGATCCATTCGAACGTCTATCAAAACCAGACTAAGGTCCAGCAAAGCCCACAGCGCTGCGATTGCTGAGTGATCCGACGTAGCCAGCAGCGATCAGCGGCGTGGTGAGAGCCATGGTAGTGTCCTGAAATTGTGGTGTTGATTAGCGAGTTGTGGTGCGGGGCGCTCGGCCGACCGGGACTCATGCATACCGTGGATGCGGGTGGCGAGGTGGCGAACGTCGTGGCGGATGCCAGAAGCGCGCGCAGGATTTCGTCCTTAATCTTTTCATGCCCGGACTTGGTGGTGTAGGTCCGGCGACATCGAACTTGCGGGCGGCGAATTCGCGCTCGAGCTTGTCGGCATGTTCGCTGGTGCCATCGATCTTGCCTTCGACTTTCCACCAGATGCCGACGAGCGCGACACCACGCTCGCTTCATTGACAATCGATTCGGCAAGCAGCCGCAGCCTCGATTGATCGAACAAATAATTGACCGGAGACAATCTATCGTCGCCGGGCGAGCTCCAAGACGAGCTCGCGAAGCCCGCGGTTAAGCTCCTGAACCTCAGACGTGAGATCCTTCACCGCTTCGGTAGCTTTGTTGAGCGCGGTCGGGTCAATGATGACAGCAGCCACCTGCGCTGCGGCAGGGCTGTTGACAGGACCGGAGCGCTCGCCATTCATCAGGCCAAGGTATCGAGCCGCAAAAATCACAGCCAGTGTACCACCAAGAGTGACCAGAGCTAGCGGCGGCAGGTCAAAGAGCTTTTACATTCCTTGTTTCCCCTTGGTCATGAGCGGCGCGATGGATGTTTACGAGCTCGCCAACCGCGAACAGCGGATAGATGGCGAGCCAGGTGCTCATGACATTCGAGGATGCATAACAATACGTGATGCCGACCCATATGAGGCAGCCTATGCCTGCTGAAACCTGCCGGATGACCGGAGTGACGTGCTTTCGCGCTACGTTCACGATGAGGCCACCAATGCGCATCATGCCGAGCATCATCATTACCCAGCCTAGAACGTCCTCGTTTCTGAATACTGCTCGAAACCCGATCCACGCCGGCTGACTGAAGAGATCGGTGCTGGCGAGGAGTGCCGGCGCGCCCGTTCACCGCGAGGACGATCAGCTCGGCGATGTCGGTGACCGTTGCGTCGCTGAGCTCGCGGTTGACGTCGACGACGGCGAAGCCGTTGCCATTAGCGTCGAGCAGCGTGCCGACATTGGCGCGGTCATGACTGATCGGCAGGTCGAGACCGGCGAGCTTCATCGCCAGACCGAACTTGTTAATGTCCGTGCCTCGGACAATTTCAGCCTGCATGGTCGCCTCCCTGCCTGGCATTGATCCTCTGGAGCAGGAGGTCGCGCAGCGCCTTGTCGGCATTGCGGGCTCCGGCGAGGGTGAGCGCGTGGAAGAGGGCGCCTTCAAGCGCGGCCGATGCGTCGTCGAGTGCGCTCTCGCAGCCGTGCATGTCCGTCGCCAGCATGCAGTGGGTCGCGGCCGTCAGGTGGTCGACCGTCGCCTGCAATTCGCGGGCGCGGTGGTTGATCGAGGCGTCGGGGAGCGGGCGATCGTTGGAGGTGGCGAGGCGCGGGGACGAACGGGCGGGAAGGTGGTGGACCTTATCCATGGCTCTGCTCCTCGATAGCCTCGCAGGCGGCATGCTTGCCGCCGCCGAAGACGTAGTCGCGCCAGTGCGTCCAGCACCAGCGGCCGTCGCGGTGCTTCAGGAAGCCCCAACGGCGGCCGGCGCGGCCGGACCAGACGAGCGTGACGATCTTGCGCGTATCATGCTGCGGCAGCTTGAAGCGCCCGGTCTTTGTGTCCTCGTAGAGATGGGTGCCGCTGTAGCGGCCGAGAACGCGATGAGCATAGGTGGCGGGCCGGAATGACAGCCGGAAGGCGGGCACGACCTGGCGGCGCACGAAGGGCGCATCCGGCGGCACCAGCGGCGAGAAGCTGCCTGCCTGGATGAGCGCGGCGAGATCCGGATTGACGACCTCTTCGACGTAGCTCGTCAGCGGGAAGGTCCAGAAATCCCACGGATGATCGTGGTGGTCGGGATCCTGATCGCCGCGGTGGAAGATGTGCAGCCGCAGCCGGCCGATCCGGCGCGGCGAAGATCGTCTGCAACAGCTGCCCCGAAGGGATGGAGGCCGTCGTCAACGCGGATCCGCGCGCAGCCCGCCAGAAGGCCGTCGATCTCGCCAAGCCTTCCGCTGCGATTGCTGGCCGGGCGACTGCATCTGCGATCAAGGCGACGAGGACTGCAATGAATGCGTCGGCGATGGCTTTATCGACCCTGCCGATGAGCAGGGTGACTATTGGCCGGATGAAGACCTCAGGGGGCCACCGCCCCAGAAGAGGGACGCGTAGATGTTTGCGGCCAAAAGGCAACTTGAGGTGACCAAATGAGGGTCAGTGCGACGACCGATCAACAGTTCTCGACAGCCTTCCTGCTGTTCGCGCAGTATGGCGGCCGCGCGGTCATCCGTGTCGAGGACTTGTGCCGCGATTATTGCAACCACCTCACGCCGGACAAGTTCCTGCGGAAAGTCACCGCCGGCGAAATCGCGATCCCCGTCGTCAGGGCGGAGACCTCACAGAAGTGCCAGAAGGGCGTCTATCTGAAGGATCTCGCCGATGCATAGGTGATGGGCGTAGGCCATCACCTAAATACTCCACGTCTTGAACATCTCCTCGACGGCAGGGCTCCAGCTTCCCAACCATGCCAGAATATGCGCACTTGCCGTGATGAGAAACACGATCGCCGGCAGACGATAATGGAAGACGGCAGCGATGCCGATCACAAGAAGCTCGATAGCCAAGGCCCAAACATAGAAGGCCTGCCCCTCAGGCATTGGGGCATCTCAGAGTACGTCGAAAGCAAAAACGCCTCTATTCCTAGAAAGATGACGTATGGCGCCCAACGGCCAGAAAACGTGGCGCTACCACCATCCGGTACCAGTCGACGTTTCCATTCGGTGCTCCCGCCATGTCCCAGGCGAACGAGGTTCGCAAGAAAAAGAGTTCCCATAAAGAGCACGACCAGTGACAGGGCTCCGGAGAACTTGCCAACCATCGCGGAAAAAATCGCGGTAATCGAGACCATAGTCAGGAAATACCAAAGGGCGTCAGCACCGGACATCGTCGCGGTCCTGGGGCGAACCAGTCGGTAGATGAGCCACAGCCCTGCAGGCACGAACATAACTAGGGTAAAAGTGAGGAACAGGTGCTCGCGGGGGCCTCGCGCACCATCGCCGAGCACGTTGGTCCAAACCAACGCCGAAGTATTCTCGAAATTGAGGAGGACGCGACGAAGCCAAGCGCTCAGCGGCAGATCATATTGAGAGAACGACAAGAAATTTAATGAAGCCGGAAGGGCAATCAACCACAAACCGGCCTCCATCGCGAACTTCTTTAGCTGCGAGGCCTGATGGGTCATCGTGATCCTTCCCCGTCATTGCCAGGCTTATTCAGTCCGGCTGGCAGCCACGACCATCCAGCATATTTGTCGCCAGTCTGGCGAATATGGGTGTAGCGCTTCAGGCTGCTCCAGGAGCGATGTGCAGACACCGTCGACGCTCGAGGGATATCCCAGCCCATCTCGAAAAGACGCGAAATTCCATCATGCCGCAGATCATGAAAATGAAGGTCCTCGATGCCCAGGAGCTTGCAGGCTTCGGTGAAGTTCCGAGAGATCGTGCCTGAATTGAAAGGGAATATGCGTTCTTCCCTCTTGGGCATGGCCTTGATCAGGGCAATGGCTTCTGGTGGCAACGTGCACCAGGTATCGTTGCCGATCTTCTCCCCCGGGTGTTTCATGTCGCGCACAAGGATACGCTGGTGCTCGTCCTCAAAATCCTTCCAATGAATCGAAGCTATCTCCTCCTGCCTGCGAGTGGAGAAAATCGCGAACAGGATCACCTGATCCATCGGCATCGCCTGGGGCGTTTTGTGCTTCCTGGCAGCGAAGTATCCCAGCAGCTTTTCCAACTCGGGAATGGTCGGGCGACGATCTCGCTCTTTGCTCCGGCTCGTGACCCCGAGCCGCTTGGTGACAACGAAGGCATCTTCGAATGCCGCCTTGTCCAGCTGATAGCCCCACATCGGCCGTGCGACGGCGAAGATGGCCCCGAGGTGGGACATGTAGTTCCCGACCGTCTGCGGCTCGCGCAGCTTCACCTTGCGCTCATCATCCTCTTCGACGGACGGATCTTCTTCACCCTCCGGCAGCCACCCTCCCTTCAGGTCGGTGGCGAAGCGGCCGATATCGACGCTGGTGATCTTGCTGCAGCGCATAGCAGCGAGCGGATGCCTCTTGATCAGCCGCAAGCACTGCGCCTTGGTCTTGCCGATCGCCTTGACCGAAGTCTCTAGATATTTGTCGATCGCTTGCCCGAGCGTCACATCCGGGTTCTTCAGTTTCTCCAGGGCACCCGGCTGATCGAGTTCCGTCTCGCGCTTTTTCAGCCACGCCCGGGCAACCGGACGCCGCTCGAATGTCTGAGCCTCGCTATGAACCAGGACGCCGTCTCGCTTTATCCGGATCTGTGCGGTATAAGCCTTCGTCCCGTCCCGGCGCGTTCGCTCTGATATCGTTCCCATGAAGTGCTACACGGCCTCCTACAGATGCTACGCCGTAGCATTAGCATCGCAGAAACGGGCGGAAAAGCCATAAAACGAGAGAAAACGAGACACAATGAAAGTGGGAGAAACCACTACAAAGCAAGGAAAGTCCCTGTATTCCAATGGGCCGGTCTTTGCCGTGGCGCCGATGATCGACTGGACCGATCGTCATTGCCGCTATTTCCACCGTCAGATCAGCGAAAACGCCCTGCTCTATACCGAGATGGTCGTCGCCGATGCGATCATTCACGGGCCGCGCGAGCGCCTGCTCTCCTTCGATGCCGCCGAACATCCGATCGCGCTGCAGCTTGGCGGCTCCGATCCGGCAAAGCTCGCCGAGGCCGTCAGGATCGCCGCGCCCTATGGCTATGACGAGATCAATCTCAATGTCGGCTGTCCCTCCGACCGCGTTCAATCCGGCACGTTCGGCGCCTGTCTGATGCTGACACCCGATGTGGTGGCGGACTGCGTGCGCGCCATGAAGGCGGTGTCTTCGGTGCCTGTCACCGTCAAGTGCCGCATCGGCGTCGACGAGCAGGATCCGGAGGCCGCCCTGCCCGATCTCGTCACCCGCGTGCTTGATGCCGGCGCTGATGCGATCTGGATCCATGCCCGCAAGGCCTGGCTGAAGGGCCTGAGCCCGAAGGAAAACCGCGAAATCCCGCCGCTCGACTATTCGATGGTCTATCGCATGAAGGAACGCTGGCCCGGTGTCTTCATCGGCATCAATGGCGGTATCCAGACGCTGGATGAGGCGGAAAGCCATCTGCAGCATGTCGATGGCGTCATGCTCGGCCGCGCCGCCTATCAGAATGCGGCGATCCTTGCCGAAGTCGACCAGCGCTTCTACGGAGCGCCTGCGCGCGAGATGGATTGGGACGCATTGCGCGACCGGATGATGGCCTATGCCGCCGCTCATATCGAAAACGGCGGCCGCCTGCAGCATATCGCCCGCCACATGGTCGGCCTGTTCACCGGCCTGCCGGGCGCCCGTCGCTACCGCCAGATCCTCTCGACAGATGCGACGAAACCCGGCGCTGGCCCTGACGTCATCGCCGCCGCTTTCGCCGCCGTCGATGTCTCGACGTCGCCGGCGGAAGCCCTCAGCGCCTGATTTCGGACAACAGCCCAAACGAAAAACGGCGCCCCTGGAGGCGCCGTTCTCATTCCTGCCGGAAGGCAGAAATCGAATTAGTTAGCCGAGATGTTGACGGCCTTCGGGCCCTTGCCCATGCGATCCGGCTCGGTGTCGAACGTGACCTGCTGGCCTTCGCGCAGCGACTGGATGCCGGAAGCCTGGAGAGCGGAGATGTGGACGAATACGTCCTTAGCGCCGCCTTCCGGAGTGATGAAACCAAAACCCTTGTCCTGGTTGAAGAATTTTACGGTGCCCTTGGTGGCCATGTGGGATAGTCCTTTTCCCTTAGTCTTGTCTTAGTATCCGCCCCCTCGAGAGGAAGCGGACGGCTTTAGCTTTCGTCCCGAAACCGGGCGCGAAGGGTCAGTCGGAGAAGTCACGTACGGGGAAAGAACGTCTACGAAGCGGTTTCTAGCCGCTCTGCCACCCTTGCGGGAGGGCTACCACATCTGTCCAGTCACCGGCATGCTAATGCCCGAGTACTGCATGACGTGACAGCATTCGGGAAAAAAAGCAAGCGGCAATATTGTGGCATGCTCATGAGCAAGGCCGGAAATGCCAAAGATTCAGATACTTGACCAATGGTAACACTCCACAGCCACTGCTGTTTCAAAACGGGATTCCGTGCCGGAAAAGGACCCGTCGTTACCCGGCGATCAGAAGCAGCACGTAGGCGATGACGGTAACCATCAATCCGCGAAACGCGAGTGTGACGCAACGATACTTGCCGCGCGCAATGGTGGAGAGAATATCGGCGTTGTCGAGATATTCGGCGAAGAGATAGCGCTCGTCGCGCCGTGCCGCCGCGTCCCAGAAGAGCTGCCGGTGCTCGCCCCAGGTGCCCCAGAATAGCGAGGTGGACTTGGTGAGATGGCGCGGCAGCACCACTAGGATCGCCGACAGGATCGAGAAGACGGACGCCGCTGCAAGCAGACCGGAGAACAGAATGTGCTGCAGGTTTCCATCCGCATAGCGCGTCCATGTAAAGACCGCACGTACCTCGCTGGAGCTGACGAGAAAGGCAAGCATGAAGGTGAAGATGTAAGCCGCCTTCTGATCGGATATCTTGATCTGATCGTAGAAGATGTCGTTTATCTTCTTGATATGGTCGAAATATTCCGATCCGATATCCTCTGTCGAAGGATCGCTCATCATCAGTTCAGTCGCACTTTCGAAATCCGCCACGCACTTACCTCCGCCGCAAAGTGTTTCCCTGATATTACACTTCACAACCAAAGCAAGAGCATAAGTAGAACTCTGCTTGACTTTTGGCGGCACCAAAGACAAACGCTTTTCTATGAGGGGTAGAATTACGAATTCCATGTCCGCCGTGATGGCGTTGACTGTGGCGGCGTCTTTTGTTGCGCGGCCGGCAGCAGCCGACCCTGTTTTGCGCGCCGAACCGGCAGCCGGTTCCGTCATCGACCGCAAGATGGGCGAGGAAGTCCGCTTCGTCGATCTGTCGAACTGGCAGAATGTCGACCTGCACCAGGATCTGCTCGGCGGCGACGTGCTGCGCACCAATGCATCCGGCCAGCTCGCCATCCTCTTTGCCGACCGCACCCAGGTTCGCCTCGGCCGCAATTCGGCGCTGCAGGTCAAGAAGATGGCGCGCGACGGCGACACGATCCTCAACCTGCAATCCGGCACCATGTGGGCCCGCGCCCAGCGCGGCGGCACGGGGCTGACGGTCGAGACCCCGGCAGCGGCCGCCGCTATCCGCGGCACGGACTGGACGCTGACCGTCAAGGGCGACCAGACCTCGCTGATCGTGCTCGAGGGCCAGGTCGAGTTGAAGAACGACTATGGCAGCGTCCAGGTGACCGAGGGCGAAGGCGCCGTCGCCACCATCGGCCAGGCGCCGCGCAAGCTCGTCATCGTCACGCCGGATGATCGCGAGCAGATGCTCTTCTACCTGACGCTGCGCAGCGGCTTCACCTTCATGCCCGCCTCGCCGCTTCCGGTGCAGAAGATGCGCAGCGAACGCGGCCGCATCGAGGCCAAGGCGCCCGGCGCCCGCAACGCCGAGGACTGGCTGACGCTTGCCGAAGTGCAGCTCTCGCTCGATGGCCGCAGGAAAGCGCTGGAATCCCTGGCGCAGGCCCGCGCCTCCCGTCTCTCGGCCTCCCAGCGCGCCCGCGCCGATCTCATCGAGGCGCTGATCGCCGGCGCCGAGAAGCGCTATGACGATGCGGCCAAACTCTTTGCCAGCGCCGAACGCTCCCTCGATCCGCTGCGCCGCGGCATCGCAGCCTACGGCGGCTATTACGCCCGCTCGCTGCGCGATCCCTCCCGCAACGAGAAGCCGCCGGCGAGCGTCACCGGCCCCTACGCCGCGGTGATGAAGGCCTATACGGCAGGCTTCCTCGAAGACATCCCGGCAGCGATCGCCACGATGAAGCAAGCCGAGGCGCGCTACCCTGATGACTCGACGCTTCCGGCGCTGCGCGCCCAGCTCGCGCTGCTGATCAACGACCGCGTCCAGATGCAGGATGCAATCGCCCGCTCGCTGGCGATCGACCCGCAGGACCCGAACGCCCTGCAGGCCCGCGCCCGCATGCGCGCAGATTATCAGGGCGATCTCGAAGGCGCCCTCGCCGACTTGAACGCAGCGATCGAAGTGGCGCCCGGCTCATCCATGGCCTGGAACGACCTCGGTCTGCTGCAGGATGCCCGCGGCGCCTCGCGCGAAGCCGAAGCCGCTCTGAAGAAAGCAATCGAGCTCGATCCCGACGATCCGATCGGCCACGCCAATCTGGCAATTCTCTATCTCGATCAGTCACGGATGAAGGAAGCCAAGCACGAGATCGACCTCGCGCTCGCCGCCGACCCGGCCTTCGACATCGCGCTGCTCGCCCGGGGCCGCTACTATCTGCAAATGGGCGAGATGGACAAGGCGATCGACGATCTCCTGGCATCGTCGACCGCCAATCCGGCGCATTCGCAGGCGCAGCTGATGCTCGCCGCCGGCCATTACGAAAAAGGCGACCGCGTCCTCTCCGAACAGGCGCTGGATAATGCCGACCGGCTGGACAAGAACGATCCGGTGATCTCGTCCTTCCGAACGGCAGTGGCGATCGACGACTACGATCCGGACGGCGCGCTTGAGAACGCCCAGGAATTCCTGCGCCGTTCCAAGGCCCGCGGCGGCCACTACGGCTCGCTCGGCGCCAATCAGGATGCCGGCTCGACGCTGAACAATGCCTTCCGCCTGCGCGGCCTCAACGCCTGGGGCCGCTATTACGGCGATGCGGTCTTCGACCCCTTCGCCGGCAGCGGCTATGTCGACCAGTCGATCCGCGGCAATATCCGCCCCTTCGCCAATACCGAGATCTTCGACGACGAGATCGATCTATACAAGCTGAACTCGAACAGCTTCTCGGCGCTCTTGCAGGGTCTGCTGCTCGATCCGCACATGCTCTCCGGCCGCTCACGCTCCGCAAATCTTCTGCGCCGCCCGTTTCTGGAGGGCTCGCTTGGCGCGGGCTTCATCAATTCGGCTGGCGAGACGAAACCGACGGGTGAAGCGGAACTGCAGGGTTTTGCCAATGCCCCGTTCCCGGTGAGCGGGTATCTGAATCTGACGTGGGTGCAGACGCCGTATGGCGGCGATTATGGTCCGTTCCTGACCAGTCCCGCAGGTTTCGGTGGCCAAGGCAGCTTTGACGGAGACATTCGTAATCTGTCCGGCAACGGATATTTGACCGCCACCCCCAATCCAGATGACCGCTTTGTTCTTTACGCCAATCACTCCGACAGCCGGCTCGATCAGTTAATCAGCTTCCCCACGGTCGGCTATACCGAGAGCGACGACATCAATACGAAGTCAACGGCGGCCGGCCTGGGCTGGAGCCACACATTCGGCTATCGCAATGTCGTCAATGCCGCATTCTTCTACACAAGTAACGAACAGGATGTAGAACAGAATGTCGTCGCCCCCCCACCACGCATCGCCGACAGCGTTCAGCGCAACTATGTGGCAGCGATCAATCATCTCTATGGTGTCGATGATCTGACGTGGCGCTACGGTATCGAAGGCGGTTTTGCCGATATCAGCGCTACCGATTCATTTTTCGGAACATCGGTCGATGAGCGGATCGGCATCGGTCGGATCTATGTCGATCTGCTTCATGAGATTACCCCAAATCTCAAGGCGGAATACGCGCTTTTCGGCACGGTCATGGACGGCGGCTCGACGGATGTCGCGAGACTGGAGCCGCGTTTCGGCGTCGCCTGGGCACCGATCGACGGTCAATGGCTGCGAGCGGCCTTCATGCGCCAGAGCTACGACATGGGCTCCCCGACCTTGTCACCGATCGGTGTCGTCGGCATCCAGTCCAATCAACCCTATTCCGGCATTGACGGCTACACCGACACGATCGCGCTCCAATGGGATGCGCAGTGGACCGATAGGCTGTTCACCAGCATCGAATACCAACATCAAGAAATTCGCGACCTCGATCTGGCCTATCCGGTAGCGGGTCCCTTTCTGCCCTATCTGCCTGGCGGGCTCAGCATCAGCAAGGCAAATATCGATCGTGTCAGCGCAACAGCCAACGTTGCGCTCGCCCACGGTTTCGGCGTTTCCGCAACTGTCGCCTATTCCCACTCCAAGAATGAAGATACGGGCAGCGCCGGCTTCGGTGATGCCCTTCCCTACATTCCCGAGAGGAGCGGTCAGCTCGCCCTCACCTGGGTCAACGAAGCGAACGTCAAGGCGACGGTCGCGGCAAACTACATCGGTGAACGCCAGGGCGACGGCGGCCTCGGTGGCGCAGATCGCCTTGACGACTACTGGACCCTCGACGCCAACCTGATCTGGGAGCCGCTCGACAAGCGGTTCGCCCTCGAAGCCTCTGCCTTCAATCTTCTTGACGAGGATTTCGAAGTGGCACCGGGCGTGCCGGGTTGGGGGCGTGCGGTCAAGGGCAGCCTGAAGATCCGCTTCTGATGCGCTCCAATCCCCGCCAGTCCATCCGCGCTCCCGGCTGGCCGTTCAGCAGCCGGCCGGTCAGGCTTGCCGTGCTGGTGCTGGCGACGCTGGTGGCGATTTCGTTTCTATCGCGGCTGCCCGCATGGTCGCTGCTCGAGCTCCGGAGCTTCGACTATCTCTCGACGGTCGATGATCCACTGCCTCCCGAGGATGCGCCCGTCATCGTCGCGATCGACGAACCGGCGCTGGCGCAGATCAACGCCCAATGGCCCTGGCCGCGCCGCCTGCACGCCGACCTGATCAAGGCACTGCGAGCCGCCGGCGCCAAGGCGATCGGCCTCGACATCATCATGGCCGAGCCCTCTTCTCCCGAGAATGACACGGCAATCACCGCAGCCTCCGCACCCGATCTGGTGCTCGCCGGTGATGAAACGCTGATCCAGGCGCCGCAGGCCGATCAGCTGATCCGCACCACGCCGATGCCGCAGTTCACGGCTGCCGGTGCCAGAACCGGCATCGCCTCGATCGAGCTTGGCGGCGACGGCACCTTCCGCACCATTCCCGCCTATCGCGACGGCTTCGCCGTGATGCTGGCGGCCGCCGCAGGCAAGACGGCCGCGATACCGCCCGCGGGCGCGATGATCCAGTCCTTCGGCCCGGCCCGCAGCTATCCGACGGTCTCCTATTATCAGGCGCTCGATCCGCCGACTTTCCTGCCCCCTGATTTCTTCAGGAATCGCGTTGTGCTCGTCGGCCTCAGCCTGCAGAACGCGCCCGAGATCGACAAGGGCGGCGCCG
>Ga0102593_1002311_pt1 | contig 15005 bp, 16 predicted proteins | sample AraplaCol_mMS_r2_2_FD_76862 | JGI IMG/M metagenome (GOLD analysis project Ga0102593, IMG submission 76862) | Arabidopsis root microbial communities from North Carolina, USA - plate scrape MF_Col_mMS_r2 (SPADES assembly) (version 2) | ecosystem: Host-associated > Plants > Roots > Endosphere...
ACCTCGCCAACGTGGCGACCACCGCCGAACTGGACGGTGGGCAGTGGGTGATCAACGGGCAGAAGGTGTGGACGTCGCTGGCGCACTGGGCGCAGTGGTGCTTCGTCATCGCCCGTAGTGAGAAGGGCTCCAGGCGCCACGCCGGCCTGTCCTACCTGCTGGTCCCACTCGACCAGCCCGGCGTCGAGATCCGGCCCATCATCCAGCTCACCGGTGACTCGGAGTTCAACGAGGTCTTCTTCGACGACGCCCACACCGACGCCGACATGGTGGTGGGCGAGCCGGGCGACGGGTGGCGGGTCGCCATGGGCACGCTGACCTTCGAGCGCGGGGTGTCCACGCTCGGCCAGCAGATTCGCTACGCCAGAGAGCTTTCCGGCATCGTGGATCTGGCCAAGAAGTCCGGCGCCGTCGACGACCCGGTGATCCGGGAGAAGCTGACCCGCTCCTGGGTTGGGCTCAAGACAATGCGCTCCTATGCCATGGCGACCATGGACGTCGAGCGTCCCGGGCAGGATTCCGTGTCGAAGTTGTTGTGGGCCAACTGGCACCGCGAGCTGGGCGAGATCGCGATGGACGTCCAGGGCAAGGCCGGCCTGCTGCTCGACGGCGGGCAGTTCGACGAATGGCAGCGACTGTTCCTGTTCTCTCGCTCGGACACCATCTACGGCGGGTCCAACGAGATCCAGCGCAACATCATCGCCGAGCGTGTGCTCGGTCTACCGCGGGAGGCGAGGGGCTGATGAGCGCTTGCGCGAAGAGGAGATGGCGCTGATGAGCGCTTGCGCGAAGAGGAGATGGCGCTGATGAGCGCTTGCGCGAAGAGGAGATGGCGCTGATGAGCGCTTGCGCAAAGAGGAGACGGCACTAATGGATCTTTCGACTGTTCCCAAGGAGATCGACGGCCACGGCCTGCTGGCGGGCAAGGTCGTCCTCGTCACCGCTGCGGCCGGCACCGGCATCGGATCGGCCGCAGCCAGGCGGGCATTGGCCGAGGGGGCCGACGTCGTCGTGTCGGACTTCCACGAGCGCCGGCTCGGCGAGACCAAGGACGAGTTGGCCGCACTCGGCCTTGGCCGGGTCGAGGCCGTGGTCTGCGACGTCACGTCGACCCCGGCGGTCGACGCCCTGATCACCGACACGGTGGCCAAGATGGGCCGGCTCGACGTGCTGGTCAACAACGCCGGCCTCGGCGGCCAGACCCCCGTCGTCGACATGACCGACGACGAATGGGACCGCGTGCTCAACGTGACGTTGACCTCGGTCATGCGGGCGACCCGGGCGGCGTTGCGCTACTTCCGCGACGTCGAGCACGGTGGCGTCATCGTCAACAACGCGAGCGTGCTCGGCTGGCGGGCGCAACACTCGCAGTCGCACTACGCCGCGGCGAAGGCCGGCGTGATGGCGCTGACCCGTTGTAGCGCAATCGAAGCCGCGGAGTACGGGGTGCGCGTGAACGCCGTGTCGCCGAGTATCGCCAGACACAAGTTCCTCGAGAAGACCAGTAGCTCGGAGCTTCTCGACCAGCTGGCGTCCGACGAGGCGTTCGGCCGGGCCGCGGAGCCGTGGGAGGTCGCAGCCACCATGGCCTTCCTGGCGAGCGACTATTCGAGTTACTTGACCGGTGAGGTCATTTCGGTGTCGAGTCAACGCGCATGACCAGCCCCGCGCAGAGTCGCCGCGCCGAGCTCTTGGAGCTTGCCGCGACCATGTTCGCCGACCGTGGTCTGCGGGCCACCACGGTGCGCGACATCGCAGATTCCGCCGGCATCCTCTCGGGCAGCCTCTATCACCACTTCAAGTCCAAGGAACAGATGGTCGAGGAGGTCCTCCGCGACTTCCTCGACTGGCTCTTCGGTCGGTACGAGGAAATCCTCGACAGCGAAACCGATCCCCTCAGGCGCGTCGAAGGCCTCTTCATGGCGTCCTTCGAGGCCATCGAACACCGGCACGCCCAGGTCGTCATCTACCAGGACGAGGCGAAACGACTGTCGGCGCTACCGCAGTTCGCCTTCGTCGACGAACGCAACCGCGAGCAGCGCACCATGTGGGTGAACATCCTCAAACAGGGTGTTGCCGAGGGCTGCTTCAGCGCCGACCTCGACGTGGACTTGATCTACCGCTTCATTCGAGACACCACCTGGGTGTCGGTCCGCTGGTATCAGCCGGGTGGGCCACTCACCGCCGAGCAGGTGGGCAGGCAATACCTCGCCATCGTGCTCGGCGGCATCACCAACGAAGGAGATTGAGCAATGGGTGAGGCATACATCGTCGACGCCGTACGCACCGCGGTCGGCAAGCGCAACGGCGGGCTCTCCGGCGTCCATCCCGTCGACCTCGGCGCCGCCGCCTGGCGTGGCCTGTTCGACCGCAACGACGTCGACCCCGGTGCCGTCACCGACGTCATCGCCGGATGCGTGGACGCCGTCGGCGGGCAGGCCGGCAACATCGCCCGGCTGTCGTGGTTGGCCGCGGGCTTCCCGGAGGAAGTGCCCGGCGTCACCGTCGACCGCCAGTGCGGCTCCAGTCAGCAGGCCATTTCCTTTGGCGCCCAAGCGATCATGGCCGGCACCGCCGATCTGATCGTCGCGGGCGGCGTGCAGAACATGAGCCAGATTCCGATCAGCTCGGCGATGATCGTCGGCGAGCAGTTCGGCTTCACCTCACCGACCAACGAGTCCAAGAGCTGGTTGCATCGCTATGGCGATCAAGAGATCTCGCAGTTTCGCGGGTCGGAGATGATCGCGGAGAAGTGGAATCTGTCGCGCGAGGACATGGAGCAGTACGCGCTGACCAGCCACCAGCGGGCCATCGAGGCCATTCGGGCCGGGTACTTCGAGAACGAGATCATCCCGGTGGAGGGCTTCGTCACCGACGAGGGCCCGCGGGAGACCTCGCTGGAGAAGATGGCCGGGCTCAAGACCCTCGTGGACGGGGGCCGGTTGACCGCGGCCATGGCCAGTCAGATATCCGACGGCGCCAGCGCGGTGCTGATCGCGTCCGATCGAGCCGTGAAGGATCACGGGTTGACCCCGCGCGCCCGGATCCACCACGTCAGTGCCCGCGGCGCCGATCCGGTGTACATGCTGACCGGGCCCATCCCGGCCACGCACTACGCGCTGGAGAAGACCGGCCTGTCGATGGACGACATCGACACCGTCGAGATCAACGAGGCGTTCGCCCCCGTGGTGATGGCGTGGCTGAAGGAGACCGGGGCCGACCCGGCGAAGGTCAACCCCAGTGGCGGTGCGATCGCCCTCGGACATCCCCTCGGGGCGACGGGCGCGAAGCTCTTCGCGACGATGCTGAACACGTTGGAGCGCACGGGCGGTCGCTACGGCCTGCAGACGATGTGCGAGGGCGGCGGCACGGCCAACGTGACGATCATCGAGCGGCTCTAGCGTCGCCGAGTGTGAACCTCGCGGCGTTCTGAGCTCATTTTCGCCGTCAGATTCACATTCGCGGCGCGTGCGCCTGTGGACAACCTCCCACGGAACGACGGGGCCGTCGGTGCCAGGCCCGATTATGCGGTCATGCCCGCAGCGCCATGGCCGTTCATCGGAACCGAAGCCAGAGCGAGTGGCGTCGTAGGCGACCGTGCGATCCGCCGGGACTACGAGCAGCTCTATCCCGGCGTGTTCGTGCCCCGGGGTGTCGAGCCGTCGGCGCGCCAGCGCGCGGAGGCGGCGTGGCTGTGGTCCAAGCGCCGCGGAGTCGTGGCGGGCCAGTCGGCCGCTGCACTGCTCGGCGTCCGGTGGGTGGACGGCCGTGCGCCCGCGGAGTTGATCTACGACAACCGCAAGGCGCCGTCGCGACTCGTGGTGAGGACCGAGCAGCTGGCGGTCGGCGAGGCCTTCGCGATCGGATCGATGCGGGTCACCACCGCGGCCCGAACCGCCTTCGACGTCGGCCGACACACTGCCTCGCGGGTGAATGCGGTCCAGCGAATCGATGCCCTCGCCAATGTCACCGGGCTGACGGTGACCGAGGTCGACGCCGTCGCTGCTGCTCATCCAGGCGTCCGTGGCCTGCGGAAGTTACGCAACGTCCTCGAATTGGTCGACGGCGGCGCCGAGTCACCGCAGGAGACGGTCGCGCGACTGGCGCTCGTCGACGCCGGACTCCCACCGCCGCGAACGCAGCTGCGCGTCTTCGGCGACGCCGGTGAATTCATCGCGCGCCTCGACATGGCCTACGACGACGAGAGGGTCGCCGTCGAATACGACGGAGCGCAGCACTGGACCGACCCAGCCGTACGCCAACGCGACATCGACCGGCACTTCGCGCTGGCCGAGCTGGGGTGGCTCGTCATTCGGGTCAGCCAGGACCTGCTGCGCTACCGCCGGGCCACCTATGTCGCCCGCGTCGAGAGTGCGCTGCGCGAGCGCGGTTTCGTCCTCCCGACTGTGAAATCCTCGACCGCCCACCAGCGGTTGGCGTCGTGAGAGTCACAGTCGTGCCAAACTAGGTCTGCGAGTCCACGACCGTCTCCGACGGGGCGTTGCGCTCCCACAGCACGGCCCCCACACACGCGGTCAGCACCCAACCGGTGCCGACCGCGCCACACCACGTGAGCAGTGCCATCGCCACGCCGATCGGTCCGAGCTCCTCCCAGCCGGCGAGCACCGGCGGGAAGAACCACCGCGAACCCAACGGCAACACCACACCGTCGATGACCACCCCGGCCAGTCCAGCGAGCAGCAGATACTGCCGTCCGCGCCCACCGTCGCGCACCAGCAACGCCGGGGTCACCGACCAGAAGATCCACACCGGGATCAGCGACAGCAGGAAGCGCACGACCCGCATTCCGGCGTGGTGGTCACCGCCGAAGGCGATGCGGTCGCGGAACCCGATCATGACGAGGTAGAGCGCGAACCACAGCACACCGCGCCACAGCCGGCCGGCGAGCGGGAACTGTTCCCGGCGCCACGCCTTCGCGAACAGGCCGGCGATCATGATGCCCATCGGGATGCCCCACACCAGGAAGCCCGCGACACCGACGAAGGTCCAGCTCGAACGCAGCGCGGCCGAATCTCCGAAGGCCGCTCGCACGTGGTCGGACACCGGGTGCACCAGCCCCAGTTCACGAATGATCAGCGTCCCGGGGCTGGCGTTGTCGGCGAACCCCCGCATGTAGCTGAAGCCCATGATCATCAGGGGAATGACGGTGGTGAACAGTTGCACCGACACCATGGCACCGAGCGTGCCGCCCTCGATCTCGCTGAAGCGGGCGACGATGGCGGTGACGGGCCGCAGGCGTCGGGCCTCGGCCAGCCGGCGGTAGCGCTCCTGAAGCCGCTGGAGGCGCAGCCCCGTGTCGGCTTGGGTGAGGTCTTCGTTCATGGCGGTCGCGACGCTACCCCCGGCAGCTGTGCGCGCCCGTGACTCACCGGACGTAGCGCGACGCCGCCTGGAGGTGCTCGACCGCCTCGTCGACGATCGCGGGAACCAGCTCGGCGCACGATGGCAAATCGTCGAGGATGCCGGCCACCTGACCCGAGGCCAGCACGCCGGCGTCGGTGTTGCCGTCGACGAGACCCGCCTTCAGCAACATCGGTGTGTTGGCCGCCATGACGATCTGCGACCAGGTCAGTTCCTTGCCGCGGCGCATGGCGAGGCCATCCTTGACGATCGAGCGCCACGTCATGCCGGACATGTCCTTGAACTTCTGGGCGTTGAGGACCGCCGCGGTGAAACCACGCACCGGAGAGCCACTTTCCAGCTTCTCGACGAGCCCGGTCCGCAACACCCGGTGCGGCATGCCGTCCACCCGCTTGGACACGACGGTGGCGTCGAAGGCGGAGTCGAGATAGCGACGCTTGACCTCGTCGGGCACGGTCGAATCCGTCGTCAGCAGGAAGCGCGTGCCCATCGCGACGCCGGCCGCGCCGTAGGACAGGGCGGCGGCGAGGCCGCGGCCGTCGAAGAAGCCACCCGCGGCGACCACCGGGATGTCCACCGCGTCCAGCACCGACGGCAACAGCAGTGTGGTGGCAACCGGTCCGGTGTGGCCACCGCCCTCGCCGCCCTGCACGATCACGGCGTCGGCGCCCCAGCCGGCCACCTTCTTGGCGTGCTTGGCGGCGCCGACGGACGGGATGACCACCACCCCGGCCTCTTTCAGCTTCGCGATCAGGTCGGGCTTTGGTGCTAAGGCGAAGGAGGCGACTTTGACTCCTTCGCGGATCAGGAGGTCGACGCGGTCTCCGGCGTCGCCTGCGTCGGCACGCATGTTGATGCCGAAGGGCTTGTCGGTGGCGGCCTTGACCTTCGTCACGGCGGTCGCCAGTTCGTCGAGGGTCATCGTCGCCGAGGCGAGGATGCCGAGGCCACCGGCGTTCGACGTCGCCGCGACGAGCCGGGCTCCTGCCACCCACCCCATCCCGGTCTGGACGACGGGGTGTTCGATGCCCAGCAGCTCGGTCAGCGGCGTCGCCAGCTGGCTCATGACCGAATCTCGCGATTGCGCAGGGACTTCGGGTCGATCACCTCGCGGATGAGTCGAAGTTCCTCTTCCGACGGGAGGCGAGACTCTTCGGCGTCGTCGAGACCGTGCACCTCGAACGACGTGTTCTCGGCGACCTGACCGGGCTCCACGCCAGGGTGCAGCGAGAGCGCGCGCATCTGGTGGTCCGGACCGCCGAAGTCGAAGACGCCGAGGTTGCTCACCACGCGGTACACGCAGGCGAAGCGGAAGGCGGGGTTGTCGGCGTCGACCTTGTCCCAGCCGATGCCGGACACGATGTCGACCGAGTCGCAGAACACGCGCGGCGAATGCGCACCGACCCAGTAACTGGTGGCGTGGTTGACGGTGTTGCCCGGAGCCCCACGCACACCGAACATCTGGCGCTTGGGGTGCTGGATCGGGCCGAAGGCCGACAGGTTCTGGTTGCCGTAGCGGTCGACCTGGTTGGCGCCCATCACGACGTGGCGCCGGCCCCAGGTCAGCGTCTCGAACACGCGCCCGAACGGCATCCAGCCCTCGATGGCTCCGGCGGCACCGAGTGCCGGTGTGTCGGCCAGGATGCGGGCCTCACCGTCGGTCAGCAGGATGTCGGGTGAGAAGGTGAGCCGCGCGAGGCGGGCGCCGACCGAGACCATGTTCGCCATCGGGCTGACCATGATTTCCCCTGCGTCGCGGAACAATTCGGCGCAGGCGACCACACATACCTCGGCCCGGGTCGCGTCGGTCACTTCGATGCCTCCTCTGCGAACGTCCGAACCGCGGCCTGGTAGTCGTCCTCGCTGCCGGAGAGATAGGTGGCGACGAACCGGGCCCACGTCTCCTCGGAGCCGGCGGACTCGGCGTAGTGCCGCTGGAACTTCTCGTCGCGGCGGTAATCCGGTTCGTTGGTGGTGAAGTGTGCCCCGTTGGGTGCCTCCACGACGTCGTCGACCATCATGCGATTCACCAACAGCGCTTGAGTGGGAACCGATTTGACGAGTTCTTCGGTCGACACGACGCGCTCGAGGCTCATCAGCCTCTTCGTGGCCGACATGAGGAACAGATCGTCGAAGTACGGGTCGATGCCGGTGTAGGCGGCGTTCCCGTGGGCGTCACCGAGGTTGAGATGCACCAAAGCGACGTCGAGGTTCAGCGCCGGCATGGCGATCAGTTCCTCGACGTTCTCTCCGGTGGGGTAGGGCGAGCGCACCGTCTTGAGCTCGTCACCCCAGAACGTGCGGACGTCGCTGCCCAGGCCGGCGCGGATGGGCAAGAACGGAAGTCGTTGTGCGGCGGCCTGCAAGCCGCAACGCAGCATTCCCTCGTCCATCTCGCGAGCCTCGATCGCACCCGTGGTCCTGGCCTTGGCGAACCAGGGATCGTAGAAGGGTGGCGAGTCCAGGGACACGAAGCCGTAGTAGACGCGCTTGACCTTGTTCGCCGAACACAGCAGTCCGAGATCGGGGCCGCCATAGGTGACGACGGTGAGGTCGGTGACGTCGGTGCGCAACAGCGCGCGGACCAGCGCCATGGGCTTGCGGCGCGAGCCCCAGCCGCCGATGCCGACGGTCATGCCGCTCTCGATCGACGAGACGGCCTGGTCCAAGGTCGTCCTCTTGTCGGTCATTCTTCCCCCGCTCGCTTCGCTCGTGCCCGCCGAATCATGCCTTCCCCTTCGACGTCCCTGCGAAGGCGTCACGATGCTCGTCGGCGACTCCGGAGAGGTTCAGCTCGAACGTAAAGCCCTGCTCCATCCGGTATCTGGCGTTGGGTGGCTGGACGTCGATCAGATTCAGTGCTTCCTTCGCGGCGCGAATCACGCGGGTGTCCTTGGCGGCGATGTCGCGGGCCACGCGCAACGCGGCCTCGTCGAGATCGGCGCGTGGCACCACCTCGTGCACGGATCCGAACTGGTGCAGCGTCGCCGCGTCGACGGTCGCGGCGGTGAAGAACAGCCGCCGCATCATGTGTTGGGGCACCAGTCGCGAGAGGTGTGTGGCCGCACCGAGTGCGCCGCGCTCCACCTCGGGGAGGCCGAACTTCGCGTCGTCCGAGGCGACGATGACGTCGGAGTTGCCGACCAGCCCGATGCCGCCGCCGACGCAGAATCCGTTGACGGCGGTCACGACCGGTACCTCGCATTCGTAGACCGCTCTAAAGGCATGGAAGCAACCACGATTGGCGTCGATGAGGGCAGTGAAGCCCTCGGTGTTCTGCATCTCCTTGATGTCGACGCCCGCGTTGAACCCACGACCCTCGGCGCGCAGGATCACCACGTGGGTGCTCCGGTCGCGTCCTGCGGCGGTGATCGCGTCACCCAATTCGAACCAACCGCGTGAGGGGATGGCGTTCACGGGTGGATAGTCGACGGTGACCGAGACGATGCCCGGCTCCACGGTCTTGGTGGTGATCGTCATACCAACTCCTGAGGCGGCTACCTAAGCAAGCACTTGCTTGGTACGCTAGCACAGTGACCGATGCGGCTGGAATCAATCTGGGCCTCGCCGACCGCGTCGTGCTGGTGACCGGCGGTGTGCGAGGGGTTGGCGCCGGCATCAGCGGGGTCTTCGCGGCACTCGGGGCGATCGTCGTCACGTGCGCTCGGCGACCGGTGGACGGTCTGCCGTATGAATTCGTGCCATGCGACGTGCGCGACGACGATGCCGTCGAAGCGCTCGTCGACGGGATCGTCGAGCGGCACGGCAGGCTCGACGTCGTGGTCAACAATGCCGGGGGCTCGCCGTACGCGCTCGCCGCCGACGCCTCGGCCAGATTCAGCACCAAGATCATCGAGCTGAACTTGCTTGCACCGCTGTCGGTTTCCCAGCATGCCAACGTTCACATGCAGAAGCAGACCCGCGGCGGTTGCATCGTCAACGTCTCGAGTGTCAGCGCCCGCAGGCCGACACCGGGCACCGCGGCCTACGGCGCAGCCAAGGCGGGTGTCGAAAGCCTCACCGCCACACTGGCCGTCGAGTGGGCGCCCAAGGTGCGCGTGAACTCGCTGGTGGTCGGCATGGTGGAGACCGAGCAGGCCGACCTGTTCTACGGTGACGCCGAGTCGATCGCGGCCATCTCGGCCAACGTGCCCTTGGGGCGATTGGCCACCCCGGCCGACGTCGGCTGGTCGGCCGCATTCCTCGCCAGCGACCTGGCGTCCTACGTCAGCGGCGCCTCACTCGAGGTGCACGGTGGCGGCGAACCGCCGCACTATCTCGCCACGACCAATGCCATCACATAACCGAGGAGACAACGTACATGGGCTTGCTTGACGGCCGGGTGGTCATCGTCACCGGATCCGGCGGAGGAATCGGGCGGGCTCACGCCCTGGCCTTCGCCGCGGAGGGTGCCCGCGTGGTCGTCAACGACATCGGAGTCGGCCTCGACGGCTCGCCCGCCGGAGGTGGCAGTGCCGCCCAAGGCGTCGTCGACGAGATCACCGCCGCCGGAGGCGAAGCCGTCACCAGTGGCGCGAACGTCGCCGACTGGTCACAGGCCGAAGGTCTGATCCAGACCGCGGTCGACGCATTCGGCCGGCTCGACGTGCTGGTGAACAATGCCGGCATCGTCCGGGATCGCATGTTCGCCAACACCAGCGAGGAAGAGTTCGACGCCGTCACCGCCGTGCACCTCAAGGGACACTTCGCCACGATGAAGCACGCCGCCGCGCATTGGCGCGCGCAGGCGAAGGCCGGCCACGCCGTGGAGGCCCGCATCGTCAACACCAGTTCCGGAGCCGGTCTACAGGGCAGCGTGGGACAAGCCAATTACAGCGCGGCCAAGGCAGGCATCGCGGCCCTGACGCTGGTGGCGGCGGCCGAGATGGGCCGCTACGGCGTGACGGTCAACGCCATCGCGCCCTCGGCGCGCACCCGGATGACCGAGACCGTCTTCGCCGAGATGATGTCCACCCAGGATGCCGCCTTCGACGCCATGGCCCCGGAGAACGTGTCGCCGTTGGTGGTGTGGTTGGGCAGCGCCGAATCCCGCGACGTGACGGGCAAGGTGTTCGAAGTCGAGGGCGGCATCATCCGGGTGGCCGAAGGATGGGCGCACGGCCCGCAGGTCGACAAGGGTGCCCGCTGGGATCCCGCCGAACTGGGTCCCGTCGTCACCGACCTCCTTGCCGAGGCGCGGCCGCCGGTGCCGGTCTACGGCGCCTGAGCGGGTTCGCACACCACCAGGGGGATCACCCGGTCGGTGGAGTCGCGATACCCCTTGTACGGCGGGTACATCTTGATCAGCACCGGCCAGTAGCGGCGGCGTTCCTCCTCGGTGGCGTCTCTGGCGATCATCGACAGGTGCTCGTCGCGGACCTGCACCTGGACGGCGGGGTTGGCCTTGAGGTTGAGGTACCACGCCGGGTTTCCGTCCCGGCCGCCGAAGGACGCCGGCAGCACGACCCTGTCCCCGTGGCGCAGACACAGCGTCGCCGTGGTCCTCGGTTGACCCGTCTTGCGGCCGGTGGTGGTGATCAGGGCGGCGGGGAACCACAGCAGTTGCGCACCGAGCTTGCCGTTGGTGCGCTGATACACCGCGATGTGGGCGCGGGAGAAGTACTTCAGCGCCAGCGCCAGGGCCCCCGAGTTCCGAATCTTCTCGGAGACGTCGATCATGACCTGTAGTTAGCCAGGACCGCCCCCGTGCAAACGTCCCTACGGGTCGCAGATGACGATCGGGATCTTGCGGTCGGTGTAGGACCGGTAATTCGCGAAGTCCGCATACATGGCGTCGAGCTTCGGCCAGTAGTCGTCGCGCTCGGCGTCGGTGGCATCGCGCGCCGTGAGCTCGTGGGTGCCGCTCTTGGTCTGGAACGTGACCTTCGGATTGGCCTTCAGGTTCAGGTACCACATCGGATTGGTGGCTCGGCCGCCTTGCGAGGCGACCAGCACGATGCGCTCGCCCTCCTGCAGGAACAGCAGTGGGCTGTCCCGGGGTTCGCCCGACTTTCGGCCGATCGTCGTGAGGATTCCGACCTCGGCGCCCTTGAGGAACTTGTTGCCGATCTTGCCCTTCGTCTTCTTGAAGACGAAGGTCTGTGCCTTGGACATCCACTTGATCGCGGTGCCGACCTTGGCCGAGTTGAGGCCGTCGATCTGCTTGGCGGACAGGGGGCGGGAGGGGTTGGCCACGGGTCGCACGCTATCGCTTGATGAACGGCCGGATGTCGGCCCGGATGTGATGGATCTTGCCGTCGGTGGTGAAGCGGAAGGTCTCGTCGACGTGGGCGCACACCCGCCTGCCGGCCAGCGACGGCTTGGTGATGACGTCGAACGTCGCCCGCAGGGCGTCGCCGACGACGGTGAACTCCGGCCTGGTGGTGGTCTCGATGATCCGGTACTGCGGGCCGCGGTTGAGGCTGCGGCGCAGGTGATCTCCGGAGAATCCCGTCTTGAGGCCTACCTCGACGCGCGTGCAGTCCGGCGCGAACGGGACGTCGTCGGCCCGGTGGCTGGCGAGCGCGCTGATGTAGGCCTGCGCGGCCGCCACGCGATGGGGATCGGGATCCACTAGATCCGCTCGATGATGGTGCCGGTGGACAGGGCGCCGCCCGCGCACATCGTGATCAGCGCGGTGCTCTTGTCGGTGCGCTCCAACTCGTGCAGCGCCGTGGTGATCAGGCGGCTGCCCGTACTGCCGACGGGGTGCCCGAGGGCAATCGCGCCGCCGCTGACGTTGACGGTGTCCATGTCCGGCTCGTGCACCTGGGCCCAGGACAGGACCACCGACGCGAACGCCTCGTTGATCTCGGTGATGTCGATGTCACCCATCTTCATCCCGGCCTTCTCGAGCACCTTCGCCGTCGACTGCACGGGGCCGTCGAGGTGGTAGTACGGCTCGGAACCGACGAGCGCCTGGCTGACGATCCGGGCGCGGGGCGTCAAGCCCAGCGACTTGGCGCGGTCCTCGTCCATCCACAGCACGGCGGCCGCGCCGTCGGAGATCTGCGACGACGTGCCTGCGGTGTGCAGGGCACCCTCCATCACCGGCTTCAGCTGAGCCAGACCCTCCAGGGTGGTGTCACGCAGGCCCTGGTCGCGGGTCACCATGGCGCGCTCGTCGGTCGGGCGCTTGTTCTCGTCGAGCACGGGCGCCTCGATGGGGCTGATCTCGCGGTCGAAGCGACCCTCGGCCCAGGCCTGCTTGGCCTTCTTCTGCGAGGCGAGCCCGAAGGCGTCGAGATCCTCGCGGGTGATGCCGCGGCGCTTGGCGATTCGCTCGGCCGCGGTGAACTGGTCGGGCAGGTCGACGTCCCAGGACGCGGGGCGGATGATGCTGCGATCGGGGCCGGCGTTCGCACCGAGGCCGACCCGGCTCATCGCTTCGATGCCGCAGGCAATCCCGACGTCGATGGCGCCCGCGGCGATCAGGCCGGCGACCAGACCGTTGGCCTGCTGGCCGCTGCCGCACTGGCAGTCCACCGTCATCGCCCCGACGTGCTCGGGCAGTCCGGCGACCAGCCAGCCCACCCGGGTGATGTTGTTCGACTGCTCGCCGAACTGCGTGACACAGCCGCCGATGACCTGTTCGACGAGGCCGGGGTCGATCCCGGCCTTCTCGACGAGCGCCCTCTGCGTGAGGCCGAGCAGTTCGGTGGCGTGCAGTCCGGACAGCCAACCATTGCGCTTTCCGATGGGGCTGCGGGTGGCTTCGACGATGACGGGGTTGCCCATTCCGTCAGGCTAGAACACGTTTCATTACTCTGACAAGCTGCGATGCGCCCGCGCCTTTGATCTGCGACTAAGGCATGTTTTACTGGCACTAGAACACGTTGCAATTAGGAGAGCATATGGCCCCCCTCAATTTTCCCGCCGACTTCGACTTCCTGGATCCGGACGTCAACCTGGCCGGTCTGCCCGTAGACCAACTCGCCGAGCTGCGCACGTCCGAACCAATTCACTGGGTCGACATTCCCGGTGGCGCCGGAGGCTTCGAGGACAACGGTTACTGGCTCGTCACCAAGCACGCCGACGTGAAGGAGGTGTCCCGCCGCAGCGACGTCTTCTCCAGCTGGCAGAACGGTGCCATCCCGACGTGGCCCAAGGAGATGACGCGCGAGTCCGTCGAGATGCAGCGCGCGGTGATGCTCAACATGGACGCGCCGCATCACACCCGGCTTCGCAAGATCATCTCCCGCGGTTTCACGCCGCGCGCCATCGGCCGGCTCGAGGAGGAGCTGAGCCAGCGCGCCCAGAACATCGCCAAGGCCGCGGCGGCGGAGGGCAGTGGCGACTTCGTCGAGCAGGTGAGCTGCGAGCTGCCGCTGCAGGCGATCGCCGGCCTTCTCGGTGTGCCGCAGGAGGATCGGGACAAGCTGTTCCGCTGGTCGAACGAGATGACCGGCGGTGAGGATCCCGAGTTCGCCGACGTCGACCCGGCACAGTCCTCGATGGAACTCATCATGTACGCGATGGCCATGGCCGACGAGCGGGGCAAGAACCCCACCGACGACATCGTCACCACGCTGATCCAGGCCGACGTCGAGGGCGAGAAGCTCTCCGACGACGAGTTCGGCTTCTTCGTCATCATGCTCGCGGTCGCCGGCAACGAGACCACGCGTAACTCCATCACCCACGGCATGATCGCGCTGGCGAACAACCCGGATCAGTGGGAGCTGTACAAGCGGGAACGCCCGTCCACCACCGCTGACGAGATCATCCGTTGGGCCACACCGGTTTCGGCGTTCCAACGGACCGCTCTCGAGGACACCGAGCTGGCGGGGGTGCCGATCAAGAAGGGCCAGCGGCTGGTCATGTCCTATCGCTCGGCGAACTTCGACGAGGACGTCTTCGACGATCCGCACACGTTCGACATCACGCGCGACCCCAACCCACACGTGGGCTTCGGCGGCACGGGTGCGCATTTCTGCATCGGCGCCAACCTGGCACGGATGACGATCAACCTGATCTTCAACGCCGTCGCCGATCACATGCCCGATCTCAAGCCCGTCGGCGAGCCCGAGCGGCTACGGTCGGGATGGCTCAACGGAATCAAGCACTGGCAGGTCGACTACACGGGCGCCGCGAGCTAGACGAGTCAAGGAGGCTTCGGGTGGACTTCACCCCCGACGAAGGACAACGGGCCGTTGCCGACGTAGTGACGTCGGCACTGGAGCGGGACAACACCTGGGACGCACTCGTCGCGGGTGGGGTCGCCGCGTTCGGCGTGCCGGAACGGCTGGGTGGTGACGGACTGGGGCTGCCCGAGATCGCCACCGCTCTCACCGAGATCGGACGCCACGGCACCGTCGGCCCCGCGCTCGCGACGCTGGGCTACGGCCTGATCCCGCTGCTGGCGCTCGCCTCGGACGAGCAGCAGGACCGCTACCTCGCGAGCGTGGCGACGGGGGGCGTGCTGTCCGCGGCACTCAACGAGCCGGGATCCGCCCTGCCGGAGCGGCCGTCGACCAACTTCTCCGGAGGCAAGCTCTCCGGCACGAAGATCGGCGTTCCCTATGCCGCACAGGCGGATTGGCTGGTGGTCACCACCGACAGCGGCGTCGTCGTCGTGTCGGCCGGGGCCGACGGGGTTACCCTGACCAAGACGCCGACCGCCAACG
>Ga0102593_1002312_pt1 | contig 15000 bp, 16 predicted proteins | sample AraplaCol_mMS_r2_2_FD_76862 | JGI IMG/M metagenome (GOLD analysis project Ga0102593, IMG submission 76862) | Arabidopsis root microbial communities from North Carolina, USA - plate scrape MF_Col_mMS_r2 (SPADES assembly) (version 2) | ecosystem: Host-associated > Plants > Roots > Endosphere...
ACATCTCGATCAGCGAGGACATCAAGCGCCTGTCGTCTGAGATCCAGCAGGACACCTCAGTCGTCAAGGACAACACGACGAAAACTCTGCAGGCGATCACCGGCGACCGGACGCAGGATGCGAGCCAGTTCGCCAAGCTCGCAACCGGCAATGGCTTCACCATGGGACAGGCGCCGGATTTCAGCATGGTGTTGTCAAGCAACGCAGCCGTGTTCGGAGGGATCGGCGGGCAATTCCAGAATACTGCAGCGAAGCTGATCAACGGCCTCAACCTCGTGAAGATGGTGGTCGATACCGTCAAGGGCGGTGAGCTCTCGGGCGCCAATCAGGCCTATTCGCAAGGGATCAACGCACTGACGACGTTGACTGCGCTGACAGACGCGATGAACAGCGCCACGAAGGACCGGCAGAATTCCTTCGTGCAGGCCACCCAGCAGATCGGAACCGCGAAGGATCTGAAGGGGGCGCTGGAGCAAAACACCCAGATGGTGCTGCAGGGCAATCAGACCGCCAATGAAGCGGTCGGCTCGCTCAACAACCAGGTTATGCTGCTCAACCAGCAATATAAAGCCGCCCTCGCAACGTCATCGCAGAACCTCAAGACATTCGCGCCCCTGCCGGACAGAGTCATGCGTGACGGTGGGACGCAACCGCAAGGCACTTCCGTTCGCGATCAGCTGAAGGCATTCGAGGAACAGAACCAGTGAAGGCGGTTCTCGTGCTGATAGTCAGCCTCGCGGTCCTTGCCGGTTGCGCCGGGAAGTACGAACAGCTGGCGAAATGCTCGGCTGACGAAAATCCGGTCCCGGCTCTCGGCTTGGTATCCGAGCCCACGACCACCAGCGCTGAGGATGCGCTCGCGGATGCCCTCAAGGACGATTGCGGCCCGATGCGACCGGTCAATCATTTTCAGGAAGAGACATGGATCCCGTCAGCTACGCGATAAACTTCTATGGCGATGCGCTTCGATACTTTGACAAGATCAACGAGGCGTCGCTGGAACGGGCCTGGGGGCTGTTTGCCGAAAACAGAAACCTCGTTTCCGGCATCCTGGCGATCTTCCTGATCCTTTATTTCCTCTGGGGCGCGCTCGGCTTATCGAGCGTTTCCCTTCAGGATATGGCGATCACCGCGTTCAAGATCACGCTTGCCTATACTCTCATTATGTCCTGGGCGCTCTTCTACAACAATATCGGCCAGTTCGTGCTGTCGGCGCCGCAGGATCTCGGATCGGCCATATCTTCGGCGATGGGCGGTCAATCGGCCGGAGCGGACATCGCCAGCCAAGTCGCCTCGATGGCACGCAAGGTCTACGACTTTGCCATGCAGCTCTTCAAATCCTACGAGTCCGGCTGGCTGCCGAATGTCACTGGCGCTGTCGTCGTCTTTATCGTGTTGGTGTTCGGCCTTCTGCCGATGCTGCTGATCCTCACCGGCGTCACGCTGTTTGCCAAGATGATCACCGCCGTGATGCTGGCGATCGGTCCGATCGCCATTCTCTGCTATTTCTTCGGCATCACCCGCTTTGTCTTCGACGCCTGGGTGAGGGGGGTGGCCTATGGAATGTTCATGCTTCTTTTCACCTACATCATGGCAGGCCTGTCGTTCGGCTTTCTGATCGGCATGATGGACACGATCAATGGCGACATGGCCACCAAGGAGAATGCATTGGCGATCGTGCTCGCCATGGTGCTCTACCTCGCGCTGATCTCCTATTTCATCTTCCAGGTGCCGGACTTCGCGCGAACATTCGCCTATGGGGCGGCCTTCTCTGGCGTCCCGGGCGGAGGGGGCGTCGACACCGCCTACAGCGTCGCTCGCAGGCGCCTTTCCTCCAGCAATTCCCGCGCCGGCCAAGCTGCGGCCATAGCGCTCGGCACGCTTGCCGGACCGAGGGGCGCCGTCTCGGCCGCGGCGCTTGCGGGCCGCGGCAGTATCGCGGGCGCCGGCGCGCTGGGTCGAATGCTCACCAATCGCCGTCGCAACAGCGAATGACGCGCCGGCTGCGAGGATAGCGTTCACATTTTTCCGATTGCGACTTCGAGGTTTGAGATTTGGCATTGTTCAAAAGGCAATTGAAGCCGGCGCCGGCCGATCGTGTCCCCGGCCCGCAAGACATCTACGATCAACACCTCTCATGGGGGGAGAAGAACCGGTCCCTGCGGACCCTGATCGGTCTCATCCTGCTGGTCTTTGCGGTGGCGGGCTGGATCGTTGCCGGCGTGCTGTCCTTCTCCGTCGCGCAGCTCTTCCCGCTTGTTCGCACCGAGGTCGTGCCGCTGATCGTCGACAAGAACACCGGCTATATGGAGACCGTGACGACGCTCGAGAAGGACCGATCGAACGTTTCGGAGATCCAGGCCGTCCGAGCCTCGTTTGTGGGTAATTACGTCATCCGCCGCGAGACCTACGATCCGCGCTACCTCTCGGAAAATTTCGACATGATCGCCCTTTGGTCGGACCCGGATTCGCCGGCTTTTAAAGACTACTCGGAATGGATGAACCCTTCCAATCCGAGAGGTCCGGTCAAGACCATGGGAACATCGGGCGAGATCCGACCGGAAATCCTGTCCGTCAATCCGCTCAACGCCAACACAATGTCAGTGCGGTTCGAGACCAGGGAGCGACGGCGCGGCGGCGACGTCGTCAATCGCTGGTCGGCGACGGTCCGCTACCGCCAGATCAATTTGCCCGCCAGCAACAGGGTTCGGCTCTATAACCCCCTCGGCTTCGTCGTGACCGAATACGTCAAGGTTCCCGAGACCATGCCGTCGGGGCTCGTTCCATGAGGCGAGCGAGCGTCGGACTAACACTGTCACTGCTGCTGACGGCCTCTTCGGTTCATGCTGAATTGATCGCCCGTCCTGGCCGGCTGGATCCGCGCGTGCGTACCTTGCCCTATTCGGCCGAACAGGTCTTCGTCGTCACCGGGACTTACGGCATGGTGACGACCATCCTCTTCGGTGCGGACGAAGAGGTTACCCAGGTGGTCGCAGGCGACACGGTTTCCTGGCAGATCCTGACATCGGCCGACCGGCGCTCACTCACCCTGAAGCCGATGGAAAAAGACGCGCCGACAAACCTCTCAGTGGTGACGACGAAACGAACCTATTCGTTCGACCTTCAGGTCAACGATAGCAGGTCGATTCAGAACCAGACCTTCAAGCTGCGGTTCATTTATCCGGACGACGCTGGGCTGAAGGGCACGGCCGAATTGTGGAAGCAGGCACAGGATGCGGAACGGAATCCCAACATCAAGAACATCCGCCGCGACAAGGTCAATTACGACTATGGCTTCAAGGGCAGCGATACCGCCAAGCCCTTGTGGGTGTTCGATGACGGTTTGAAGACCTTCATGAAGTTCACCGGCGACGTGCCGGCAATCTTCATCGTCGATGCCAAACGGCGAGAGAGCCTCGTCAATTATCGCCGCGAGGCCGACTACATCGTTATCGATACGGTCTCGCGGCAGTGGACGCTTCGGTACGGCACCGAGAACGAGACCTGCCTGTTCAATCTGAGGACCGCTCCAGCCGACGTTCCGGCGCCGATCGAGGGCGCCGTGGCGCCGAAGCGCCTCGGCTCGGCTGGTGCCAGCTCACCATCAAAATCGCGATAGGGAGGCACGATGTCTGATCCAAACTATCATTCGATAGACAACGACGCCGACATCGGCGGTCAAGTGAGGCGCTCCGGGGTCGGGCTGATGCGGCCGGTCGCCGTAGTGGCGGCAATCGCCGGCGTTGGTGTGGTCCTCTATTTCCTTCTCTCCGGCGGCGAGCGGAAACCGGCGATCGACAATACGCCGCATGAAGAGTTCCGCCCGGTACAAGCGCCTAGGAACGAAGGCTTCAACCCGCCAGCGCCGCCGCCCTTGCCGACGGTGCAGGTGCCGGAGGCGCCGCCACCTCCGCCACCCCCGCCGCCCGTCATCCCGGCGCCGGCCCAGATCGCGCCTCCGGTCGATGTCGATTGCTCGAGAGGCAAAAATCCTGACGATCCTAAATGCATCGAGCTCGCCCGGCAGGCAAAACTGCTTGAGCGCGTGCGCTCCATTGCTGTCGTCTTTGATCAGTCGGAACGCGCAGGCGGGCCCGCAAGCGCTTCGCCCGATTCCACGGGAGCCGGATTGTTCGGCGCCAATGGCACGGCGGGCACGCCCGCCGGCGCAACCTCCGATGCAGCAGGTGCTGTCGATGGCGATCGTGCCTTCCTGAAGGCAATGGGAGGGCAGGGGGTACAGGGGTCGGTTGCCGCGGAGAACCGACGTATCGATGCCTGGATCCCACAGGGCACGATGATCCGCGGCACGTTGGAGACGGCGATCAATTCCGATCTCGCCGGTATGGTGAAAGCGATCGTTCGGGAGGATGTCTACTCCTTCGACGGCCGGCGGATCCTCATTCCTGCCGGCTCCTCACTGATTGGCGACTATAAATCCGGCGTCGAACGCGGGCAGGAGCGCCTGTTCATCGTGTGGACCCGGATGATCCGTGGTGACGGTGTTTCTGTCCAGCTTGGCTCTTATGGCACGGATCGTCTCGGCCGCTCTGGCATGACAGGTGTCGTCGACCGGAAATATTGGGAGCGGTTCGGGCCACCGGCGCTGATGACGATGATCGGCGGGGTCACCCAATACATTGCTCAACTCGGTCAGAAACAGGATCGAAATATCACGGTCGTCAATACGGACGGAAGCGTGACCAGCATTCCGCAGAATGACGGAACGACCTCGCAGGATCGGGCGCGCGAGATCGCTGCCGAGACGATCGCGTCGGGCATTCAGCAACTCGCAAGCGAGGCTTTCCAGGACAGCCGCAACATCCGGCCTACAATCCACATCGCCCAGGGGTCCGACATCACCGTCTTTGTTACCCGAGACCTTGATTTCTCGGATCTTTATCCCGACCCCGTGCGCGAGGCGTTCGAACGCCTGCGCCGAAAGAAGGTGAGCAAATGAACGCGCACCCATCGATCTCCGCCGAGCAGCACTTTCTTTCCGAGGCGCTCGAACCCATCAGACAATTTCTCGACGATCCCGCGGTGGTCGAGATTTCCTGCCAGCGCAGCAACGAGATCTGGCTCGAGCGCATCGGCCAGCTCAGCATGATCAGGCAAGAGGTCGACGGGCTGGATCAGGAGGCGATCCGCCATATGGCGTCGCGCGCGGCGTCGTTCACGAATCAGACCATCAATGCCGAGAGTCCGCTGCTTTCGGCAACGCTCACTAACGGCGAGCGCGTCCAGTTCGTGCTCAATCCGACTTCCGCCACCGGACACGCGTTTTCGATCCGCAAGCAGTTTATCCGGCGCTTCGATCTCGACGATTATGAGAATGCGGGCGCTTTCCGCTTCACCAAGGTAACAGGAGACGACTACATCGACGATGTCGATATCGAGTTGTCGCGCCTGCTGCGTATTGGGAAGGCGCGTGCGTTTCTGGAGCTCGCGACCGCCAATCATCGCAGCATGTTGATCTCCGGCGGGACCTCCACCGGCAAAACGACTTTTCTCAATACGATGCTGACGGCGATCCCAAACCATGAGCGTTTCATCCTCATGCAGGATACGGCGGAGCTGGAACCCCGCCAGGAAAACGTCGTCTCGTTGCTGGTCTCGAAGGGTGCCCAGGGCGAGGCTAGGGTCACGATGACAGACCTTTTGGCTTCCGCACTGCGGCTCAGGCCAGACCGGATCTTCATGGGCGAACTGCGTGGCGACGAGGCCTTCGACTTCCTGAATGCGATCAACACCGGCCATCCTGGATCGATGTCGACGATTCACGCAAACTCCCCGCTTCATGCCTTTAATCGACTGTCGACGCTGGTGCTCAACAGCAATGTCCGCATGGAGCGTGACGACATCATCCGCTACATCCGCTCGATCATCCCGATCGTGGTCCAGTTGAAGAAGAGCGATGCCGCCGGCGGCCGCGGTGTCAGCGAGATCTATTTTGCAGACGAGGTGGACGAAGATGGCAAACGTATCCACGGACGCAGAGGCTGAACGTCCGAAGTGGACGAAGTTTCAGGAGATCTCGGCCTTCACATTCCCGGTCGTCGTTCTCGGCGCCGCGTTGATATGGTTGCTGTTCTTCACGCTGATCTACGACGCCTATGTCACATCCTTCGGGTCGACCTCCTATTACGACTATGTCGGTCAGGCACCCGGTCTCGACAGCATTGCCTATACATGGTCCATCATCCGTGCGCGAAACACCGTCGGGCTCTCGATCCTCGCTCTCGTTCTGGCCTCGCCGTTTCTGTTTTTCCTGCTGAGCCTCTGGATGTTGAAAGGCGGCAGGGCCCTGTCGCGCAAAATCCTCTACCTGCTGCATGTGAGGTCGATGTTCACCCTGATTGCCCATACGGCGCTGATCTTCGCTGGCGCCTATGCCGGCGTCATTGTTTACGGAATCGCCTTTTATCTCGTTGCAAGCAAGGCCGGCGGGTTAGCCGGAGTAGCGGACTATTATGACGCTCATCTTGCGGCGATGTATCAGGCGCCCTTTGGTTACACCGACGCAGCCGGTACGTTTCAGCGGCCCTCACGACAGACTGTGTTCGCCGCTCTCGCCGGTTTGGTGGCTTCCGGAGCCCTGGTTGGGTTTCCGATTGGGGCGGCGATCCAGAAACGCCAGCGCATGATCATGGGCAAGGCGCGGTTGGCGACCTTGAAGGATGCCGCCGATTTCCGGCTGCGCGACAAGCACGGTATCGTCCTCGGCCTCAAGCAGGGCCTGCTTCTGCGCAACGACGGCGACCAGCATGTGATGGTCATCGGTTCGCCAGGACAGGGCAAGTCGCGCGGCTTCGTCATTCCGACGATGATGAGTTTTAAGGGATCGCAGATGGTCCTCGACATGAGCGGTGAGCTGTTCGAGGAGACGTCCGGCTATCTGAAGGACCAGGGGTACGAGATTTTTTTGCTGGCGCCGGGATCGAAATTTACGGACGGCTATAACCCGCTCGACCTCATCAGCGCCGACCCGAACCAGCGCATCACCGACCTGCAGAAGCTGACGCAGATGCTGTTGCCAGAGCGTCTGCGCTCCGATTCCTCCGACTTCTGGGAAGAGAGCGCCAGGATATTGCTGACGGCCATGCTTGGCTTCGTGCTTGAATGCCCGGACACCCGAAAATCGCTGAGCGAGCTCTACCGCATCCTCAATTCGATGTCGGACGAGCGCAAGGCGATCATCCAGCTCCTGGAGAACTACGAGGCCATTCTTTCCGATCAGACCCGCATGCAGCTTACCAAGTTCGCCGGTCGTCATGAAAAACTGGGCGAGGGGATCGCGGCAGAGATCGTCGCCAAGCTTAATTTTCTGCAGAACCCACTCGTCGAGGCGTTGACCTCCATCACCACGATCCCGATCGACACGATCAGAAAACGGAAGCTGGCGATCTTCGTTCAGGCCGATTGGAATGCGATGCAGATCTACGAGCGGCTGATTTCGATGTTCATCCAGCAGATGGCCGACAAGCTCGTACAGATGGGACCGTTGCGGAACGGCGAGCACGAGGTGCTGATGATGCTCGACGAATTCGGCAATGGCGGGCGCATAGACACCGTCCTGACGCTTGCGCCATTGATCCGCAAGAACGGTGTGCGCTTCGTCTTTATCCTGCAGGACGGTGCGCAGCTCGAACGGCTGTATCAGCGCTCCGGGCAGAAGATACTGATGGGCGCGTCCACGATCAAGCTGTTCATGAACTTCCAGAACCAGGAGGACGCGGCCGCCGTCTCTGCTGCAGCCGGCAGGACGACCGAGTGGGTCGAGCAGTCTTCTTATTCGCATCGCCATGGTCGCAGGCAACGATCCATCTCGAAGGTGCCAGTGTCCGTGGACCTGCTTCCGGTCAACATATTGATGATGATGAAGCCGGAGGAGGCGATCCTCCAGGTTACCGGCATGCCACTCATGCGCATCATGAAACTCGATTCCGGAGGCGAGCGGATGTTCTCGAAGGTGCGGAAGTTCAAGCCGGTGACCAGACCGTGCATAAAGCCGGTGGAATGGACGATTGCCGACACGGCGGCATTCGGGTCTGGCGCGTCCCAGCCTGAAACCGCTCTACCAGGGAGAAGGGAGAGGCGATTGACCGCTGGTGGGATGGACATTGACTGGGGCGGCATCATTCGGCCGCAGCAGCCACAGCGCGTTCGCTTTATCGTGAGGGACGGCGTGCGACACGTCTACATCTCGTCGCTCGATGAACTCCGTCAGCGTCTGGATCTCGACGAAACGCGTGAGGCCGGGCGGACAGAGGAAGAACTGCGGAATGCGGAGCAGACACCCGCGCAGAAAAAGCAATCTTCTCCGAGAGGCGGTCGCCAAGGAGATGGGGACGCGCCGCGCGCTTCCGGCTCCGTCCAGGTTGACGGTGTCGATATCGAGATCGATCAGGCGAAGCTGGACAGCAGCGTGTATCCGGGCTCTCCACGAGGACAACGAAATCGAGTTCAACGCACTTCGGACTTTCAGGAGGCGACTGAAAATTTCCCTGCCTCGGCCATCCTGCGGCGCCAGGACGTCCGCGGCGCTTTCGGTTCGGACATCAAGGCTTTGAACGACGCAATCTTTGAGCAGGCGGACGCAGGCTCGCTCGATCCGATTGAACTGAATGAGGATGTCGAGCTCCTGATCGGAACTCTCTCTGAGCGCCTGACCCAAGATAGCTCAAAAGCGTTTCTGCGCGAATTTGCCGATCGTGCGCGCGATCCACTGCGCGAAGAGGGGCTGCAAGATGACGACGCTAATGACCGGTTAGCGTAGGCCGGAAGCATATGCGCCAAAGTACGGCTTTCCGCTTCGCGACGGCGGAGCGGTACTTGCCAGTTTTAGCCAGAGCCGACAAAAGGAGGAAAATTCTGTGGGCGAAATCAGATACCTCGCAACTCGAGATCTCTTGAAAGACGATGTTGTCGAGCGGATTGTTGCGGCAGCCAGGGCTAACGCTGGTCTCTGGCTGATGGTCAAGGAGCGTGCCGTCGAAAAGCGCGTTATCAAGGCCGAACTCGAACGCCGGGGAGCGGATGCAAATGACTTGGACCGGCCGTTTCTCACCCACTTGATGCCGACGATTGCCGAACTGGCAGACGAGCTTGTCTCCACCATGTTCGGCAACTGCCCGCCGGAGATCGGGTCTCGTGTTCAGAGCGCTATGCTCGAGGCAGCCGAATCCGAACTGGATGGTGGGTCGGCACAGCCATAGCAGAAGGCGAACTCCGCCGCCCAGCCATCTCCTACGCCGATCATCGACCAACAGTTGCGCCGCAGTTTCAGCCGCCGCCCAGTTTATCGATGACCCACGCCTGCAGCCGGCGCCCGGTGCGCTCCGAATTCGCTTCGGCAAGATCCTCTGGAAAAATCCCGAAGATCGGCCCAAGGTACTGCATTCGCGGGATCGTTTTTTCCTTGGCCTGCCGATATTCCTCGGTCTCCATCCCGAAGGCCTCGACGAGCAGTCTGCGCGGTGGCTGATCTCTATAAGTAATCTCCAAAACGAAGTCAGGCCTGCACAGGCCGATGGGTGTTTCCATGGCGAAGAGGGGCTTGATAATGGAAATCCGCAGTTCTGGAGCAGCATCGAAGAGCGATTGCTGAAGCCAAAACAGAAGGTGGGAAACGTCACGCTCAAATCCGGACTCGATGGGGAAGAGCGTATCGGCGTTGTAGACCGGCTGGGCGTAGGCTTGCACAGCCCGAACCGGGCCTTCGTCGTCCTCCTGAAAATCCACGTTCAGCAGCGTCAGGAACGGTCCTCGGCTTGCCGGGTCCCCCCGAAGCGGCTGGCGCACCTTGGAGAGGATATCGATTGTCCGCGAGGTGGATGCCGGCATGACGGCTTGCGTGGAAACGCTGGTCGAAAACAACAGCATGAAGCCGGTTCGGCGAAGTCCCTCGGGCCAGTCGCCGCGCGAGGTCGCAAGCAGCTGCTGCCAGCGGCTCTCCGGATTCCAATAGTCGGGGCCCCAAGTCGATAGAAGCGCGTTCAGCGTCCAGGTCCTGAGCACCCTCAGCTCACGGGAAGCGGAACGCAGCCGTGACAACTGATTGGCAAGCGTGAAATCAACATCAGCCTGCAGCGGCGGGATTACGTTCATACCCGCCCTATCAAGCATCCGCCACAGCACACCACCCAGTCTGGAAGGTCGGTCGTTTCGTTCGATTGATCGGAAGGGCTCATCCCCTGAGACATCGGCCAGGCGATTAGGAAAGGCAGGAAGGGCATCAATGTACGAACGCTTGGATCTGGACAGGGGTCGAAGATGGTAGCCGCGGTCAATGAGGGCGGGACCGGCGTCCTTGTCGACGTGAAACGGACAGGTGAGGGCGTGGTTTGGTCGCTCCTCATGCCGATCGGGGGCATCGTCCTTCGGCGTCAGCCGCCGCAGCGTGAAGGTGCGTTCCTGTTGGATTGGAGCAAGCAGTGGCTGATGCTGTGCCTCCAGGCAATCACATTCGATCCAGCCACTCATCACCTTGACGCGGCGGATAACTGAGAGCGCAACCGCCTCATCGGCGCTTGAGGCAGCGTTGCCGTACCAGGCGCGCAACGCGACGGCCTCGCTGTCGGTTAGTTCAGCCAACATATGCGTCGGGCTGTTGCGGACCACGATACGCATCGTTCGCCGTCAGTACCAGATCGACCATAGGCTGAAGCCGAGATATCCGACGCCCGCGGAGCAAGCGAGAGCAAAGGTCGTTTCCGCCCAACCGCGAATGCCCCAAAAGCTGCTTCTCGCCAACCGAGCACCTTCAATGACGACCGAAAGGAAGATGTAGGTCGGGATGACCATCGCATAGCCCAAGGTCAGGCTGTCTCGAAAAGCGATCCGAGCGGCGACGAATGCGAGCGCCAGGAATAGGATCGCCATTCCTAGTCGCCGCGGGTCGAGCCGATAGCCAAACCGTTCGAGCGATCCCATGCTTGTTCTCCATTCATAGGAAACAGATCAAAAAAAATTTAACCGCAGTTAAAGTTTGGAGCAATCGGAGATAGGTCTACAAGGAGAATAATTGTCCACTTCGAGAGGCGCCGGGGGGCCGCTTGCACAGGTTGCCCGCTGCGGTGTATTGAAGTCGCACACGAAGATGAGAACGTTAACGCTTAACTTTTTTGGTCTCTGGACAGCCTGATGCATCGGATGAGCGGTAGAACTTTGAAACATCCCCGTGACTGTCGGCGCGCTCATGCGCCTGGCTGTCGGCCCGTATGGCTCGGGAGCGCGTTGATGGGAACTCCGCGCGAGGGTGTCGTTCGATGTCGCGGTTGAAGGACGATGGCGCCGACCAAGTTTCGAATGCGATCGACCTGACGTCTCTCTCTTTCCAGGAACGGCTCGCCATCGGTCTGATGCGGTTGAAGGCTCAACGGCGGTTGACGAACAAGGATCTCGCCGACCAACTTGGCGTGTCGGAAGCGTACATGTCGCAAGTCACCCGCGGCATGCGGGATGTCAAGCTGTCGACCCTCGACAAGATGCAGCGCGAGTGGAATGTCACGATTGAGGATTTGTTCAGAATCTCGGAAAATGATCTTGCTCGGATCGCCGCGTGGCGCGCCCGTCGAAGGAAAAAAAAGACAACCGACGAGCCGAGGTAAAGTTCTTCCAGTGTGACACTGGTTCGACGTGGATTAATGGTTCAGGTTGAACCAGAACCTCTGCTTCACGCCTTGTTCGTTAGGGATATCGAAGTAATAGGGGTCTGCGCGGCGCGGCCGCGGCGTCGCAATCTGCTGGATGCAGCTATCGCCGCGATCGCCGAAGCTCCTTCGTATCACAACACTGCTCTGGTTGCCGTCAGCGCGCTGACCTGGAGATCGGCAAACATCAACAGTTCTGATGCACTGGTCAGGCTCACTGCTCCAGCCATTGCCAGTCTGCGAACTGCTGCCAACTGTGGTGCCTGACGGGCAATCTTCGTAGGTCTCGCGTCCCGGCTTGCCGGCATTGGCTTCATGGCAAATAGGCCACGAAAATCCCGGCTCCTTCATCGCCGCGATGAGCTTTGTCATGGGCGGAACGCAGTACGAGACGCCGTGCCAGGACGGGTTCTGTGAAGCAGCGCAAAGCAGAACCTGGCATCCCCAGGATGCTTCGTCGGCCCTTACGGGCGTCGCTGATGGCGCAAGGGCCGAACCCACCATGATTGCTGCCAATATCAGTGTCTGTCTCATTGTCCGCCCCTTCGAGGTATTCATTGGATTTGCCTCCAGGCGCCCTCAATTTTAGCAAAGGAGAGCACACCGGGCTGGCTTGCTCCGGCAAATGAACCCGCCGTCGTTGTGATAATGCCGGAGCAGGTCACACCCGGCACGGCCTGACGCGGTTTGCATTCCGAAATGCGCATCGACCGCCCGGACTTCGCAAGCGCACCGCTTGCCTCCTCGTCACTTGGGACGTCTGGCTTCGTCTTTTGTGACGCTTCGTCTATCAGCCGCGCGATCTCCTGTTGGAGATCGGTCTCGCGATCGCTCCTGATGACTTCGCTGATCGCATAGCCGCCAGTCGTGCCGACGAGGAAAGCGACCGCGGCTGCCAAGACCGCGCCATCGGAAGGCTTGCTCAGCGCCATCTTCAGTATCCCTCGATCCCGAGCCGCTTCAGGATGACGACCGGATTGGCTTCGCAGTCCTTCTTCCAATCGGGATGCTTGGCGCAGGCATAGGCGTACTGACTGAGATCGGCTGACGAGAGATCGGCAAGCCTGTTGCCGACAGCTTTCCACCGTTGCACATCGGCAGGATCGCAACCAGCACCTCCGGCTCCGCAAAAGTCCGGATCACGCTGGTCTATCTGCTTCTGGGTAGCGCCGTCCTGCGCGGTCGCTATCGAAACGGATCCGGTCATCAATATGAGCGCTACAACGGCTGCAACAATGCGGCTCATTCAACCTCCATGCACGTTATTAGGAGTGGGTGATTTGGCGGGGACGACAGGCAAAGGCAGGGGCAAGCCGCTATCAGATTCTAGTGAAGAATCCCTGGCCTCCCTCCCATTCGTCGTCGAGGCGGTATAGAGCCAGGGAGGAAGGAGATCGGGCGATGACCAGACGCCGTATCCAAGGCCGCGCGCCTTCCTCTCGATATCGAAATAGGCGGGAACCTGAGGTTCGCCGCGGTAATTGAACGCATAGCCGATGCCTTCTGCGATCGCCGTGGCGGCGAGGTTTGTCTCTCCGACAAAGCAATGGGCGAGGATCACACCGTTGGCATCGCGAGCAATCGGTGCACAGTTGACGTCCTGCCCAAGTGTGCGAAGGATCATCCAGGCCCGGGAGACCTGACCAGCCGGCCAGTCGATGCCATCGCTCATCGCCGTTTGCTCGAGGCGAGGGGCTTCGTATCCCGCCAGCCGCACGGCCTGCGCGCTCTTCCGGAATTCAAAGGTGGTCGCGTCGACGACCTGGACTTTTCCATAAATTTGACGCGGGATGTCAGCCGGCCGGACTTGTGCGCTCGGGGCCGTCACTGTCATCGTCAAAAATATGATCGACAGCGAAACAAGTCTCATCGTTGTGCACTCCCTTGGCCGGCAAGGATTGCGACGGGGTGCGGCATGTCCGAATAGGCCCACAGTCCGGCGCGTGCCGATCGTGCACTTTCTTCCGCCACCCTGTAGCCGGGAACGATCAAATGGCCGGCGGTGTCGACGGCGGCGAATCCCCACCCCTCAGCGATCATGTAAGTTGCGAGATCATAGCGCCGTTTGCCTGTTGTCGTCTGGCAGCCGACCACGGCATTGTTCTGATCGATGTCCTTGATGGTGGTGCAGAGGGGTTTGGTATCTCTAATCAGGGCCTGTACCATGATCAGGTTGAGCTCTCCGCAATCCCTGACAACGCCAGGAGAAATTGTGACGGGTGTCCCGCGGAGACACGCTTGCAGGCCATAGAGACGATATCTCCGCCCGCCGGAAATCCAGGTGTCGCCGGTTTCGAACTGCGCCTGTCCTGGAAACGGCGCGAATTCGGTTCCATCGCTTTCGTGGCTATCTACGGCGGCCGTTTTGCTCCCATTCGCCTGGACCAGGACAATAGGAGCTTGGAGACGCGGAGGTTCTGGGATGTTCGAGCCGGCGAGAATGGGCATGATCGACATGCCTGCAAAAAGGCCGGACGCTGCGAGGGTGGATATCAACATCAGGAACCTCATCGCAATCAATTTATGGAAGGATTGGCGCGATAGCGCTCGCCATAAGGATGCAGGAATTGCGCGTTTGCCCAGATTCCGGCCTTGGCTTTCTGCGCGCGTGTCTCTGCCTGTGCATATTCTGGAAACACTGCCCGGCCGGTGCGATCGCGTGACGCAAACGCTACTCCCTTAGTAATGAGCACTTCGGAAAGCGATCGTGTTTCACCGACCTTCACGAAGAAGCATTCGGCAAAACGTACGGTTGGAGGGCCGGAATTTTGGCCGAGGAAATGACACGGGAAGGCGTTGCCGGCGCCGGCCTCGGCCTCCTCGAGCATGGCGGTTAGACCGGCGAGCGAGACCATAGAGCATGTGGTTTGCAGGCCGGCGAATTCCATCTCCCCGGTCGAGAGGCAGCCCTGGACGCCGGCCAATTTAATGATGGTGCCGTCGGAGGCGAGGAACGCGCTTCCGCTCAATGCGCCGTCAGGTGTGATGGTTTGCAGGCTGAGACGCTCGGCGATCGAGGAGGTATCGAGGGGCGTTTGGGGGGCAGGGATCAGATCGCGCCCTTCTGCATAGGCCTTCTGATAATAGCTGACAAATTTAGAGACTGCATCCTCTTCGCCCGCGAGTGCGACGGCATTCGTCGCGCATGCAATGGTGCAGAAGAGGAGTTGAGCGAGCCGTCGTGCGCCGGGATTCATGCTTGCGTCCGTCATCAATTGGCTCTGGAGATGATGCACAAAATTATACTGCAGTGCAAGTCTGGAAATATCGCGAGGATTGCGATATGTCTGGGGGGCACCGAAATATGCGCATGGAGCAAGGCAGATGTCGGCACAGCAAAAAGCCA